>Ga0182017_10000323_pt1 | contig 37188 bp, 32 predicted proteins | sample 712E3DmetaG_FD_120492 | JGI IMG/M metagenome (GOLD analysis project Ga0182017, IMG submission 120492) | Permafrost microbial communities from Stordalen Mire, Sweden - 712E3D metaG | ecosystem: Environmental > Terrestrial > Soil > Wetlands > Permafrost | place: Sweden: Stordalen | collected... | reverse complement strand
TGGGCATGGTCATTTCTTTGGCCGCGAGATGATTCAGCAAATGTTTCCGCGTTTTGCTGGTGTCGTAAATGGCGAAGTGCTCGGTGAGGGCATGATTCTTCACCACCAGATACCGGCAACGGTTGCCAAATGCCTTGGCAATGACCCGCACCTGTTCCACGCTGTCGAGGTCGTGATTGACCGGCGACACGACCGTCAGGGATGCGCCCACGCTTTTCAGGACATCGAAGACCGTCAACTCGGCGAAGTAATTGAGGAACACATCGGTTGAAGCGGCGCGGCAATCCACGACGACGAGACGGGCGCTTTCAACGGCGGCAACCAATTGATCGAGCTCGCGTGGATTGACCAGGCTCACGAACCGGGCGTCCGGGTGAAACCGTTTCAGGGTTGAGTTCTCGTTGTCGGTGTCGAAGGCGACATGCGGCATCTTCTGGTCGTTGAGGTACTGGACGAAGTTTGTGGCGAAGAAGCTTTTCCCGACGCCGCCCTTGCCGTTGATGATGAGATCGATTTGTTTTTGCATGGTCAGATGGTGTTGGGGTCAGCGATCCGCGGTCCGTTCGCATGCGTCCTGTGCTCGGTCTTTTGCGATGAAGCGTTGAGACTCCGTGCGTGCTGCATTGCCGGCTCGTTGGTCAGTTGCTTTGTTCCCTTCGGGGTCGCGGCCTTGTGTCCCCGCCTGTAGTGAGCTTTTGGTTCCCCCAAGATTTCGTGGCAGAATCGAAAGATCGTGTCACAGGCGACCGCGATGTCGAGGTTGTGCAGAATGTCCGCGATGGTTTTGTAAGACGCACGTCGTTTCCTCAGTTCCGCGATTCCCGCTTTTAGCGGCAATAGTTTCTGAAATTTGCGCGAAGGCTTTGGCGCATAATCTCGGATGGCGATTGCAAACCTGCTCGGATGCGAATCGGATGCCGAATCGGATGTGGAATCGGATTTCATTCGTTATGTGTGTCGGATGTTCATCGGACAAGAACTTCTAGCGTGAGCTAGAGGTCAGGCGTGCCCTGTGTAATTCCGTGCTAGTAAAGCATAGCTCCACAAAAAACGTGTTCGCGCTTGCAAACAGGAATTGCAGCCCTTCAGCGTATTCTGCGGGCATGCTGTCGCGGAAAGTGCAGTGCAATCTGGCCAATGCGAAAGAGTATTTCGAGGAGCACCTCTGTGCCGGTGACTACTACAGCGAGGGCGAGCAGATCGCCGGTCAGTGGTGTGGTATCGGTGCGGAATCGCTTGGGCTATCGGGAAAGGTGAAGGCCAGCGAGTTCCTGAGCCTCTGTGACAATCTCAATCCGAATACGGGCGAACTGCTCACGCAAAGACTCAAGACCACGCGAACCGTGGACGGCGACGATGGTGAGGCGCAGACCGTTGCCAATCGGCGCGTGTTCTTCGATTTCACGTTTTCTCCACCCAAGTCGGTCTCGGTGGCCGCTCTGGTCGGGGATGACGCCCGGATCGTGGACGCCCACAACCGAGCGGTCCGGGTCGCGGCAATGGAATTGGAGCGGTTCGCTGGGACACGTGTCCACTCCGCTGGCCACATCTCTGACCGGATCACCGGGAACTTCGTGACTGCTGTGTTTCGCCACGACACGTCGCGCGCCCTCGATCCGCACCTGCACACCCACTGCATCGTGTTCAATGCCACGTACGACAGTGTGGAGAAGCGATGGAAGGCTTTGCAGAATTTCGAGATGGTGCGGGCGCGCAAATACGTCGAGAACGTTTATTACCATGAACTGTCACGAGAACTCCGGCATTTCGGCTACGTCCTGGTGAATCATCCACGCGGGGATTTTGAGATCAAAGGGGTCTCCCCGGAACTGTGCCAGCGGTTCTCCAAACGGCACGAGGAAATCGACGAGAAAACGCGGGAGTTGCTGGCGCAGAAACCGCATTTGGCTGGCAGGAACGTCAAGGAAATCAGGGCAGGCATCGCCCAAAGCGAACGTTTGCGGAAGATCAAAGGCATCACAGCGGAGGAACTCCGCAAGTTGTGGATGCGCCAAGTCTCAAACGCGGAGAGGGAAGCACTCGCCGCAATCAGGAGCGGTGCGCCATCGCAATCGACCGCGCCGAAGAACGACCGTGCTGTCGAGGCGGTCGTCTGGGCGGAAGAACATCTGTTCGACCGTCGCTCGGTCGTCCCAGAGTTTGAACTCTGGCGGCATGCATTGGAGCATGTGCGCGGCTGCGACATTTCCATTGTTGATGTTCAGAACGCCACTCGAAACCGGGATTATGTCCGCAATGCCAGCAGTCCCTACGGTGTCACGACGCGGACTGTGCTGGACCGCGAATGGGACATCGTCTCCATGGCGCGCGAAGGAATCCGGCAGCACCGCCCGTTCTGCGTGGATCACTCGGTCGCAAGTTCCGGTCTTGACCAGGATCAGCGTCAGGCAGTCGAGCACATCCTGGGTTCACGCGACTTCGTGACCTTGTTTCGCGGCGGCGCCGGCACGGGGAAAAGCTATGCCCTGCGAAAAGTGACGAACGGACTGCGAGCCGACGGCCACGCGCTGCAAGTCGTCGCGCCGCAACGGCAGCAGGTCATCGACCTGCAACGCGATGGAATGACGGGCGCTCAGACCGTAAGCGAATTCCTCACCAAACGGCAGTTGCCTCGTGGCGCTGTCGTCATCGTGGACGAGGCCGGCCAGATTGGCGCGAAGCAGATGCAGCAGCTTCTTCACTACGTGCAAGACAACGGCGGCCGGGTCATCCTGTCCGGTGACACCCGTCAGCACGGCCCGGTGGAAGCGTCCGACGCGTTGTGGGCCATCGAGAAATACTCGGGCCTGAAGCCCGCCGAACTGAAAGAGATTCGTCGGCAAGACCCGGCCCGTGGCAAAACCAAGGCGGAACGAGCACGGATCGCGGAGTACAAGCAGGCCGTGAAGGAGGCGTCTGAGGGAAAACTCGGTGACTCGTTCCGGCGCTTGGATCACCAAGGCGCAATTGTGGAGTGCTCGTCCCTTGACCGGCAAGATCGGCTTGCGGAGGAATTCCTCATCCTCGCTGATGAAAAGCAGTCGGTCGTGGTGGTCTCGCAAACGTGGTCGGAAATCCACAAAGTGAACGACCGCGTGCGTTCCGCTCTGAAATCTCGCGGGCTGCTGGGTGCAGAGGAAAAGACCGTGACCGCGCTTGAGCCGGTCGATCTGACAACGGCGCAGAAACGCGACCGGCGGTTCTTCGACGAGAGCAGTGTTGTCCTGCTGAATCGTGACGCGGGTGGCTTCAAGAAAGGTCAAGCCGCCCGGCTCGTGGACATCACGCGCACCGGGGTCGTCCTGGAGGGTGCCAATGTTGTGCGGACGATCCCATTCAAGTTTGTGGATCGGCTCACGGTGTGCCAGCCTCGCGCACTCGATCTGGCAGCCGGTGACCGGCTGCAACTGAAAGCCAATGCGGCAGCCACCGATGGGCGGCGCATCGCGAACGGCGAGTTGGTCACAGTCGAGAGCGTGTTGACGGATGGTCGAATCAGGCTGCGCGATGGACGAACGCTCGCAAGGGGTTACCGGCAGTTCGTGCGTGGTTTTGCAATCACATCGTATGCGTCACAAGGCAAAACCGTTGATTACGTCCTGTTCTCTGATTCCGCCATCAAGCCGGCCACGAACCGGCAACAGTGGTACGTGACAATCTCGCGCGGGCGCAAGGGCATCAAGATTTTCACGAGCGACAAGGCGCAACTTCATGAGAACATTCTCCGTTCCGGTGACCGCGAACTGGCGGTTGATTTCGCGGACACCGCGTACTTCCGAAGGCTCGGCATTTCGCAACGGCTGCTTCGCCCGATGCGACGAATACGGCTGTTTGCTGAAGGTATCCAGCATCGCATCCGCGCCTCCGCCACCGCAAGGCGGCAACGGGTGATTCAACAGACACCTTCAATTCACATGAGCGTATGAAAACAAGCCAATCTGAAAACCGGGCCTCTGGTGAGGCAACGAAACACACCCTTTGCTGGAACAAAGACGCACAGGCACAAGCGCTCCGCGTCGAGATGGGCGACGGGAGTTTCCTCGTGCTGCCCTACGACCATCTGGGTTTCGTAAAATTCGAGCCGCACAATGACGGTGACCTTGTTCATGTGTTCTTGAGCACACACGACATTGAGATCAGGGGCACGAATCTGCGCGAACTCGGCCTGGCTTTCCAGAAGTGCTCCGTGGATTGGGTGCGGCCGTTGCCCGCCCGCTCCAGTCCTCGGCAGGATGCCGATTACGTCTGGATCAAAAGCATCACGGTTCACGAAGCCCAAAAGTGAGGAACAAATGACCCGCGTCTATGTGTCTGGCAACCTGTTCGCAAGCGCGAACAGGAAAAGCCGTCGTATCGGGTAGAGTCCCTCTGCATGTCTGGGAACAACGAATCAACGAATGTCGCGGGTCCAACGCTGCCGCCAGCTCTGGCACAGACAGAGCGGCTTGCCTATTCCGTCGAGGAAGCCGCCGAGCTTTTGGGCGTCCATTATTTCAGCGTCTATCGGATGATCCAGCGCGGCAAATTGCGTCCGTGTCGGGTGCTGCGGGGCAAACTCCTCGTGCCTCGTTCGGAATTGCTCAAGCTCTTGAGGGTCGAATGAGCCCACGGAGACGACGCGCATGATCAAGAGAAAAGGCCAACCAGATCGCGAGGGCGTGGCGCCGCCCGCGTTGAAGCGGATGAGCGACACGGAATACGCGGCGTACTTCGAGGCGTTCGGAGCCATCAAGAGCGATTACCAGGCACTCTGTTTGATCGGCGACAAGCTGCGCGAAGTCGAAACGAGTGCGCGGAATCTCGGCCCGCTCGATCCGCCCCCGCCGAACACCCACACGGAATTGCCGGATTCCGTTGGCGATCGGAGTCCGTGGGAGGTGTGCACGTCGTTGATGCGGTTAAACCGCAACGAAGTTCTGCTGTGCAAGCGCGTCTGCGAACACGGCTTGGAATATGCCGTCATTGATCATTCGCCCGTCGCGTCGGTCTATGCCAAGGTGCACGGCCCAGTCGATGTCTTGCGCACGGGTGACAACCCGCGCCAAGTGCTGCGTGATTTTCTGCGGAGCGAGCGTGAGACTTTGGAACTGATGACCAACGACATCACCGCCAATGTCCGTCTGATCATCGCGGAGCGTTTCCCAAAACAGGATTTGCGGCGCGTGGCCAACGAGATCACACGCCTTTGCAAGAAGGTCGCCCGCCTCGGTTTCTCTGAATCGCTGACGGACGCCACGACTCAGGCACAGAAACAGAGCCGCGGGATGGGTGTTGGAGGAGCGTGACGCTTCCCGTGGGCCGATGCCATCCTCGATGACAGCCGGAATGAAGAATCCCGTGAGTCAAAAGGCCCGGCGGACTTCGGGGCGCGAGATTCGACCCGCCGGACCAGAGCGACAGTCCCGATGGGTGACTGGCACAAGCTCCCTACGGTTTCACCGACAGCGTCGGTTTGGGCGCGACAGACTCGCCGGCAATTGTTTTCTGGAAGCTGACCTGCTGGGCCATCGCCGTGGAATGTTGATCGCGCAGATGGCCGTAGGTGCGCATGGCCAACGCGCCGCCGTCCCGGTGACCCAGCCAGCGCGACACGGTTGGAATATCGACGCCCGACTCAATGCAGCGCGTGGCAAACAGGTGACGCAAATCGTGATGGGTGATCCGTTCCATCCCCACGACTTTGGCCGCCCGGTCCATTGCTTTTTGACATTCTCGAACCCGCATCACGAGCGCATCGGCATGATCATCGGGGCGGTCGGGGCGCAGTCGCTCCACGAGGTCATACATCTCCGGGATCATGGGGACTTCCCGCACTTCGCCCGACCGGCGGCCTTTCAGCCCGGTGGTCGGATCGCCGCGCACGACAATCTTCCGCCGTTTGCTATCCACGTCCGACCACTTGATGTTGCGCGCTTCATGGATGCGAAACCCGCCATAGGCCAGAAAACGAACCAGGTTGGCACTGTGACGGCAATAGCCTTTGCCATCGCTCTCGACCTCCTTGACGAACGCCGCGAACTGGTCCGGCTCCGGCAAGCGGAGTTGGGTGGTACGCGCGGCGGACGCCTTGATGAACCGCGCGGGATTGTCGTAGCGCGCCCCGGCTTCAATCCCGACCTCAATCACATGCCGCAGCAACACGATGGTATGGTTGAAGGAGGAGGGGCTGACCCCGGTGCGAAACCTCGCCGCCCAGTCGAGGCAGTCCGTCTTCGTGATCTTGCGCACGTCCTGCTCTTGCAGGCCGGGCCAGGACTTGAGCAGGGCCTTGGTACGATACTCGTAATACTCCTTCGTTTTCGGCTTGAAAGTTGGATCAGCCTTCCGCCGGTCGGAGTACAGTTTCAGGCACTCCCCAAACGTCATCTTTCCCGTGACCGCTGCCGCGCGAAGCTCGACATTTTGACGCTCGCCCTTCTCCAAATCCCCGAGGCGAAGCTTGGCGACGGAGATGGCGTCCGTCTTCAGGGACTTCACAATGAGCTTGCCTTGTATGCGGATTCGAGCGAAATATGTCCCCGATGGAACATAACGAATCAAATTGGCGTACGAAGTTTTCAGCCACGGGCCTGTTTGCTCGGATTTGCTGCGTTTCATTGCCCCAGTATATAAATGCAGTATCAAATGGCAATACTGAACTGTTAGAAAGTGCCATTTTGTTAGGGTTCGGGACGTAGCGCAGCCTGGTAGCGCACTTGCATGGGGTGCAAGGGGTCGCGAGTTCGAATCTCGCCGTCCCGACCATTTCTTATCGCCGGCGTGGGCTGCTATTTTCGAACTACTACTTTCCCTTCGCACCTAGCGAGTTGTTGGTCGAGGTCATTGTATTTGGTGGGTGCCGCTTGGAAATCGTAGGTGAACCAAGAATTGGCAAGCTAGATCAGCGACGGTTCGGGCCAGTTCCCCTCAATCAGTGCTTACCTGCGGCTACTTTATGCGGAGCGAAACGAGGAGGAGGAGGAGGAGGAGGAATGGCGGCCAGCGCCGCTACATCGGCATCAGATATGGCATAGTTGAACGCGTTTACCTCCTCGATCATGCCACCCCAAAAGTCCTTTCGAGTCTCCCACTTGCCTGCGCCGATGACCATCGGCCCCGAGGAAGCAAAACACCCTTTGAACAGCGCGGTCCCCTTCAGCGTCCCGTTCACATACAGTCTGATCTCGCTGCCGGTGTAGACCCCCACCAGATGATACCAAGTGCTGGCGGCCGGTATAACCGCTTCAATACGCCCCTCCTTGCTTGATGTCGTGGAATCTCCATCGCGCATCACCACGCAGAACATCCCATCACCGCCCCTTTGTAACCAGAAACTGCTTATGTTCACTCCGTCCTGGCTCAAGATCGTTGGGCAGCAGCCGCTACCACCGGTCCAATATACCCATGCGGCCACACTAAATGGCCTGCTGGTGTCCAGCACCGGTCCAGCCGTTTGCGCGCACTGACCTGCTCCGTTCAGCAATAATGCCTGCTGATCGGAATAACCCGGCGCAAATGCAGGATCGGCGATGAATGACAACATGTATCCGTTACCGGAGGCATCGTCCCCATTCTCATTTAGCTGCCAATGGGCCACTACGACCTGACTGGTCGTCGTCGCGACCGGTTTCAATAGTATTTTTGGTTGTGATGGTGTTGTTGCCTGTGTGTGTGTATCTGGCCCCGGTATTGGGATTGGCGGCGTCGGACCTCTGTGACTATTCTGCCATAGCACCATGCCGACTGCGGCAGCAATTGCAACAATGCCGATCGACACGCCGATGATAATCGGCATCGCCGACTTCTTGAACGGCGGGGGTGTTACCACGGGAGCAGGCGGTTGTGGGTGATCCATCGCATGCAGGTCGATGCCGAGTCGCTTGGCGGTGGCTTCCGTCTTCGCCTCGCCCAAATCTTTCAACAGCGCGTCGTAGTCGAGATAGCGCATCAGGATGCTCTTGTTGAGCATCTTATTGACAACCTGCTCCGTCTTGATGGTGATCTTGGGATTGATGTCGCGCAGCAACGGCGGTTTTTCGTTAAGACGTTTGAGTGCCAGTTGAGCGGGATCTTCGGCGTCGAACGGCGGCCGGCCAGTGAGGGCGTGGAACAGGGTCGCGCCGAGGCTGTAAACGTCACTGCGGAAATCCTCCGCTTTTTGACCAACGCGTTCAGGCGAGATGTAGTACGGTGACCCCCAAATGCCGCCTCCGGTGTCGGTCACCTCGACATTGGCAAGTTTTGCCAGACCGAAGTCGAGCACCTTCGCGCCCTGGTCCTCTGTGATGAAAATATTCGCGGGCTTGATGTCGCCATGGATCATCCGTTGCTTGTAAGCAGCGCGGAGCGCGACGGCCACTTGAATTGCGATATCGAGCGCGCGTTCCTCGTCGAGCTGCCCCTCGGTTTCGAGAATCTGGCGGAGCGAATGGCCGTACAGCAGTTCCATGACGATGTAGTACTGGCCACCGGTCTCGCCGACGAGGTGCACTTGAGCAATGTTTGGATGGCTGATTGCAGCCGCATTACGCGCTTCCTGAAGAAAATCCGCCACAAACTTCGGGTCGCTGGCTCTCTCGTCGCGTAGCACCTTGATGGCCACTTCGCGGTCCAAGGTGGGATCCTTTGCGCGCCAAACCGACCCCATCCCGCCACGACCGATCTCCTCTTGCAACTCAAAGTAACTTAATTGATGCGGAACTGACATCTGGTGGAAAATAATGTTCTTCTGCGAAATGCGCAAGCACAATGAGTTGCGAATTGACCGCCGTTGCCGGTAGAATGTCGCTGTGATTAACATGGAACAGAACCTGAGCGCCGTGAAAGAGCGCATCGTGGCCGCCGCGGGACGCGCACACCGCAATCCGGACGCGACAAAGATCGTTGCCGTGACCAAAGCGATTGCGCCAGAACGCGTCGAGGAAGCGCTGGCCGCGGGGCTGACCGTGTTCGGCGAGAACAAGTTGCAGGAAGCCAGAGCGAAAATCCCGCTCGTATCGAACCGCGCCCATTGGCACATGATCGGCCATCTGCAGACCAACAAGGCGCGGGACGCCGTCGCGCTGTTCGAGTTGATTCATTCTGTCGACAGCGTGAAACTGGCTGGCGAACTGGACAAGTGTGCCGGGCGAACCGGGAAGACACAACCAATCTTACTGGAGGTCAACGTATCCGGCGAAGCAAGCAAATCGGGTCTGAAACCCGAAGACCTGGCTGCGGCAATCGAACAGATCAACGCGCTGCCCCGAATCGAGATTCGGGGTTTGATGACGATGGCGCCATTTGCGGAGGACGCTGAGAAGGCGCGCCCGCATTTCCGTCGGCTGCGCGAACTGCGAGACGAAATGGAAAACAGATTTGGCATGCGGTTGCCGGAGCTTTCGATGGGGATGAGCCACGATTTCGAAGCCGCCGTGGAAGAGGGAGCGACAATGGTGCGGATTGGCACGGCAATCTTCGGAGAACGGAGAACACATGACGCTGAACAATAAGACAATTGCCTTTATCGGCGCCGGCAACATGGCCGAAGCGCTGATTCGTGGATTGATCAAGGCAGGGATATTCTCGCCGCAACGGATTATCGCCACCGACGTTCGCGCGGATCGGCTGGATTTCTTCCGTCAAAACTTTGGCGTGCGCGTGACTGACAACAACGTCACCGCAGTGGCTGAAGCCAACATTGTTGTGCTCGCGGTCAAACCACAACATGTTTCCGCGGTCCTTGCTGGTGTGCGAGGAAAGATGTCGGCAGACAAACTGATTATCAGCATTGCCGCAGGCGTGCCGACTGCGCGCATCGAGAGCGAACTCGCCCCGAAGAATTCGGGGGTGGATGGCAAGGCGCGTGTCGTGCGCGTGATGCCGAATACTCCGGCGCTCGCCGGTGCCGGCGCTTCTGCCCTGGCAAAAGGGACGCACGCGACAGAAGAGGACTTGGGAACGGCAGAAGCGATTCTGGGTGCCGTTGGCATCACGGTGCGAGTGGAAGAGAGATTTATGGACGCCGTCACGGCACTCAGCGGCAGCGGCCCAGCGTATGTGTTTTACACCACGGAAGCGATGATCAAGGCAGGTGTGACGGCAGGACTGGACGAGGCGCTGGCGAAGAAACTGGCGATCCAGACAGTCTATGGCGCTGCGAAGCTGTTGGTCGAGAGCGGCGAATCGCCTGAATTGCTGCGCCGCAAGGTCACCTCCCCCGGTGGCACCACGGAAGCTGCGCTGAAAGTGATGAGCGAACGCAAGCTCATGGGGATTTTTGCGGAGGCGGTTAAAGCAGCGGAGAAGCGGTCGCGGGAACTTTCTGAGTCGTAGAATCAAAAGACAATTGAAATTTCCGGCGAGGCCGCTAATCTAACGTCGCAACCCGTGCCAGGGTAGCTCAGTGGTAGAGCAGGGGACTCATAAGCCCTTGGTCGGGAGTTCAACTCTCCCCCCTGGCACCAGATTTTGGCGAGTGCATGCTGGTGTCGGGTCGGTTGGAGTTCGGTCCCCCACCCTGGCAGCGTATGTCTTTATAGGATGATGCATAGTCACGGAAGGTGGTGTGATGGAATCTTTTTTGGTTCAGAGTTTCAAGGAGTTCTCTCGCAGGCTGCAAACCCGGCGGCAGCGGTTTCGTTCACAAATGCCGTATTTAAGGCTTCGGGAACTGGATATTTTTGAGGAGGTTATACGCCGTCTCGCCCCGCGTCGTGTACTGGAATGGGGCTCTGGATTCAGTTCGATTCGGTTTCCGCGGTTGTTGAGTGGCCAATATCATTGGCTGGCGGTCGAGCATGACCGCAAATGGTACGAACGGCTTGCTGCCCTGAACCAAAACCCACACGTCGAGATTCGGCTGATCGAGCCTAACCACATGCCGTTTACCGGCCCGAATAACGATGGGGCCTATGCAGATTTGCGGGACTATGTGGATCAGCCAGCACGGGAGGGACCGTACGACCTGGTGATTGTGGATGGTCGCGCGCGACTGGCATGTCTGGCCAAAGCCAAGGAGATCCTCGCGGAGAACGGTGTCGTGCTTTTGCACGATGCGCACCGTCACCATTACGCTGAGGGGATGCGAGGTTGGCCGTATCAAGCGCTATTCACAGACTATCGCCGCAACGGAGGCGGCATCTGGTTGGGAAGCCGCGATCGGCCGATCGAAACCGTCCTTGATGTCCCGTTGCACCAACAGCGTTGGCGGAAGGTTAAGAATCGTGTGGTCGAACTGCTTCGCATCTGAGCGGATGCTGTCGCCGATTCGCTCTCTTTGCTGGCGTTCAGCGCTCCAGTCAACAACCCAGAAGGGGCGTGACAAGCGCAGATTCCCATGCTAGGAGGTCACACTCATGCAACGCCTCACGGTCATTGTCCCTTGTTTCAACGAAGAAACAATGATTGAAGACTGCCTGGCCAGCGTGCGGTTTGCGGACGAGATTCTGGTTGTGGATTCGTTCAGCACGGACCGGACACTAGAGATCGCGCGGAGGCACACCAACCGAATATTGCAGCATGAGTTCCAAAGTCACGGCGCGCAAAACAATTGGGCGCTCCCCCACGCATCGCATGAATGGGTGCTCGTCGTGGACGCGGACGAGCGGGTCACTCCCGAACTGGCGGAAGAAATTCGCGGTGTCTTGCGGGAACCGGATTGCGATGGATATTGGATTCGGCGGAGGAACTTTTTCCTTGGCAAGGAGATTCTCCACGGAACATGGAGCGCGGACAAAGTTCTAAGGTTGTTTCGCCGTGACAAAGGAAAGTATGAAGAAAAACCCGTCCACTCGAAAGTGGTGTTGAACGGCCGAGCCGGGCACTGTCGTGAAGCGCTTCTGCACTACACGTATCAGAGTGTGGACGATTGGTTGCGCAAGATCCACCGGTTCAGTACTGGCGGCGCAATCAGTGCCATGGAGAGTGGCGCACCAAGCAGCGGTTGGTACATGTTTAGCCGCGCCTGTGCTCGCGTGCTGAAATCCTATGTTTTCAAATGTGGCTTTCTGGATGGAACTGAGGGTTTGATTATCGCCTTTATGCAGGGGTACGTCGTTTTTGTGAAATACGCGAAGCTGTATGAAATGCGGCGCAAGGCAAAGACGTGAACGGCTGTTCACGCGACAAGGCGGTAGTGTTTCTTGCTCAACTCGCAACCGAACCATTTTTCCATTTTTAGCATCATCCGATGCTTTTTTTCGCGGCTCGTAAGTTGGTGGTTGGGATTCGCCTGAAATAAACCTTCCGCCGGCGGCAACCATTCCTGAATGACCTTCGGATGCGTGCCGGTAAACGTGCGCAACGTAAGCGGGTCAACGTTCGCATATGATACCTGCGGTACAGTTCCAATGTTCCAAGCCGTTGCCGTGCTCTGTTTCCGTTGAGTCAACTGATCTTCGCTTTTTACCCAGCCGTAATGGTAAATGGTCGCCCCCGTGTGAGCTGCTTTCGGATAGCGGCCTTTCTTGGGATTATCCAACACGATAAAGAACAATCCCTTCGGCCCCCATGCCGGAATGGTGTTCCGTAGAATGCGCGGCGCAGTGCGATACCAACGGGGCGACCACGCGTACGTGTTCTTGTTGCCGTAAAAATGCACATAATCAAAAATCAACGCCTCAACTTCTGGATTGTTCAGGTGTGTTTCCATCGCTGCGCGAATTTTCGGAAGTTCGTTCTCGTGAACAACCTCGTCTCCCTCGAGGTAGAAAGCCCAGTCGCCAATGCAGTTGAACAACGCGATGGATTTCTGTTGCCCGTAGACAAAACCCTTCACCCCACGATCATTGCGAACGTGCTCATTCCACTGGGTGTGAATGATCCGGATCTTCGCGTCACCGATGTCTCGGATCATTTCCTCGGTCTTGTCTTCGCTGGGGCCGAGCGCGATGACAAACTCATCCACGATTGGCAGAATTGAACGAATGGATGCGACAAACGGATACCCGAACTTCTGGCCGTTCCGCAAAAAAGTGAATCCACTGACTTTCATGTTTCTCTTTGCATCCATCTATTGACGCTTTGTAGTTCGATAACAAACGCCTGCCCAAGAAATCGCATCTTCCACAGGCCGGCTACGGAAAATCAAGCCGAATACGCGCCTCGATCGTAGTGGCGGTACTTTTTCCAATACGAGAAATGGTTCTTTGACAACCAAAGAGAGTATTTGAGCTTGTCCCAACGCGAGAACGGCGCGTTGTTCAGCAGCTGCTGCTTGCGCGCGGGAGGAACACCGAGCTCATCCAGCCAACCGCCGAGCCGGTCAAAAAGTTGTTGTGCGACGGCGCGGTTTTCAGCGATCACATTCCGCGTGTGTGTCGGATCCGTTGGCACATGATAAAGCTCGGCTTCCGCAAAACCTTCGGTCGGCGAATGCATAAGCGCCCATTCCTCCGTCCAGACGCTGATGCAATTGACTCGTCCCTTATGCGGGAAATAACCGCCAACAGCGAATTTCTGCGGGCTTGGTTCGCCCCGCAACCGTGGCACCAACGAGTTCCCCTGCGCCCACAGCACGCGCGGGATACCGGCCAGATCGAGCGCAGTCGCAAAAAGATCCTGCGGTTGGCCAATACCTCCAATGCATTTCCCCGCGGCGAGTCCTTCGGGGTGGCGCAGCAACAGCGGCAGATGCCCAAGCTCTTCGTAGATTGCGCCCAGCTTGCCCATCTTGACCGGTTTTCCGAGCAGGCCGTGCTCACCGAAATATGTGCCATGGTCGGACGTGAAAATGACGGCCGTGTTATCGAGTAATCCTTTGCCGCGCAGCTGGGAAAGAAAGGCCCCAATCCAGTGGTCGGTCTGCGTGACCTCGGCCCGGTAAAGACTGCGCATGTTCTCGATGTCCGCAGCCGGATATTCGTTGGCGTAACCTGCCTTGGGCCAGAAAACTGCGTCGCCGTTCTTGTTCCACGGATACGGTTTCAAGAACTCGGCAGGCGCGTCCCACGGCTCGTGCGGATCGAAAGCGTCAATCCACATGAAGAACTTGTCCCGCGGCTGATCCAGCCATTCCATCGCCGCCTGAAACAACGTTGCGGTGGTATTGCTATCCCGTTGCCGGTACCAGTAGGCATTGCGGCGATAACGATCAAGCCGACGGCGTGTCGCGCCGAGTTTTTCAATCGGGCATGGCAGGTCAACCATTGGCGTGGATTTCGGCTGGAACTTGTCGTGCATCTGACCGGGCACGTCCCGGACGAAATCGAACCCGCGACCATATCCCCAGCCATCGTTCATCATGTGGAGAGTGTCGGCCAACAGTGCGGTTGTGAATCCGTGCCGCTTGAATACCTCGGCAAGCACAGGGAACTGGTATGGCAACGGCCCCCAGTTGAACAATGGAAACGTGCAGCGGCCGGTAAACACCTCAATGCGATTAAGCAACGTGGGAAATGAACAAAGCCAGAAATCGGGAAACGCGGCGCTCTCCGATGCGAGCTTATCGAGATTCGGCGTCTGCACCGGCTGCTTGCCGAGAAAGCCGAGATGGTCGTACCGGAACGTGTCCGAGCAAATGACAACAACGTTCATGTGTCCTCTTTTTTACCGTCCCCTACCCGCTCGCGTTCCAGCAAAAAGGCGTACTTGGCGAACACGTTTACCATTTTCACGCCGGCGATGAGCCAGCCGCGCCAGCCATCGCGCCAGCCTTGCTTCAGCACCAACCGCTGGAAGAACGCGCACCACGGTGAAAGAAACAAGTGGTACCAGCGGCACCTTTTGCCCAAGCCCGCGAACGACTCTGCCGACAAATGGGCATACTTAATCGTGCGCAGAAAATGTTCTTGGAGATTGCGGAACGGGTAGTGAAGTAAATCGCCTGTGAGCCGAGCGGTCGCCCCCGCCACAGTGAGTTCTTCGTGCACCCTACCGCCGCACCATCGTGCATCGCGATTGCGGACCAGCCGCAAACGCCATTCAGGATACCATGCGTGCCAAATCCAGCGGCCGAGGTAGAATGTTCGACGATTCACCCAGTAGCCGGCCACTGGCGGTTCGCCGGCGACGAACAGATCGCGGATCGCTCCCGCCAGTTCTGGCGTCAGTGCCTCGTCGGCATCCAGGCACAACACCCACGGCTGTGAGCACCGTCGGAAAGCGGCGTTTTTCTGTGCGATGTAGCCTTCCCACTTACGGAACTCAAAAACAGCCCCGTACTGCGCCGCAATCTGGGCCGTATTGTCGGTCGAACCGGAATCCAGCATAACGATTTCCGCAACGAGATCGCGCACGCTTTTGAGGCAACGAGCGAGGTTGGCCTCCTCGTTTAGCGTAATTATCGCCACGGCGAGGGGGAGCGGCTTGGGCGCTGGCAGTGCCGTTTCCACAGATAACATCCTTACCGGATCAGTCTATAGTGACACTTGCTCAATTCCAACCCCAGACTTCTTTCCAGTTTCAGCATCAGGCGATTCTTCCATTCTCTCCTGGTTAATCGATGGTTTGGATCAGCCTGAAACAAACCTTCCGCCTTCGAAAGCCAATCCCGCATGACCTTCGGATGGGTGCCGGTGAAGGGCCGAAGGACACGAGGATCAATCTGTGAGTAGTCAACGGACTTGGATTCATCCTGCCAATACTTGCCCACACTCTTGCCTTTGAGGTTCATCTGCTCTTCGCTCCGGACCCAACCGTAATGGTAAACCGTGGCACCGGTATGGGCGGCCTTGGGGTAGCGGCCGGTTTTGTGATCCTTCATCACAATGAAAAACAAACCCTTGGGAGCCCAAGCGGGAATCGTGTTGCGGATGATCCGCGGGGCACGACGGTACCAGCGGGGCGACCACGCATACGTGTTCGCGTTGCCATAGAAATGGATGTAGTCGAAGATCAATGCTTCCACTTCGTCATCGGCAAGGTAGCGGCGCATAGCTTCCTGTATCTTTGAAAGATCATTCTCGTGCACCACTTCATCGCCTTCCAGATAGAATGCCCAATCTCCGGTGCAATTGAATAACGCGATGGATTTTTGTTGCCCATAGACATAGCCTTTGAGACGGAGATCGTTTCGGATATGCTCGTTCCAGATGGTGCGCACGATGCGAATCTTGGGATCGTGAATCGCCTCGATCATCGGCTGTGTCTGATCATCGGACGGCCCCAAAGCGACCACAAACTCATCGACAATCGGCAGGATGGACCGGATCGATTGTACGAAAGGATACCCAAACTTCTGCGCATTACGTAGGAAGGTGAAGCCGCTGACTTTCATCTGCCTTCTCCCCGGTTACCGGTCTCGACGTCCTGTATCTCCATGAAGCATGTCATGTTTGCGCGCCATCTTCCACAAGTTGATCACGGGGAATCAAGCCGAATACGGCCGCGAATCTGCTTCACAAATCCGCATCACCCTGCGACGGAGTTCTTGTACCGAATCTTGCAGATTTGTCTGTAAAACAACTTGTTATACAACCGGCCGAGGATGTACTTCAATTGAATCCCGTTCGTGTAAGTTTCGTAGGATGCAACCTCATCCGAGGGGCTCAATCCCGCCTTCTCGCAAAGTCTTGGAAAAACCTCATTGACCGCAAATGAGTATAATTCGATGTCCAGCTTATTATATTCCCTGGCCATTTCTATCATTCTGTTGTCGTCCTGCAAAGATCGCTTGATCGTATTATCCGTCACGAACATCTTTCTTTTGTAATTCACGTTCAATTTGTAAGGGCAAAGCCGCTCCAAAACGTGAAGAGAGAGGTCGAACTTTTCAGTTAGTCCGACAAGACCACACTTTTCTATGAACCGCTTTGCCTTATCGAGATTCCTTTCTCCCGCGATTAATTTCACCGCCAGGTTTTCCAAGCTTTTTCTTTCGCGCAAACACTCTTCAAAGCTCTTTTTGTTTTTGTCTCCAACAACACTGTGCTGATAATAAGAAATCACTCGCAAAACCGGCTCTCTCAAAAACGTAATGTAGAAGGGGTCAGTCGCTGATAGTTGGAATGGATCAACGATGTTAGGACCCGCAATGCTTCGCAACCGGGGAAATACCTTCTTTGCAAAATCAAGGTCAGTTTTGCCGAAAACGCTCTTTTTCGTGTGATTGGTATGGCAGTGAGAAACACCGAAGTTGTTTTCAAGAATGAATTTAAAAGTACTCCCGGCGGTCTTGGGTATATGCAGGAATATGATCACAGTATCACTGCTGACAGGAAGTCGCTTTTGCAAATGAGGTTAAATTGGGGGGATTCCCGAACTTCTGGCCGTTGCGCAAAAACGCGAATCCGCTGATTTTCATCTGAGCGCATCCTATGGAGCGACTCTCAGGAAGTCAACGTCCGACACCAGAAACAGCAGACAGTTAGAGGTTCTGCGTGTAACAGTATCTTACGCGTCCAAACACGAAGTGCGGAATTTGCCGAGTTCGAGTTGGTCGTTGACACCGCCGATCAGATACAGTGGCCTGTTGCCATAAAAGGATGCCCACCGCGAAAAAGTACTGGGAGGACCGAAAATGAAATCGCACTTTCCCAGCGCCTGAAGATCGCGCATCGGGGAGCTGGTTCCCAAGCCGACTGACAGGCCGGGGAATTCGCTCGTCGCCCTCGGCTCGTCAGAGCAGACCAGAAACGACACTTTTTGTGATGGGAACTGTTCCGCGAATTGGCGCATCCATGACGCATATTGTGAGATCGGGAAGAGGTATTTTCCTCCGCGCCATCCGCCGTAGTCTCCCTGGCGGACATGGACGCCCGCCACCACGTCCGCCTCGCGCCGCAACAGTCTCACCATGTCGTCACTGGTGCGCACGTACGATTCCACCGGCTGGAAATAGGCCCTGATTTTTTGCGCATGTTTCTGCACCAAACCCGGCGCGCGAAAGCGCCAACCATAAACAAACACGACTTTGGCGTCACAGATTCGCGCTTGCACCTCCGGTCCGTCCAGCGGGGTGACGATCGCCCCTGGAGTTTCCCGCAACGTCATCACCTTCCCGCCAAACACAGGGAAGCGTTCGATAAGCAGCGCGGCGGCGCGGGTTGCGTGGTACAAGATTCGCGTTTTGCGAATTGCGGCGTTAATCCCCGGCACGGCATCAAATCGACTTCGCCGCCCACCCGCTGGATACCGGCAGTAAACGTCATGCCGGGTCACCTCGAAAAGGTGGGCGTAAGAGTGAAAGGTAAAATTGATCAGGCGATGACCCTGCTCCTCCGCCAGAGCGATAAAATGGGCAAACAGCATCAGCCGATTGGCAAGCCGTCCGCATCGCTTGGCAATGATGAAAAGCTTGGGGTCCGACGGACAAAATCCACAGGCCGCATCGCCGCCATCTATCCAGCGTGCGTTCTCGTGATCCTGTTTTCCAATGCCAATCGTCATATGACAAGCCGCTTTCGAATAAATAGGCGACCAGTTGGACTGTGTAAAGACCAATTGACCGGGCTATTCCGTTGTGTTTCTTGCGCCGGCAGTTTACGGTTGATGTGTGAATGATGCATCGGTGATCGGGAAATGATGAGGCGCGCCTCCAGCCAAAAGATTGGGATTCTCGGCGGAACATTCAACCCGATTCATCTGGGGCATTTGTTGATCGCGCAGGATGCGATGGAACAGGCCCGGTTGGATCGTGTCATCTTTATTCCTGCCGCCAAGCCAGCCCACAAGAGCGCAGCCGGGCTGGCGCCGGCCCGGCACCGGCTTCGCATGGTAAAACTTGCCATTCGTGGCAATGACCGGTTCACTGTAGACGATATCGAGATCCGCCGTGGCGGGAAGTCGTACGCGGTTGATACGGTAACGGAGTTGAAACGGCGCAATCCTGAGGCGCGATTCTACTTCATTATCGGTTCGGACAGCTTGCGCGAGTTGCACCTCTGGAAAAACATCGCGCGACTGGCGAAAATTTGCACATTCGTCGTGTTGCCGCGGCCGGGATGCAAATGTAAACCTCCGCGACTGCGACAATCTATCCGCTTGCGGCTGGTGCGCGGACGTTTTTGCGACATCGCGTCGCGGGACATCCGTTCCCGGATTGCATGCGGACAGTCCGCCCGTTATCTTGTGCCCAACGCAGTATTGAACTATATCGAACGGAAAAAACTCTATCTGTGAAAAAGACGATCAGGAAAGTAACGCGTAAACCCGCTGCCGTATCCTACTCGCAAACCCTCGCCAAACTCTGCCGCGACATTGCGCTCGACAAGAAAGCGGAGGATCCATTGATCCTTGATGTCAGCGCCGTCTCATCGGTGGCCGACTGTTTTGTCATCTGCACCGGCACATCCGAGCCGCATCTGAAGGCCATTGCGAATGAAGTGGAGCGGCAGTTGCGCGAACGCGGTTATCGAATGCGCCGGCAGGACGGTCACGCGGCGAGCCGCTGGCTGGTATTGGATTACGGCAGTGTGCTGGTCCACATCTTTCACCCGGAGATGCGCCAACGCTACGCGTTGGAACAACTCTGGGGCGATGGCCTCCGTGTAAAGTAACCGCGCGGGAACCGGCGGGCGGGCCGCCGCGACTTTACTTTGGCGTATCCTGTTTTTTCTGGGGTGTAACGACTTGCTTGTCGAATACGAAAAGAACCTGCCCGGCGCGAATCCGGTTGAACACTTTTAGCTCGCGAGGCTCGGTCAACCGCTCTTCATTGACCAAAGTGCCGTTGGTCGAGTTCAAGTCCTCGATAAAGAAACTGTCATCTCGCGGGGTGACGACGAAATGGTGGCGTGACATGCTATCATCCTCGATGCGCACGCCCGCATCTTCACCCCGTCCGAAGATCAGCGGCTTGTCCGTCACCTCAAAGCGAACAGACGTGCCATCCGTCTTTTTCCATACAAGAGTGCCTCTAGTTTGCATCTTACGGCCTGCCCCATTCGACTCCTCGAACTGCTACACCCCAAGACATGCCAATTCAAGCGAATAAATACGCAGGAATCCTGTCCCGGGCGCAGCCTACCAGATGCCGAGCCGTTTCCTGCCCGTCTCGGTAATCATGCCCTGGTTCCATGGCGGATCCCAGACGATCTGCACGTCCGCTTCTTCGACGCCTGGCACATCCAACAATAGGTCGCGCGCTTGAGCGGCGATGACTGGCCCCATGCCGCATCCCATCGCAGTCAGCGTCATCTTGACCTCAACCCGACTTTTCCCCGAGGGGAGTGGCAGTAACCGCACGTCGTACACCAGCCCGAGGTCCACGATGTTGACCGGGATCTCCGGATCGTAACATTTCTTGAGCGCTTCCCAAACGTCCTTCTCGTTCGCGGCGCTGAGCGGCTTGTTCCCAGTGGCGGATGCTGCGGCGACCGGTGCCACCGCGACCACCGGATTGCCATTCTTGAGCAACGCGTCCAGGTCCTTGCCCGCCAATTGAGCCATAATACCGCGCCCGAAAATCTCCAAGGTGACGTGACCACCAAGCGTTTGGATCACTGTTGCCGTCGTGCCGCTTGGGATCGCGACCCGCTGGCCTGACGGAATCTGTGTAACCTCGCAATCACGCGAAAAAGTAACCTGATCGTGTGGTTGAAGTGTAATGTTATCGCTCATGCTCTTGTTATCCTTCGTGATTACATCTGTTCGATGACGGAGATGCCGAGCAGATTTAGCCCGCGTTTCATGACATCGGCCGTCAGACGACAGAGCGACAGCCGCGAGGAACGTAACGGTTCCTCCGACTGTAGGACCGGACAATTATCGTAAAACACGCTGAACTTACCGGCCAACTCGTACAAATAGCTCGTCAGCCAGTTTGGTTTATCGTCGTCCGCCACAGCCTGCAACGTTTCGTTAAAACGCAGCAAATGCTTGGCCAGATCGAGTTCCGCAGGGTGCTCCAGCCTGATCGCACTCGGTTCCCCTGCTCCACTGGCACCGGCCTTGCGGAAGATGCTGCGGACGCGGACATATGCGTACTGCATGTACGGCGCGGTATTGCCGCTCATTGCCAACATCTTCGGCCAACTGAAAACGTAATCTGTCGTCCGGTTTTGCGACAAATCTGCGTACTTCACTCCGCCAATGCCGACGGCCCGAGCGACGTTCTTTCGCGTCTCCAGAGGTAATTCTGGGTTCTTTTCGGTGACAATCGCAAGCGCGCGTTCCTCGGCCTCATCGAGCAACTCCTTTAGTTTGACGGGAGCGCCCTCGCGTGTCTTCAGCGGTTTGCCGTCCTCGCCAAGAATCGAGCCGAACCAAACGTGCTCCAGTTTCGGCATCTTCGGCTGCCACTTCCCCGCCGCCTTGAAAACCTGCTGAAAATGTAGTTTCTGGCGCGCGTCCGTGACATAAATGATCTCGTCCGGATGCCACTGCTCGATGCGATACTTGAGCGTCGCCATGTCCGTGGCTCCATAACCGTAGCCACCGTCGCTTTTGCGCACCATCAGCGGCGACGTCTTCTTCAATTCAGGATCGTCCTCGAAAAAGATGCAGAGCGCGCCATCGCTCTCGCGGGCAATGCCGCGCTGTTGCAGATCGGCGACAACATCGGGGAGCGTCGGATTGTAGAAACTCTCGCCGAACGTGTGATCAAATGTCACGTCGAGCCGCTGGTACGCCGCATCGAACACGTGTCGCGACAAATCTATAATCTTCTGCCAGATCGCCCGGTTCTCGCTGTCGCCGCGCTGGAGCTTGACCAGCTCGGCTTTCGCTTCATCGCGCACCGCTGCGTCATTCCCCGACTGCTCGTTTACGAGCTTGTATAACCGCTCCAATTCCGCAATCGGATCGGCAGCGAGCGCCACGTCGTTGCGGTGTTTCTTCCAACCGACAATCAACATTCCGAACTGTGTGCCCCAGTCGCCGATATGATTGTCGGTAATGACCCGGTGGCCGAGAAAACGCCGGATCCGCGTCAGGCAATCGCCAATGATCGTCGAGCGAATATGACCGACATGCAGCGGTTTGGCCACGTTCGGCGAACTGAAATCCATCACAACGGTCTGCGGCTGCGATACCAGCGGAACACCAAGCCGTTCGTCATGCGCGGCAGCGGTAACCTGTTCGGCGACGAACGACGGTTTCAAGCGGAAGTTGATGAATCCCGCGCCGGCGACTGTCGGCGGCTCGCTAACGCTACTGGTTTTCAACTGCGCGACAACCTGTTCGGCCAGCGCGCGTGGATTCCGCTTGAGCCGTTTCGCGACCGCCATGATCCCGTTGGCCTGGTAATCGCCGAATTCCGGGTCTGCGCACAGCTTGATCAGCGCGGGACCGGCCTGGTCAGGGCCGACAACGGCGCGCAACGCGTCCTCCACGGCAGCGGCTAGAATCTCAGGTGCTTGGCGCATTGATGCTCAGCTTGGGTCTAACAGGCTGCTAAAAACCCATCATTTCGGACCATTTTCATTGTAGGCCGCCAACAAAATCTATCGGCCCTGTAGCCGCACCCTTCATGGGTGCGCGCCGGACGCAGCCCCGCCGTCGCGGGACTGCGGCTACAATCCGAAATGCCTTTTCTAGCACCCTGCTAGTGGTTCAACAACGAAACCGCATAATGCCAGAGCTCGAGCAAGTTGTCGAGTGTCCAGCCGTATGCGGTAACGCAATCGCTGGTAACCGTTCCGACGAGCGCCGACAGCGGGAGCGTCTGCGACAGGAGCGTAGCCGTAAGGAGAATCACCAGCAGATTCATGCAGTAAATGACGGCGGCCGAGAACAAATACCCCTGCGACCGCAGGTCTGGTTGACCCGATTGCAGCAGCGTCAACAGCGTAAACGTCACATGGAAGCTCCAACCAAGTCCGACGAGAAAAAACAGCACGTTCAGGTAACGGTCCAGCCCCCAGATCGCGTTCGCGGCAAAGAATAAACCGATAAACAACATCGCGTAGAACGGAAAGAAATATGGCGCCAGCGTGATGAACCAGTTCGTCTTGCTGGTCTTGACCTGGCCGCCAGTCTTGCTGACTTTCAGCCCGCCGACGCGCGCGCCCATCAGCAACGCCCAAAACGCGTGCGTCAATTCGTGAGCGAGCACGTAGGTCCTCATCGGTTTCGGCAGCAACACAAACGCGACCAGCCAAAGACTGTAACCCGCCGCGAACGCCACTACCGGCGACGACAAGCCGAACCCGCCGGCTGGCGGACCGAGCAGTGCCCGCCCGACGTGCCCCGCGCTCATCGTCAGCGCTGCGCACACCGGCAGCAACAGAACCGCAATCAGGAGTTTGAACCACTTCATCAAGCCACAACCTGCCCGAAAGTAACCCGTCTTGGGAAGTCGAAAAAGAATATCCAAGCGAATCTGCTGTAGGCTGAGTCTGATTCCTTCCGGTCTTGATGGTGGTAGGGACGGCTCGCCGAGCCGTCCGCTTTCGTGCCCTTCGGCGCGCTCAGCGAGCGCGCCCTACCGGCGAAATCAACGTTCCCAAACCAACACGACACGGAATCGTCGAGCACGGGCTGATGTTGACTGGCGAGTTTCATGAGACGCTATCGAGGTCGGAAGCTGACCCCGGTTACTTATTGCTTGCGGCTCAATTACGAGTTAGGCCACACTCCACGCCTAGCGACAACGGTACACGTGGGAAAGAGTTGACAATAGTAACATAAATGCTACTATATGGCTGAGACCTTTGAAATTCGAGAGTACACCGAGGCCGGGCGCTCACCGTTTGCGGAATGGTTCGACAATTTGGACGCGGTAACGGCGGCGCGGGTGGATCGCTACCTCCGCCGGCTGGAAGCGGGCAACTTCGGCGCGGCCAAGTCGCTGCGTGACGGTGTATTTGAGTTGCGGCTGGATTTTGGGCCGGGCTATCGCGTGTATTACGGGCGCGACGGCAAGACCATCATCATCTTGCTGGGCGGCGGGAGCAAACGGCGGCAGGACGCCGACATTGCCGCAGCTGTGGAACGATGGAAACGATATAAACTCCGCTGAGGCGCGAGAGAGACAGGCGAAGTAAAAATGGCACTGACACGAGAATATAAGGAAACGGTAGTGGCGCGGATCAAGCGCGACCGGAAATTTGCGCGAGCGCTCTATGCCGAGGCGATGAACGCCCTGCTGGACGGCGAAACCGCCGAAGGACTTTCTATGCTGCGCGATTTGGTTCATGCCGAGATCACATTCAAGGAACTAGCGCGACAGACCGGCTTGGGCGAAAAAACACTGCACCGGATGCTGAATCGTCGGGGCAATCCCACCACGCGGAACTTGGGAGTGATTGTCAAAAGCATCGCCGAAGATTTGGGCATCAAACCGCGCGTGGAATGGGCCGTGGGGCATTAAGGCCGCGGCTGTGACACAGGAGCGCTTTGGCCGGTAGCTGCTGGCTCGCTCATTTCGTTGCGCTGTCCTTGTCCGCCGTAGCTTTAGCGAAGGAGGACTCCACCAGCTTGATTTCGGCGGGGGTCAGGCCGTAGAGACGATAGACGATTTGGTCAATCAGCCCATCGGTGAAGGCGATCTGAGATTCAAGCGGGAGAAGCTTGTCGGTGGCTTTCTGGAAGCGGGTGCGGATTTTTTCTTCGTCGGAGTCTTTAAGGCGAATCCCTTGAGCGGCCAGCGTCTTGAGGTTGGCGCGAAGATGGTCGAACACTTCGCCTGCTTGGAGCTTCCAGAACTTGTCGAGCTTTGTCTTGGGCGTCAAGCTGCGGGACTCGATACGGTGAAAGTCTCTGAGGTCGGTCAGGAATTGTTTGGCGGCAGTCTGCTTCTCCTTGCTGAGTTCCATCATCCGCTCCGCCAGGAACGCCAGCAGATCGTGAACCACATCGCCGCGCTTCTCCGCGAGTTGCTTCTCGACGAAATTGAGTATAGCGGCGGCATCGTTCTTGGCAAGGCAACTCTCGTAACGCTCGCGCGCTTGCGCCGCCAGCCGCTTGCGGTCGGGCGGTAGTGTAGTGAAGGCGATTGAACGAATCGGAAACTGTTCGAGCGTGTCGATTTCGACTTGGGGGAATGTCCGCCCCTTCTTCATGCTCGTCTTATTGTAATAATACTCAAACAGCCGAGAGTTTATAATCGTAAGGATGACCTGTAGGCCGTGCTCGTGAGACCTCGGCTTATTTGGAATCCCGTAGATTAAGGCATTCGTGTGGTACAGTGCCGAATCGTCCAGCGCGGCAATGATACGATCTCCTGTTCTCCGAATAAGAAGCTTTGGCTGTTCAATGTGTTCTGCATCCCAACCCCCATGAAACAGCAACGGCGGTTCAACATTTAGGTAGTTGCCTTCCCACCACAGCGAGTAGCGGTTAATCTCGTCGCTGCCAATCAGACCGGGCTTCCAAGTAATTCCCACCTTATGACCGCTGACGACTTTCTCCCTGCCAACTTTCGATCTAATGCCATGGTGCAGGTTGATGATGTCACCAAGCGGTACACATTGGCTTTCGATTCTGGTTACAACGTCGCGATCCGCTGGGTCAGGAATCAACCTGAATCGGTTTCTAAAGGCGTTGGCCCAAACGGTCTGTCTTTCCTCCGAATAATGAAGAGCGGTGCTGAACAAATCTTCGGGAGCAGTACACTCGGCAAACTCAACGACGTCTTTGTCGCACACCCAACCGCGTGGCATTCGAAACCAGATAAGGATAACTGGAAAGCCAACGTCACCTGAACCCCAGAAATCCTTATTGAAACGAACGACGCGGCATATTGCCGTTTTCGTAACCATGTGCCGTCGTATCTTGCTAAAATATCTCCCCGTCAAAAAGCTATCTGGGAGGATTAGTCCCGATCCGCCGCCGTTACTAAGAAGGTCACTTGCTCTTTGAATGAACAATGCGTACATGCTGATCTTATACTCGGCTGAGTCTGCGTATTGGCTCTCGAAATAACTCCTCAACGGTGTATCCAAAGTATCGGTACGACCGAGGCCGAAACTGACATAAGGCGGATTCCCAATAACTGCATCGAAGCCGGGATTCTCTCTGCGCGATCCGTTCTCGTGGAAGAAGACCTCTGGGAATTCAAGCTCCCAATGGAAGAAATGGCGTTCTTCGCCGCTGCGTTCAGAGCGAAAGAGAAAGCTACAAAGATGTTTGAGCCGGTTAACGTCGAATTCCCGGCCGCGCAATTTGAGCGTGCCTTTCTGGATCGCCTCGGCAGTGATATTCTGAAACTCGGTTGGGCTTTTCCACAGTTTGATTTTGTCGGGATGAATGTCGAGCAATTCGATGAGCGCTTCGTAGTCCTCTTGCGGAAGATCGTTGCCGAAGTAGCAGGACGTCCACAAGTTAGCCACCGTGCGGAACGGCAGGAGGGCGGGCCGAACGGAGTCGAGCCATAGCTTTTCCTTGTTCTTCACGTCTCCGATGTTGGCGGACGCTGAGGCTTCGATGCTTCGAACGGTTTGCACGGCCTTTTGCAGTGCGGCTTGTAGGTTCTCGGTGGCCATCCACTTCAATTTGAGCTCGGCTGCTTTCTTGCGCTTCAGCGTAGGAACTTGCCCGATGTCCTCAAGCCGGGCGCCGATGAGCGAGTTGCCGCAGCGCAGATGGTGATCGAGAAAGTTGAGCGGCTGGTCGGTGGCGATGGTGGTCAACCACAGGGAAAGCTTGGCCAGTTCGACAGCGAGCGGGTTGAGGTCAACGCCGTAGATGCAGGCTTCGACGACGCGCCGACGCCAGTAGGCGCGCTCGTCCTCGTCTTTGACAGCACGGGGCTTGGTCGTCGGATGATAAACGATCTCATCGGCCAGATGGGTGGTGGCTTCGACAAGGAAATGGCCGCTGCCCATGGCGGGGTCGCAGATGTTGAGCGCAAGCACAGCGTCGGCGAACGAATCCTCCTTGCCGGCTTTGACTTCGGGCCGTTGCGAAATCTCGGCGAGCAACGAGCCGGCAGTGTGCTCGACAATGTATTTCACGATATAGTCGGGCGTGTAGTAGGTGCCGGTAGCTTTGCGTTCGGCTTTGTCGGTGTCGAGCTGGAGCGAGCCACCGCCTTCGCGGATGAAGTGGTGTTCGAGAAGTCCTTCGTAGATCGAGCCGAGTTGTTGGACGCGCAGGTCGGCGTAGTCCACGGTTTCCAGCGGCAGTTCGCGGGTCTGCCGGTCGGGTTTGGCAAACATCAGGCCGCGCAGCACATCGGCGAGTTTGGCGTCGCAGATGCGCCAGCGTTCCAGTTCGGGATACCGGGTTGGGTCGAAGAGGCCGCCGTTGTAGCGTGGAACGGCGTATTCCTTGTTCTTGGCTTCGTCCGTGCCGTTGATGAGGTGACAGAGTTCGGCGATGTCTTCGTACAGCCGGGTGCGGGTCTGGCTGTCGTACACGGTAAAGCCTTTGAGCAGACCGGTGAGCCGGGCAAGCGAAAAGTCTTTGTAGTATTTGCGGGACTTTGGCTCGACGGGCAGAAGTTGCCGCCCTTCGGCATAGAGGATGAAGAGGAGCCGGTAGAGGAAGATCAGGCAGTTCTCGTACAGCAGCCGGTGGCCTTCGGAAGTATCGGGAATGGCGTTCTCACTGCGCTCAGCGAAACCGTTGGCGAGAATCTCGACAAGGGAGAAAACGCGCTGGCGCAGGTCTTCTTCCAGTTCGTTCTGTGCGGCAAGCGCGCTCTCGCGGATGGCATCGAGCCGGCATTTGCCGGCGGCGTCGCGGACGAACGCGGCCGGGGTGAACAGCGCGACAAAATATTTAAAATTCTCCAACGACTGAATGGCGACAGCGAAGTTGAGGGAGAAGAAGTGGCTGGGCTTTGCGTCACGGCAATAGAGCCGCCACTCGTTGCCGTTGGTGAGGATACCCCAAGCGAGGATTTGGGCTTCGCTGAGATAATCGCGAATTTGCAGTTGGGGGTAGCGTTGCTGGTGTTTGCTGATCTGAGAGAGCGGGTGATTGACTTTCTTGGCTTCCAGCAGCGCGGCCGAGGCACGGTAACGTTTCTCTCGGTTCAGGGCGATGACGGCTTCCTTTTCGGCAGCACTGGCAAAGAGGATGTAATCCGGCTCCGCGTCTTGATCGGGCAAGCTTAGGTTATCGGTCCAAGAAAAGCCGAGTTTCGCGAGAATGGGATTGAGCAATTCCTGGCGTGTGAAGGCCTCGTTGTTCTGCGCGCAAGGCACGTACCGCCGGTTGAAAAGCTCTACGCAAAATTGCCAGAGCGGACGAACCGCGTCGTCGGTAGGCCACCAGCCGTTACGTTGGATGCGGGCCTTCAGGTAATGCTCGGAGAAGAGCCCTTCGGTCTGCCAAAGCTTGCGGACTTCCGGCAGGCCAAGCTCAGGGTGCGACTTGATGGTTTTGCCTTTGGCCATCTCTCCACTTCCTATACCTAATTGCGCCTGTCGTCACCGAGCAAGACACCGAAGCGGTCACGCAGGCTCTTGCCGGATTCGTTCGTGATGAATGTCAGGTCGGATGACATTGCAGCAGAGTTTGCCCGCTTTTGCGTTTTAATTCAACTCGATTGCGAATCTTCGGCGAATTGGCTTCCCAATCGGTCAGTGAGGTCAGCGGAGTCAACTTTTCACTCTTCACTCTCGACAGCGCATCCAGCGAATCCCGCCCCGACCCCGAAAGGGATTCGGGGTGAACCTCAGAGTCCGGGTGAACTTCGTGTTCTTCGTGTGCCCGCCTCGGCGGGTAAACTTTGTGGTGAATCCCTTGTGCCTCTGCCCGGAAGCTCCTTTTTAACGTTTTTTTAGCGGATTTCACGAGCCTTTTAATTAGCGGAATCGGCTTATTGCTGCCATGTTCAACTCGTGAAACAGAACGAACTATTGCAGGTCATCGTGTACTTCGGTTTGCTGATCGGACTGACGCCGCTGCTGGGCTGGTTCATGGCGCAGGTGTTTGAAGGCAAACGGACCTTCCTCTCGAGCGTCCTCGGACCGGTGGAGAAATGGATTTACCGATTGGGCGGCGTTAAGACGGATCAGGAAATGTCGTGGAAGCGGTATTTCTGCGCAGTGCTGCTTTTCAACGTCATCGGGCTGGTCACGTTGATGGCGCTGGAGATGACGCAGGCGTGGCTGCCGTTTAACCCGCAGAAGTTTCCCAACGTGCCATGGGCGCTGGCGTTGAACACCGCGATCAGTTTCATCACCAACACCAACTGGCAGGCGTACTCAGGCGAAAACACGATGAGTTATCTAACGCAGATGGCCGGGCTGGCGGTGCATAACTTCCTCAGTGCCGCCACCGGCATCGCGATCCTTGTGGCTTTTGCGCGTGGACTGAAGCGCGCCTCGGCAAAAACGCTCGGCAGTTTTTGGGTGGACCTCACCCGCGCGACGCTGTACGTGCTGCTGCCGTTGTCGGTCATCTTCGCGCTTGTTCTTGTCAGCCAGGGTGTGGTGCAGAATTTCAAGCCGTACGCGACCGCCAAGTTGGTCGAGACGTACACCACGCAAGTGCCGAAAACCGATGACAAAGGCCAGCCTGTGAACGGCCCCGACGGAAAACCAGTGATGGTCGATCAGAAGGTGGAAACGCAAGACATCCCGCTTGGCCCGGCGGCATCGCAGATCATCATCAAGCACCTCGGCACGAACGGTGGCGGGTTCTTTGGCCAGAACAGCGCGCATCCATTCGAGAATCCCACACCGTTGACGAACTTTATTGAGATGTTCGGCTTGATCATCGTTGCGGCGTCGCTGGTTTATACGTTCGGTCTGCTGGTCGGCGACAAACGGCACGCTTGGTGTTTATTTGGCGTGATGCTGGCGTTGCTGCTGGGCAGCTTCGCGCTGGCGTGGTGGGCCGAGACGCAGCCTAATCCCGTCCTCGGCAACGTGCAGCCGCTGCTGGAAGGCAAAGAAACGCGGTTTGGTGTGATGAACAGCGTGCTGTTCGCTGTGGCTACGACGGGAACCTCCTGTGGCGCTGTCAACTCGATGCACGACAGTTTCATGCCGCTGGCGGGGTTGGCGCCGCTGTGGAACCTGATGCTAGGCTGCATTGTGTTTGGCGGTGTCGGCGCCGGTCTGTATGGCATTCTCATGCATGTCTTACTGACGGTATTCATAGCGGGACTGATGGTCGGGCGCACGCCGGAGTATCTCGGCAAAAAGATTCAAGCGTGGGAGGCAACGTGGGCGGTGGTGGCAATTCTTATCCCGAATTTTCTGATCCTTATCGGCTCAGCGGTCGCGTGCAACTTGGCTACCGGACTCGCGAGCCTGAACAATAGCGGTCCGCATGGGCTGAGCGAAATCTTCTACGCCTACGCCTCGGCCTCGAACAATAATGGCAGCGCCTTTGCCGGTCTGAACGCCAATACGTATTTCTACAATCTGACCCTAGGCACGGCGATGTTCATTGGCCGGTTCGGCGTGATTTTCGCGGTGCTGGCGATCGCTGGAAGTCTCGCCGCCAAGAAGACCGTGCCAGCATCGCCGGGGACTTTCCCGACCAACGGGCTGACGTTCGCCTTAGTGTTGTTTGGAGTGATCGTGATTATTGGCGCACTGACGTTCTTCCCTGCGCTGTGTCTAGGGCCGATTGTCGAGCACGGGCTGATGTTGGGTGGCCGGGTTTTTTGAGGAAATGACGATGAGCACAAAGATCGAAATCAAATATTCGGAACTGGTGCGGCAGGCGGTCATCGACGCGTTCAAAAAGCTGCATCCGCGCGACGAGATCAAGAATCTGGTGATGTTCGTCGTCTGGGTCGGCTCGATCATGACAACCATCTTCTTGTTCTTACCGCGCCAGTTCACCCTGTTCAATGTGCAGATCTGCCTCTGGTTGTGGTTCACATGCCTGTTCGCGAACTTCGCTGAAGCGATGGCCGAAGGTCGCGGCAAGGCGCACGCCGACGCATTGCGCAGGATGCGCACGAAAACAATGGCCCGCAAGCTCGTGAATGACAAAGAGATCTCGGTGGCCGGCGCCGAGTTGAAGCTTGGCGATCTGTTTGTCTGCGAGGCTGGCGACGTAATCCCTGCCGATGGCGAGATCGTGGAAGGCATCGCCACCGTGGACGAGTCGGCGATTACCGGCGAGTCGGCGCCAGTTGTCCGCGAGAGCGGCGGCGACCGGAGCGCTGTCACCGGCGGCACGCGCGTCATCAGCGACCGCATCGTTGTGCGCGTCACCGCTGAAGCCGGCAATTCGTTCCTTGACCGGATGATTTCGATGATCGAAGGCGCGCGCCGCCAGAAAACGCCGAACGAAATCGCGCTCAACATCGTACTGGTCAGCCTGACTGCCCTCTTCATTCTCGTGGTCGTCACCCTGCCCTCGTTTGCAAGGTACAACGAGAAAGCCGCCGGTCAGATCGGCGCGGTGTTGACGTCGGTCCCCGTGCTGCTGTCGTTGATCGTCTGTCTGATTCCGACGACCATCGGCGGTCTGTTGAGCGCAATCGGCATTGCCGGGATCGACCGCCTGATGCGTCGCAACGTGCTCGCCACCAGCGGCCGCGCCGTTGAGGCTGCGGGCGATGTTGACGTGCTGCTGCTCGACAAGACCGGCACGATCACGCTTGGCAATCGCATGGCGACAGAGTTCATTCCCGTGCCGGGCGTGGAAGAGAGAGAGTTGGCTGATGTTGCGCAGTTGGCGTCGCTGGCCGACGAGACTCCCGAAGGCCGTTCCATCGCCGTGCTTGCCAAAGAGAAACATGGGTTGCGCGGGCGCCAAGTCGCCGAGCCGCACGCGAAATTTGTGCCATTCACTGCGCAGACGCAGATGAGCGGTTTGGATTTCTTTGATAGGAGCGTACCCGCCTTGGGTGCAGCCGACGACGCCCTCGTCGTCGGAGCTTCGTCCGAGCCTGCGGGTTCGATGAGGGCATTGAACCCAACACGCGATGGCGCGTGTGCTCCCCAAGTCGTTAGGAGCATTCGCAAAGGCGCAGCGGATGCCATACGCAGCTACGTCGAACAAAAGGGCGGTCTTTATCCCAAAGCCGTCGAACAAACTGTTATGGAAGTCTCGACCAATGGCGGGACGCCACTTGTTGTCGCGGATGGTTCACGAATCCTCGGCGTCATCCGCTTGAAGGACGTGGTTAAAGGCGGCATCCGTGAACGCTTCGCGCAGTTGCGCAAGATGGGCGTGCGCACTGTGATGATCACGGGCGACAATTCGCAGACCGCAGCCGCGATTGCCGCCGAGGCCGGTGTGGACGATTTCATTGCGCAAGCCAAACCCGAAGATAAACTTGCGCGAATCCGCAAGGAGCAGGAAGGCGGCAAACTCATCGCGATGATCGGTGACGGCACAAACGACGCGCCAGCTCTGGCGCAGGCCGACGTTGGCGTGGCGATGAACACCGGTACGCAGGCCGCGCGCGAAGCGGGCAATATGGTGGACCTCGACAGCAATCCAACAAAGCTGATCGAGGTCGTCGAGATCGGCAAACAACTGCTGATGACGCGCGGCGCGTTGACGACGTTCAGCATCGCCAACGACGTGTCGAAGTATTTCGCCATTCTGCCGGCGATGTTCGGGCTGTTGTATGCCACTACTGCGGGCGGTCACGGCCCACTCGAGAAGCTGAACATCATGTACCTGCATTCGCCGCAGAGCGCTATCCTAAGCGCGGTGATTTTCAACGCGCTGATCATTGTCGCGTTGATTCCGTTGGCGCTGAAGGGCGTAAAATACCAGCCGCTCGGCGCAGCGACGATTCTCCGCAAGAACATGCTCATTTATGGCGTTGGCGGCATCATTATCCCATTCATTGGCATCAAGTTGATTGACGTGCTGCTGGTGGCATTGCATCTGGCGTAAGTACAATGAAAGACACAAGATCATTTCTTTGTAGCCGCGAAACCTTTTCGCGGCTGGTGATGCCGCGAAAAGGTTTCGCGGCTACAACAACAGAAAGAGGTTCGCCATGACAAAACTCTTCATCCAATCCATCCGTCTCACCGTTGTATTCACGGTCTTGGTTGGCGTGATCTATCCGCTCGCCATTACCGGCGTGGCCCAACTGGCGTTTCGTGACAAGGCCAACGGCAGCCTGATCGAGCGCGATGGCAAGGTCGTCGGTTCCGAATTGCTCGCCCAGCAGTTTACCGGCGAGAAATATTTCTGGCCGCGTCCGTCGGCAGGCAGTTATGCTACCGTGCCATCTGGCGCAAGCAATCTTGGCCCGACCAGCCAAAAGTTGCACGACGCCGTCGCCACGAACGCCGCAACATTCCGCGCTGCGAACAAGCTGGCCGCGGATGCGCCGGTGCCGGCGGATATGGTGTTCACCTCCGGCAGTGGTCTCGACCCGCACATCAGTCCCGAAGCGGCCCGGCTGCAAGTGGCCCGTGTCGCCACAGCGCGCGGCATTAGCGAGGATTCGATAAAAGCGCTTGTCGAGAAATCCGTCGAGCCGCCGCAGTACAGTTTTCTCGGTGAACCGCGGGTCAACGTTTTGTTGCTGAATCTGGCGCTCGACCAGCGTAAATAGGAGGACATCATGAAGGTCAAGCCCGGCATTAGGGACGTTCTGTGGATGGCCACCGGGGCGGTTGTGCTGCTTGTATGCATACTCGTGGTGTTGCATTTCCACAAAGACCAGGACCCCACTGCGCAACTCGCGTTCAAAGCACGGCGGGTTGATCTGGTGGGACGGATGCAACTGGATCTGGCCTCGGCTTCGGAGGCGGAGAAGAGCGCAGTCCTCGCCATTACCGATCAAGACTCGCAGACGTTTGCCGACCAGGCCCGCGCCGCCTCGGCGGAAGTGGAGCAGGAACGCCGTGAACTGGGAGAACTCCTGATAACGGGCGGCAGTCAGGGCGAAAAGGATTTGCTGGCCCAATTCACCGAGGCCTTCGCCGAGTTCCAGCGCGTTGACAACGAGTTGCTGGCTTTGGCGGTCAAGAACACCAACCTCAAGGCGTACAGCCTGGCCTTTGGCCCGGCCGCCACCGCGCTCAATGAGATGAACGCCGCGCTCTCTCGTCTCGTGGCGGCGAACGCCGACTTACCCGATGCAAAGTCGATGATGCTCCTCGCTTTCGGCGCGCAGACAAGCGCCCTGCGCATTCAAACCCTGTTGCCACCGCATATTGCGGAGGAAAACGACAAGAAGATGGACGAGTTGGAGGCGTTAATGGCCACGGAAGACGCGCAGGTTCGCAAGAATCTGGATGGTCTAGCCGCGCTCCCGAAATTCAGCAACGATCTTGAACTTGCAACCGCGACGGCCCGCTACGCCGAGTTCAGCAAGATCAAGACGCAAATCCTCGCGCTCTCCCGCGAGAACACCAACGTCCGCTCGTTGTCCATTTCCCTGAATCAAAAACGCAAGGTGATGCTGGCGTGCCAGGTCACGCTGAGCGCCTTGCAGGAGGCCATCTTGGCGGAACCGATCGCGGGCGTCACGTACGGGACCCCGGTCAGGCCGCGCAGATGGTAGGCGCTGTTTTCAATCTGCAACATTTGAATGGCGAAACAATTCTGTTGCGGTAAACTCATTTCATGACCGAACCGGAACTGCAACGACCTAATCCGGATGCGCTGCTCGCCGAGATCCAGCGCGAGGAACAGGCGGCTAAACGCGGGCAGTTGAAGATTTTCTTTGGCATGTGCCCCGGCGTCGGCAAAACCTACGCGATGCTGCAAGCCGCTCAACGGTCTCGCCTCGGCGGGACGGACGTCGTCGTGGGCCTGGTCGAGACGCACGGTCGGGCGGAGACGGAGGCGTTGCTGGCCGGGTTGGAGGTCATCCCTCGCAAGGCGCTCGAATACCGCGGCGTCGCGCTTACCGAGATGAATCTTGATGGCCTGCTCGCTCGTCGCCCAAAACTCGCGTTGGTGGACGAACTGGCTCACACCAACGTGCCGGGCAGCCGCCACCCGAAACGTTATCAGGACGTGCTGGAATTGCTCGACGCCGGCATAGACGTGTACACGACGCTGAACGTTCAGCATCTCGAAAGCCGCGTGGACGTGGTGCAACAAATCACCGGTGTTACCGTGCGCGAGACGGTGCCGGACTCGGTGGTGGATCAGGCGGATGAGATCGAAATCATCGATCTGACGCCGGACCAATTGCGGAAGCGGTTGGCCGAAGGCAAGGTCTATTTCGCGGACCGTGCCGCCACCGCGGCAGAGAATTTTTTCCGTGAAGAAAACCTGACGGCGTTGCGCGAGATGGCGTTGCGGTGCACCACTGAACAGGTGGACCGTGAATTGCGAGACGTGATGCGCGCCAAACGAATCGGTGGACGGTGGGCATCGGGGCAGCGGCTGGCGGTTGCGGTCGGGCCGAGTCCGTTCAGCGGGCCATTGATTCGCTGGACCCGGCGGATTGCGTCGGCGATGGACGCATCGTGGGTGGCGATTTACGTCGAGACCTCGACGCCGTTGGACGAGACCGCGCAGACCGTGTTGACGAAGAACCTGTCGCTGGCGCGGCAATTGGGCGCGGAAGTGGTGATGACGCGTGGCGATGACGTGGCGGCGGCAGTGTTGGAGGTTGCCCGGGAACACCACGTGACGCAAGTCGTTGTCGGCCGGCCCGACGGCAACCCACTCTGGGAGATTCTTCGGGGCGGTTCGCTGGTCAGTAAGTTAATGCGCCGCGGCGCGGAGATTGATATTCACGTGGTCCGCGCCGAGAAAGGCGGACCGCCACGCAAACAAACGCTGACTCAGTTCCTAGGGCAGGATTTATCGCGCGATTTCGGCTGGGGCGCGGCGACGGTGGCGGTGGTGACATTGGCATCGTGGTTTCTGCAGCGACTGACGGGCTATCAGGCTGTCGGCATCCTCTATATGTTGAGCATCGTGGTGCTGGCGACGATGTTGAACCGTTGGGCCGTCCTGTTCGTCGCGGCGCTCAGCGCGGTGCTGTGGGACTTCTTGTTTATTCCGCCGGCGTTCACCTTCCACATCAACTCATTGCAGGACCGGATGATGTTCGCGATGTTCTTCATCGTAGCAGTCGTGGTGGGCCGTCTGACGAGCCGGTTGCGTACCCGTGAGATCGCCGAACGAAAACGCGAACAGCGGACACAGGCGTTGAATCGCCTGCTGGAAGGCGTTTCGGCAAGCACGTCACTGGAAGATGGATTACACCGCGCGGTGCGCGAGATGGACTTGGTGTTTGGCGCCCGCACAGCCGTGCTGCTGAGCGATGTGGGCGGCCGGAAACTGGAAGCCGTGCCGCATCCGGCCGGCACGTTTCTGCCCGACGAACGTGAGGTTGGCGTGGCGACCTGGGCCTTCGAGAAAAGCCAGGTCGCTGGCAGATTCACCGACACGCTGCCTGACGCCGCGGCGTTGTACGTGCCGTTGACGACTTCCAACGGCACTCTTGGCATCCTTGGGGTGAACTTTACGGAGCGAAACGCATTGACGCTCGACGAGCGCGAATTATTGGAAACGTTTGCAGTCCAGATCGCGGCGCTGGTTGAACGGTACCGTCTGATCGAGGGCGCCGGCCAGGCGCGGTTGGCCGCCGAATCAGAGCGGCTGCATCGCACGCTGCTGGATTCAGTGTCGCATGAACTGAAAACACCGCTGGCAGTCATTGAGGCGGCGACGGACGGATTGGATGTGCAACTTACCGAGGCGTCCGTGCCGCTTGGTAAAACGTTCCTGGACGAGATCAAACAGGCTAACAAACGCCTGAGCCGCGTTGTCAGCAATCTGTTGGATATGACGCGGATTGAGACGGGCCGATTGCCATTGAACCTTGAATGGTGTGAACCGGCCGAGTTGTTGCAGTCGGCTGCCGAAATGATCAGAAATGAAATCTCTCTGGAACGGATTAATATCTCCGCGCCGGATGACATGCCTCTCGTGCGGCTGGATTTCGGGTTGATGGAACAGGCGTTATGCAACTTGCTGACCAACGCGGCCACCTACAGCCCTGCCGACAAACCGATCCAGATGTCCGCGCAACTGGATGACAAAATATTGGTTCTGCGCGTTGCCGACCAGGGCATCGGTTTGACGACGGGCGAGGAAACGAAGGTGTTCGAGAAGTTTTACCGTGGCGTGCGCGCCCGGCCCGGCGGCACCGGCTTGGGTCTTTCCATCGTGCGCGGGTTCGCACGGGCACATCATGGCGAAGTTATTGCGGAAAACAACCCGGCCGGTGGCGCGGTGTTCACGATCCGTCTGCCGGTCGAGACAAGCAGCAAACCCGCATGAAACCGAACCCGATCGTTCTTGTGATTGACGATGAGGCGGCGATCCGCCGGCTGCTGCGAGCGGCCCTGGAACCGCAGAACTATCAGGTGTACGAAGCCGAGACTGGCCAGCTCGGGCTACAGGAAGCGGTTGGCCGTCGGCCGGATATTGTGATCCTGGATTTGGGACTGCCTGATATGGATGGCCTGACGGTGCTCAAACGCTTGCGCGAATGGAGCCAGGCTCCTGTGCTGGTGCTCTCGGTGCGCGACCGGGAAAGCGACAAGGTCG
>Ga0182017_10000321_pt1 | contig 37328 bp, 27 predicted proteins | sample 712E3DmetaG_FD_120492 | JGI IMG/M metagenome (GOLD analysis project Ga0182017, IMG submission 120492) | Permafrost microbial communities from Stordalen Mire, Sweden - 712E3D metaG | ecosystem: Environmental > Terrestrial > Soil > Wetlands > Permafrost | place: Sweden: Stordalen | collected... | reverse complement strand
CCATCGCGGGAGGGCATGGGAACCCTCTCAGGGTTCCCATCTGAATAGTCGCGTGGGGAGCCCGCCGGCTCCGCCGGCGGCGAACCATCGCGGGAGGGCATGGGAACCCTCTCAGGGTTCCCAGCTGAATAGTCGCGTGGGGAGCCCGCAATGACCCCCGTGAGGGCGGTCGAAACCCTTCCTCAGGCGAGGCATGCAATTGGCTAGTCTCGCTCGGAGGCGGCTCGCAGCCAATTGTAGCTCCTGAGAAGATCGAGATAGTCTATGGTAGGGAACGTGGTCGCCGTCACACCTGAAACACCCGAAACAATGCGCAATTCTTGCGGCGCGCAGCCCGACGCGAGCACAATAGACTTTGTAGCAATTCCGCCACTTCCACCCCCAAAATCAATGGCTGAGCCGACGCAATCCGGTCTTCCTCGTCGGGGGCCTCGTCTGGGGCTCCTAGCCGACGCCTTTGACGATGAGTTCCAGAAACAAGTGCTGCTGGCCGCGGAGCGCGCGGCGCGTGAGCAGAGCCTCGACTTCGTGGCCATCTCGGGTGGCATGCTGGGCGTTGAGCTGCAGCATCCCAAGAACTTCATGTTCGACCTCGTGGGCCCGAACAACGTGGACGCCTTGCTCATCTGCGCGCACACCATCGGCCACCACGCGACGCCGGATCAGATCGCTGCGTTCGTGCAGAGCTACGCTCCCCTGCCGCGTGTCTGCCTGGGGGTGGAGATACCAGGCATGTCCTCGTTGCTAGTGGACAACGAGGTCGGGATGTACACCGCCGTCAGGCACCTGATTGTGGCCCACGACCGGCGCAAGATCGCCATGATTGCTGGCCCGGTGGCCAACCCCGAGGCGCAGGCGCGCTATCGTGGCCTTGCGCGCGCCCTGGCCGAGGAAGGCATGCACGTCGATGCGCGCCGGATGGGATTTGGCGATTTCACCCGCGCCAGTGGTGGCCTGGCGGTGGCCGAGTTCTTTGACCGCCGCGGGCTTGGGGCGGGCGAGGTGGATGCCATCGTGTGTGCCAACGACGTCATGGCTTTGGGGGCGCTCGACGAGCTCGACCGGCGCGGGGTTCGGGTGCCGCGCGATCTCTCGCTGGTGGGATTCGACGATTTGGACTTCGCCCGCTACGCGCGCGTGCCGCTCACCACCGTGCGCCAGCCGGTGACCGAACAGGTCCGGCATGCGGTTCGCACTTTGGCCGGGGCGCTGCGTGGAACTCCGCTGCTCGAGCGCGCCATCACCTTTGAGACCGAGTTCGTGCGCCGCCGCTCTTGCGGGTGCAACACGCGAAGCCGTGAGCGCGTCCTGTCCTGGCCCCGGCCGGGCGAGACTCAGGATTTCGCCAGCACCTTGCGCGCTCGCCAAGAGAGCGTGGTCGCCGACCTCCGTCAGGCCGCACACGGCGGATTCGACTTCGTGCCCGAGGACTGGGAGCGGCGGTTGTTCTTGGCTTTTTTGGAGCAAGTGGCCGAACCGGAGGGGCACGCCTTCGTCAACTGTGTGGAAGACATTTGCCATGCCCTGCTCCGTCGGGATAGTTCGGTGGGCAGCGCGCATGACGTGCTCCTCGTTCTGCGCCGCGTTGCCCTGGCCTGCGTTCACGATTCCGCCACGCGGGGCCGTGTCTACGACCTCATCCAGGAGGCGTTGCTGGTGGCCAGTGACATGGCGGCCATCGGGCAGGCTCAGCAGCGGGGCGAGTTGGTGGCGCTTATGGGGACGGTGGCCGAGGCGACCGCCGCGATGCTGGCGGCGCCCAGCCTCGACGCCCTCAGCGAGGCAGCGGCGGAGCATCTCCCCCGGGTGGGAATTCGAGCCGGTGCCGTTGCGCTGTTCGCGGAGCCCAACCGGGTGAGCGAACAAAGCGAGGCCACGCTGGTGTTCAGTGAAAAGGGTCGTTGCGACCAGCCTGCGCGCTTCCCCACGCGTCATCTGGCGCCCGCCAGTTTCCTCGACGGCCGTTCCGCGGTCGTCGTGCCACTTGGCTTTCGCGGCGAGCGGCTGGGCATGGCGTCGCTCGAGTTCGGCGCGCCCGACACCATGCTCTACGAAGAACTGCGTTTGGTGCTCAGCGCAGCGGTGACCGGTGCCCTGCTCACACGAGCGGTCGATCAGGCGCGGCGCGAAGTTGAGAAGCTGGCCATCACCGATCCGCTGACCGGCTTGTACAACCGGCGCTACCTGTCCGAACGTATCCGTGATGAATTCGCGCGTATGCGCCGGTACCCGCGCAGCCTGAGCCTAGCCCTGGTCGACCTCGACGGATTCAAGCAGGTCAACGATCGCTTCGGCCACGAGGCCGGCGATCGCGTGCTGGTGACTGTGGCGCAGCGATTGCGGAGCAGGCTGCGCGAGGTGGACATCTTGGCCCGCTTCGGGGGAGACGAGTTCGTCGTCATGCTTCCCGAGACCGACGCCGCTCAGGCGTGCATGGTGTCCGGCCGCATCCTGCAGGCCTTGTCGGGCCAGCCTATCGAAGAGCATGGCATCGTGGGCGCGACCTTCGGTGTCGCCACCGCTGACGACGACGGCCCCGACATCGACCAAGACGAGCTCTTGCGCCGTGCGGATCATGCGCTTTTGTGTGGCAAGCGGGCCGGCAAGGGGCGGGTCTTGCACTTCGATGATTGTCCGGCCGCCTTACCGGAAAAGTAGCGCGCCGAGGTCGCCAGAATCCTGCCTAGCCGCCGTGGTGAAGTGGGAGCCGCCGTTCTCGCGCTAATTGGCTAGCGCGGAAAGGCCCCGGCCCAGCTCGTCAATGAGTGCCTTGCGCTCGGCACAGGGTTGGTCCACCGCTCCCCAGAGCCAGCGCCCCTTCCATTGCAGCACCACCTCGCCGTTGAGTGGGTCTTTCACGGTCGCGCTTCCCTCGGAGCCCGCCCAATCGGCTCCGCCCTCAGGCGACTTTCCCACCACGCGATAGCGCTTCACCGTCGCGCGAACCTCTGCGTTGTCCTTGCCCTCGACGACAAACAGGCGGAAATTCGCTCCACCGATCTGGTAGGGAACCGCGATCGCGTCGTGAAGGAATGGGTGACCGAGAAAGTCGCGGGCTGTGAGCTTTTCGGCGCGAGCGCGTTTGCCTCGGTCAGGAAAGCACTTCAGGATTGCCGGGGCCTCACGGGTGCCAGGCAGGCCGGCGGCCACTTTCTCCGCGAACAGGCGAAGGACGGACGGCTCATGGCTGCCCAACTGAACCAGCTTTACGTAGTAGGAACCCACCACGAGCTCAAGGTGGTCCGGCCCCGCGTAGCCCTCGATGCCCAGCGGTAGGGGCGTGGTACCAGCCGGGCGCTCTTGGGTGTACATCCCGAAGGCCCGCATGCCGTCCCGGTGGCGGTAGATGTCCACGGTGATCGCGGCAGACGCCGCACTGTCACTGTCATGGCTGGCGGGCGACGATCGGCGATTCTTGCCGCGGCGAACGTGATCGATCACATAGGTCGCCGAAATGAGATCCTGAAAGTCAAATTGCAGAAACGAGTCGGCGCCACCGTCGATGTACTCAAAGAGGGTTTCGGGTGTGTATCTCGTGGGACCGTCGGAAATCTTCCAGCCTTCGATCTTGGGAAAGAGTGAAGACACCGCGGGAAGATCGGCGAGGTCACGTTTGCGGGCAGCACTCGCTGGGCTCGAAGCGGCCGCAGAAACCGCGATGAGCGCGACCAGCGTGCCCCGCAATGCCAGAAGACGCCACCTCATACGAGGAATTCCCGGGGCACCTCACGCAGCCGCACAATGTCCTGCACGCGCTGTCGAACGTCGAATCCCTTCGCGCAGAGGACCGGGCACTCGCCTGCGCCGAGCTTCAGGAAGTCCCTTCGTTCCAGCTTCCTCGTTTTACTCATGACGCCAGCGCGGCAACTATACTCCCGAGCGCCTGGGTGAGGTACTCGGCTGATCCGCGCTCTCTGGCGCTGCATGAAGTCAAAGGCGAAAGGTATAGCCATTGCCCACATCCTGGGTGACGCGTAGACTGCGAACTCCGGCGTCGATCCAAACTGGCTGAGCTCTATGACAGGGACGCTCCACTGCATTTCTCGGCCAAGGCCTTTTGCTGCTGGAGAAGCGATGAACATGATTCCCCAAACACGTCTTCTTTTCCTCGTGCTGCTCCTCGGCACGCCGTTGGCGATTGGCTGCAGCGGAAACAATGCGGCATCAACCCAGACCAAGGGAGGCGCTCAGGCCGGCGGAGCCGGTGCGGGAGGCAGCGCAGCCACACAGGGTGGCACGACCAGCGCCGCTGGACAGCCGGCGAATGGCGGCAGCACCTCTCCCACCCCAGTCGGGGGCTCCGTTAGCGGCGGTAGCGTGGTTGGTTCTGGGGGCACCGCTACCCCGGCAGGAGGCGCTGGTCAGGGTGGTGGCGGGCGCGGCGGCACTACCTCGGTCGGCGGAACTGTCGTGGGAGGTGGAATTGCTGGAGCGGGGGGCGGCACCACAGGAGGAGGCGGGACCACGGCCCGCGGCGGGAGCACTGCCCGCGGCGGGACCACCGCCCCTGGTGGGACCACCGCCCCTGGTGGGACCATCGCTGCCGGAGGCACCACTGGGGGAGGAGGTGGCACGACCACTCTTCAACCGCCCGCGAATCGGGTGCGAGCGATCATGCCCCTCGACCGGAACTGGCTGTTCAACAAGGGTGACGCGAGCGGGGCGGATGGAGCGACCTTTGCTGATTCCGGGTGGCGCCCAGTCAACCTCCCGCACGACTGGAGTGTCGAAGGGCCGTTCGATCAAAGTGCCCCAATGACCGGCCGAGGAGGCTATCTAGCATCGGGAATTGGTTGGTATCGAAATCATTTCACTCTCCCGGCAACCGTCACCTCGGGCCAGCAAGTCTACGTTGAATTCGACGGTGTCATGGCGAACTCCACCGTCTACATCAACGGCACTGCTCTCGGGACTCATCCGTACGGCTATGTGAGCTTCCGCTACGACATGACGAAGAACATCAAGTTCGGGGCGGAAAACGTGATCGCGGTCAAGACCGACACGAGCACGCAGCCGGCCTCGCGCTACTACGCGGGGGCTGGCATCTACCGCCACGCTCGCGTCATTGCGACCGATCCCGTGCATATCGATCAGTGGGCCACGTACGTCTACACGCCCACTCCGACGACCGCATCGGCGACTGTCAAGGTTACGACATCGGTGGTCAATTCGGGCACGTCGTCGCAGAGCGTGAGCGTGCAGGGCACGGTCAGCGACGCCAGCGGAACGGCGCTGGCACCTGTCTCGGCGGCTGCCCAGACCATCGCTGCCGGCGCATCGGCCGCTTTCGCGTTCGATGTTCCTGTCACGAGTCCCAAACTATGGTCCCCCGAATCTCCGAACATGTATCAACTCGTGACCAACGTCCAAGTCGGCAGCACCACGGTGGACGATGACGTCACCCCGTTCGGGATCCGGGGCCTGGCGTACGACGGCGCGACCGGGCTGAACATCAATGGCAAGAACTACAAGTTCCAAGGCGTCTGCTTGCATCAGGATTACCACGGGCTTGGGCTCGGCGCGCCCGCGCGGGCCATGCAAAGGCGGATTGCCGCACTCAAGTCCATTGGGGTCAACGCCGTCCGCACGTCGCACGATCCGCCCAGCCCAGACTTTCTCGATCTGTGCGACCGGATGGGCATTCTCGTCATGGACGAGTTCTTCGATGCCTGGATCGCACATAAGTACAGCGATGTTGGAGATGATGCCGCCTTCTTCAACAAGGCCTCGACGGAGCCGACCGGAATGCCTGCGGTGCCCGCGGGGACTAGCGGGGCACCGTGGTACCAGGTCGACGTGACCGGCGTCGTCTCCCGGGATCGCAACCACCCCTGCGTCGCCCTGTACAGTACGGGAAACGAAATCCGCGATTCCAGCACCACCCGCAATCCAATCCTAACCAAGATGGCTTCCATCATTCACACGCTCGACCTTGACGGCGTTGTCACGCAGGCCCTCTTTCAGCCCTCCAGCGCGGGCGACGTCACCGGACCCAACCGGACCCTCTACGATGTATTCGGCGGCAATTACCGCACCAGCGAAGTCGAGCAAGCCATGGCAATGGATCCCAAGCGCGCTGGCGTGCTCACCGAGATGGGCACCGAAACAACTACTTGGAACGACGTCACGGGCAACGCGGCACTTACGGGCGAGTTCATGTGGACCGGCGTTGACTATATGGGCGAGGCGGACGGCGGATGGCCAAGGTTTGGGGGCAACGGGGCACTGATGGACGAACTGGAAGGGACGATTAGGAGCAATGGTCTAGCGTGGGCAAAGATATGGGGGGCGGCGGTGACGTCGTCTCCGCCCACCGGAGCATCGGCGGGCAAGGTCACACTCACGGCGGATCACGACAAGATAGTGACCGATCTGAACGATGTCTCGTTCGTCAAAGCCGCGGTGTCCACCGATACTGCTGTGACCTTCTCCATCACCGGTCCGGGCACCATCTTAGCTGTGGACAGTGCGAGCATGCAGCAGGAGACGTTCCGCGGAAATGTCCGCAACAGCTCCGGGGGCCTAGCCTACGCCATCGTTCAGGCGACAGGCGCGGGAACCATCACGGTGACGGCCAAGGCGTCGGGGCTCACCGACGGCACTGCGACCATCACAGCCACTGAGGGCACCTGGGTTCCGTGTTCCGGGACCTGTGACTAGGACCGCCTCTCGTAAATTCGTAGCTGGTTGAGCGGCCGGCGTGACGGCGGCGGGTCCGGTGGCCGGCAATTTGAACTAGTTAGTCCGATTGCCGCTTGCGTTTTCGCCACAGGGTCGAGACATCAATACCGAGCGCAGCAGCCGCGGCATCCAGGCTGGAAGCGCGGGCGACGACCCGACGGATGTGCTCTGCTTCAATCTCGGCCAGCGTGACATCGTCCCCCACCTTTGGACCGGTGGGGCTCGCCGACACCTGCATCTTGGCCGGGAGCGCCTCGGGCTCGATCACGGACGCTGGCCACAGGATGAGGGCCCGTTCGATTGTGTTGCGCAGTTCCCGCACGTTCCCGGGCCATCCGTATTGCACCAACGCCTGCTCTGCGCGCGGCGACAGCGTCGGCACTGGGCGGCCGAACGCACGCGCGTAGAAACTCAAGAAGCCCCGAGCAAGTGGAAGAATGTCCTCGGCACGCTCGCGCAGCGCCGGAACCACGACCTCGATGACGTTGAGCCGGTACAGCAGGTCCTCCCGAAAGCGCCCCTGCCGCACATCGGCTTCCAAGTCTCGGTTGGTCGCGGCGACGACGCGCACGTCCACCCGCCGGGTGCGGCTCTCGCCCACCCGTTCGAACTCCTTGTCCTGTAGGAAGCGCAACAGCTTCGCCTGCAGGTTGGGCGGAATTTCGCCGATTTCGTCGAGAAACAGGGTTCCGCCATGCGCGGCCTCGACCCGGCCAGGCTGGTCCTTGACCGCGCCGGTGAACGACCCCCGCGCGTGGCCGAACAGTTCGCTGGTCAGCAACTCCTCGGACAGCGTCGGGCAGTTGACTACGACAAAGGGACGCTCGCGCCGCGGACTGTAGGCGTGCAGGGCGCGCGCCACCACGGTCTTGCCGGTCCCGGTTTCCCCGCGCAGCAGCACGGGCACGTCAGAGGTGGCCGCGCGGGTGACCGTCTCGTGCACCGAGCGCATACGTGGCGACTGGGAGGACAGATCCACGTCGGGAAGCGCGCTGGAGAGCGTGTTCTCAAGGTTCTCGACCCGCCAGGCGAGCCGGCGTCGTTCGCAGGCCCGATCAACAAGATGACGGATCTGCGCTGGGGTAAATGGCTTGGGCAAATAATCCCACGCGCCACGGCGAATGGCCTCAACGGCTGTCTCCACCGTGGCATAGGCCGTGATGATCACCACCAGCAGTTCGGGACGATCCGCCAGCAAGCGAGGAACCAGCTCAAGTCCGCTGTCCCTGCCCAGTTTGAGATCGACCAGAGCGAGGTCAAAGGGCTGCCTGGCGAGCGCGGCCAGGGCTCCTTCGGCGCTCGGCACCGAAACCACCTCATGCGACAGTTGCTCCAGGCACACGGTCAGCGTGGCGCGAATATTCTTCTCGTCATCCACGACGAGAACAGCGAGGCGATCCAGAGACGGGGCCAAGGGAGGAGGAGTATAGCGCCCTCGTTCCAGAAGGCCCCGTGGCGACCGGGAAGGGAGGCCGGCGGAGCCGCCATGCGGCCCTGCGAGCATCGCACTGTTGCCGGCGCATGCGCTACGATAGCCACGGCGCAAAGCCTGCATCTCCGCCGTGCGCCCGATGAACGCTGGAGCGCCAGCGCTGACCAGCGCACTTTCACTCTCGGGCAGCAGCGGGGGCGTGCCGGCGCCAAGCTCGGCCAGGATCTCCGCCCCGCCGGGCCGCTGCGCCGGATCGCGCCGCAGAAGCCGCATGCATAGCTGGCTCAGTTCGGGATCGGCCAGGGGGTTCACCTGGACGGGTGCGAGCGGATCCTCGCTCTGCTTTTTGAGCAGAATCTCGATCATGTCGCCGTCATGGGGCAAACGGCCGGACAGCACCTCGTACAGCATGACGCCCACGGCGTACCAGTCGGCGGCGGGCTGCGACGGCCCGCTCTTCGCCTGCTCAGGCGCCATGTAGGCCGGGGTTCCCTGCAGCCCGTCGCCCGCGAGGGACCGCGTTCCGGTCTGCCTGGCCAGGCCGAAATCCAGCACTACCACCCGGCCCTCCGCTGTTACCAGAACGTTCGACGGCTTGAGATCGCGGTGGATGCAGCCGGCCCCGTGCATGGCGTGGACCCCAGCACAGAGCTGCTGTAGCGCCGCGTGCAGGCGCTGCGAATCGGGTTGCCGGCGGGATGTCAGCGGCCTGGGATCGGTGCCGCGTAGGGTGTCCGCCGTTTCCATCACGGAAAGCAGGGGAACGGCGCCCGTCGGCGCGGGACCTAGCAGACAAACGTCGAAGGGCACGCCCTCCACGTACTCCATAGTGAAGAACCACGGCGGTCCCTCGCAGATCAGCTCGTGCAGCGTGGCCAGGTTGGGGTGCTTGATGTCGGCCAGCGCACGGAACTCGCTCTTGAACCGGCAGAGGTCCGTGCCGTCCCACAGGTCCAGCAGCTTCAGCGCTACCTCGGCGCCCAGCTGCCGATCGAAGACCAGATACACCGTACCCATGCTCCCGCTGCCAAGGAGGCGGATGACCTTGAACCGGTCCGTGCCCAAGAACGACATCGCTAGTGCCCAACCGGGAGCTTCGCGCGCCGCGCGACCATGGCCCACAGTCTACCGCATCGCTAGCCAGCCCAGGAACCTCATGGGGAATGGGTTGGCGCGGCTCTTGCTTATCTACGCGAAACAACAGCGAAAAGCAGGGGCGAACAGTGCCAAACCACGACAATAATGTCGGGCAAGAGGGTGGCGTTTCTGTGCAGCCGCGGGTGCCCTCCCTTCACCCCCATGGAAAGGCTAGGGGTCTATGACCATTTCGAGATCTGAATTGTCCGTCGTCTTCGTCCTCCTCGCGCTCCCGGCCGCCTGCTCCACCGGGATGAAGACGCCGCCCAAGACGACCGCAGGCGCCAGCGGCACCACGGTCGTTGCGGGAGGAAGCGGCGGGGCAGTTGGCGGCACCGCAGGCGGCGGGATAGCGGGCGCTGGCGGGACGGCAGGCGCAACGGAGATTGACGGTGGGATTCTGGCCGGCGGCGCAGGCGGCGCCGCAGGCGCACCGCATGTTGACGGTGGAGGACCGGCCGGCGGCGCGGGCGGTGCCGCAGGCGCACCGCATGTTGACGGTGGAGGACCGGCCGGCGGTTCCCGAGGCTTTGGCGGCATGGCAGGCACAATGCACATTGACGGTGGGATGCCGGCCGGCGGCGCCTCCGGGGGGAGCGCGAACGACTGTTGGTGGCAGTGGCAGAATTCGTACGCCGGGAACGGTGCGAGTGGCATGGTGACAGGCGGCATCATCACGAGCGGGGGCGCCGGGCCCTTCATGCCGGCGGAACCGGACGCATGGCCAGCTTCGCCAGCGCGAGCCGCGGGGCCGGCCCTTTCACGCACGCGCGTCGACGCCTGGACGGCGATGTCAAATACGGGTGCGCCGAGCGGCCCGCGCGCCGGCTCCACCGCAGTCTGGACGGGCAAAGAGATGATCGTGTGGGGTGGCTACACCGACCAACCCGAGGCCACCGGTGGACGGTACGATCCCGCGGGCGACAAGTGGTCCCCGGTCAGTACCAGCGTCGCCCCAAGACCTCGCCAGAATCACGTGGCCGCCTGGACAGGAAGCCAGATGATCGTGTGGGGCGGCGATGATGGAACAAACAACTTCACCTCAGGCGGACGTTACGATCCCATGAGCGACCAGTGGACCGCGATGAGCAGCGTCGGCGCTCCCGCGATCTCTGGTCCACTTGCGGTTTGGACGGGAACGGAGCTGATTGTCTGGGGGTATCAGCCGACTGCCACCGCCGGAGGCGGGCGCTACGACCCGAAGAACGACACCTGGAAGACGATGTCCGCCACCGGCGCACCCCTCTTGCAGAGTGGAAGCTCCGTCGTCTGGACGGGCCAGACGATGATCGTCTGGGGTGGGCACATCGAGGGCGCATGCGACTCAGCCCGAGGGGCCATTTACGATCCAGCCACTGACACTTGGGCTCCCACCACCACCGTGGGGGCGCCTCATCCGCGCACTGACCACTCGGCGGTCTGGACAGGGACGCAGATGATCGTGTGGGGCGGGACCAACTACACGGCGAATGCGGCCAGCTACGATCCAGTCGCGGACGCTTGGCACGCCCTCTCCGAGAAAGAAGCCCCTTCTCCGCGTCTGACTCCGGCCCTCTTCTTCATACCCGACCAGGGCACCCCGGGCGCGGGACGCATGCTGGTCTGGGGCGGCGGCTACTCGTACAACGCGGCCACCGGCGCACTCTACGATTTCGTTCCCGATCAGTGGGGCGTCGTAGCACCCTTCCCTTCCGAACCTGCAACGCCCAACCAGGCCTCGACCCGCACGACGGTGTGGACAGGTACGGAGATGATCGCGTGGGATGTCGCTGCAGGGGTCGGCGCCAGATATAGGCCCTAGTACCCCTTCTTGGAAATCCGTAGCTGGCTCAGGTTACCGGTTCCGGGGCCGGGACCGGTAGCCGGATCCGGTTCCGAATCCGGCGAGGGCGCGGGCGAAGCGCGAGGGGTGGGCAGGGTGGGTGTCCGTCCCGAAGTCCCCGAAGGGGGGACCGGCTGCCGGCTGCCGGGACCGCCCACCGGTCCCGCCGCCGTCAACCCGGCCGCCCAACCAGCTACGAACTTTCGAGAGGCGGTACCCCGGGCCGCCCTGGCTTCGTCAAGGCTCCGCGGGGGCGCAGGCGCGCGACTACAACACGTATTGGGAGAGATCCTCGTCTTTGAGAATACCCTGCAGCCGCTCACGCACGTAGGCGGCCGTGATGGGGATGGTGCGCTCGCCCAACTCGGGCGCCTCGAAGGCCAGCTCATCGAGTAGGCGCTCCATCACGGTGTGCAGGCGGCGCGCACCGATGTTCTCCATGCGGGCGTTCACCTCGGCAGCAATACGCGCAATCTCGGCGATCGCGTCGGGCTGAATGTCGAGGTGGACCTGTTCGGTCGCGAGCAGGGCGGTGTACTGCTTGGTCAGGGCGTTCTCGGGCTCGGTCAGAATGCGCACAAAGTCCGCGTCGGTCAGCGAGTCCAGTTCCACTCGGATGGGGAATCGGCCCTGCAGCTCGGGGATCAGATCCTTGGGCTTCGCCACGTGAAAGGCGCCGGCCGCGATGAAGAGCACGTGGTCGGTCTTGAGTGGGCCGTACTTGGTCGACACCGTGGATCCTTCCACGATGGGCAGCAGATCGCGCTGCACGCCCTCGCGGGACACGTCCGGCCCGTGACCGCCGGACTCGCGGCCTGCCACCTTGTCGAGCTCGTCAATGAAGATGATGCCATCCTGTTCGGCGCGGCGAACCGCCTCCTTGGTGACGCGCTCCATGTCGATGAGCTTGGCGGCTTCTTCCTCGGTCAAGGCTTCCAGCGCCTCGGGAATGGTCAGGCGCCGTCGCTTGGTGCGCTTGGACTGGGGGAACATGGACTGCAGGTTGAGAACCATCTCCTCCATGCCCGTGCCGGAGAACACGTCGATAAACGACTGAGGGGTGTCGCTGGTGTCGACCTCGACCGACCTGTCGTTGAGTTTGCCCTCGTGCAAAAGGCGTCGCAGGTTCTCGCGGGTGCTGGTGTCGGCTGCCGGCGCGGCCGGGGCATCGGGGGCCGGGGGCGGGCCTGCCAGCGATCCCATGGCTGCGCGGGAAGGCCGCGCTGGCGGCAGGAGCACGTCGAGCAGGCGTTCCTCAGCATTCTCTCGCGCGCGCGGTCGCAAACGCTCGCGCTCCTCTTCGCGCAACATGGACACCGCGGTCTCGGCCAAGTCGCGGACCATTGAATCCACGTCGCGCCCCACGTAGCCCACCTCGGTAAACTTGGATGCCTCGACTTTTACAAAGGGCGCGCCTGCAAGCTTGGCCAGACGGCGCGCGATCTCAGTCTTGCCCACGCCGGTGGGGCCGATAAGCATGATGTTCTTGGGCGAGATCTCGTCGCGCATGGGCGGCGGCACCTGCTGCCGGCGCCAGCGATTGCGCAAGGCCACCGCCACGGCGCGCTTGGCCTCCCGCTGGCCGACGATGTAGCGATCGAGTTCCTCGACGATGGCCCGTGGGGTGAGCGCCTCGGGGCGTTTGCTGGCACTGGCCATCGGCTACAGCTCCTCGAATGCGAGGTTGGTGTTGGTGTAGATGCAGATACTGGCGGCGATGCTCAGGCTGCGCTCGGCGATCTCGCGTGCCGAAAGCTGCGTGTCGGCCAGCAGGGCGCGCGCCGCTGCCAAGGCGTAGTTGCCGCCCGAGCCCACCGCCGCGGCATCGCAATCCGGCTCGATGATGTCGCCGGTGCCCGAGAGCATCAGGAGCTTCTCGCGATCGGCCACCAGTAGCAGTGCCTCCAGGCGGCGCAGCACGCGATCGGTGCGCCAGTCTTTGGCCAGCTCCACCGAGGCGCGCAACAGGTTTCCGTTTGCCTGCTTGAGCTTGGCCTCGAATTTTTCGAACAGGGTCAGCCCGTCGGCGGCGGAGCCGGCAAAACCAGCTAGGATTCGCCCTTCGTCCAGGCGCCGGATCTTGCGCGCCGTCGCCTTGACCACAGTCTGGCCCATCGTCACCTGTCCGTCGCCGCCCATGACGACTTTGCCGTTGCGGCGCACGACCAAAACCGTCGTGGAGTGGAATTCTCGCGTGGGGAGCCCGCCGGCTTCGCCAGCGCGGCGCGTGGCGCACCATCGCGGGAGGGTCTGGGAACCTTCTGAGGGTTCCCCTGTGAATCCCGGTTTTCTCATGAGGGCCAGACTAGCGCGTTTTCAGCAACGCGCGAGGGTGGGAGCGATCGTAGACGGCCATCAGGTGATCGATGTCAACTTGAGCGTAGCGTTGGGTCGTGCGCAGGCTGGCATGACCGAGCAGCTCCTGGATGGACCGCAGATCGGCGCCTTCGCCAAGGAGGTGGGTGGCGAAGCTGTGGCGCAAAGCGTGGGGCGAGACCCGGCGCACGCTGGTCAGAAGTTCGCGCCGGTCCAGCTTGCGGCGCGCTTCGCGATCGCACAGGCGCCGGCCCCGTCGCGACAGGAATAGGGCTTGGCTGTCGGCCGGACTGGCCTCGGCCGCGCGGCCCGCGAGAAGGGAGGCGCGCAAGGGCAGGTACGCCTGGATCGCATCCCAGCCCTTGGACCCGAGCGGCACGATGCGGTCCTTGCGCCCCTTGCCCTGGCGGACCGTGATGCGCGCGCCAGCGCCATCAGGCACCACGTCGCCCAAGTTCAGGTGACAGGCCTCTGAGATGCGCAGGCCCGCGCCGTACAGGACTTCCAAGAGCGCCTGGTCGCGGGCGCTCTCCGTGGCCTGGACGGCGTCGTCGCTCGCCGGTTCGAGCAGCCGCGAGGCCTCGTCCTTGCCCAGGAAGGCGGGCAGGTGGGGCCGGCGCTTGGGCCCGCGCAGGCCCGCCACGGGACTGCCCACAAGCAGCTTGCGCCGCACCAGCAGCCGAAAGAAGGTTTTCATCGCTGACAGTTTGCGACCCACGGTGGCGGGATCGTTGCGGCCGTGCAGGCTGGCCAGATACGAACGACAGACAGGGGTGGAGAGATCCGCAGGGGCCAGGGCTTGCGCGGCATCCTTGCCCTGTAGGGCGCGGGCGTGGGCGAACAGTTCTTCGAGATCGTTGAGGTAGGCCCGCAGGGTATGGGCCGAGGCACGTTTCTCGCTGCCCAGGTGCTGGCGAAAAAGCTCGAGCAGCGGTTCCATCCCTTGCGATGCTAGCGCCATCCCAACCGGCGCGCGAATTACTGGCCCGTCTGGCCCGTGGGCCTAGCCGAGGAACATGGTAGCCTGGGACTGTACAGTCCATGGCTTCAACTCCCCGCGATTTTCAGAGCGCCGACCGCCTCGATACCCACCGCAAGGCGCTCTACATCAACCTGGACGAGCGCCGCTACGGGACCTTTGCCGAGATCGGCGCGGGTCAGGAAGTGGCGCGCTGGTTCTTCCGGGTGGGCGGCGCGGCCGGCACCATCGCCAAGAGCACCTCCGCGTACGACATGGCGGTCAGCGACGCGATCTACGGCCACACCGAGCGCTACGTGTCGCGCGAGCGGCTACAGCGCATGCTCGACTATGAACACGAGAAGAACTTGACCCGCCTGAATGCGGCCCGTGGCGAAACCACGGCATTCTTCGTGTTCGCCGACACGGTGGCGGCCAAGAGCTTCCGCAACGACAAGGACTGCCACGGTTGGATGGGGCTCAAGTTTCAGAGTCATCCCCGAGAGCAGGAGAGCCAGATCGTGCTGCACGTACGCATGCTGGATGGGGAAGCGCAATTGCAGCAGGAGGCATTGGGCGTGGTGGGCGTGAATCTGCTCTACGGCGCCTTCTTCCTGCACCACGAGCCCGAGCTGCTGGTTGAGTCATTGCTCGACAACCTGTCCACCCGGCGCATCGAGATCGACATGATCGAGTTCTCGGGCATCGAGTTTCGTCACGTCGACAACCGGCTCATGAGCCTGAAGCTGGTCCAGCTCGGTCTGTCGCAAGCGGCCATGTTCAGCGCCAAGGGTGAGGTCTTGCAGCCCAGCGAGGTCCTGCACAAAAAACCCGTCCTGGTGGAGCGTGGCACCTTCCGGCCCGTGACCAAGGTCAACATCGACATGTTGGATTCCGCGCGCGCGAGCTTTGCCAAGGCCCTGGGCGAGCCCGTTGACGCCATCGTCGAGCTGGCGGAGATCACCATGCGCAACCTCCTCACCGAGGAAGGCGAGATCGATCCGCGGGATTTCTTGGCGCGCGCCGATGTGCTCGCGGCTGCGGGCAAGACCGTGCTCATTTCGGACTACTTCGAGTACTACCGTCTGGCCACCTACCTGCGCCGCTGTACCCCGGAGGCCATCGCCATCGTCTTGGGTGCTGGCAGTCTGATCCCGCTGCTCGACGAGAAATACTACACGAACCTTGGCGGTGGCATCCTGGAAGCGTTCGGCCAGCTCTTCCAGAAGAACCTGACCATCTACGTGTATCCGTGGCTCGATCCGGCAAGCCAGAGGCTCAATACCGTGCCGAACGTGGAGGTGGCCCCTGAGCTGCGCAAGCTCTTCGGATATCTGGTCGACCGCGGCTCGATCGTACAACTGGAGAACTACAATCCGCAGATCCTCCACATCTTCACGCCCGAGGTGCTCCGCCGCATCAAGGATGGCGACGCGAGCTGGGAGGACATGGTGCCGCCGGAGATCGCCGAGGTCATCAAACGGCGCGGCTTCTTCGGCTACCGGCCCACATAACTTGAAATCGGGACGGTGCTCGACGATCCTGGCGACGAGCCCACGCCATGTCCGACCTACCGCCGCTTGACCCGCCCGCCGCCAGCATCCTTGACCTAATCGGCCGCACGCCGATGGTGGAGATCCACCGGCTCAACCCCAATCCGCGGGTGAAAATTTTCGCCAAGCTGGAGGGCTTCAACCCCACCGGCAGCATCAAGGATCGCATTGCACTCAAGATGATCGAGCAGGCCGAGCGCGAGGGTGCGCTGACGCCCGGCAAGACTATTCTCGAGCCGACCAGCGGCAACACCGGTATCGCTCTGGCCATGATCGCCGCGGTCAAAGGGTATTCGCTCATGATCGTGATGAGCGAGGCGGTGTCCATCGAGCGGCGCAAGATGATCCAGGCCTTCGGCGCCGAGGTGACCCTCACCGACGCCAAGCTGGGCACCGACGGGGCCATCTTGAAGGCGCGCCAGATGGTGCGCGAGTTTTCCGACAAGTACTTCATGCCTGATCAGTTCTCCAACCACTACAACCGCTTGGCCCATTACGAGACCACAGCGCAAGAGATCCTGGCCCAGACCGGAGGTCGGCTCGACTACTTCGTGTCGACGCTGGGCACCAGCGGTACCCTCATGGGCGTGGGCCTGGCCCTCAAAGAGAAGATGGCCAACGTCAAGATCGTCAGCGCCCATCCCGTGCGCGGTCACTACATTCAGGGCCTCAAGAACCTGGAAGAGGCCATCGTGCCCGCCATCTACTCGGCGCAAAACATCGACCGGCACATCATGATTGAAACCGAGGACGCCTTCGAGCTGGCGCGTCAGATCGCGCGGGCCGAGGGGATCTTCGTCGGCATGAGCAGCGGCGCAGCGCTTTTTGCAGCCCGCACCATCGCCCAGGAAATCGAGTCGGGCGTGATCGCAACTATCTTCCCCGATCGGGGCGAGAAGTATCTGAGCACCGACCTATTCCGGGTGTGAGGCCCCCGCAGGGCGGGGTTGGGGGGTCGCGCGGGGCCGCGCGACACGCGAAGCACATGTGTCTTGACCCGGCGGGCCGCTCTGTCGAAGGCACTTCTCTACCTACCACCCGCCTCGCGTCCTTCGCTACGGACAGAGCGCGCTCGACGCGTTTGCGGCCGACCTCGCGCAACACACAGGCCTGCGCCCGGCCCGGCCGGAGGCCGCGAGTGCGATCCTCGGCCCGCCGCACAAGGGGCCTCAGCCTGGCGGGCAGATGAGGGGAATCACCTCGCGCCGGTTGCGCCGGTAGATGCGGAAGTCCTTCCGGTCGACCGTGATCACCGGGAGCTTGGGATGAAGTTCGCTCATCCGGATCAGACAAAGATCCGCGAAGTCGGGATCGCGATCGGCGTAGCGGGTGGCCAAGGTTTGTAGTGGCACCAGGTGCGCAGTGCAATCAAATGCGGGGAGCACCAGTCCATCGCGAACCATGGCCAGCACCACCGAGACGCTGCGCAAGTGGAAGGCGGCCTCGGCCAGAACCGCTTCGCAGGTAAGAAGCGGTTCACTGACCTGTTCGGCCACACCCACCGCCCAGTCGTGATAGCGATCTTCCCGGTTGGCGAAGGCCACCAGGAATCCCGTGTCGGCGATCCCCTTCATTACCGCGAAAAGCCTTTGCGCGAGGACAGATCCTTGGGCCCCTTTACCGTTCCCGCAAGCCGCATGAAGGGCCGCAACGATTTTCCTGTCCGGGCCTGTTCCAGTTTCTCGCGAACCAGGTGGCCCTGCGACACGCCCGCGCGTGCGGCAGTTTCTTGCAGCCACGCTCCCAAATCATCCGGGACCCGAAGAGTGACTGTATGACTCATTTGACAGAATTGTAATACACTCGGGCTGGCCGGGCCAGCCGAAGGGTCCTACGACGCCTTGGCGTCGGGGGTGGCGGCGCCCTCCGGCGGGTCCCCCTCCGCCTCGGGCTCGGCGCTCCAGCCGCAGCCGTCGGCCAGGCAGCGCAGGCGGACGCCCGCGCGCGACACTTTCTGCACCACAAAGGCGGCGTCACACTGCGGGCAACGTTTGGCCAACGGGCGATCCCACGACACGAAGTCGCACTTCGTCTTAGAGTAGTTGGAGCAGCCGAAAAAGACCTTGCCCCGCCGCGAACGCTTCTCGGTCAGGTACCCGCCGCAGCCGGGACGGGGGCAGGCGACGCCGAGAGAGATCGGGCTGGTGGTCTTGCAATCCGGGTAGCGCGAACAGGCCAGAAACTCGCCGAAGCGACCGCGCCGGATCACCATGGGCGAGCCGCAGCTCGGGCAGGTCTGGTCCGACGGTCGCGTCGTCGGCAGAACTGTCAGGGTGCCGTCGGCATTGCGCGTGTACTCCTTGGTGTTGCGACACTCGGGGAACCCGGAACAAGCCAGGAAGTAGCCATTGCGGCCCCATTTGATCACCATGGGCTTGCCGCACTTCTCGCAGACTTCCTCGGTCGGCTCTTCTTCCCGCTTGAGGTCACGCATCTCGACCTTGGCGCGCGCCAAGTCCTGCTCGAACGGTTCATAGAAGTCGCGCAACAGCTTGACCCAGTCCACCGCACCCTCCTCCACCTGGTCGAGCTGTTCCTCCATCTGCGCGGTGAAATCGGTGCTGACGATCTCGGGGAAACTCTTCACCAAAAGGCCGTTTACCACCACGCCCAGCTCGGTGGGACCCAGACGCCCTTCCCGCTTTTCCACGTAGCCGCGATCTTGAACGGTGGACAAGATGGCCGCGTAGGTCGACGGCCGGCCAATGCCCTTCTCCTCCAGCTCACGCACCAGGGTCGCCTCCGAGTAACGCGGCGGCGGTTGGGTGAAGTGCTGCTCGGGCTGGCAGCCGAGCAGCCGCAGGGTTTCCCCTTCGTGGATGTCAGGCAAGCTGCCGGCGGTCTCGTCGTCCGCGCTGCCTTCGTCCTGTACCTCGGCGTAGATGGCGAGGTAGCCGGCAAAGCGCATGACTTGGCCGGTAGCGCGCAGGCCGACTCGGCCCGCGTCGATCTCGATGACGGTTTGGTCGAATACGGCGGGCGCCATCTGGCAGGCCACGAAACGATTCCAGATAAGCGTGTAGAGCCTGACCAGGTCCTCGGTTTCTCGCGCGTCCCGGACGCCCGCCGTCTGGGAAAGCAGACGCCGAACGGTTTCTGGATCGTGTTGCGTCGAGGTGGGCCGAATGGCCTCATGCGCGTCCTGGGCCGATTTCCTGCTCTTGAAAACGTTGGGCTCGGCCGGTCGCGAAGTTTCGCCATAGCGGTCTGCGATCCAGGCGCGCACATCCCTCACCGCATCCTCGGACAGCCGGGTAGAATCCGTGCGCATGTAGGTGATGAGGCCGGTGGGGCCCTCGTCGCCCAGCTCGACGCCCTCGTACAAGCGTTGGGCCAGCGCCATGGTGCGCTTGGGTGAGAAGCGCAGCTTGCTGGACGCTTCCTGTTGCAAGCGGGAGGTGATGAAGGGCGGAGGTGGATTCTTGCGACGCTCCTTGCGCTCCACCATGGCGACTCGCAGCGAGGCTTGCGAGATTAGAGCCACGACGTCGCTGGCTTGGCCTTCGTGCGAGAGCACCGCTTTCTCACCATCCAGCCGCACGACGCGCGCTACAAACGGGGGCGGCGCGCTCCCTTCCACCTCGACCGAAATGGTCCAGTACTCCTCCGGACGAAAGGCCTTGATCTCGGCTTCGCGATCCACCACCAGACGCACCGCCACCGATTGCACCCGACCCGCCGACAGACCGCGCCGCACCTTGGACCACAGCACAGGGCTGATCTCGTACCCAACCAGCCGGTCGAGCACACGCCGCGCTTGTTGGGACTCGAACTTGTGCCGGTCGAGGTCGAGCGGATGAAGAATGGCCTCGTTCACGGCTTTCTTCGTGATCTCGTTGAACAACACGCGGTGGATGTTTGGGTTGGCGGGCCGAATCTCCTCGGCGATGTGCCAGGCGATCGCCTCGCCCTCGCGGTCAGGATCGGGCGCCAGCAGGACCTGGCCCGCCTTCTTGGCCGCGGCCTTGATATCCGCGATCACCTTCTTCTTTCCCTCGATGACCACGTAGTTGGGCTGGAAGTCGTGCTTGACGTCGATACCCATGCTGGCCTTGGGCAGATCCTTGACGTGCCCCACCGACGCCTTGACCACGTAACCCGCGCCTAGGTACTTCATGATGGTCGCGGCCTTGGCGGGCGACTCGACGACCACCAGGGTGGCGCCGCCGGCGACGCGCTTCTTGGCGGGCGACTTCGCGACGGGTTTCTTGGTCCTCGACGGCTTGGCCTTGGCCGTGGCTGGTAGGTGGGAGTCTGACTTAACTTTCTTGCTAGCAGCCACGTCGAATCACCTCGTATTGGTTGCCCGGGATCCTGCAGAGCCAACCGTCCAGCTCGGCCTCGACCAACGCCGCCATGACCGCTGGCAAGGGCAGGCCGATTTTTCGGCTGAGCACGGCAGGCGTGGCCGCTCCCTCGCGCAGGGCTGCCACCAGAAGTCCGACGGCTCCCGCCGGCGGCTCAGTCTGGCCCGAAGACGCGGGCCGACGGCCGGCCAGCGCCTCCTCGACGTCAGCCGCCGAGGTGACGGGCAAAGCCTGCCCCCTTTGCAGCAGCGAGGCGGTGCCGGAGCTGCCAGGAACCGCCAGCACTGGTCTACCCAACGACCGTCCCAGAGCAGCGGTGATGAGCGCGCCTGACCGGTGGGCGGCCTCCACCACGATCACGGCATCTCCCAACGCTGCGATGATGCGGTTGCGCGCCGGGAACTGACCGGCGCGCGGGGGCGTTCCCGGCGCGTACTCGGACAGCAAGCCGCCGGTGGCCGCGATGCGCGCGAAGAGCGGGCCGTGACGGTCGGGGTACGGCACGTCGACGCCACAGCCGAACACCGCAAAAGTAGGCGCGGCAGCGGCCGCCAGCGCTCCTTCATGAGCGGCTGCATCGATGCCAAAAGCTCCGCCGGAGATGATGACCACGCCCTTGCCGGCCAGTTCTGCTGCAATAGCGCGCGCTCGCGCACAGCCGGCACCGCTGGCCGCGCGCGCCCCCACCACGGAAACTGCACGCGCACCGTCTCCTGGCACGCAACCGCGCACCCAAAGAACAGCGGGTGCATCGGAGAGCGTCAGCAGCCGCGACGGATACCCAGCCTCCCCTCGCGCGATCTGGGCGATCGCCTGACCTGCCTCCTGGCGCGGGGGCCTGCGCACGGGCGGCATGATCTGTTCAGGCGGACGAGAATCACGCAGGTTGTCTTCCGCAGGCATCGGGAACGCAAGCTGATAGCGCCAGCCCGGAGGAAGATCAAGCAGCGGCAGAAAAAGTCAAAGAAATCAACGCAGTGGCAGGAAGGCCACCTAGTAGCCCTTGCGCATCTCGGTCGTTTCGCCCACACGCAGCTCCTTGGAGCTGCGCGCAATCCAGGCCACCGAGGTGTTGTCGCGCACGTCGATTACCCATAGCTCACCCACCACTTCCTTGGGTGATTCGGGATCCATGTACTCCCACCCCTCGAGCACGCCCCGGTAGCCATCACCGCGCCGAATGACGAAATTGCGGTTGCCGACCTGAACACCATCGCGCCGGCCCCGGTTCAGGACCACGAAGCGCTCGGCAGCCAGAAACTGCGTAGGCGTGAACGCCGCCACTACGTGCGCCTCCAAGTTCACGCTACTCGGGCGCGGCTCGATGCGCCTGAACTGCCGGATGGCGGTGCTGACGCGGTTGCCGCGCTCGATGGTGTCGACTACGTCTGTGATAGTCCCGCGCGCGACGTCGTCGCCCGCGATTTGATCGACCACGATGTCGCCGCGCACCTTGACCAGGTAGCCATAGACCTTGCCGGTATCGGGATCTTTGACCGGATGGCCGAGGTCAGTCTCGAAGACAGAATAGCGTTCGCCCGCGCGAAGGGGGCGGTCTTTGGGAAAGCGCAGGTAGGCTTGGTCGCCGGACGACAAGATCATCTTCTCTTCGCGCGAACCACTCACCGTGGCGGCTTGTGCGAGATCCCTGGCTTCGATGAATCCGACTTCGCGCAACACCAGCGCGCTGCTAGACAGGGCAGCCAGGCGATCCGACGAGAACGCGCGGCCGGGATCCGTTGTCTGGTCGCCGGCAGGAGGCACAGAGGCCCCGCCCCCAGACGGCCCGAGGCGAATGATGTCGCCCGGGAAGATCCAGTGCGGGTTGGTGACAAGCGGGTTGGCGGCCCACAGGCGAGGCCAGCGCCAAGGATCGCCGAAGTACCTCGAGCAGATGCTCCACAAGGTGTCGCCCTTCTGCACAACGTGCAGCTCCGGAGACTGTCCCGTGCCTTGCCCGGCCGCCGCCTCGCGTGCGCCTCCCTCGTCTCCGGTCCCCGGATCGAGCCCCATCACGCCCCCAGGGGGCACCAGGCCCGCAGAGGTTTCCTCAATTCGTCTTGCGCTTGGATCCTTGCTGCCGTCGCCGATCGTCTGCGACCCCTTGCGGCTACGCTGGCCAGCCGGTGCAAGGGTCGGAATGGGCGTGATGTCAGCCCCGGCGGTATCCGACGGTGCGTCTTGCTCAGGTGCGTTCTTCAACTCCTGGACCTGGGGCGGGATGCGGGTTGTCCCCCAAGTTTGGGCCGAAGCCGGCAACGACGCCGCCAGCGCGGCGGAAAGCAAGGAATGGAGATGGATTGGCCTCACGGGTCCTCCTCAAGAGAATGCGCGGTCTTCGCGGGTGGGTTGGCCGGCGGACGGGCATCGTGCGCGTGGTGTGCGGCTCCCACACGGTCGAGGTCAGCCAGGCGAGCCGTTGCGAGGACGGCGGTTTCGTGTCGCGGGTAGGATCGGACAAGTTGTTCGAGGGTCTGCTTGCCAGCGTCGATGCTGCCGAGAGCCAGATAGCTGTAGCCGACCTTCAGCAAGGCATCAGGGACTTTGTTGCCGTGGGGAAAGCGCTCAACCACGCGACGAAACTCACGCACCGCTGAGGGAAAGTCCTTGCTGTCATAGTAGCACTCACCCAGCCAGTACTGGGCGTTGTCAGCCAAGTCGTGCGCGGTGTAGCGGCGCAAGAACTCGCGAAACCCTTCCGCGGCGCCGTCGCGCTTGCCCTGGCGAAGCGCCTCGTAGGATCGACGGTAGAGCCTGAACGCTTCCGTGTCCGCACTGTGGCTCACGCGGAGACCTCCTGACCCGTGGCTCTCGCGGGTTGCACGCCCCGCGCGCTCTTCACCCTCTGCCCAAGAACGGTCCGCGAGCATCGGCGCGTGCTCACCGTGCAGGCGAAGAACCGGCCGGTTGCTGCTCGATTTGGCCGCCTCGCCCGCGTATTCGACATCCGCCTCGGGCGCCACCATCGTGGTGGCAGGAGCCATGGTCGAAGCGGTGTCCGGGGTGGCTGAATCATTCTCCGGATGTAGCTTCACCGTGGGAAGCTGGGGCGTCGCCACCTTCTGCTCGTTGACTTTCCGGCTTTCGAGCTGGTCTGTCAGAATGAACACGCGATTCTCCAGCTCCTCAACCTGCTTGGCGTACTCTGTGTTCTGCACCCGCAGCGACTCAATGCTTCGGTTGAGCTGCTCCACCGAGGCCGGGTTTGCCCCTCGATGAGCACAGCCAGCCAGGAGCCCCAGGGCTGCCAGACCTAGGACGGGCTTAGCAAACGGCATACTCGATCACCATTGGATCGTAGTGTTGTTCGGCAGTTTGGTACAAAAACTGATTGGTTTCGCAACGCAATCGCGCCGCGCCAGCCGTTTTGCTGTCCGTTGTTTTCGGCCTGATTCTTCCCCTGGTCTATCGTCACGGCGGCGATGTAGCGGCGTCTCACATCCATCTCGTTCCACGGAGCGGCCTTCACCGCAGGATCGTGGTCTTGTTTCGCTGACTAGCCAAACTCGGCCAGGATGCGATCGGCGCCATGCGCAATGAGGGCCTCGGCAAGCGCCTCGCCAAGGGCTTGGGCGGCGGAGAGCTGTCCGGCGACATGCTCTCGCAGCATGGTCGCTCCGTCGGGGCGTCCGACAAGTCCCCACACCTCCAGTTTCCCCTTTTCGATACGGGCGGTTCCTGCCACGGGCGTGCGACAGCCAGCCCCTAGGTAGTACAGAAGGGCACGTTCGGCCCCCACCGTGATCTCCGCCTCTTCGCTCGCCAGCGGGCGACAAAGGACGCGCAGGCGTTCATCCGCTGCTCGGGTCTCGATCGCGAGGGCGCCCTGGCCGATCGCCGGCAGCATGCGCTCGACCGGAATCCGCTCGGCAATGTGATGGGACAGGCCAAGACGGTCAAGGCCCGCACAGGCGAGAATGGCTGCGTCCACCTGCCCGTCGGCCACCTTGCGCAGCCGAGTGTCGAGGTTGCCGCGCAAGGGTTCCAGGCGAAGGTCCGGCCGCAGTGATTTGACCTGGCAGATACGGCGCAGACTGGTCGTGCCTATCCGTGCGCCCACGGGCAGGTCGGCAAGGGCGGCCCCGTCGTGGCTGACCAGGGCATCGCGCACATCCGCGCGGGTGGGAATCGCAGCCAGCACGAGCCCGGGGGCCAACTCGGCTGGCACATCCTTCAGACTATGAACCGCCAGGTCGATCTCGCCCGCGAGAAGGGCCGCCTCAATCTCCTTGACCCACACGGCCTTCCCACCGGCCTCCCACAGCGGCCCTTGCGGTGTCCGATCGCCAGTGGTGACGATGATGCTGCGCTCGACGACAAGGTTGGAGTGGGCCGCGCGCAGCAGATCAGCCACATGATTGGCCTGCCAGAGCGCCAGGGCGCTGCCCCTCGTGCCGATAACAACGCGATCGGGGCTCACGCGACAATCTTCTAGACGCTGGCGACTGCGGCCACAACCAGCGCGTCCGGCTTCACACTTCCCACGGGCTTGGCCACGAAGCCAAGCTCGACTTCGTAGGCGGTCTCGCCAAGGATGACCGAGTTCATATACACCTCAGCCCCTAGTGCGGAAATCGCGGCTTTGGCTTTCACCTTGCCGAGAAGATTGAAAGCCTCGTCGCTGCCTGCCTGCACACTGCTGAAATAGCAGCCGGGGACCAGCCGCATGACGAGCTCTCCCCCTTGAAGTCCCAGCATCTCACCCTCCAGACTCACTCGCTCCGCAGAGAGCCAGGAGTCGACGGTCTCCTGGGGAATAAACAACTTCACGGGCATGTGGCCTTGGGCTCCTGCGGGGGAACGCTGCTGCCAAAATACCACCCCTTCGCCGCGGCTTCAAACCACACCGCCAGCTCCTGGCATCCAAAGCATAGGGCTGACGATTCGGACTCCCGCACCCTGTGGGACTGTGGTAAAGGAGCCGCACCATGGCGAGCCAGAATGTAGTTGTCGTCACGGACAGCAACTTCGAGAGCGAGGTCCTCAAGTCTTCGCTGCCCATGTTGGTGGACTTCTGGGCCACTTGGTGCACACCGTGTCTCGCGGTTGCGCCGCATGTGGAGGCTCTGGCGCAGGAGTACGCCGGCAAGATTCGCGTGGGCAAGTGCGACATCGACGCGAACCCCATGGTTCCCACACAGCTCGAGATCCGCAGCATCCCGACCCTGCTCATGTTCAAGGCCGGCCAGGTGGTCGGTCAGGTGGTGGGCGCCGTGCCGCGATCGCGCATCCAGGATCTGGTCAAGAAGGCGCTCTAACGTCCCACGAAGAGCCAGGCCAGCAGAGCCCCAGCTGCCACCGCAGCCAACATAACGCCAATCAGCAACCCCTTCGCGGGTGGCAGTGGGCTGCGGCCGTAGGACGGTTTCCTGAGGTGGGGCCCGTTCTGGGGTTGAGCCTCAAGACTGGAGACTTCGACCAGGGAGTTCGTTCCACGTCTTGTTTCTGGCGGCGGGAAGATGGGTCCTAGGGCCTGTCCAGCGGCGGCCCCCAAAGGCGGCGGGCCCGCCGTCGGCAGCGACGCGCTGTCGCGGGCAGCGGCCATCTCCGCGATGGTGTCATGCGCGGGATGCTCGGCAGCCGGCGTACCGGTGCGGCGAGTGGGCCAGTCGGTCTCTTGGGACCACGACCGCGGGTCGATGAACCCGCCCGTGGGCCGGGTGACCAGGCCAGGGCCGCCCCCCCGCGCGGCCTCCGGGCCAGGCGTAATACCTTGCCCATCGAAGCCGACCGAGGTGAAGGCGTCTAGCTCCTCGTGCAAGATCGTGTCGATAAGGTTGGGCTTCTTGAACCGGCCGCTCGACGACCCAGTGGTCTGTTCTTCTTGGCACGCGCGCACCAAATCAGCGATGTCGCGCTGGATCATCTTCAAGCCGCGTGAAAACCAGTAGTGCGCCAGCGCATCCTGCAAGTCGGTGGCCGACTGAAACCGGTCCTCCACGCGTCGGGCAAGCGCCTTGCGACAGATCTCTTCGAACTCGGGCTCCACTTCCGGGTTCTGTTGTCCGATGGGTGGAATCTTGGCGCTTCGGACCATCTCCACCGTCTGGTAGTCACTCTCGCCGTAGAACAGACGCTTGCTGGTCAGCGCCTCGTAAAGCAGGATGCCCACGGCGAAGATGTCGGCCCGTTGGTCCACGTTCTCACCGCGGGCTGCTTCAGGCGACAGATAGCTCATCTTGCCCTTGACCACGCCCGGGTCTGTGGCTTCCACTTGGCTGGCGGCTTTGGCCAGTCCGAAGTCAGCCAGCTTGATCTCCCCATTGCGCGAGATCAGAACATTCGCGGGCGAGATGTCGCGGTGAACGATGCCCAACGGCCGGCCGGTCTCGGGATTGGGGAGGTCGTGGGCATAGGCCAGGCCTTTGCAGACCTCCATCATGATGTAGATGGTCTGGCCCACGGTCAGGCGTTTGCGGATGCGGCGCCGCCATTCGAGGATCGCTTTGAGGTCGACCCCGTCGACGTACTCCATGACGATGAAATACGTGTCGTCGACGCGTCCGATGTCGAAGACCTGGACGATGTTCGCGTGCTGCAAGAAGAGCGAGAGCCGGGCCTCATCCAAGAACATCTTCACGAATTTTTGGTTCTTGGTGAGATTCGGCAGGATCCGCTTGATGGCCACGTTCTTGCGGAAGCCCTGCAGCGACTCCGCAACGCCCTTGAACACCTCGGCCATACCACCGGCGGCGATGCGCTCAGTGACTCGATAGCGGCTTTCGGACATCGGTCGGGCCGTGCGATTGAAGGTGAAAACTATATAGCAGAGGAAGCTCCCCGTCGACAGTCAAGCATTGCGGCCCGGAACAGCCAGCCATGGTCGCGGCTTGGAAGCGCGCTCGTGCTGCCCGCATCCGGTAGGAGACCGCGCTCAGTCTTCGCTCGTCGCACCCGCTCCGCCCATCTCCTCACCCCCACTTGCGTCGAGGGAACCGCCGCGCCCTGTCTGCTCAACCGCTGCCTCTTCGCGCTCGTGCTGTTCTTTGCAGTCAATGCACAGCGTGGTTACCGGCCGCGCAAGCAAACGCTTGAACGAGATGACTTCGCCACACGACTCACAGGTGTCGATAGACCCGTCGTCCAGGCGAGCAAGCTGCTTGTCGATCTTCCCGAACAGGTACTTTTCCCGATCATGAAGCCGCATTTCGGTGGAGAAGATCTCCTCTTCCATCGACTCATCGATGGAATCGCGGCCAATATTGCGCTCGTGGTTCATCGAATAGCTAAGCGCGTCCTGGCCGGTGCGTGCCAGACGCTTCTTCGCCCCCTCCAAGACCTCTCGAATTTGCGCCTTTTCACTTTCGGTCAGCATGGTCCTCCTCGCATTCCACGGGCCTATCAGAAAATCTCGGTAGACGACCCCACCAAGTTTAGTCAACCACCACCCACCCGGGAGCCTACGACGCCTTCTTCTCCCGCACGAGTTGCGGGCGCCCACGCGACACGACGACATCGCGGGTTACCACGCACTCTGTCACCCCACTAAGCGAAGGAATTTCGTACATCACGTCGAGCATGACTTCTTCCAGTATGGCACGCAGGCCGCGCGCCCCGGACTTCCGACGCGCAGCCTCCTCGGCCACACTGCGCAAAGCGTCTTCCGTGAACCGCAGCTTAACACCCTCAAGCTCCAGTAGACGTTCATACTGCTTGGCCAGCGCGTTCTTGGGCTTCCACAGAATGGCCATCAGGTCGTCCACATCCAGCTCGTCAGCGGCGACGATGATGGGCAAGCGGCCCATGAACTCGGGGATCATCCCATACTTGATGAGGTCCTCGGTGCGCGCCATCGCCCGCAACTGGTTCTTCGATTCGTCGCTCTTGCTGATGGCGGCGCCGAAGCCAAGGCCACGCGTCCCCATGCGCCGGCGCACCAGTTCTTCCAACCCGTTGAAAGCACCCGTGCACACAAAGAGGATGTTGGTGGTATCGACCTGCACCAACTCCTGTTGGGGCCGGTTGCGTGCGCCGTCGGGCGTAATCGAGGCTTGCTTGCCCTCCAGGATCTTGAGCAGCGCCTGCTGCACGCCTTCACCCGACACGTCGCGCGTCACCGAAGGCCCGCCCCCCTTGCGCGCTATTTTGTCGATCTCGTCGATGCATACGATCCCCCGCGCCGCTCTTTCGGCGTCGTTGCCCGCGTTCCGGTACAGGGCCTTGATCACGCTGTCCACGTCCTCTCCCACGTAGCCGGCCTCAGTCAACGTGGTGGCATCGGCCATGGCAAAGGGGACGTCCAGCTTGCGCGCCAGCGTCTGCACCAACAGGGTCTTGCCGCAGCCAGTGGGCCCGATGAGCAGGATGTTGCCCTTCTGGATCTCAACGTCGCCGGCCTTGCCGTGCTGGCCGATGCGCTTGTAGTGGTTGTACACCGAAACCGCTAGGGCCTTTTTGGCTCGCTCCTGGCCGATCACGTATCGGTCGATCTCATCGTAGATCTCGCGCGGTCGTGGGTAGCGCGGACGCTCCGCTGCCTCTTCCTTGGCGATGATGTCGTTGCACAGGGCCACGCACTCGTCGCAGATGAACACCCGCGGGCCCGAGATCAGCTTCCGCACCTCGCGCCGGCGCTTCTGGCAGAAGGAGCAGTGGAAGTCATCCATCTTCCCATGAGTATTGCATCCGAAATCTGGTGAAGCCAAGCCTGTCAACCTGGACCGCCACGAAGTTCTTGCGTGTGCGGGGAAAAAGTGCTCCTTGGGGGACAACCTTGGCCGCAGCGCGTGCCGCGAACGGCGGAGACCTGTTGTATACTGTTCACCCCTCGTAGGCTGGCCGGCGCGGTAGGTTGCCTGAGCACACTTTCCTCGCCGCCCATGACCGGGGGAAAAAGAACCTAGGCGTCGTGCAAGCAGGCCAGCAAGATGGATACGAGCTAAACCCATGTGCGGAATCGTTGGCTATGTAGGAACCCGTGAAGCGACGCCCATTTTGTTGGGTGGGTTGCGCCGGCTGGAGTACCGCGGCTACGACTCGGCGGGGATCGCTGTGTGCAATGGTGGCGAAGCCCATCTGGTCCGCTGCCAGGGCAAGCTGGCGGCACTGGAAAAGCTGCTAGCCGAGCACAGTCCCGTGGGCACGTACGGCATCGGACACACGCGTTGGGCGACCCACGGCCGTCCTTCCGACGAAAACGCCCACCCCCACAAGGCCGGCCCCATCTCGGTGGTGCACAACGGCATCGTCGAGAACCACGTTGAGCTGCGCGAGCGACTCATCGCCTTGGGTCGCCATTTCTCGTCGCAGACTGACACCGAGGTGCTGGCTCACCTCATCGACGAGGCCTCCCAGGCAGGCGCAGCCTCGCTGGTCGAGGCGGTGCGGGCAGCCCTGGGTCAGGTCAGGGGCGCCTACGCGATCGTCGTGCTGTCAGATCGCAGCCCGGGTGTGCTGGTGGCGGCGAAGAATGCATCCCCGCTGGTGGTGGGCATCGGCCAGGGCGAGATGTTCGTGGCCTCGGACGCACCCGCCATTCTAGAACAAACACGCGAGATGCTGTTTCTCGAGGACGGCGACATCGTGGAACTGGACCGGTTGACCGCGCACATCACCGATCTCGATGGAACCCCGGTCGTGCGCAAGCCTCGCACCGTGACCTGGAGCGCGGCGCAGGCCGAGAAAGGCGGCTATCCGCACTTCATGCTCAAGGAGATCCACGAGCAGCCACAAGCGGTGACCGACACGCTGGGGGGACGCCTCATGCCCGACAGCCACGACGCTGTCCTGGAGGATCAAGAGGTAACCCCGCTGCCCGACCGCGTGGTCATCCTGGCCTGCGGGACCTCGTATCACGCAAGCCTGGTGGGCAAGTTTCTCATTGAGAATGTCGCCCGCATCCCCTGTGAAGTGGATCTGGCCAGCGAATTCCGTTACCGAGAGCCGGTGATTGGATCGAGAGATCTGGTGGTGGGCGTCTCCCAGAGCGGCGAGACCGCCGACACCCTGGCGGCGGTCAAGGAGGCGCGGGCGCGTGGGGCTCGTACTTTCGCCATCTGCAACGTGGTCGATTCCGCGATTCCCCGCGCCTCGGACCTGGTGCTCTACACGCATGCCGGCCCTGAGATCGGCGTCGCGTCCACCAAGTGCTTCACCGCCCAGCTCGCGGCGCTGGCTCTGCTGGCTATTCACCTGGGCCGACGCAACGGTGCGCTGGCCGGCGTGGCAGCCACCGAACTGGTGAGTGAGCTGCTGAATATCCCGCACAAGATGAGCGAGACGCTTAAGGAATGCGGCGATTTGAAAGGGCTGGCCCGCAAGTACAAGAACGCGCGCGACTTCCTCTTCCTTGGGCGTGGCACCAACTACCCCATCGCACTCGAGGGTGCGCTCAAACTCAAAGAGATCTCGTACATCCACGCCGAAGGCTACGCGGCCGGCGAGATGAAGCACGGGCCTATCGCGCTCATTGATGACGGTTTGCCCGTGGTGGTCATCGCGCCCCGGGGCAGGGGCTACGACAAGGTGCTGTCCAACTTGGCCGAGGTGCGTGCCCGCGAAGGCCACGTCATCGCGGTAGCCACCCAGGGCGACACGGCCATTCTCCAGCAGTGCGAGGACGTGCTGTGGGTCCCCGATGCGCCCTCGTTGCTGCAGCCGATGCTAACCGTGCTGCCCTTGCAGATGCTGGCCTACGCGGTGGCCTTGGCGCGCGGGAATGATGTGGACCAGCCGCGTAATCTGGCAAAGAGCGTCACGGTGGAATAGAGACTCGCGCGACGTCCGCTCAACGATTCGAAAGATCGCTGACGGAGCGGCGAAACTCGGGCCAGGGCGGAGTCCGCGCTTGCCAGGGTCAAGCGACCGTGTGGGCTGAGGGCATCCCCTGCCCATCGCCACATGACGCGAGCCAGAGGCGACGGGACAGGCGAGGCAATGCGGTGTGCTGTCAAAATGCTAGTCTTTGTGGCGACAAGACGTGGATGTGATACAAATTTGCATCGCCACTGGCATGTTCATGTGGATGTGAGAGCCGCTTTCTGACGATTTAGATGAGAAAAGGCAAAGATGGCAAAGACAGCAGCGAAGAAGAAGACAAAGTCACGCCAGAACGTGCAACTTCGTGGCAAAACGGCGGCCGCGGTCCAGGCGGTGAAGATCCCCACGGGCGGCGAGAAGCTGGTGCAGTGCCTGGAACGCGAGGGCGTGGAGATCATCTTCGGCTTGCCGGGCGGCGCTGCCATCCCGCTCTTCGACGCTCTCATCGGGTCGAAGATCAAGCTGGTCCGGGTTCGCCATGAGCAGGGCGCGACACACATGGCCGATGGCTACGCGCGCGCAACGGGTAGGCCAGGCGTCGTGCTCGTGACCTCGGGCCCGGGCGCCACCAACACGATAACCGGGCTGTACACCGCACTCATGGATTCGGTGCCCATGGTCGTGATCACCGCGCAGGTGGTGCGGTCGCTTCTAGGCAAGGACGCCTTCCAGGAGGCGGATGTCACCGGCATCACCTATCCTGTGGTCAAGCACAGCTATCTCGTGCGCAACGCCGCGGACATCCCGCGCGTCGTGAAAGAGGCCTTCTACATCGCCACCACCGGCCGGCCCGGCCCGGTACTGGTCGACCTGCCCAAGGATCTGGCTGCCGGACCTTGTGATGCTCCCTTTGTCGATTCGGTCGATCTGCCTGGCTATCATGTGCCCCACCGGGCCGACCCGTTGGAGCTCACGCGGGCCGCGCAGCTCCTGGGCAAGAGCCGCCGGCCGGTGCTCTACGTCGGCCACGGCGCGGTCATGTCCGACGCGGGCCGCGCCATCCTAGAACTCGCCGAGAAGTTGCAGGCGCCGGTGGTCACCACCCTCCTGGGCAAGGGCGCGGTGCCCGAGGATCAGCCGTTGCACCTCGGAATGCTGGGCATGCACGGCACCGCCTACGCCAACAAGGCGGTGGCCGACTGCGATCTGATCATGGCCATCGGCGCGCGCTGGGACGATCGCATCACCGGCAAACTGTCGGAATTCTGCCGGGACGCAGTCAAGATTCACATTGACGTCGACCGGGCCGAGTTCGGCAAGATCCTGATGCCGGACCTGGCCCTGTCCGGCGATGCGCGCCTCGTGATCGAGGACATCATCCCGCTGGTTGACAAAGTCGAACGCGCCGAATGGCTGGAGCAGATCGCGGCCTGGCGCCAGGAATTCCCGCTGCACTACCCGAAGAAGGGCGGGCTGAGGCCGCAGTACATCCTGGACCGGCTCGACAAGCTGGGCGGCCGTGACTCGATCGTCGTCACCGACGTGGGTCAACACCAGATGTGGGCGGCCCAATTCCTGCGCACCACCCGCAATCGTCACTGGTTGTCGTCGGGGGGCGCCGGGACCATGGGCTTCGGCTTCCCGGCGGCCATCGGCGCCAAGCTGGGCCGGCCCGAGCGGCCGGTGTGGGCCATCGTCGGCGACGGCGGGTTCCAGATGACCCTGTCCGAGCTGGCCACCGCCGTTGTGCACAAGCTGGCGGTCAAGGTCATCATCATGAACAACCACTACCTGGGCATGGTTCGCCAATGGCAGGAGATGTTCTACGACAACCGCCTCTCGGGCATCGACCTCGACGGCAACCCCGATTTCGTCAAGTTGGCCGAGGCCTACGGGGCCAAGGGCTTGCATCTACGCCGGGCCGCTGACGTGGACCGCGTCCTACAGGCGGCCATGGAACACAACGAGGGCCCCTGCCTGATCGATGCCGAGGTGGTGAAGGAAGGCAACGTGTTCCCCATGGTGCCCGCAGGCGCCAGCTTGCGTGAGATGATCATCGATCCGCCGCGCGTGGAGGCCGACGAAACCGGAGAGCCGTCGTGACGCCTTTGCCTAACCGCCACCGACCCTGAGCAAGAGGAAACCATGAGCGCTGCACTCGCCGCCCCCGTTGTCGTGCCTGAGACCCATCCCCTGCACACCATCTCGGTGCTGGTGCGCAACCAGCCCGGCGTGCTGGTGCGCGTGGCCCTGGTGTTCGCCCGCCGCGGCTACAACATCGAGAGCCTGGTGGTCAGTCCCGATCCTACCGACGCCGGTTTTTCGCGCATGACCATCACCTGTCGGGGCGCCGCTGACACCCTGGAACAGATGATCCGGCAGGTCGCCAAACTAGTCGACGTGGTGCACGCCATCGACCACACCGGCCAGTCGGTGGTCGAGACCGAAATCGCGCTCATCAAGTTGCAGGCCCAGGTGAGCGAGCGAACCGAGATCCTGCAGGTCGCTGAGCACTACAAGGCCAAGGTGGTGGACTGCGGCCCCGGCTCACTCATCCTGCGAGTGACCGGTGGCAGCGAGAAGCTGGACAGTTTCATCTCTCTGCTGCGCCCATTCGGCCTGGTCGAACTGGTCCGTTCGGGCAAGATCCTGATGACCCGTGGGCCAGAGACGACATAGAGATCCGAAGCGAACGCCGGTCTTTCGCCCTACCCGTGCCCGGCCCGGCGGCGAACCATCCACTCACTGGCGAGCAGGCCCACCGCCAGAAACAACAGCAAGGGGTGCGACCAGATCGCGACCGTGCGCAGGCTGCCCACACGCACCTGGCGCGCGGCCCGTATCGCGGGCGTGCCGAGCGTGCCTGCGCGGAATTCCCCTCCCGTGACCGCGGCGATCTGGCGCAACACCTCCTCGCGGCTCACCACATCGTCCAGCTCGCGTCCCTCGGGGCGCAGCACAAAGGTGGCCTGTTCCTCGACCGCGCGGCCGTCAAGGGTCGCGCGACCCACCAAGCGATAGGCGCCCGCGGCCAGGCCGGGCAATTCCGCTTGGGCCTCACCGTCCTCCCCCGTGGTCACATCCAGGGCGCGCAGCGGTTTGGCATCAGCCCGAGCGCCGCCCCCTGCGTTTTCTGCCGGGTGCAGGTCCAGCGTGACCGTCGTACGGCCCGCCGGGGTGTAGTCGGCGTGCAAGGTACGCACGCGCGCCGCGACGGTCTGGCCGCGCCGATACTCGGTGCGGTCAAGGTCGATGTGCAACAGGGCCAAGGCGGGGTCGCGCACCAACCAACGAATGGCGCCTTCCCAGAAGGGTTGCAGGGCGCGCCCGTCGTCGCCAAGCGGTCTCGCGCTGGACGCCTCCTCGCCCCGCACGCCGCGGGTGTGGCTTTCGTCACTCGCGGCGGCCGCAGCAAAGCCCCAGTTCCAGGCACTATCGGTCAGCAGAGCAAGCGTGCGGCCCTTGCCTACGTTGTTCACCGCCAGCACGGGCGCCGGCTTGCCGTCACCCGCGGTCTGACCGGGATGCACCAGCAGCGCGCTCGCGCCGGGCTGCAGCCGCGCCACTCGATTGATCCCCTGAAGCGGCGGCAACGCAGCCCAACGCGCCTCATTGGCCTTCGAGTCTAGGCTAAGCGATGTCACCGGGTGACTGCGTCCCGCAGCGGTCAGCCGCGGCCGGAAGCTGTCGGTAGAAAACGCGCGCGGTCCATCGGTGGGAATCCCGGTCAGGTCCACGGGCAGGACGTCGCGCAGGGCGCTCTCCCCGTATTGGCCGCTGGCAAACGAAAGGTCGCCGCCGATCATAGCCAGTGCGCCCCCTGACTGGATGTAGTCACGCACGCCGGGCAGATAGGGCTCGACCCAGTACGGCTTGTAGTTGAAGTTGTGGAAAATCAGCAAGTCAAACGAACGCAGTTGCTCGTCAAAGATCTCCTGATAGGGGAACGGGATCAACGACATCTCGTTGGCGCCCAACGGCAGCTCATCCGTGTCAGTACGCAGGATGAAGAACGACACCAAATCCACGTTGGGGTCCAGGCGCAGGATGGAGCGCAAGAAGCGCTCGTCCCACGACGGCCGGCCGCACACGTGCAAGACGCGAACGCGGTCCCGAATCACCTTCATGGTGAACACCTGGCTGTTGTTGCTCTCCAGCGCTTCGCCCGCCAGCACCGGGGTCTTGATCTCGAACACGAAGTTGCCCGGCTCCACCGGGGTGTAGCCGAAGCTGACCTTCTCCTGACCGGATTCGCCGCGCAGAACCACGGCCTTGGCATCGAGCAGCCGGCCCTCGCGTGCCAGGGTGACCTCGACCTGGCGATCGCTGTAACCCTTGTGGCGCAATAGCGCCTCCAGTTTGATGGGCGTGCGCACGAAGGCAAAGTCGTCGGTCAGCACAGCCGCCACCGACAGGTCGCGCAGCTCGCGCTCGCCGACGAAGACCGTGTGCACGGGCGCGTTCAGCCCTTCCAGCGTCCGGCGGGTCTCGCCGTCGAGCGGCCCGCGTGCGATGCGGCCGGTGTCAATGCCGTCGGAGATCAGAATGACACCGCCCACATCGCGGCCGGCTAGGCGCCCGCGCAGCTCGGAAAGCGCCTCGCCGATGCGGGTTGCCTCGCCCTGCGGCACCGCGCGCAACGATTCGGGCGTAGCCGTGGCCAACGCCTCGCCAAAGGAATAGATCTCGACCCGGTGGCCGGCGCGTTCCCATTCCGAGAACAGGGCTGCGGCGCTGGCCACAATCTGGGCGGCGCGCTGGGCGCGTGAAGGACCGTGATCAGGCGGCGCCACGCTCATCGAACGGGAGGCGTCCACCAGGACGGCGACGTGGTTGGGCAGAAGGCTGACCCGACCGAGCTCTACACTGGGTTGCAGAGCGACCAACAGGCAACTCCCCACGGCCAGAAGGCGCAGCAGAAAGATCGCGAGGGCACGACGCCGGCGCGACTCCCGCCAGAGCGAAACAGCCGCGAGGACCACGGACAGGCCAGCGGCCACGCAGACCAGCACCAAAGCGGGCCGACCGAGCTGCGCGCCCACGGTCACGCGCCAATCAGTCAGAACAGAATGGGGCGTCACGGATCTGCGCTCCGGCTACCAGAAGCCGGTGTGCGTGACGGCACACCGAGGCATCCGCCCGCCTTCTTGCTGTCGCGTGCGTCGGAGGGAAGACCAAGCATCATGGGCAAGGCCATTCTGCCACCTTGCAAAGCAGGTGCAGGTTTTGTCTCGCCCCGGAACGGGCTAAACTATCCAGTCATGCCGTGCCTAGCCCGTCCCCTGCTGTTGCTTCTGCTCTTCTCCGCTTTGGCCCAGCCCTGGGCCTGGGCGCAAGAAAACGCCTCGCCCGTGCCGGCCTGTCCCGCGGGTAATCTCCTAGCCGGCAAGATGCCTGTGGCGTGGCAGGAGATCCAGCGCAACCTGAGCCTGCTCACCGACGAGACCGTGGCGCCCGAGGGCGCGGTGTGGGACGCATCCCTGGCCGCCCTCTTTGAAACCGGCGCGTCCACCGTGACCTGGGATCTGGGCCAGGTGGTGAGCGTACGTTTGCTGGCCATCCAGGCCGACGCCAACGACACCTACAACGTCTGGGGATCTCTCGACGGCAAGGAGTACAAGGTGATGGGGCAGATCGACCCCGTCACTGGACACGGGTTGCGTATGCGCACCCTCGACGTGGGCGGCATGGCCGCGCGTTTCTTGCGCGTGGGCGAGGGCAAAGGCGACAGTTTCTACTCAGTCTCCGAGGTCGCGGCCTATTGCCAGACGCCCACGCCGTTTCCGCCGCAGATGAAGGTCGTGGATGCACCCGCGGCCACGGCCCCCAAGAACTACCTCGACTACTTCAACAACGACGCCAGTGCCCGCTGGGAGATGATCTTCGCCATGTTGGGAGCGATCCTGCTGTGGTGGGAGCGTCGTCTTGTTGGCCTGGGCATGGCGGCCTTCAAGCTGCGTCTGCGCCGGATTCTCCTCGGGGTGATGGGGGTGCTGGCCTTCCTGACGTTCTTCAATTTCGGCTTCTGGCACTTTCCCAACTTCGTGCACGGCTGGGACACCTTCCACTACTACATCGGCTCGAAGTATTTCAAAGAGTTGCACTACGAGCGCCTCTACGAGTGTGTAGCCACCGCAGATTCCGAGGAGCCGGGTCTCCGCCGCCGGGTCGAGCTACGCAAGATGACCAACCTGCGCACCAATGTGGTGGAGACCACGGCCAATATTCTCGCCCATCCCGAGCGCTGCAAGCAGCACTTCACCGACGCGCGCTGGGCATCGTTCAAGCACGATCTGGCCTATTTCCGCACGCTGGAAAACCCACGCCGGTGGGACGATGCCCAGACGGATCACGGGTTCAACGGCACGCCGGTGTGGGCCATCCTGGGCACGGTCCTGTCCAACCTGGCACCGGCCAGCCGGCT
>Ga0182017_10000320_pt1 | contig 37368 bp, 32 predicted proteins | sample 712E3DmetaG_FD_120492 | JGI IMG/M metagenome (GOLD analysis project Ga0182017, IMG submission 120492) | Permafrost microbial communities from Stordalen Mire, Sweden - 712E3D metaG | ecosystem: Environmental > Terrestrial > Soil > Wetlands > Permafrost | place: Sweden: Stordalen | collected... | reverse complement strand
ATCAATAACCGGGCGAAATTCCTTCTGGAAATTCTCATCTCTTTTGAAATCGCCTACCTTTATGGAATCCATTTTACTGAAGTCAATATCATGGGGAATAGTTTTAATTTGGGTCTTCTCGGTATTCCCATTTCAATGCTCTGGATGGTAGGCATCACCAATGCCGCCAATATCATCGATGAGCCCAATTATGCAAATGCAAATGGTCGCGAAAACAATGGCTTTAAAAACCGCCGGATCGATTTCGGGTAAAAAATGCGAAAAAAAAGAACGCCACAACGTGAGGAGCAGAATGAATGAAACGATGATGGACACGCCGCCTATGCGCGGAATAATACGTTGGTGGACCTTTCGTTTTCCCGGAGGGTCGCAGAAATAAGCGCAAAGCGGACTTTTCAGCAGCGCCCAGGATAAAAGATATGAAAACGCTACTGCTGCCGCGAATACAATCGTTCCGGTTAATAATTTATGGAGGAGCATAGTATTTAGTATTCAGGAGTCGGAACTCAGAATAGATCAGTATATAATAATATCCGTTTAAAATACCTTGACTGTTGCAATTTCAATCTTTCACGCCCCCTATCCCCCGCAGAAGAACGCCCCCTAGCCCCCGCAGGGGGTATGAGTGGATATAATTGAATCTAAAATCTCCCCCTGCGGGGGCCGGGGGGGCGTAAAACAGAAGTCAGGGGACAATATTCAGAAAATAAAACAGGTTCCTCTCTTCTGACTCCTGTATTCTGCCATTCCGACGTCTGTTTTAGTCCTATAAAAAATATAAATGCTGCAAAGGGAAAAAATTCGGAAAAGTGACAAGTTACCGCTCTCCTATAGTAATGGTTTCTTCAATTAATTATTTTAAAAGAGCTATGTCATTCGAGAGCATTTTTTTGAATACTACCTCTTTAAGCGAAATACGAAAGCTTTTTTTGCAGCATATCAATGTATTGTTCATCGAGGACCATCCTCAAATTTGCAGGCTATTGAATGATGATTTCTTTTGTTCACCGGTTTTTAATAAAAAAGAGGTTCATACCCTTGATGCCGCGAAACGGGCGATTTCAGGGTCCATGCATTTTCATGGTTGGGTATTGGATTTGACCCTTGAACGGCATAATGATGGGTTGGAACTACTACGTTTTAAGCCGAACTTTCCCTATTGCGTTGTTGTTTCGGGCGCCGAATCCATGAGTGATGCAACCGAGGCGCTCAAGTTGGGAGCGTATAGCGTGTATGATAAAAAGAACATTTTTTTTTCGGACCCCCATAAATTCATTGAGGAAGTTTGTTCTTTATCCATTTTGTCCTTTTTATTAAAAGCCCGAAAACCGAAAAAATTCGAAATTTTTCAAGTGTTAGTCCGGGGATTCATTCCAACTCCCGAATCCTGGAGCTATAGTTGTTGGCTCAACGGGCGTACTTTCCGGAGGTTGTGCGAAGAGGATTCATTTGTAACCCCTAAACAGTTTCTGGCCCTTTTTCATGCGCTTAAGGCTATCATCGTATCCGATTGTTTACTTGAATCAATGTCGGGATATTCCGATGCATACCAAAAGCTTGATCACAATAGAGAGTTTTTTAATCAATGCGGTGAATTCGTTCTTCACCATCTTGACGCTATTTTCGGCCCTCGTTTTTTAAAATGAAAATAAGAGGCGGAAAAGGTTAAAAGGCTGAAATTAAGCGATTTTTGACAAACCCCGGCAAAAGGGCACACAAAGCGATTAAAGTTCTTGACAGTTGGTTTTTTTTATGTTATACTAGTTGTCTCATTTTTAATTTCGAACGGGAAGTTTTAATAGTACCGCATACTAATTCGGGAAAAAGGAGCAAAAAATGGCACTCAATAGGGGGATAATACTTCTATTCGCCATGGTGCTTGGAAGTATGGTTGGAGGAGTTTCAGCCGCATCAATGGTTTCAGGCGTTTCTCAATCTTCGAATTCAATCTTGCTTGAAAAAAATACCGGCATAGAAGCAATAGCTATAAATACTCAATCATCCTCAGGCGCCTTACAACAAAAAACGTTAAGCCCAAAAGAAACATTGAGTTGCGCCGGCATTAAAATGAAGAAACCTCCGGAATCGGGTAGTTTTTTAATTTTTATTTCCGGATTTATCAGTATGATCGGGATTGGCTGGGTAAAGAAGAAAAACGGTTGATTCAAACTTGCGCCCTCTAACTCCCCATAGGGGATGGTGGGGCGTAAATGCAAAAAGTAGTGTTATTCTGAGCCTGTAACAATTAACCAAGCAATATTTTTACATAATTGGCCTTTTTAAAAAAGCCGCTTTTTAACGGAAGCGGCTTTTTTTTGTTTTTTTTAGTTGTTAATTTATTTTTTCTAATTATTTTTTGTTCTATAGTTGAACGCCCCCTACCACTAGGGGGAATACAGAATTGGTTATATCTGCGCCCCCCGGCCCCCGCAGGGGGAGATTTTAGATTCAATTATATCCACTCATACCCCCTGCGGGGGCTAGGGGGCGTTCTTCTGCGGGGGCCAGGGGGCGTAAAAGATTGAAATTGCAATAATCAAGGTATTTTGAACAGATACTAGTTATTTTTTATTTCATACCGTGGGTAACGCCCACGAAGCCTTTGGGAACTACGACGGGTTTTGATTTCACCAGGAGGATCCGTATGAACAATGGCGTTCGCATTGTTTTTATTGTTGTCGGTATTGCATTAGCCGGGGCGGTTTCGGTGATGTATGCGGTCCGAAAGGAACCATGGCTGTCGGCTGAGGCCGCGTTTCAAAAAGGGGGCGATTTTGCAAAGAAGCAACACTATGGCCGGGCTTTTCATTATTTAAAAATGGCCGCCGACAAGGATCCTGGAAACGTCGGATTCGCATGGACGGCAACACAAATGGCCGTGGCGGCGGGAAACGCGAACGCAGCCTATTTATACGCTCAAAAGGCATGGAAGAACGGCAGGAAGGAACGCGATGTATTGCAGACACTGGTGCAATTTTCTTTTTTTTCGGATAAGAAGCAGAAACTCGAATACGCTTTGTCTCTTGTAAACCAAATGGGCGACAATATCGACAAGGATGACTTGCGGGCGGAAATTTACATTGGCTTTGAGGAGATTAAAAAAGCCCGTCTGATTTGGGAAGAACTTTTCAATCGTTTTCCGCTACCCGCGACGGCCGTCAAGCTTGCCCGGACGTATTTACAGGAAGGCAATGACACGCTTGCCTTTTCTTTTTTATCGTCATGCAGGGCGACCCAAAAGCTTAATGACGAAGGCTACGGACTTTTAGCCCGCTTGTATTCGAAACGGGGTAATCTCCAGGAAGTGGAACGATGTTACCAGGAGGGCGCCGATGCGTTTAAATCTTCGGACAAACTTCCGTACGACCATGCCGCATTTCTAATGGATACGAAAAATTTTGATAGAGCGGCATTGATGCTTGATTCCTTGATCACCAAATATCCGGACCAAAAGGCGTTAGAAACGATGCGAATATCCGCTCTTCTTCAAAAAGGTGATTTCACGGGAGCGTTATTGGAATGCGATAAAAGTACCGTACCGGCATATATCGTGGCTCCTCTGCGCGCTAACGCACTGATCGGCCTGAATCGTTTTGCCGAGGCGGAAACGTCATTCGATACGGCGCTTGCACATAAGGCCGACCTGAAGGTCTATCTTGAATTCGGCAATTTTCTTTTATTCAAAGTGCACAAACCCGAAAAAGCCCGCACTGTGTTTTTAGAGGTTCATAAAATTCAACCATCAGAACCGGTTGCGAATTTGGGCCTTGCGGCCCTGGCTATTGAGGCACAAGACGCTGTTGGAGCCAGAAAACACATTGAAGCGGTTTTGTCGACAAAAAAGCAGGTTTCGTATGCGTATCTTCTGCTCGCCCAGATTGATTTGTTGGAGGGAAATCCCAACGCCGCGATAGAAAATTGTGATAAGGTATTAGCGGCTATGCCTGGTTTTGAAAAGGCGATTTTTGTAAAGAGCCAGGCATACGCGAGTCTCGGCAATCCTGAAAAAGCGGATGAACTCCTCACCTCGCTTATTCGGCGCCCGGCGGGAAAGAGCGCGGAGAATACGAACTGGGTAAAACGGGCCTTGATCCCGCTTAAAATAAAGGAAAAAAAATACGGCGACGCGCTTGCAATAGTCAATGAACTCGAACGGGCGGGCGCCTCAACCGAACTGCGCCGGATGCGGCTTGAAATCTACGCCTTCAGCGGCAATATCGCCAAGGCCGATGAAACATTGACACTGTTGAAACCGGCCATGAGTAACGGAGATTTCGTGTATTATCAATCATGGTTCGCCGAGCTCAGCGGCGATACGGAGAAGGCGGCCTCTCTCCTTGAACCGAACCTTTCGACGAAAAGGGCTTTATTGCGATGGGCCGGACTGCGTTTTAAAATGGGAAAAACCGGCGACGTTATGGAAAAAATGATTGAAGACTCGATGACCGTTGCCGATTGGTCCAGGCTGGCGGCTATCGCGGAAATGCGCAAAGACTATACTCTTTGCGCCCAGTGTTATAAGCATGCGTTATTACATGAGGATGGAAACGCGACGTTGCTCAATAATTACGCATGGGCAAGCATGCAAACCCCGGCGTTCAACCATGATGAAATTTTACGGATTGTAAAAAAAGCCTATTATTCATTGTCCGACCGGCCCGAAGTGCTTCAAACCTATGCAGAGGCGCTGAACAAGTGTGATAAAGCCGGCGAATGCATCAAACTGCTTCAGGACAAACCCATGCAGACCAAACAAAGCATCAGCCTTTTATATCAACTGGGAACGGCGTATGAAAAAACGGGTGACTTGCGCGGCGCGGTAAGTTCCTACCGTATGGTGCTGCAATTCCCCGATTCAACGCCGCAGTGGCCTCCGGGGGTCAGCCGCAATGACTTGCAGGCGCGGGTGGAACAACTCAAGGAAAAGTTGACGCAGAACTAGACATCCGTAACGCCCCCCAGCCCCCGCAGGGGGAGAAAAGCGCCCCCCCAAGGTTCCCTTGCCCGCAGGGGGAGATCGGAAACGCCCCCCCAAGGTTCCCTTGCCCGCAGGGGGAGATCGGATTTGTGTAATCCTACAAATTCCCCCTGCGGGGGCTAGGGGGCGTTCTCATTAGTAGGAAATGTAATCCTTAAACCGCCGATGGAACCAACCGAAATAGTGTTCCGGATATTCGGTAATCCAGCGCGATAATACTTCGTTGTGGGCCTTTTGATAGTCGGCGATAAATCGGTCTTGTTCGCTACGCGGTGTCGATAGCGCGGGGCCTTCTTCCATTTCAATTCGATACGTGCCGTCTTTTTGAATGAGCGCATAGGCGAACACGATTCCGCAATCGGTTTTATGCAGCAGCCCCGCCACGGTTCGCACGGTATTGGCGGTTTTCCCTAAAAAGGGCGCCGGCGTTCCCTGGCCTCCGGCGTATTGGTCGATAAGCATGGCGATAATACCCCCGCGGCGCAGTACGGTAAGCATTTTCCGCAAAGCCTGTGACGCATAGATCGGCGTTACATGGGCCCTATTCCGTTTGGCAACCAGCCATTTTTCCACAAGCCTGTTCCTCATCGGTTTGGCTAAAACATTGAGGTCGTAGAATTGCAAGCCAAACACCGAGGCAAGGGCCTCCCAATTGCCGAAATGCGCCAGTACCACGATGCTGCCCTTGCCTCTGGAAAAAACCTTTTTCGCGATATCGAGGTTGTTGACATAATAGGGAGGAGGGAGGTCGGAAGGCCGTAAGAAATCCGCGAAAATCCGCCCCGTATTACGGTAAAGGCTTCTAATGATCTTTTTTCTTTTCCGGGCGTCGAAAAGCCCCACGTGGTCCATGTTCGTATCGACCACGTTTCGGTAAACGCGGAATACATAGAGGCATGCGCCAAGGAATGCGCCGAACGCCAGGCAAATTTTTCTCGGCAATAACCGTGTCATGACCTCAAGCGAGCGGAGGAGCCAATATTCGAAATGATGGGCAAGGGGGATGGCGGAAGGCATGTACAAGAGTCCTTTTACGATGCCGGCGGTACTTGATTAATCAACAGCGCTTTTTGATTGGCGGCCTTGCGGACAATCGCCCAAATAAGATAAATCACGATCGCGGTGTTGATCGCGACAATGATGAATTTCGTCGACGTGGCATGCCGGATGATTTCGTAAAGTTCGAATGGAATGAAAAGAGCGGTTTCGGCAACGGTCAGGAATTCGGCCCATACTTTTTCCCATAGCAATCCGAATGATTCTATGAACAACAGGAGCGCGAATACGAAACTAACGACGCTTAATTCATGGAGCGTATGGTTGTCGATAAGGCTGAGCTGGGTTAAAATGTTCTGGATGAATTGATGTTCGGCGTCAATATGCAATTTCGATATGACGGCAAGGAAGACCTCGTCGACGTCCTTATTCACGAGCTTCAGCATTCCGACGCCAAGGCCGGTAAACAAGAGCGCTTTCCCGAGTTTAAACAGTCCGATTAAAAAAAGACCGAGCGGCCGTCGTTGCGCCATTTATTTGATCGATTGTAAAGGGTTTTTAATGTTGGGTTTCGATCGCGGGACCGGCGCCGTGGAAACCGGCGGCGTTTGTTTCTTCACGCAGGCTTCACAAGCCTCAACTACAATGTTTTCGATGTCCCAGCGCGCGCGAGCTTCAATGGTGTCGGGAAACAGCGTATACGGCTCCGGTTTGATCCATGGTACGAGGTTGCCGCTGGTGGGGCGCGCGTCGCCGTTGAAATCGACGAAATACCCGATACGGCCCTTGCCCGCCGGAATGGAATCGAAACGGAAACGGCCTCCGCTGTCGTCAACTACATAGTAATCCTCCGTGCCCAGCGGCATGAACAGCCATTTCGCCCGAGCCGTTTTTCGCAGGCATGAGTCTCCGCCGCTCAGGCTGTTGCAGATGTCATCGGCCGCGATGGCGCGGACCGAATAGTTCCCGAAGGCCGAATCGCGCGGATGGTTGCCTGAAACATCCGCGAAGAGCGAATCGGGGAGCCGCAACCGGTACAGAGCGCCTGGTTTCAACGCCCGTTGAACGTGGAAAAAGGTCGTATCGGCCAACCTGGTCGACAATGTCAACGTTACCGTGTCGTGGAGGGAATCGGCCATGATCCATGTCGCGCGGCTGGGTGCGACCGGCTTTGACCACGCAAGTTTCATGCGCGGTTTCAGGCCGACGCTACCCTGGGGAAAAAAGCCCGCGGCCGCCGGAGGCGCGGTATCCGCAAAACGTACGCCTTCGAATCGAATGGAGTCGCGAACGAACGGGGTCTTGTCGCGCCCGGTTTGCGAAGGCGCCGCGTACAATAAACGATACGCCGCGACGCTCATCGTGTCGGTCAATGTAAGCAGGAACCGGGGAGTGAGGCGAAGCGGCAGGTATTCCTTGACGCGGCAACCCGTGGGCGCCGCATCGAGCCTCTGAATGCGCCACTGCGACAGGATGGACTCGGCCATGGTGTCGGCGGGGCGGGCCCATATTCCGGCAATCACGCGGTTTGACAATGGTTTAAGGGAAATAAGGCGGTTGGTGATCGTGTCGCCGTTCACCGGATACAGTACCACGGGGCCGGAAACGGAATCAATCGTAACCGTTTTTTCAATTGACGCGAACGCGCGTTCGATTCCCGGTTGCAGCCGGTTATCGTTATTCGCGTCAATAAAGGCAATGAGCGCGTAGCGTCCTTTTCGAATATGATCGAAGAGAAAACCGCCCGAACTGTCGGTTTGAACAAGGTAGTTGGGCACGGCGAAAAAGCCGCTGTCGGGAAAGAAACCGGCCTTTTCGGCAAAGAGCGCGGCTTTTGGCTGCGCCGGCTGCGATTGAGTTGACAAAATGCATCCGTATATTTTTCCGCTATCGATGCTTGGACCCGTTGAAAAGAAAAAATGAAAGGGCGTTCCGATGGAATTGCCGTGTAAGTCGTTAAGCGACGAGTTCAATTCTATATGGTATGTCGTGGATTCCGCGAATGCCTGCGCGGGGCTCAGGGAAATGGTTTTCCCGGAGGCTTTGATTTTTATGCCGTGGAGGGGCGGAGGAAAAACGCTGAGGCATTTTTCAGCGGTTTTTTTATCGATCCATTCCGAAAAACCGAACGTGACGGTCCCTTTTACGGGAAATTTGACGGCTCCGATGACGGGCGTCGTGTATCGGACGCTCGGCGGCGTTTTATCGTCGGGGCCGCCGCTCGGCGCGATTTGCCGGGCGCACGATAGAAAAAACAAGGAGATGAGCAAAGATTTTTTTAGCATAGCACGGAACGATGCAGGTAAAAATGCAAAGATGCATGGAAAAGTTTAAAAATACATTATTCGTAACTATACAGGTAGTAATACGAAATTGCGTTTAAGATGAGCATATTTTATTAGGCCATATACCCCCCTCCGCTTTCGGCACCTTCCTTCGTATACGGGGGAAGGAAGGGATGGGTGTCAAGCACCTTGAGGGGGAAAAATAGCGCCCATAATCATGTATAGTTAATTTGGTTCTTGAAATGGTTATAGAATACGATGTTCGCCGCGCCCGCGCAGTCTTTAAAACGTCACTCCCGCCGTAAGCTGTATCGCCAACGCCTGGTTCTGGAACGTGTACTCGGTGTTTTTCTTGCCGAAATAACCGTTGATCGTGAGGCCGGTGAAGAATTCGTTGAGCGAAACAACGTTGACGCCGGTCGTCAGAACCATGCTGCTTTGGGGGATATTGTCGATGACCTTGAAAAAGCCGCTCAGCGCGCTGAAGAATATCCTGCTTATTTCAATGTCAAGCCCCACGTAGTAGCGGGAAAAATCGTTCATCTGGTATAAATTGTTCAAGGTTAAAAAATCGGCCTTGGTCCCGCTTGTTTTAATGACCGGCTTCCCATTCGCGTCCAGGGCGATAACCGGATTTTTAAAGGAATAGGTATTCGAATCGCCGAAAGGATTATCTCCATAACCACCTGTGTTATAATAAAACGACGCGGTGACGGAAAGCGCCTGGCTGATGTCGAAAAAGTCGAATGGCCTGCCAACGTCAATGCAAAGACGCGTTTGCCGGTCGCCTGATTTTATTTCCGAGAGCGATCCGTTTTGCTCCTGGGCAATGTAACTGTTGCCGCCATTGGAAACGCTGAGTTCCCCGGTGAAGTCGATTCCGGCGAGGCGCGTGGAGAAATCGTAGCCGAACACCGGATGAAAATTTTTCTTGTCCCACATTGAAAAGGCCATTTCGGTGCTGCCGATTAAAAACTCGAATTTACCGGCTGCCGCGACGCTGTCGACCGAACTCGCCTCGCGGGTGTCGATGAAGCCGTAAATATTGTACGTTGTGCCGAAGGGGATGTGGAGCTTGACGCCATACGCCCCCTCACGGTAGCCGATTTTTTGAATGAACAGTTTCTTTTCGACGTTAATCAGGTCCGTGGGGTTCCACATATCGCAGCGGCCCCATTGGAGCACCTGTTTTCCCATCCGCAGATAAATCTTTTTATGAAGGTTCCCGTCGACGAAAAGCTCCCGTAAACTCACCAACACCGAGCTGGTGTTGGGGATATATTGCGTTTCAACGTTCGCGTAGGCCTTCGCGCCCTGGGGCAGGCGGATGTCGAGCAACAGATTCCCCACGGTAAAGTTGGTCAGTTGCAAGTCCTTGCGGCGCAAACTGTCGAACCAGCCGCGGTTGGCGGAGCCGATGAAGGCGGTGGTGATAACGCCGGAGAGGCTCGTGGACTTGGGGTTGGTCTCCTTTGAGGCCGCGTTATTGACTATTTCGGAGCTTTTCGTTATCGAGGACGTGTCGGAGAACAAGTCGTTTTCGTTAAGGGCTTTGTCCTGAGAAAAAATAAGAGTATATAAAAAAACGCAGAAAAGAAGAGCAACGGGAAAGGATTTTTTCATAGATGTGTCCTTAATGTTTCTGGATAGCCGTGCCGGGTGACCCCCTCGGTAGGACATTGCAGACTTAGAAACGTCAGAGAGGGGGCACCCGCGAAAGTTTTGTTGTTATTGTAAAACATTATTATCAAAAAACGGCTGAAATTATTGGTCGATGATTTTATGACACAAAGTTGTTTTTCTCAATCCAATTTCTCGTGCGTCCCCCCAACAAAGCGTATGTTGCTTGGCAATATCCCTTCTGGGGGGTGACGCGGCAACTGCAATCCAAATAAAATTAAATTTGTTATTTGCTTAAGTTCTCCAAATAAGCCTTTGTAAATATCGCGTCGTCCAGCTTGTCCGTGGCGATCCCGGAAATGTCCACCGACGTCTTGTTTCCTTTTTCGAATTCATCGATGAACATTTGGTTGATGGCTACGTATCGGCCGAGAACCTGCGTGTATTTCATGTAGTAGACCGTCTGCATGAGCGTCCCGGAACTCGAATAACATTCCTCCTTGAGCAGGAGGTTGTTGTCCTTGCGGGTATAGTAATTCTTTTTCGGATAATCAACGTCGTTGACCCGTGCCTTAATGGGAAACTTGTACACCGGAATCCGGCCGAGCATTTCCTCTTTGATGCTGTCCTTGCCCGTCGCGTTTTTTAGTCCTTCATAGAGTTCCGTAAGCTTGCGGTTTTCGAAATTTTCGCCATGCGCGTTCGATCCGCCGATGCTTTCGTCGCGGTTGATATGCTGAAAGGTGCGCGTGTTGGGCCGGTACATCCAGAAGTTATCGCTCACGCGCAAATATCCCACGCCTTTGTCGGACTCCGGCGCCAGCATGACGATTATGTACGCGTTGTCCCTGTCCCTCCGGTACCAGAGGGCTTCCATCGCCTTGACGCCCTCTCCGGTTTTTTGCACCGTGATCGCGACCTTCGCCCGCGCGTCGGTTGTCATGGTCATATTATATTCCAAATTCTTTAGAATGGCGTTGACGGCGGTTTGAGCGAAAGTAAAGTTACAAGAAACGAGCATTGCTATTAAAATACGTGCGAACATGAAATCCTCCAGGAAATTTGTTTATTACTCATAATGCCTTAGCGCGTCCGATGCGGCCATATTGGCGGCCCGCCGCGCCGGAAAGTACGCGGTGACTACGGCGATCACGACGATGAGCGCGATGTAAAAAAACGTCGTGCCCGCCGACGGCGCGAAATTCAAGTGACTATTGACAAGCAGCATGCTGAGCGGATTGTCCTCCGCGTTGATCGTGATGCGCGAAAGCCCGAACATGGCCAAAAAAGCCAGTATCGTGCCGGCGATCGCGGAAAATAGCCCCAGGAACATGGTTTCAAGAATAAACGAATTCCGTACGTCCTTTTTCTGCATGCCGATCGCCCGTATGGTGCCGATTTCCCTCGTGCGCTCCCGTATGGTCATCCGCAGGGTATTGACCACGCCGATGAGAATGATGAAGAACAGAATGAGGACCGCGCCGAAGGTGATCAGATTGAGCGCGCTTTCAAGCTTGAGCACGTCGCTTGCCATTTCGTACATGGACTCAACATCCACGACCGCGCCTTTATATTTGGTGGAAGCCATGTCCCGCATCTGCTTTTTCGCGTCATCCGTGGAACGGGCCCGTTTGAGCAAAAGCCATTCAGGGTCCAGGGCATCGTAAAGTTTGTCGCCTTTTTTAGGAATATACGCGTCGGGAAACGTAGACGCGTCCTTGGGCCAGTTACCGTAGTAGGCGTTATAGAATGTTTTCTCATTGACAAGAACGATGTTGCCGTTTAACCCCGCGGCGGGTTTGAACACGGCCTTGATGGGGTAGCGAAGGGGTATCTTCGCGGCCCCGTATTTCGCAATGTAGGAAAGAACGCACGAGTCGCCCAATTTCGCGCCAAGCGCCAGAGCGAGCTGCTCCGACACGGCGACGCCTTCCTTGCCGAACGCCGCGCCGGTATCGCCTTTAGCAAGCGACAGCGATCCGATGAGGGCGCGGTGCGAAACCGTGTCGTATTTAAATCCCAACGCGCTGGCGGTGATCGCCCGCCCTTCGCTCCCTCTCGCCTTTGCGCCGGCGAGGGAGATGGAACCGAAAATCACCGCCGTCTTCGATTGCATGGCGTCGTGGAGCTTGTCGGCGTCCTTGGCCGCGAATTTCTTGGCGTCCTTTATACGCAGGTACAACTGGCCTATGTCGTTGGGACCATAACCCGCAAGCCTCTTTAAATCAGCCACTTCGAGGAAGATCGGCATTGACATAAAAGAATTGGCGGGTTTGAAAACGGCCACGATGTTAAGGCGGGCGGCCTGGCTCTGACCGTTGATGTCGTTGAACCGGACCCGAAGAACGTCGCCCTTTTTGATGTTCAGGTATTTCGCTTTTTCAACCGACACGGCAACGGGATTTTCGAACTTTGGATTGTTGAGGTCCAAAAAATTCCCATCGACCATTTTGAAATTCTGCTTGTATTCCTCCTGTTCCTTTCGTTTTACTTCCTCGGACTGTTTAACGTTAATCGTTTGCTTGAGGTCGACCCCCACCATAATGACATTATCGGATTTCCCGTTACCGATGACGCGGCCGAAAATGCCCAGGGCCTCCTGAATTTGGGTAATGTCCGATAGTTCCCTTTTCACGATGTTGATCATCCGGTCGCCATCATGGAAAACCTGTTTGTACATGTTGCCGCCTTCGGAAAACCCTATGCTGACGTGTCCGGCCACATACACCACGATTTTATTGAAAAGAACATCGGAAATGCCGTGGGAAAATGAACTGGCCAACACTAAAATCATGGTGCCGAAAGCCATGGCAATGCCCATGAGCATATTGCGGCGCTTTTGTCTGAGCAAATTTCGAAGACTGATTCGTGCTATCACATTCATGGTATATTCTCCCTACTCCCTGGATATGGCGTCGAGGGGGGTTATGCCGCGCGCGACTTTTATCGGGTATAACACGGCGATGCCGGTAACGATGGCGAGCTGAACGATGACGAGCGTAATGTCGCCGGCGGACAAAAACGGCCTGAACGTATCGCCGCCGAACAGCAATTGGATCATGTCGTTGTCGGAGGTGATATGACTAAGGACAAGTATTTTAACCGTAATAAAACCCATGAAGGCGCCGAGGCCGCCGAAAACCGCCGACAACATGGCGGTCTCGCCTAAAAACATACCGCTGATGAAGCTTTTACGGGCGCCTACCGCGCGCATCATGCCTATTTCCGACGTACGCTCCAAGGCGGCCATCGATAACGTATTGACGATGATGATGATCGCGACGAAAAACAAGAACATGACGAATACAAACAGCGCGGCCTTGATGAGCGCGGCCATATTGCCCAACTGACCGACCGCCTTTTTCCAGCTTATTGCTCGTACGTCAAGTTTGGCGTCCTTAAGCGCGGCGTTGAGGTTGTTCAGCGCCTGGTCGGGATTGACGCCGCGCTTGAAAAACACGAGAACCATGTTGTATGCTCCCGCGTCAATGTCCACGGGGTTGGCGGCGGTGGTCCCGGAACGGAGAATTTTTTGCGGCAGCGCCGCGGTTTTGTCGTTTTTGACGATAAGCGCGTTTTCGCTGAACATGTTGTCAAGGTTGGCGTTATCCATGGAAAACAGCGATTTCTGTTCGGGCGCCAGTTCCGTCGCTTTTTCCGAGGCTGAAAAATATCCCAAACACTGACGGTATGATTCAATATCAATCAGTACGAAGTTCCCCCATATGTGGTTTAAGGCCTTGTATTTAATGACGCCCTTGATTCCAAGGCGTATATCGCTGGTAGAATTGTCATCGTTGAAGCCCATGAGCACGAGATTGTTTTTTATGCTCAAACTGTTTTTATTTTCCTTGGCCTCCGGCGTAAGGTTGGCCACATGAAGGGTCTCGTTTTCGGGGATAAACCAGATGTTCATGAAATCGTAGGCCTGTTTGCGGGCGCCCTGGGGAACCAAGGCGCCTTTTTCCCCGAATTTTGGAAGGCGGCCTTCAATGGGTTTGACATTTCCGGGAAATACCGCCCGGTATTTCTCGAAATCAACGCCCATAAGGTAGGCATTGCCCATGGACCCGCCGTCCTCATGGAGCACTAAAGCCATGTTCTTGCCCACCGGCAGGCAATTCTTGACGAAATTCTGCTTGTCAAGAACCTTCCGGATATCGACGGCGTTATAGATCGGTTCGACGGCCTTGCCCATGATGTCTAAAAAAACATTGTCCGATTGCTGTTTGTTGGAAATGATGACCGCGTCGCCGGTGAAGCAGTTGATGATATTTTCACGAAGCCCCTTGTCCATGCCCGAGATGACGCCGTTGCCCACGGTCATGATGAGGGCGCCGATGAAAAGGATCGCGCCGATGATCAGGCTTTTCCCCTTGTGGCGCAGGATATTGCGCCATGCGATTTTTAGGATCAGGTTCATGGTGTCATAGTTCCTTTTTTATGCAGCCTCTATCATGCCGTCTTTGATTTTTATCACTTCGCGGGCGTATTTCAAGACATTGGAATCGTGCGTGGAGAATATGAACGTCGTTTGTTCGATGCGGTTCATTTCATTCATAAGGTCCAGAATCTGCGCGCCGGTCACGGAATCCAGGTTGGCGGTTGGCTCGTCGGCAAGCACGATGTCGGGCTTGGTAACCAGCGCCCGGGCGATGGCCACGCGTTGACGCTGACCTCCCGAAAGCTCCGCCGGCCGGTGCTTGGCGTAGTCGCGCAGACCGACTTCGTCAATCAATTGTTCGGCTTTTTTACGCACCTCGGCCTTGGAATTCCTTTTCATGAGCAAAAGGGGAAACTCCACGTTTTCCAGCGTGTCGAGCACGGGAATGAGATTGAAGGTCTGGAAGATGAAGCCGATCTTGTGCAGCCGGATGTCGGTGATTTGCTTATCGGTAAGGGAAGTGATTTCGCGGTCGCCTATCTTGACGCTTCCTTCCGTTGCATCGTCGATGCAGCCGATAATGTTAAGGAGCGTGGTTTTTCCGCTTCCCGAAGGTCCAATGATGCTGATGAGCGTCCCCTTTTCAACGCGCAAGTCCATCCCGCGCAGGGCGTGCACGGTCGTTTTTCCCAGCGCGTAATCCTTTTTAAGTCCTTTTATTTCTATGATATTCACCCGTACCTCCCGGTAAAATTTTCGATATTAAAATATATACTACGCCTTTGTCCAGAGCTAATACGGCCGAGAAAAATTAATTGAAATAGGTGACTTTTTTCACATCGGAATATATGACAAGACGGCAGAGGAAAAGAAATAGTGCATAAAATTGTTCGGGTATAATATTTATGAAGGTTACTCTCTTCCAAGTAATCTGTTGATATTCGAACTGGAATTCGGCTTGTCGTTGCCGCCCACGCCGAATTCCATAGTAATGCCGTATTTTTCGCATATCGGAACCTCGGGGATCAAACTGGGATCTTTCCTGTCCCCGCCGTTTCCGAAAACGATTTTATAATTCGAATAACGCAGGGCTATGGTTTCAATGCTTTTTGAAACCGTCGGGTCGTCGTCTACGGCTATCATGGCCTCGTCCACGTATCTCATTGCCTTGACAACCTCCAATCGTTCCTCTTCCTGCATGATGATTTTGCCTTTTTTCAGTTTCTGCTGGACATCGTTGTTCACGATGACGATGAGTTTGTCGCCGAGTTCCTTCGCGGCTTTCAGCATTCGTACGTGTCCGATATGGATCGGATTGAAATACCCGCTTACAATGATCAATGTTTGCATAGGGTTCGCCTTTCCAAAAAAAGAAACCGAAGCGTGAAATATGAAAATAATTTTTCTCTTGCATAAGTATCAATAGAATCAGGCACGGTAACTAATGCGTAACTAATCTTGTCGATCGTATTGATCTCCGTATTAAAACAATACGTTAAGTATTGACCCAAAGACCCCAAAACCATATCATTTACATAGGTGCGTGAATAGTTTATTGAGCGGTTTAATGGGCGGGTTAATTTGCTAAATATCAATTAGTTGCATATATACAATATAAAGTATTTATTGACTACAAGCGCTACAAGATATTGTGGCAGGCGTAGTTTGTCGTGGATTTTAATAAATGAAAAAGAGGTGATGCGCATGGAAAACTATCTGACATGCGGCCAGGTTGCCAAAAGACTTCGGGTGTCCATTTCCACGCTTAAACGATGGATACATGATCCCGGGCTCGACATTGATGATCTGCGAAATCATAACGGTTGGCGATTGTTTTCCGAAGAACAGGTGGACCATTTAAAGGAATTCAAGCGGCAACTGAAACGAAACGGCAAACGATTTAATAATGCCACGCTCCTGCCCATCAATGACATTACCGAAGGCATCGTCGTACGGAAAACGCGAATGAATGCCGAAGCAAAAAACGGAGTCGCCGTATAACCGGATATTCAATATGCAACCGACGCTTATCATCAAACCAATAGTCTGCATCCTGGCGTTCCTTGTTTTCGCGCAAGGCCAAACGGTAAAACGCGGCCGCAATGAAGGAACCATGGGCATTCCCGCGTCGAATGTTTTAGGAAACGGCAACATCGATTTTTTTCTGGCGTCGGCCGCTCGCTACAGCCTTGGCGGTTTTACGGTGGACCCGGCGATCGGCGCGCAAATCGGCATTTCGGACATGATGCAACTGAGCGGCCAATTCATTCCAATCGCCAGGAAAGGCCTCGGGCCCATTGAAGCGCATTTGCAAATCACCATGCCCGGCAACGATAACCTGCGGTTTTTCGGAGCGGCCCTGCGGGCCGACCTTTTCCTGTCAAGCGCGCAGGATACCTTGAGCCGTACGACCCAAAAAGACAAGCCTCAGTATAACCCGTATTTATTACCGTCGCTGATCGTGGATGCGGATTGGCTGGCGCTCTGGAAGTCTTTCCCGGTCAAAACGTATTATGCGATGGGAATGGTTGACAATGTCGACCTTCTTGCGCGGTACAACGAACTGTATTTCAAGTTCGCCGTCGAATGGAAAATGTATCAGCACGGCGTCTGGCTCGGGGCGGGCGCCGGATTGTATCAGGAAAAAAGCACGAGGATAAGTCCGGGCGACGGCGGCTATAATCAAAACTATTTCTGGATAGAACCGGGAGGCAGATACCGGCTCTGGAACAGGCTGTCCGTCGTAGGCTCCGTGAAGCTGACGCTATTTCAAAATGTAAAGGACAACAATCCCTTGAATCCGGAATTGTTCAACGCATCCGTGCGGTTGGAAGCGCCGCTCTTGTTTAAAGAGACGAATTCCGAGGCTATTCGCACGTTGATTTTCATGGAAGGAAAGAAGGAAAGCAAACCCGATTCCCTGGAGAAGAAAATCGCTTCGGGAAAAAGCCTGCTGACCGATGTCAACATATCGATCGTCGGGCTGCAGGACAGTACGGACAAGTCCGATTTTCTTGAGGAAAAAGAGGCGATCAAAAAACGCCGGGAGGAGACGCAAAAAAAAATGGATGAAATCGAAAAGTTGTTCATGCTGCTCGATAAGGACGATATGGTCAAGACTTCCGGCCAAACCGACGGTTCGGCGGCGCGGAAAAAATCGGAACCGTGAGGCAATCGCATGCGTAAAAGAATCCTCGGCGTCGTCGCGCTGGGCGTCCTCGTGTCGTTCGCGGCGGCCCAAGGACCCAAACGAAACAGGGGCGAAGGCATTTACCAGACGAGCGGCTCAAATACGGCCGGCGCGGGGAATGTTTGGGCGACCATACGCGGCATCGGTTTTATTTGGGCGAACAAGTCGCTTGATACGACCCTGGCCAACGCGAGCGAGAAACCGGGATATTTTCCGTTCGGAGAAGTCGCGTCGGAAATCGGGATAATCAATCATGCGTCGCTGCTCGTGGAGTCGCGGCTTTTGTCCTATACCCGGAACCATTGGTTCCAGTTCGGAAACATCGCGGCGGGAGTGAAATTGACCCTTCCTAATAATAAGGAGTTGCGCTTGCACGGATGGGGGCTTGAACTTAAATATATCTGGAATTCGCCGGGCGATACCTTCCCCTCGGTGGCGGGGTTTCGGGCGGGGACTACGGGCTTCGCGCCCGAGGGATATATCGTTGATGGAAGCATGGTCCAGTTCAAAGGCATCTATGAAGTTGATTGCATTACGTTGTATTCATGGTTGCCCGTTAAAATCACCGCCAACGCCGGCATGAGGGTTCCCTTTAAAAAAACTTCCTATGTCGCGTCGCAATTCTTGTTCGATACGGGGATTTTATACACAGGATTGGGGTTTGATGTTTTCGCGGAATATGCATTGGAAGCCTTCAATAATATTACGGGGCCGAAACCGTTCCAAGGTCTGGGTGGAAACAAAAAAATGGAAGTTTATTTTTGGGAAAACCCCATGTACCTTTCGCTCGGCGGCAGAATCCGTTATGATAACGGCGTAACGCTGTTCGCCTGCGTTCCTTTTCTTGTAAGCGCCAACATCGGCTCCGCGATGACGACAACGGATAAAAAACGGCTCAATGACGCTCGGGCGCCGGGGGACCAATTCTACGCGGAGCATATGCGCGGCATGACCGATCCGTTCGATCCATGGTTCGCAAAATGGAAAATCGTGGGTGAATTGACGATTCCGGTTTTCTATAAACAGACCGGTTCGGAAATGATGCGCAATTTTTTAATGATGAAAAACCGCACGGAAGGGCAAAAAATAGATATTGACGAAAGGATTAGAAAATTCGAGGCGCGCGGCGATTCGGCTGCTAATGACGAAACCGATCGTAAGAAACGTCTTGAGGAAATTCAAAAACGCCGGGAACAAATAGATAAATCCGAGTAGGAACGGTCATGACCAGGAAAACGTTAAAAGTATTCTTTTGCCGCATACTGCTGTGTTCGGTCGTATTCGTCATGCTGTTTCCCATTGCAATCGGCGCCAAGGATAAGCCCAAAGACCAATGGCAAATCCGTGAAAATCTGGTGATTCGTTTAGGAGGCGAATGGTATAAGATCAATATTTTAAGGAGCGAATTGCAAAATATGCAGGAGATCCTGCATAACTTACGCGACATCGAACTGTTTCCCGGCGAACTGACGAAACTGAGCGAAGAATCGCTCCTTTCGTTCGATAAACAAATAGAAACCGTCGCGAAAAAGCATCAAGCGCTCATCCAACAAGTGGAATCATTGCGGCCGCCGCTGATAGACGCCATGGCAATTTTGCGTGAAATGGTGATAGGTCAACCGGTTGAAGACATGTTTCAAGTGCTTGATAACGATGATATGCGCCGCATAGCGACCATGTTCGCCGTTAAACACCATATCGATAGCCTTTGGCGCGATTTTGACGGTTTGTTCGGCGGACTTTCCGTTATGCTTCAGATGCAACAACCCGCAAAGGAGGAAAGTTTTCAGGGTTTTGAGGCGGAGTTTTTCGAAATCCTGAAGGCGAATCTCGGTCAGCAGTCCGAACGTTATTACCGGCTCCTACGCACTATTAAAGATACGTTGTATAAAAGGGGAACCGAAGAACTCTGCGCGAAGATGTTCCAAGTCGAGACACATAGGATAAAACTGTACCTGAAGTCGGGCAACGAGTCGCTGGCTAAAATGATGCTCCCCGGGTTACTCGCCCGGTACAAACAACGCCGGTTCATCGACGAGTGTAATGTAATGCTGATGAAGGCGAGCTTTTCGCTCGGAGAGTATGACGAAGCGCTTCGGACAGCCGATTTCCTTTCCGACAGCATGGCCGGGACGTGGGAGGCGCTCTCGTGTAAAATCCAAAGTTTATACTTGCTGAAACGGTACAAGGAGGTATGGGAATGGGCCCGCGGATTTGATTTTAAATCGCAGGGAGCGGTCGCGCGCAATTTGGCGTTGTGGCTTTCCATCGAAAGCGGCCTTGCGCTTGGGGCGTCCGACACGATTACCGCCCTTGCTTCACAGGCTGTCAAGGATTCGAGCTATGCGCCGCATATATTGCATTGCCTCGGCAGATATTACGTGAAAACAGGGGATTGGAATATGGCGCAATCGGTGTTTGAGAGCGCTTTGCGATTGAATCCTTCTAAAAAAAGCGATGAAGAGGCTCAGCGCCGGATATTGTTGACGCTTGCGCAGTCCTTGTACGAACGCGGCGACTATCAAAAGGCGCTTCCGCTCTTTTTCAACTTGCTCAACCAGGAAAGCTATTTCGCGGAAGCCCTTTTTGGCATTTCATGGTGTTACCTTGGGCTGGGCGACGACGCGAAGGCCGAAACTAGTTTACGTAAACTTATCAACCAAAACCCTTGGTCGCCGCTTTCGGCCGAAGGGCTGCTTATTACCATGGAGCGATATTGCGCGAAAGCGCGCTCCGAATGGGACAAGAATTTGTATTTGTCAAACGAAGAACAGCGGCTTTTACAACGAAAGGATTTCATTGCCGAAAAGCTTTCGGTCGAAACCGGGAAAAAACGCGGAGAAGTTTATCTGCAACTATCGTCGAAAATCGAGGACCTTTTGCTCAGGCTTAAAAAGGAGAATAGGGCCTCGCATGAGGAAATCAGCGCTTATTACGAAAAAGCGGAGCGTATTTCCCAATTGATTTCAGCGTATTACCGGACGGGAACCTTTCAAGAAGTCGTGTTTTCGGAAAAACGTGAAAACCTTTTACGCTGTCTCGATTCGCTGCTGCTGTGCGTGAAGGACGCGGGCCGCGGCGCGGCGAGATCCGCGACAAAGTTTCTGCAATCAAAGCGGGGAGTGGCCGCGATCAAGGAGTGCGTTAAAAAAAGCGATGTTGCGGCGCTCAGAGCCCTTATCGACCGGTATCGATGGGAGCGAGAGTATATCGATTGGCAAAAGACGTCGCTTAAGCGTGAAAAGGATGCATTAGTCCATAAGGAACTCGCGTCATCGGATTCGGCGCAACGCTACGAGATGCAGACACGGCAAAAAAAACTTAACGCGCGAATGGATTCGCTGGTGCGCGCGGGCGACGAAGTCAATAAAAAATCGTACCAATTGTTAACCGTGAAATGTTCCGCCATGGTGGCGTTACCGCTCGATTCCTCCGATGAGGCGTACTTGCGTTATCATCTTGGGGAAATTTATTACGGGCATGAAAATGAAAATTACGCGACCGCCTATGGCGCTTTTGAGGATTCCATGGCGATCTTCGACAGCCTTTTAACGCTCTATCATCAGGGAAAACGCCTGCAACTCCCTACGCGGCCCGCTGAACCGGCGCTTAATCATGACGCGAGCATGGAACAATACCGGACAATCCTTGAAAAACACCCGCGCTCGCCGCTTGCCCATGCCGTGCACTACAGCCTTGCGTGGTGCTTTAACGATCAGGGGAAGTTGGACAGCGCGGTGGCGCATATGCAATACCTGGCGGATAATTATCCTACTAGTCAATATTGCGCTCAGGCGTGGATGTACCTCGGCGAATATATGTTCGATCACGCGAAACTGGACCGCGCGCTTAAGGCATATCAGTCGGTCATGAAATTTCCGGAAAGCGAATGGTTCGATAAGGCCCTCTATAAACTCGCCTGGACCCAATATCGTCTCTCAAATCCTGAAAAGGCGATCGGTTCCTTTTTGGCCCTTGTTGATTTGGGAGTGGGCGCCCGGTCGGGAAAAACGTTGCTGGAAAAGGAGTCAATCGACTATATCGCCATCAGTTTCAGTGAAACGGACGCAACCGGTGAAAAAGGATTGCAACGCGCCGTGAATTTCGTCCGGCGATTCGGGGATCAGGCGAAAGGCGTCCAAATACTTCATCGATTAGCCACGATTTTCAAGGAACAGGGCAGGTTCGACATGGCTCAAAAAACCTATTCGACTCTGCTACGCACCTATCCCGACAATCAAAACAGCCCGCTCATCGAAAGTGAATTGTTGGCGGTTTTGGAAAAGAACAGTTCCGTTGAGGAGGCGAACATAGGCAGGGTGGAATTCTTCAACAAATACAACAAAAACGGCGACTGGGCGAAATCCCAAAGCGACGCCGCCATCCGGCGCCGCGGCGATAGTCTTTCCTGTAAATTGCTCTATGAGGCCTCCATCAGCTACCATCAGCTTGCGCTTCAGAAAAACGATACCGCCCACTACGCCGCGGCGGCGGACAATTATCAATTGTTTATACAAAACTATCCTCAGGCGCCGCAGGCCAGCGAATGCCATTACAACTTCGCCGAAATCATGTTTTCCCTGGGCGATTATAAACGAGCCGCGGAAGAGTACATCGTTGTTTCCACAAGGTATTCGGACGGCAAATACAAGGAAACAGCCGCATGGAACGCGATTGTCGCCTCGCAGAATCTTCTTAAAAAAGAAGGTAGCGCGGTACGATGAGAACCCGCCGACCAAACGCAGTGACGCGCGCGGCAGTGTTCATCGCGGCGTGTATCATCATTGCCGGCTGCGCGAAGCCGCGTCTTTCGCCGGGCTACGCGACGACTTTGCCCGTATCGCCGCGGCCGAATCTCTCCGCCGCGAGCCTGGAAGGGCGCGCGCCGCGCGCCGCCGATCAGGAAGCCCTAACGCATGGCGACTCGCTCGTTCAAAAGCCGCTTGAGATTTCCCCCGCTTCGCGGCTCATGATCAAGGCCTGCGAAAATTACCTCTCCATCAATCCGAATTCCACGAAAACGCAGGAAGTGCTTTTAATTAAAGCGTCGGTTCTCTATAACAATAAATTAATGGAGGAGAGCCGGGCGGTCTACAAAGTCATTTTGGACCATGAGCCCAAGGGTCCGCATGTTTTGGAAGCGGTCCGGATGACCGCCCAGTCCTTTTACGAGGAAAAACGTTTTGATGACGCGCAGTCGTGGTATCGAAAGCTTAAGGAAATAGCCGGAGAAGGCGGTGACAAACAGGAAGCGGTCGTCCGCATCGCCGAGTCGATATTTAAACTGGCGGAATCCTACGAACAACAGCGGCGCTTTAAGGATGCGGCGGTTCAGTATGAAAGGGTGGCGTTGGAATTTACTGAGTCGAAAATAGCCGACGTGTCGCTCTTCAACGCCGGACTGGCGTATGAGAAATTGGCCGAATGGTCGAAATCCATACTCATGTACCAGCGGTTACTTCAAAAATATCTTTCTTCAAAGCTCCTTGTAAAAGCGCAATTCCGGACCGCCAAGTGCTACGAAAAATTGCTGCAATGGGACAATGCCGGGGAAACGTATCTTCGCGTGACGGCCAATTATCCCCAATCCGATTTGGCGCCCGTATCGCTCTATAACGCGGGATTTTCCTTTGAAAACGCGGGCAAATCGGCCGCGGCCGCGGCCACGTTCGAAAAATTGGCTCAGCTCTATCCGAAATCCGAGGAAGTCGCCGATATGCTTTTCAAAGCGGGTGAACTATACGGCAAGATCAAGGATTGGGCCGGAGTCACCCGGGTCAACATTGAATTTTCGCGGCGTTTCGGCGACGATGTCAACCGCGTGATCCAGGCCCAGTGCATGATCGGCGTCGCGCTCTATATGCAGAACAAGCAAACCGAGGCCCTCACCCAATTGCAGCAGACCATCGCGACCTATTCAAAACTTAATACTCCCAGCGCGGTAAACAAATATTACGCGGCGAAAGCTGAATTTACAATAGCTGAAATCAGCCTCGAAGGCATGAACAAGATTGCGCTGACGCTCCCCAAGGAAACCTATAAAAGACAGTTGAACGCCAAAATGGATGCTCTTGACAAAGCAACGGCGCACTATTCCAAGGTGATCGGCTACCAGATATCGGAATGGACGACACGCGCCGTTTATCAGATCGGGCAAGCATATGAGGACTTCGCGCTGGGCATTTTCAAACAGGAGCGGCAGAGGAATCTTCCGCTCGACGAGCGTTTGGCGCTGGAACTTGGAATCGCCAAGGCGGTGGATGAGTACTGCGTGGCCAAGGCCTCCCATTTTCACGAACAGAACATCAAGTTGGGCATTAAGGAAAAAATCGAGGACAAATATATTTTGCAATCAAGGAAAAAAATCACCTCCCTGCCGCTCATGGCGGGGGAAAATTATCTGGCGCTCGTGGAAATCGCGCAGAGCGCCGCGAACGCGCAAAAACTTGACGGGTTCGCCCTTATCGCCAAGAAGCTTGAGGTCCTGCAAAAAATAGCGCCATTCCAGGAACGGGCGATCAATCTGTTCCTCAAATGCCTCGAAATGGGGAGCCAATATCAGGAGACTGATGAATTTTATTCGCGCGCCAGCGCGCTTGTAACCAAGCTGTCATTTACCGTTGGAGAAACCTACGCCGACGTGGCCGCCATAGCTCGCGACGCCCCCATTCCTTCAGCCTTTGACGCTTATGAAACGTTCGTCTATAAAACGAAACTGCTGAAGCAAATCGAAAGCTACGAAGACAAGGCCCTGGAAAATTACATGCGGACGGTTAAAATAGCCGAGGCCTATAAAATTGACGATGAGTATGTCAAGCAGACGCGGTTGAAAATACCGGCGCTGCTTTTCGTGCGCGGACGCTGTTACGACCTTCTCTGCCAATCGGTAGTCAACGATCCGCCGTTTCCGAAAAACGCCGGCGCCGCCGAGAAAGAGGAATACCAGGCCCGATTTGAGGAAATCGCCCTGCGGTTCCAGGAAAACGCGTTCGAAATATATAAATTAATTCTATCCTATGCAAAGCAAAATTACGCCGTTGGCGATTTCGTGACCCATGCATACGTGAGAATGTTCCAGAATGATCCGAAGAATTACGGGATTAAAAAGGAAAAAATGGAGGAAAAAATCATATCCTCCGGGCCCGAATGGAAATGCAATGACGACTCTTTGCCGGGATGGAACACGCTTGAATATAACGATCAAACATGGTATCCCGCGCATAAGGGAAGCGCGCCGAACGCCGTTGAGATCACGGGTTTTCCGGCCGCCGTTCCAATTCCTTTTTGGTACGGCGAGGGCGACCCCAAGACGCCGCAATCCTACAAACCCGCCTCGAAACTCTATCTCAGACGTTCGTTTTATTGTTCGCAAGCGCCGCAAAAAGCCGTCTTTTATTGCGTGGCAATCGACCAGGCCGAGGCGTATTTAAACGGAAAGTTATTGCCCCCCGACACTGCTTTGTCAATAACATGGAATCGCGCCCAGAAGTGGGAGTTGGCGGGGAAAATGCGGGAAGGGAAAAACGTCGTCGCGCTGGCGGTTTCCAACAACATCAAGATGGGGTATGGCGTGTTTCCTTATTTGTCCTATACATCGGAAGGCTATGATTACGCGCCCCAGCCGCCGGGAGCTTCTTCGCCCATGGACCCCGATCTGGTGTCCGAGGATAAATACGTATTCCCTGTTGTTAAAAATTTCCCGGTTTCCAATCGGCTGAGGAAAAGGGAAGGATAAGGGCGCAAAAGGGAGGAACGATGAAAAGCATGTTTGAACCGGTCGGCCGCCTACGGCGTATTCCCGTGTGGCGCGTGGCGACGCTCGCGTTTTTCGCTTGTTCGCTTATGGCGCAGGAGCCGGGCGCGGACGCCGCCAGCAAGGATGGACAGGGGTATCGTATCGATAAACCCGGCACCATTACCTTTACCGTAGGCGTAAAAATAAAAGGCAAGGTGGAAAAACCGCAGGTGATGATATTTTTACCCAAAGAGAAACCGGTGTATAAGGAAATCGAGATTGCGCATTCTTTCTATAAGGATATTATGGAACCGCTTCCATTGCAACCGGAGGGAAAGTGACGTGAGCAACATTGACTATCCTTCCCCTTCAAATGTACACTTAAATAATAATGAAATAGAACGTTATTGCAAAATCGCAAACATACGTACACTTCAGGGGAGGTATAATGGACTCCATTTTTCAAGCCATAGCCGTATTTTTTAAGGATACCGGATTTTGGGTATATCCGATATTGGGAACGTCCGCTTGCGCACTGGCGGTGAGCCTTGAACGCGCGTATTATTTCTATATACATTCACGGGTAAACGCGAAAGCGCTTTTAACCCAGATAACACGGCTGGTTCGAAACGGTGAAACTGAAAAAGCCCGTCAAGTATGTTCGAAAATGAAAACGCCGCTGGCCATCATCGCCGAGTCGGCGCTATGGCATTACCTGCAGCAGGAATCGGACCAGGAAATACAGAACGCCGTCGATGAATTAGCCCTGCGCGAACTTCCCAAAATCCAGCGCAGGACGCACTATCTTTCCCTTTTCGCGAATATCTCGACCCTGATGGGATTGTTGGGAACGATCTTCGGCCTTAAACAGGAATTCGGCGCCCTCGCCACCGCCGATCCTTCACAAAAAGCAAACCTCCTGGCGCAGGGAATGGCTCTCGCGCTCAACACCACGGCCTTAGGGATCGCGGTGGCGGTATTCTGCATGATACTCTATTCGATTTTAGGTTCAAAGGCGAATATTTTAATCGAGGAAATAGACGAGAGTTCCGTACGGCTTCTCAATTTCCTTTTCGCACAGCGCAGGCAATAGCGGGGATACGCGATGGCCGGACAAAAAAACGCCGATAAACGGGGGAAAGCGTTTCCCGTCATGAAACGCGCCAACAAGTCGTTGTCCAGGGACGTGGAATCAATCGATTTGGACCTGACGCCGTTCATGAACCTGATGATGTTTTTCATCCCTTTTTTAGCGACCATGGCCGCGTTTACCCATCTTGCGATTATTGAATTTTCCTTGCCGCCGGCCCAATCGCCATCCGCCGTAGCGGGGCCAAGCAAGGAATTGGACATTTCGATCGTCATTACCGACCAGGGGTACAGGATCGTGGGAACAGGCAAGAAATTAGACATTATCGCCAAGGTGAGGGGATCCTATCAGTTCGACCAACTCCGTGTCCTGCTCAAGGCGATCAAATTCGAATATCCTTCACAGAAGAGCGTGGTGCTGGTTATGGCGCCCGAAGTCTTGTACGATGACATCATAAAATTCATGGACACGTGCAGGGAGTCCCAATTTCCCGACATCGGTCTTTCAGGGGAAGTACAATGATCGTTTCGCAGTCTTCGGCATTCGATAAAGGAGCGGCCTATCATGAGTTTGAAAATCAAGATGAAAAAACATGGCGTCATACCCGTCGTTGCGCTCGTGGGCGAAGCCGTGGGACAGGAAGTGGCGAAAATATCAAAGAAACTCGAGGCGTTCCTGAAAACGGACGACCCCGTCATCGCGGTTGATTTGAGTGAAACAACGGTCATCGACAGCTATGGACTGGGGGTTTTCGTTTTCACCTGGAAGCAAATCGCTTCCCAAAACAGACAACTTGTATTCGTCAATCCTCAGGGGTTCATTCGCAACTTGTTTGAGGGCACTAATCTTACCAAGATCATTCGAGTGGTGGAATCAATAGAGGAATTATGAGTTTTCCCGTTTCAAAATCAAAGCTGAAACAATTGCGCAAACCCCGGGGGAGCACAAGCCTTAAAGGCTTTAAGCCCCAACTCACCTCGCTTATCGACCTGATGACCGTCATCGTTATTTACCTTGTGCAAAGCTTTTCGTCCGAGGGGCAGATTATAACCGTTTCAAAGGACCTGACGCTGCCGGAATCGTCCGCGAGAAAACCGCCGGTATTGAATGTCAATATCATCGTGACGGGCAAATACGTGCTGGCGGAGGACGTCAAAGTGGCCGACGTCGATGACGTTCTCAGCACCGATGAGATGGTCATCCCGCAACTTTACAATTGGTTAGGCGTCCGACGGGAAATGACGGAAAAAATCGGCCGATACTCCACGAAGACCAAATTCAAGGGCGACGTGACCATTCAGGGCGATAAGCGGATACGGTTCAGGCTGCTTAAAAAAATCATGTATACGTGCGGCCAGCAGGGATTCAATAATTTCAACCTGGCCGTGCAGGCAAAGGGAGAGTAGCGCGTGGAACGCGATGCCACGATCATTGTAGCGGGGGCCGGCGTCGGCGCGATCGACAAGAGTATTATTCGGTCAATACGCGGGTCTCCCTGGCATAAAACGGATTTCCGGTTTTTACTGATGGCGCTGCTTTCCGTCATGCTGCATGCCGGAGCGGTGATATATTTCCAACATGTAAAAATAGCGCCCGCCAAAACAAAATCGATCGAAGAGATACCCGAGCGGTTCGCGAAACTCATTATTGAAAAACCTTTACCCAAGGAAATGAAGAAAAAAACGGCGCCCAATCAAGACGCGTCGTCGGTTCAAAAGCAATCTCAAACGGAGACGGAAAAGGCCGCGGAAGCCGGGGCTGAAAAGGTTCCCGGCGCGGCGCAAGGACACGGGCCGAGCGCGGTGGTGAAAAAGGCCGTATCGCAGCAGGTTGCGCGCGTGGAACAAAAAATAAGGACCGTGGGAGTGTTGGGGATGCTTACCGGCGTAGGCGCCACGGCCAAGGGTCCCTCGGTCGTGGATGTATTGGGAACCGTGAACAATAAAAAAGAACGCATGCAGGACCTCGATAAAGCGCTTGCCGATATGTCGGGCCTGCAGCAAACGCGGTCCATCGATATCGTTCAGAAAAAGCTCGTAAAAAGCAAGGATGTCGAGATCAACCACAAGGAAAGCATCGATGATTTGATCGCGGGGATCGGCGCGGCCAAGACCTCCGACCTTTCAAAAAAAGGGGACATACTCATTTCGCGTCCCGAAAGCATTGAAGGCGCCGCTTCGTCCAACGCCAAGCGCGACATTATGGCGATCAACGCCGTGGTCACGTCGCATAAAACAAGCGTGCGCATGAGTTATGAGCGGTTCTTAAAAAAATCCCCGGACCTGGCCGGAAAGATCACCATCAGGTTCACTATCGACGCAAGCGGTAACGTCACGAGAATGGAGATCTTGGAAAACACGACGGGCAATAAAGAGCTTGAGGATGAAATAGCGAAAAAGGTTAAAATGTGGAAATTCGAATCGATTCCCGAAGGCGAGGTAACGGTCACCTATCCTCTCGTTTTTCAACCGGCGGCATGAAGAAGGTTTTAATCATGAAACTATCGTTTGCGATCACGCTGTTGCTTTGTTCGCTTGTATCCGCGGCGATCATCAAGTCCGGCGACGTTCTCGACATCGTCGTGCAGGCGCATCCGGAGTTTTCCGGTCGATTCACCGTAAGCGAAACCGGGACCATCGATTATCCCCTTGTGGCCGATCAGGTCATTGTCAATATCACCACCTCCGAGCTCATGAACGATTTGACCCTACGCCTTGCGAAGCATATCGATAATCCGTTGGTGGTCATTTCGGTTGTTGAGAAACCGGAAATAGCGGTTTTCGTGCTGGGCCAGGTGAAAATTCCCGGGCCGGTAAAGACATACATGGGAGCGACATTGCAGGAGGTGCTGCAAATGGCGGGCGGTCCGCTTCCCACCGCCGACCTTCAAAAAGTGAAAATCATCCGTAAAAACGGTTCGAATGAAAACGCCGAGTCCTTCGACCTTAAAGCTTTTTTACAGACCGGCAATATCGACAATATGCCCCGCCTTAAATCCGATGAAACGGTCGTTGTGCCTTCTTTAAAAGGGAGCAGGAAGGTAAAGGTAATCGGGGCCGTCAATAAACCCGGTTTTTTCGAACTTGAGGAGGGGGTGACCGTATTCGAACTTATATATCTTGCCGGAGGACCGGCGGAGCGGGCGGATATGTCGCATGTGCGCCGTGTGTTCGACCGCGACGGCAAGACGATGGAGGAAATCATCAATGTGCAGTCCTACATAGATAAAGGAGAAATGAACAGCGTCCCGAAGGTCACCGAGGGTGATATCATCATCGTGTACGCTCATTGGTACGACTGGAAGACCGTCCTGAGCATCCTCAATAACGTCCTTTTGTTCATCGTCACCATTCAGGCTTTCAGCGGGGTGTTCAAATAATGGAAAAAAGCATGTCGTCGAACATCCAGCAATTAAAAAGCGATACGAGGATCAGGGATTACTTGGCGATCGTGGTCCGAAGAAAATTGGTGATCCTCGTCGCCTTGCTGTCCGTGGCGGGTTCCACGGTTTTGTACGTGTCCCGGATACATGACGTATACGAATCGTTTTCCACGATCGTCATTGAGGAAAAAAACATGGCCATTAACCAGGCCATGAATGCCATGAACATCGGACGCTCGCTGGATTTTTACCAAGGAATTCTGGGAAGCCGGACCTTTTTGGAGATGGTGGTCGACAGCATCGGTCTTACGGTGCTGAAATCGACGAATCCAAAGTTGACGCGCGAGGATGCGATCAAGTCAATGCAGTCGAGCTTAACGCTGAAAAACACCGAATACGCCTCCTTTTTACGTCTCAACGCGCGCGCGGCTACCAAGGAGCACGCCTTTTTAATAGCCAGCATCGGCACCGACGTGTTCCGCAAACGCTGCCAGGAAGTGGAGTCGGAGGAGTCGAGGCGGTCGATGATTGAAATCGATAATCAATTAAAACTCGTACGCGACAAACTGGAACAAGCCGAACGTGATTTCCAGACCTATAAGGAACGGACCGGCAATATTTCGGGCGGGACGACACCTGAACTGAAAACGCTCCAGGAGGCGCATGCCGCCAACCTTTCCCAGCTGGGACTAAAGGAAGCCGATTTGACCGCCGAAAAAAAACAATTGGCGCTCCTGGAGGCGACCATCACTCCCGCCGAACAGGAACGGTCTCCCGAGTTTCTTAAATTGAGGTCACGTTTGAAGGAACTGGAACAAGAAAAAATGCGGCTTGAAAACCTCGGCATCCGGATGGCCGGCAGCTCCACCATCGACCGCGAGATTCAGGAAATTGAAAGTCAGCTGCTGCAATACAAGCACGCGAAGGAACCCGCCGCGGTCGATCCGCGCGTAGTCAGGCAATGGCAGGAACTGCGCAAATCGGTATTGAACAAGGAATCGGATCTTGACCTTTTCAAACGGCGTTTGGAGTCGTACAATAACGCCATTACGCATTACAAAAGCAAAAATCCCGATATCCTGACCCACTCCCTGGAACAGCTTCGGTTGCAACGGTCAAGCGAAGTGTATCAAAACGTCTATAACGTACTTTTACAAAAAGCCGAAGAAGAACGGATGCGCAGCGCGTCGAGTTCGGCGGGAATTAAAATCGTCGACATCGCCCGCAGGCCGGAAAGCCCGATACCGAAAAACGAAACGCGGTATTACAGCATCGGCGTCATCCTGGGGCTTTTATTGGGTTTAGGGCTGGCGATGATCATGGAATTCAACGACACCACGATTAAATCCAATGAGGACGTTGAACGTTATTTGGGCGCTTCGGTTCTAGGGACCATCCCGCATATCGTCCACAATAAAAAAGAGGATCTGCAAATCCGTCGCAGATCGGCGAAATCAAAAACCGCCATGTCGGTCGTGCAATACCCGCGGCAAATCCTCAATTTCGCCGGTGATGATTCGGTCATTACCGAATCGTACCGGTCGCTGCGCACCAACCTTTCCTTTGTCAGTCCCGACCGTCCGCTCCACACGGTCGTGGTGACCTCCGCCGGGCCCGGGGAGGGAAAATCGCTCACGACGGCGAATTTAGCCATGGCCTACGCGCAAATGGGAAAAAAAACCCTTCTCGTGGACACCGACTTGCGGCGCCCGGTCATCCACCATTTTTTCGACATGAAGAGGGATCCCGGCTTTTCCGATTTGTTCATAGAAAATCCCGAGTATTCCACGGCGATACGTTCGTCGGGCCGTGAAAACCTCGACGTCATCACCGCCGGAATCTTCACGCCCAACCCGGCGGAATTGATCGGATCGCATAAAATGATCCAGCACATCGAGTATTTTAAAAAAAACTACGATATGATATTTTTCGACACGCCGCCCATTGTCGCGGTCACCGATTCGACGCTGCTGGGTAAGAAGGTCGACGGCGTGCTGCTCGTCATAAAATCGCACCATAGCGACCGCGAATTCGTGTCGAGGGCGCTGACGACGCTTCACAATGTGGGAGTCAAGGTGTGGGGCGTGATCCTTAACGATATCGATCTTTCGCACCGGTATTCCTCCTACGGTTATTATAAATATTACTATCACTATTACAAATCGAAAAAAGACTGACCGCATGACGCCCCCGTATTCCACGCATTCGTTTTCAACCGAAAAGCATGCGCGGGGGCAATGGAACACCCGCGCGTTGGAGTTTCGCAATCCGGCGGTGCGGGCGATTGCGTCGTATATGTCCTACAAGCGATCAGGAGTTGACAAATTGGCTAAAACGGCTACGGCCGCCCGTTTCACGCTCGACGCCGGAGCCGGGAAAGGGGCGTATGGCGGGTGGTTTTTAGGCCGGAGACCTTCCGCGCGCGTCATTGCCGCCGATTGGTCGTTTCAGGCGCTACGCGCCATACGGTCGCCGAAACGGGGGCGCGTACTTCCCGTTTGTGCAGACCTGCAAAACCTTCCCTTTAAATCCGGAAGCATCGGCGCGTTGTTCTCCGTCGATACGCTGGGTCATGTTTCCGATATCGGGGCGGCGCTCGATGAATTCCTGCGCGTTTGCGAACCGGGTTCCCCGCTGTTCGTCCACAGTGAATGCGGCGATTACCGCACGCGTTGGCCCGACCGGGAGCTCATCGTGCGGTTGGAAAAGGACTTGCCGGCGGAGGTTGACGGTCACGTTTCACTCTATCGCGCCGATGAGCTGTACGCGATGTACTCACGCCGATTTTTCGTACGTTCATTCATAAATCCCGCCGGGTATTTGGGATGGCTTATAGGATATCCCGAAAAATACCATAGGGCATTTCTGGATGCCCGATGGGGATGGCCGGCCGCCATAACGGCCGTGATGGCGGCCTTTAAAAATCATCGGCCGTTCAACGTGATCGTGCGGCTGCTCAATGCATTGTCAAATCACAGTGAAGTGTTTTTCGGGTTAAAAGGCGGCGGATCGTGCTTCGCGGAATTAAAAAGACCGTAAGAGGACCCCGTGAACCTAACGATCGACATTATCATCCCGACCTTTTCCCGGCCCCAATTCATCGGGCCGCTTGCGCGTTCATTGGAAAAATTCCTAAAAGACGGTGATACGATTTTCGTTGTTTGGCAGGGCGCTCACAAACCGGAAATTCAATCGACCGCGCGCCTACGCTTCATTCATTCGGCGCCGCCGAACCTACCGAAGGCGCGAAATAAAGGAATTGCCGAGGGCACAGGCGCTATCGCGCTTTTTCTTGACGACGACATTGAAGCGTTCGACGAAAATCTTCTTGAAATCCATCGGAAAATCCATGAAGACGCCTGCATCGGCGCGGTGGCGGGGTTCATCGATGATCCGCTCTTCACGAGGCAAGGCGAATCGTGTTCGAGGTACGATGAAACAACCGGCGAAATAATCCAGAATTTTTCCCTTTTAGAGTCTCGGGATACGATCAGCGTTATGGGAGCGCATATGTCCTTTAAAAGAGCGGCGCTTGCTTCCATTGGCGGTTTTGATGAAAACTTCAAGAAAAACGCTTTATGGGAGGAAATCGATTGCGCCTTCAGAATGCGGAAGAGCGGTTGGAGAATACGGTATTGCCCTGAGGCGAAGGTTCGTCACCTTCGTGCGCAATCGGGCGGCTGCCGTTCGAAAAGCGCTATCGGGTACATGTATCACCAGTTCGCGAATACGGCCTATTTCGCGGCTCGGCACGCTCCGCGCGCCTACTATCGGTCATGGTTTCGTTTTTGGAAATACCGGCTTGAATTTTTATCGCGGCGGCGCGTTCTAGGGCTGCGGCATGATCCCCGTTTAGTAGGCGCGGGGATACTAGGAGCGATCCGCGGCATTGTCCGATATTTGACAAGAAATAAAATTGGAATCAAACCATGAAGATAGGTTGGATATTTCCTCAAAAAAAAATGTGCGGGATATCTTTTTATTCGCATAAGTATGTTCAAACTTTAAATAAGTACGGGGATATTGTTTGTATTGATCCGGTTGATTTTTTAACCAATCGCATTGAAACGATAAGGATACTGCGACAGTGCGGGCTCGTTCATATTCAATATGAAACGGCTTTTTTTCTTGGGGAAAGCCGTGATTTTTATTTTGACTTGTGCGCCTCGATACGATGTCCCATTATCGTGACGATTCACGAAGTCTACGACCGGTTCCCCGGCGTATATCCGCGTGAATCCATTACCGGCATATACCCGCTGCGGTTGCTCAAGCGGCGATTGTACGACTTTCGCCATCCGTATCCGACCGCATTGACAAAACATACTTCCCAAGGATTTCGGGGCCGCGCTTTATGCGTGCATTCATTATTTCAAAAAGAACTGCTTTTAAATAAAAATCCCCGATTACCGGCCATCTCCGTGCTTCACGTCCCCATCGGACTCCCGGCCTCCGCTCCGGCGCCTTCATGGGACGGACATTCAACGCTTTGCTTGACGGCCACGGGTTTTATCAGCGACTCCATTGATTATAATTTGCTGATAGCTACTCTTGCTCTATGCGAAATGCCCTGGAAGTTTACGTGGATAGGTACCGTTAGAAGGCCCGACGATAATCAACTTCTGGATACGCTGCGGGAAGAAATCGGCCGCAGGGGCTGGGTTGAACGTTTTATCATCACCGGCGCGGTTTCGGAAGAACAACGGGACGCATTGCTAGGCGAGGCGCATATCTATTGCGCTTTTTTCAAGTATAAAAGCTCCTCCGAAAGTCTTGCTACGGCAATCGCGGCCCGTTCCATGATTGTCGCGACGTCGCTTCCGCTTACAAGGGAAATGATTGCGGAGTTTCCGCTCATGGTCATTGCTCCATCGGATTCAAATGAAATGGCCAAGGCGTTATCGCGCTTGGCAACCGATAAGAGTCTTCGGGAATCGCTCGATACCGCATTAACGGCGTACTCTATGAAGTATAGCCGGGAGCGCATGGCGAAGCATTTGAATGAATTATACGAACAGGTAATACGTAAATGAATATTCTCTGGGATTTCCGGCTATTTTCCTTTGGTTATCGCGGCCGCGGCGTTGGAGCATACGCCTTGTCCATGGCCAAGGCCATTCGGGAAGCGGGGTGTGAGGCCCGAATTATCATATGGGGCGAAAAAAGCAGTTTGCCCGAGGATATCCGGGCATGGCCCGTGCAATGGATAGACTACGTTCCTCGTTCCTGGAAAAGCGACCTTTTCATCATTCCGTTTATTATTATTAAATACCATATCGATATTTTTCATTACTGGATCGCCCTTGGCCCTCTATTCAGGATGGGAATGGGACTGTTTCATTCGTGCAAAACATGCGTTACCGTACATGACATCGGCGTGGAGTACTGGGATGAGGTTTTCCATTGCGTTGCCGTAAGAAAAACGTGGTATTGGAAAATACAGAAAATGTTATTGCCCAGAGTTGATTCGATCGTTTGCAATTCCTCGTCCACAAGAGCGGATGTCGAAAAACTATACAAAAAAGGAATTAAGAGGAAAATCCACGTACTGTATCCGCCGGTCGATTATCCCGATGCGGTTTCGGCAAAAAAACGCGATGCACGGTTTTTGCTCTTGGATGGCAAAGAGAACAAAAATACGAAAGCAATCATCGAGGGGGCTCAACAATTCAGACAAAAACATCCGCATTATTCACTGGTTCTTCTTGGCGGAAGCGATATTGACAATTGCAATTTGGAAGGGGTGACGTTCGAAGGCATGGAGCGCTATCGGGAGCTCTTGGCGGAATCGGCGGGCTTACTGTTTTGTTCGCTTCATGAAGGATTGGGTTTGCCTCCGTTGGAGGCAATGGCTCGTCATTGCCCCTTGGTGCTCTCCGACATTCCGTGCCTTCGCGAAACATGCGCGGAAGCGGGCTGTTTTGTCGATCCTCGAGACATGGAATCAATCGTACGGGGAATGGAAGACTGCGCGTTGAATAACGACGAATGGGTGGAACGGTCGGCGCAAGGGGCTTTGCGATATGAGAGGATGAGCCGAAACGCGGGAAAGCAATGGATTGAAATTTATAAGGGGTTGGCTTAATGGATATCCATTATTTAAAAAATAAGCGGCGGATAAAATTAAATATGATAAATCTTGACAATAACATATTTTAACTGTAGAAAAAGAGTGTTGAAGTGTCGAACATTGGTTATGGTTCCGCATCATTTTGCCGGCGCCGGCAAAATGGTCGAACTGGGCAAGGGTGGTATTTCGACTCATTCGCCGGACTTGTTGAATGCGGCTCAGCTTGATGAAGTCTATTGGCTCATTAAGGAAAAGGGTTACACTTCAATTAAGAGGGCGTCGGAAGATGAGCAGATAAAGGCTTATATGGAAGATGGCGATCAGATGGGCTATTTGTGGAAACAGGGCTTCTTCAAAGGGGCTGATCCGCTATGATCGAATTGGTTTTTTTTCTGGAAGAGCCTTCCGCCGAAGCCGTGCTGCAAGGGCTTATGCCCCGATTAGTACCTCAAAAATTGACATGCAGATACATCGTTTTTTTAAAGGAAAACATGATCTTGAAAAACAATTAGTTCGGAAGTTGCGTGGGTATCGTGTTCCGGCGGCAAAATTCATCGTAATGCGGGACAAAGATGTCTATTTCAAAGGAATGCACGTATGCATTTAATTTACATTGACGAATCCGGGAACACGGGATTGAATTTAAAGGACCCGCAACAACCGGTGTTTGTTCTTAGTGCATTGATAATAAAAGAAGAGAATTGGTTCGATCTCGAACGCAAATATCGTTCAATCCTCGAAAAGCATCTTGGCAGTTCATTGCCCGAAGATTTCGAACTTCATGCTATGCAGCTTAAAAATGGGTCAGGAGCTTTTAAGGGCGTAACGCTGCCGCAGCGCATTCTAATCCGCGACCAAATATTATCTTTGCTTTGCGATAATAAAACCCCGGTTATATACATGCGGATTATCAAGAAGGCATTTGAGAAATTCTGTTTAGACAATTATGGTCCGGGCATACATGTTGATCCTTATATTATGGCTTTGCCGTTCATTTGCATTCAGGCGGACAACTTTCTTAAGGAAAAAGCCGGCAATGCGCTTGGAATGATGATTTTTGACGAACAGAAAGAGTATTTCACCCATGCTGAGCGCTCAATTCGCATTCTTCGTCTCGATAAAGCATCCGTCCTGAAAACAACCAATATCATTGAAAAAGGATTTTTTGTCGATTCAAAAAAGTGCTTTGCGCTGCAACTGTCCGATTTAGTCATTTATTACGTCAGAAAATATGAAGAGGACAAACTTGGGTTGCGGGTCAGCGACATCGACAAACAAACGTTTCCGTCTATTGGAAAAATAATCGTTCCAGGGGAATTTTCCCGGCAGAAAGATATATTCGATTGGGTTAAACAGACATGGGTATAATATAATAAATAGAAAAGCGGCCGCCCCTTATGGGAGGGTCGTCCGAAGACGGCCACTGGCAGTCGCTGTATATAAATATAGCACAAACGCCTGCGCCAAGCAATATTTATTTAGCATTAACGGAAAGCAAAAATGCAGAATTACTCGCCGTCTGATAAAAGCAATATGGCGCAATATGTCTTTGGCGGTTTTTCCAAGTGCTTATATGATTGCCAGAAATTTCAAGCGGATAATGAACGTAAACTCGCGGTTATCCTTGAGCGTGAATCT
>Ga0182017_10000316_pt1 | contig 37576 bp, 34 predicted proteins | sample 712E3DmetaG_FD_120492 | JGI IMG/M metagenome (GOLD analysis project Ga0182017, IMG submission 120492) | Permafrost microbial communities from Stordalen Mire, Sweden - 712E3D metaG | ecosystem: Environmental > Terrestrial > Soil > Wetlands > Permafrost | place: Sweden: Stordalen | collected... | reverse complement strand
TTGCTGGGCGTCCACCGGCACCGGAGGTGATCGCTTGGCCGGGGTTTTCGCTCCTTGACTACGCGCCGCCGGTTGCCCCGGTTTACTAACATAAAAAGTGGACCAGTAAACGGGGTCAGGTCACGATCACAGTCGGGGTTGCAAACAACACAACCCCTGAGAGCAGGGAGTACTCGCCGCTCGCGCTAGCGATCAACGCGCCTTCTCGCTCGCATCGCAGCACGTAATCGACATTCCTGATGAGCACGTCGGCGTCGACGACGATTGGCAGAGGCAAGAGCATGGGCTGGGTGTACCTATCCGCGGTGTTAGACATGGTCCATCAACATATCGCGTGCCACAGCGAGCCTTCCCACCCGCTAACAATGGACCGAATCCGCGTACAGCACTTAACGACTCAACCTCGTCATAGCTGTTATGCGATTACCAGCAGGGTGCCGAGCGAGCGCTTGCGTAGAGACTGGGCTCGTGGTGTAGCGGCCTAACATTCCTCCCTACCATGGAAAAGATCGCCGGTTCAACTCCGGTCGCTTGTCCGGTCGCTCGGCCATTCAGGCGTGTGTGGCAACACAAGACCTGTACCAGCCGGAACTAATGGACGGGTGTATTAGCTTCTGTCACTGCCACGGCATACGATGTTCTCGTGCCGAACCTTCCGAAGGCGAGCACCTACGTGCGCCGGGTCAGCGCCGCCGACGTAGAGGCTGCACTCGGGCCGTTCGATGAACTGAACCCGATCGGCGACCAGAGTGGCAGCGGAGAGTGCTGGGTCGGCCGCGTAGGAGCGGATCGACAAGTCATCAAGATCGTCGTCCACGAGCACGAGCCTGGACGCTTCGCTCGCGAAGTCACCGCGCTCGCGCGGTTGGACTCAGCCCGCGTGATGCGGGTTCAGGACCACGGCACGATTGCCGTGACTGCCGAAACGTTCCCCTATCTGCGGAGCGAGTTCGTACCGGGCGGCAGTCTTAACACGCACATGGCAGCAGGGCCGCCGCCCGACGACCTCACGCTGCGGGCCTTCCTACTGGAACTCCTCCGCGGTGTGGGGGAACTCGCGGACGCCCGTATTGTGCACCGCGACCTGAAGCCGGAGAACATCATCTTGCGCGCCGGCGATTGGCGTCATCCCGTCGTGATCGACCTCGGGTTGTCCCGCCTGGTCGACACGACGAGCTTCACCGTCTACCCCTGGGCGCTCGGCACCTGGCCGTATATGGCTCCCGAGCAGCTGCGGGCAGAACGGGCGACGAGCCTAAGCGACGTCTGGGCGGTCGCCATCATCGCCGCGGAGATCGCCTCCGGCGCCCATCCGTTCTTCCGCGGCGAGCCTTCGATTCCGCACGACTGGGACGCTCGCCTTCGCGGGGGCCCGGCGGTGCCAGGAGCGCGACCTGCAGCCCTGCGGGACTGGATCACAAACGCCGCCAACTACCGCGCGTATCGCCGACCGAGTCCGGCCCGTTCAGTCAACCAGCTAGAGGAGACGTGGTGAGCATCGAAAACGGCTTCTGGCTCCAGTACGCGTCACAGAATGCGGACGACCTCGTCGATCTGGCCGACGACCTCGCCGACAACGGATACCGGCCAGGCATCGTCTTCGCGCCAGTCGGAAACCCGGCGCGTCTCTGCCAGCTCTACGGCCGCATGCGCGCCGAAGGGGAAGCGTTCCTCGACCCGTCAGGTTTCCTGCTCGACCGCGACGGCCGGCAGCAGCGCGCCACTAACTACCCGTGGCTCGATCCGACGTACGGCCGGCCAGACGACCTCGATGCCTGGACGGAGTGGATGGAGCAATCGCTGCAGCACCAACTATCGCGCGGTTTTCGCGGCGGCGCGGACGAGCCCAGCATCCTCGTCACGCCCTCGCCGCAGCTCCTCGCCTCCTCCGGTACTGCCGAGCTCTACACCATTGTCGACGCCGCATCTGCTGCGCGAGATTCGACCGAGGGAACGCGTGAATGCTGGCTCGGCATCGCAGTCGACCGTGACTACCTGCGAAACAACGCCCGCCTAACGGAGCTTGCCGACACCGTGGTCACGGCCGGCTTCCCAGGCGTCGTCTTTCGGTGCTTCCAGAGCGAACTGAGCCCGATCTCCGACCGGCGGCTTCTCGAGGGTCTGCGTGAACTCGTCGAGGGCTGCACCGGCGCCGACGTGCCGATCTTCCTACCAAACGCCGGGTGGGTCGGCTGGCTCGCTGGAGCTTGGGGAGCGCACGGACACTCCGGCGGTCTCTCGAAGGGGAGCTGGTTCGACCGAATGCCCACCCCGATGCGAAATCCCGGTCGGCGCGACAGTATCTTCGAACCGCAGCTACTTCGACACGTGCACTGGACGCTCCACGAGCAGCTCTTCAACGAGGACGGCTACGAAGAATGCTCCTGTGACAGCTGCGTGACGATGGACGGCGACTTCGACGCCGTCGAGGCGAAGATTCACCAGATTCGGGTCGCGCACGCGCGTAGCAACGAGCTGCGCCCGCTCAACGTGATCGGGCGGCGACGTGCCATCCGGGCGCGGATCGACGCGGCCGTCGACTTCCGCGATGACCTCCCGAGGACGCTTCAGGATCGCGCCGACGCGCGGTTCCTCGACACCTGGCTCTCGCTCGTCTAGAAGACGTCTAGGTCGCCGCGAGCAGCGACGCGAGCCCACGCGACTTCGCCCATCCAGGCCCGAAGCCACCTGACGCACCTCGCACGCCGAGGGCGCTCAACGACTCGCAGGACGCCCACCGAGTCCATGATCGCAAGACCAACTCCCAGCTCAGCGAAGTAGTCGCGATTCGCTACAGCTGACGTCGCGCGCCTAGCATCGAGGACGACCCACGATCGATCCGCCGCCCACGCCGCGTTGTCTGCCTGGCGAACGGCATCACGCCACTTGGACAGCTTCAGTTCTACCGCCGTGATTCGTCTCGCTACGGGAATCCAAACCCCGGTTGCGCGCGCGCGCCGAGCATCCAGCTCGATCGCACCCATTTCAGCAAGCGGCCCCAAGGTCGACCGCCTGAGCGCGCGAGGATTGGATCCGACCCGGCGCGCGAGAAGCTCCAGGGACAGGAACCGATCGACCCGAAGATGAGAGAGGACTTCGATCCGTAGTGGAAGCTCGATGGGGCCGAGCCCCTCACGCAGACGTCGTGAGAGCACCTCGTCGTCGAAGTCGACAGCAACCAGATCGACAACGCCCTGTCCGGCCGGCATCTCGCGCAGCACATGTTCTGGCCGCACCTGGCCAGGCGTCAACCGCTGAACGAGCGCCTCTACCGGGCCGGTCATCTCGGACTCGAACCGGAAGGGTGCGGAGGGCGCGCGGTGGGTCTTCGGGGAGGTCGACATCGGATGCTGCACTCCTACTTTAGAGCGCCCGGCGGTCCTACCGCTCTTCGGCGGCAGCAGGCCGTGTACCTGCCGCGCCCGCCGTTGCCGTTTCCGTCGCCGCTAGGCGCACTGGACCGCTCCCCTCCAGAGTTGACACTCTAGGTCGCCGGTTCTCATAGTCCGTTCAGATCTTTTCGGGCGTTAGGAAACCGCATAGCACTAATGGGTAGTGGGTCAGTTTGAGAAAAACGCTATATGCAGGATTATTAACGTGTCCGGCCCCCCGTTATCTGGTCCAAGTCGTGTGTCGTAGCGTCCGACTTTGAGAGACCGAATGGAGGAAAAGATGGCAGCAAGCAAGCGCTACAGCGTAGAGCAGATCATCGCGAAGCTACGGGAGGCGGAGAAGCTCCAGGGCCAGGGCCTGACGATTCCGCAGGCCTGTAAGCGCCTTCAGATATCAGATCAGACCTTCTACCGCTGGCGGCTCAAGTACGGAGCGCTCAAAGAAGACGAAGCTCACCGTCTGAAGGCGCTGGAGCAGGAAAACGCCCGGCTCAAGAGGATCGTCGCCGAGCAGGCGCTCGACATCTCGATGCTAAAGGACCTAGAGCGGGGAAAATGGTGAGCCCGGCGCGCCGGCGAGATGCCGTCTCGTACCTCGTGCGCAAGCACGGGGTCTCGGAGCGCCGGGCCTGCTCAGTCTGCGATCAGCACCGCTCGACCCAGCGCTACCGGCCGATCCCGGCCGAGCTCGAGCTCAAGATCGCCAAGCGCATGAACGAGCTCGCCGCCAGGCACCCGCGCTACGGCTATCGCCGGATCTGGGCTTTGCTACGAAGTGAGGGCTTCCCCGTCAACCGAAAGCGAATCGAGCGCCTCTGGCGCCTCGAAGGCCACCGTGTACCGCCCAGGCGCAGCAAGGAGTCGGGAAAGAAGGCCCAGGGCGGCTCTCAAAACGCCGCCTGGAACCGGCCTGCGGCGAGTCCCAACCACATCTGGTCCTACGACTTCATGAACGCCCGGACTCAGAAGGGCTCCCTGATCCGGATCCTGAACGTGGTCGACGAGTACACCCGTGTGGCGCTCGGGTGTAGAGTCGCGCGCTCGATCGGCGCCCTCGATGTGATCGAGGAGCTGGAAGGGCTCTTTCGCCGACACGGGAAGCCCAAGCTCATGCGCTCCGACAACGGCCGCGAATTCATCTCCCAGACGCTCGTAAGCTGGCTTCGTGCCCAGGGAGTCGAGCCCGTCTTCATCGAGCGAGGCTCGCCGCAGCAGAATCCCTACGTCGAGCGCTTCAACGGAACGATGCGAGACGAGAAGCTCTCCGGCGAGGAATTCACAAGCGTGCTCGAGGCCCGGGTCGTCCTTGAGGCCTGGCTCGAGGAGTACAACACGCGCCGTCCTCATCGGGGCCTCGGCATGCGCACGCCGCTCCAATATGCGAAAGACTGTAGAGAGGGCAGCAAGTGAGAGTGACCTCCCGCACAACTTCTGGACCAGTCGCCCGGCGAGCCGGATCTCTTGGTCGGACTGACGCTGGACTCTGCTTACAGAGCTGCCCGGTTGATTACTCACAAAGAAACTGGACCAAAGCGTGGGGGCCGGTCAACAGCAATGTCATACGTAATAAACTGAAGGTTGAGCGGAGAGATCAGATTCCGCGAGGCTATTTTGTTCTCATCGGCGGTTCGTCTCTCTTCGAAGTCTTCGAGTTCAGCGTCAACGCAATAGATGGCCGAATACCGGTTCCGGCGGATAGTGACGGGTAACCTGGTTAATACGATGCTTCTTCGCTCGAGCGATTGGCACTCGAGTAATAGCTGGTCGACGCATGAGCGTCAGGTAGGGGCTACCAACTGATGCTGCTCAATCTGATGTCCCAGCTCCGCAACCGGCGAGGACGGGCAACAGCCTTAGGAGCGTGCATTCTTGTTGCGTCAGCGAGCTTCTCGCTACTGACAGCTGCGGCAACGACGAGCGCCGCCGATGCGCGCGGCACCGTCACGAGCAATCTGCGCCCGGCGTATGACATCCTCGTTCGTCCGAAGGGCTCGCAGACCGCGATAGAAAGGAGTCGCCGCTTGGTACGGGAGAACTACGTCTCCGGGATCTACGGCGGCATTACGCTCGCCCAGTACGAGAAAGTGGAGAAGATCCCGGGCGTCCAGGTCGCAGCGCCTATCGCGATGATCGGTTACATACTTCAACGGGTTAGGGTCCCCGTGGACATAAACTCGGCGATCGCGTCATCCGGGGCCGAAGTGCTAACGCTTACAGAGACTCGCACGACCGACCGCGGACTGACCCGCTTCCCGCCACGTCATGTCGGCTACCTCTACGTCACGGACAACCCTCTGAAGTCTCAACAACCCCGGTTCGGACAGTCGTTCACCGTGACTTCAAACACGGTCTTCGGTTCGAAGGAAACACTATCGAATGGCCGCAAGATAACGGTTTGTCCGTCGTATTTCGAGCCCCCCGAGGCGAGTTCGCCGTTTGCCGACTATACGACCTATTACCCCTTCTGTTGGTCGAGGGTGAGCGAGGGAGCGAGGGTACTAACGGGAGTACAGTCACGTCGCCCCCGCGCCTTCATTGACGTCGTCTTCCCGTTCCTAATCGCGGCGATTAATCCAGACGCCGAACAGAAGCTCGTGGGACTCGGCAATGCGGTAGTTAGCGGCCGCTACCTTAGGCCGTCTGATCGCGTCACGAACAAGGGACGGGGACATGCAGCGTACCCGGTCGTACCGCTGCTTGCGACTACGGCGCCGTTCCTCGACGATCAGGACGAGATCATTATCAACCGGCTTCCGCCTTCAGCAGTGGCCCTGATGCGGAAGGGCCTGTCGCCGGACAACCTACGTGCCGCGCTTTCCAGAGTGCCGTCCACTGCGGTTAAGCGGCTCACGATCGACGCGAAGGATGCATACACGGAGCTACTTCGGAAGCTGAAGGTGGCGCTCGTTCCCCGCCTAAGTGTAATAAGCCTGGATGCTTATTGGACAGCCGGGCAGACCAACTATCGTCGCGTCGGACCAACTCAGCTCAAGCCTGTTCCGGTTGAGAACCCGGTCTCGGTCTGGCGCTCGGACTTCTACGCCGGCACGGGCTATGAGCCTGTTCCGATTGAATCAAGCGACCTAGCCTTTAGGAAGTTGTATCAGAGGCTCGGGAGCGCCAAGGAAGCAAACGGCGGCGGGAGTTATCTACCAGGCCTGCACGCCGTCGGCGAGTTCGACCCGAACAAACTGCCTGGCTTCAGCGCACTCTCTCAGGTGCCGATGGAGACCTACTACTCGCCGGTTGCGACGGGGGCCGATTCGGCTAGCCGTGGCGCGCTCGGGAACCGGCCGCTGCTTCCGAACGCCAACATGGCGGGCTATCTTCAGACTCCGCCGCTGATCCTGACGACGCTCGGTGCGCTACCGGCCTTCGAGCGAGGTTTCCGCGGCGCGAACGCGGCTGCGCCGATCAGCGTCATCCGTGTCCGGCTCGGCGGTCTGCATGGAAGCGGACGCGATCGGCTCAACCAAGCGGCGAATATCGCTGCCGCGATCAAACACGCGACCGGGCTCGACGTTGATCTGACGGCAGGCTCTTCGCCAACATCGATCACAATCGACCTACCGAAGGGACGATATGGTCGCCCGCCGCTCGAGATCAGCGAGCAGTGGGTAAAGAAGGGCGTTGCGCTCGTCATCTTCAGGGCAATCGATCGCAAGAGTGCTGTCCTCTTCGCGCTCATTCTGCTCGTTAGCGCGCTTCTAGTGGCGAACGGCACCGCGGCCGCTGTGCGGGCGCGTCGCACCGAAATCGGGATCCTACGCTGCATAGGTTGGAGACGCAGAACGATCTCGCGCTGGATCTTCGGCGAGGTCATCCTCGTCGGGCTCGCCGCCGGCCTCACCGGGACCGGCTTGTCGGCGGTACTGATTGTGGGGCTCGGCCTACACCTGCCGCTATCGCGCACGCTCCTGATCACGCCCGCCGCCATTGCGCTCGCGGCGCTCGGAGGGTTTCTACCGGCCTGGCTTGCTGGCCGCGGCGAAGCCCTCGATGCGGTCAGACCGGCCATTTTGCCCGCACGCCGGGCGAGACCAGTGCGGCACCTGAGCAGTCTCGCTTGGTCGAACCTGCGCCGCAGGCCGGGCCGCGCCGCGCTCGCCGCCTTGGCTCTCGCAGTCGGAATCGCCGCGTTCACAGCGGTGCTTGCTATCGACCTCGGATTCCGCCGGGAAATCGCCGGTAGTTCCTTAGGTGGCTTTATTACGACCCGGACTCGGACCGTCGACTACTTGAGTGCCGCGCTTGCCGTCGCACTCGGCGTCGCTTCGACTGCCGACGTCCTCTACCTAAACCTGCGCGAGCGAGCGCCCGAGATCGCGGCGCTAGCCGCGACGGGCTGGCAGCGCCAGCACTTGATACGAGTGGCGCTCTACGAGGGCGCCAGCGTCGGGATTGTGGGTAGCCTCGCCGGAGCCGCTCTCGGGCTCACCGTCGCCGCCGCGGTCGGCGCAGGAGGTTTAGCAATGCTTCTAGCGGCTCTCTGTGCAATCGGGGGAGGAGTTGTCCTGACAATCGCGGCCACTCGCGTGGTGGCAAATGTTCTTACGCGGCTCCCGCTGGCCGCTGCTCTCACGGAGGAGTAGAAATGCCCGATGCCCAGAAGATGTTTGAACGCATAACGCTCCCACGAGATGCGGGACTTCCTGTTTCGCTGTGCAACGTCAGCAAGACCTATCGGACTGGTTTTGGCTTGCCCGTGCACGCACTAAACCTGGTCAGTCTGCGGGTACCTTCCGGTCAGGCGCTCGCGATTACTGGGCCATCTGGCTCAGGTAAGTCGACGCTGCTGCATCTTGTCGGTGCAATGGATACCCCCGACGAGGGCAGCATCACGGTCGGCGAGCTGGAGTTAGCCCGACTGCAAGAACGCGAACGCGCAGCGTTCCGCAGCCAGATAGGATTCGTCTTCCAGCGCTTCCACCTGCTACCTGCGCTGACCGCGCTCGACAACGTTGCGGCGCCGCTCTTGCCGCTCAAGGTCGGCTTCGATAAACAGCAACGTGCTCGAGAGCTACTCGCCGCTGTCGGCCTCTCTGGCCGCGAGCGCGACCTTCCCTCCCACCTCTCTGGCGGCGAGCAGCAGCGAGTAGCGATCGCGCGCGCGCTCGTAAACTCGCCCGGACTGCTTTTCGCTGACGAGCCAACCGGCGATCTCGACAGTAGAACAGGAGCGAAGGTGATGGGAGCGCTACTCGAGCTTCGCTCCAAACGTGGTCTGACCCTCCTAATCGCAACGCACGACGCTGGACTCGCGTCGCGGTGCGACCGGGTGATCGAGCTCCTCGATGGGCAGATCGTGTCGGATAGTGAGGGTTGAGGAGCGCGAAGAGGGAAGAGGCGTACCGGGCAGACATCACTGTGCGTTTTGAGGCTTCCTTCAGGAGCTAGTGGTTTCCGACTCGGAAGACCTAACCGGCGTTTCGGACAGCTTTCGAACCACGATTCCACAAACATCATCAAGCGGCACAAAACCCCAATGACGCGAATCGCGACTCCGGCTATTGTCGCCAAGCACAACAAGCATGCCGTCGGGCACGACATTCATGCCGTCCACGGCTTGAAGCACTGATTCCGGCACGAGCTGACCGGGCAGCGCAGCGATGCGTTTGACTACGTACTTCATCTCGTCTGCGACGAAACGGATGTTCGGCGGTGTGTCAACGTCGCCCTCCAACGCGAGTGGAGTTAGTTGATTCCTCAAGATCACGACTGTTCCGCTACGAAGACGGCGAACGCTACACCGTCGAGCGAGAAGCCGATCGCCTCCATCGAACGTCGGCCGCATGCTCGTTCCCTCAACGTTGACGACGAAGAGTTTTTGTAGTGAGATCGTTAGTTTCGCGACCCCGGCTACTATTGCAGCGCCAAGAGCTAGATAGCCAACACTCAAAGCGGTGCCTCCGAAAGGGTTCCGACACGCGTTTCGGCACTCTGCCCTAGCGGCGCGTCCTCAACGGTTGTTATCGGCCCGTCACGATAGCCGGCCGCCTGCAAACTGAACAATCTGCAGTACGCGCCCTTTGCCGCCATCAACTCGAGGTGCGTTCCCTGCTCCACGACCTTGCCGTCGGCAAGAACAACAATCGTGTCGGCCTCGCGTACGGCGCTGAGGCGGTGGGAGATCAACAAACTCGCACGCCCTTGCCGTACAGATCGAAGTCGCGCGTGGATGGCGTGCTCTGCCTCGGCATCCAGCCCCGAACTCGGCTCATCGAGTATCAGAAGATCTCGATCATGTCGCATTAGTCCTCTGGCGACGGCAAGCCGCTGCCATTCGCCCCCCGATAGCGTCGATCCGGTCTGCGGATCCGCTTCGTCGTCGCTATCGATGAAAATCCGGCTCAGAAGGGTATCGTAACCTCGAGGGAGGCTACTCAACCTCGCATGGATTCCCGCCTGTTCCGCCGCTTTCTTAGTTTCCTCGCTGTTTCTTAGCCTCTTAAGATCACCCATGCCGATGTTCTCTACCGCGGTCAGATCGTATGCCATGTAGTCCTGAAACACCGCTCCTATTCGCTGTCGAAGGTCCGCCGGATTGATATCGCGTAGATCTACGCCATCCCAGAAAATGCTTCCTTTGCTGGGATCATAGAACCGACAGAGAAGTTTGATCAGAGTCGATTTTCCGGCACCATTACGCCCGACAAGGCCCACGGTTCGGCCCGCAGGTAAGAACAGGCTCGCACCTTTTAACACCCAAGGTTGTCGCTCGTCGTACCGGAACCAGACGTTCCTAAACTCGACGCCGCGATCGAGACGGGGTACCGGGGAGCATTTCTCGGCGATCGGTAAGTCGGGTCCCGCGCCGATGATTCTCCTATAGTACCCAACTCTCGTCAGCGCTTCGTAGCCGCCTATTAGGGATGCTATTAGAGACGCCATCGCCGTCTGTACGCCTCCGATAGCCATCACAAAAAGTGTGACATCACCCACGGACACACGTCCCCTCGCCGCCTGATTAACGACCCAGATTAGGCCGACACCGGTTATACATGCCGCTAATACTGCGAGCGAGCCTTGAACCGAGACTACTGTGCGATCCGATCGCTCCTCAGCATTGTTGATCGTCCGTTGCTCGTCGAGCATGCGCGTACGAAGAAAGTCACTTAGACCGAACAATCGAACTTCTTTTGCGGCATTGAGATCGAACTGAAGACCCCGATAAAACAGCCGCCGCCTCATTGACGGGCTCAGCGTCCAAAGTACTCCCATTCGCCGCCGACTTGTGATCAGCTGCGCCGTGACTGCAGGAATGGCCGCGCCAACGATCAGTAGGATAAAATCGGTATTTATGAGCGCGAGCGCTGCGATAAAGGTACCTCCAGAAATCAACGCCTGCAACGCACCGAACCCATTCGTGAGGAATTGACCAGGCGCGGTACTACCTTCATCCAGCGCGAGTCGCACTTCGTCTTTGAACTCGGGCGTCTCGAATCTCGACAATCCGGGAAACGAGTTCATCGTCCGGCAAAGGCGATCCTGTATTAAAAGATCTGTTTTGCGCTTAAACGCCGCAGTTACGTATCGGGTAACGTGGGGTATTATGGCAACGATGAGACCAGTGGTACCGAGGGCGAGTGCCAGTACGAGCACACTCCTATGCGCCGTAGGCCCGACGTTTCCCTTCTGACCATAATCGCCCACCACTGCATTGAGTACTGCGCGATTTATCCAGGCCGCTATAGTCGGTACCAAACCGGCGACTACGGCGATCATCGCTTGCCATAATAGGAGGGACGGCGAGGCTTCCCAAGCCACTCGCAACACTTCAGCTACCCCGCCGAGCGGTGAAAGCGTTACGGATGGTCTATCAGAGCGCATGTTGGTAATTACGATTCCATATTTATGGTTACGACGACACCCTAAGGCGTCCGCCGGGACCGTACGCGATCAAGTATTGCCGCGTCTCGAGCGGTCGCGCCGCTCCTACGTATCGCGCCCGCTATACACTTCGTGGTACCGTGGCCGTTAGCGTTTACGTTGGCGATTGACGATCATCCGGTTACACCGTCTACACGAGATCCCCGCTACGGTCAGCACTACGCCATTCTGAGTGCTCTTTTGCGCTTTCGCGTTCATCGTTCGTCGTTTCCATATTCTCGAGATGCTTCACACTTCCAACACAAGCTTGAATGATCCCGTCGGTCCCGACCACGTAGATAGTCGGGAATACGACGGTCGAGAACGCTGTTGATACCGGACCCTGGTCGGGTTCTACTACGGTCGTCACGACGCCCTGAAGTGCACTCACGAATTCGGGAGCGGTAGCCAGATCACCATTGACGACCGCGACGACTCTCCAACCTTCGCTCGATCGTTTCCGCGCGTGATTCGCGAATCGGTTTAACTGCGTTCGGCAACTTTCACAATCTGTCGAGAAGAATGCTATTACGGCGCGCTTGTCCGTTAAGTCCGCGCGCGATACGGTCTCACCCGTGATTGCGGTCGCCGTAAAGTCTGGAACGGGAGCTCCAACCGCTAGTCTCCAATCGTTCGGCATTATCCATTCCTCCGGCGCCGGGCTCCGCATAAGAGCACGTTCGTGTTGACGGAGTTTGCGAATAACGCCGAGAGTTAGAAGAAAGTTCAAAACGCAGAATGACCCGACTACTACAACACAAGCCCCGATAACAATCACTGTCCTCCTCCTAATTAGTTGCTGCGGTTTTCAACGAAGTCCGGATCGTGTGTCGGGAGAAGGTAGATGATATCGTCAAGGAAAACGACGCTGAAGGCAAAAATCACTCCGGTCAGCACACACACGGTCACGATCCTAATGTCCGGCGAAGACACGGCGGCACCTGGGATGCCAAGAACTGCTAATACAAAAAGGGCAAAATCGCGCGAGATATGGCGTGCGCTCAACAAAGAAGATGTTGGCCCAAAACAGTGGCATGACGCACCGATGTGTTTTCGCATGATCCAGTATGTGAAAGCGGCGAAACATGCCAGCGTTGCGGCAGCGACCAACAGACCAATGTCAACCGTTTGTTGGGGGACGAGCAAGATGACTATGCTAGTCTCCGCCGCCACGAAGACGATACCGACCGTCGTCTCCATACCCTTCGGAATCACCGAAAGATCACTCAGCCAGGATACGAACGATGCGAATGCCCGCCGACGTTTGATCTTTGAGGCTAAAGATATCGCGAATACCGCACCGATGGTTACGCGAGCGATAAGAGTGATGGCTACGGTCACAACGTATCCGGTCAGAATGCGGTGCGGGGAGCTACATCAGCAGCCACCGACAAACACGCTAAACCATTTGCCGGCGCAGTTGTTGTGACAGTAAAGGCGATAACCGCCGAAACTGCGGGAATAAGACGCGAGAGTTGGCGATCGGCAGTGTTAATAGCGAGACCCATCCTAATCCTTCGAGTTCGTAGGGTTCAGTAATCGGTACACGGGTGTGCTTTCCAGTCTGGCCTGAAAACCGAGCGCGTGATCACACTACGAGAAGAAAAGCAAAACTAAGATATACCGTCAAGATGGCGCTTATCGACATGCCTATTGCAGGCGTGGCGCGTTCCGCCATGTCTATCGCCAGCGATCACAATACGACAAAGGAAGCCGCTGGTTTCAGACATACGAAATGTCACAGGTCGCGCGAAACGCCGGTGCTATTCCGTGTAAGGCAGTAAGTGAGGCGGCGAAGAATACCCGCGTGGGCGGCGGCAGCCAATAGTTCAACGCGGACCACTCGTTGAGAGACGAGCGAGATAACTATGCAAGCCACCGCCGCCACGACGAAACCAGCTATCGTAACCGGTTCACGAACGACGCGAATGTGTGTCGCCGTTTGATCTTGACGGCAACCGACATCGCGAATATCGCACCGACGGTTACCCGAGCGACCGGAGAGAGACGGTGACAGTACCCCGGTTCCATTCCAGAACACCGAACGCGTAATTGCGAAATCAACAGCGCCCGAGTAGGGTGCAGTGACCAATACCGGAGCAATTGACGTAGCACCAGTAGAGATAGTAGTGGCTATTACAAAGGTAATACCCATCAGGCGGGACGCATGCCGATGCCGACACCGTGGGCGCGAAACGCGAAAGAACGCGATCAACAGTTCTATTAAAATAGTTCATCATCATCCTCCAGTTCGTATGATTGGCTGCGGTAGGCGTTTGGATGTATTCCTAAGGAAAGCCTCACACCTAAGTGCACGATCGCACTACTGGGAGACGATCAAAACGTGGATATAATGTCAAGATGGCGCTTCTCGACGTGTCTGTCGTGAACGTGGCGCGTACCGTCATGTCCATTGTCGACGACAACGCCGCATTTTCGAGACCAACCCAGCGCCGGCGACGATCCTCCGACCGTCGGGAATCTCGCCGAAACGCTCGTGACCCAAGGGGCTCGGAGAAAACGGCAGCCCAATCGACCGAAGAAAGCGAAGCTGAGCTACGCACGAACGACGATCGACGGCAGCAACCTTAAGTGCGTTGCGCAAAACCGCGTCGGCGAACCGCAGGGAGGAACGGCTATCTACCTGCCGTCTCCGACGGAGTATCCGGGTACTCGGGAGGCACCGAGCGCTAGCGCCAAGGCTGAGGTTACTGTGCGCGAAAGTCCAGGTGGGGTGTCGGTCTGACGCCATTGCCTCGATCATCGCAGTCGACCGTTACCAAACAGAGATTCGGCCCGGGTGCAGGTTCCCCGCGTTCCGAGAATCCCCGAAAAGCAAGGTTGCGCATAGCACGAATGGTATAATTAGACAAGTCAGTTAGGTCATGGATCCATCGTTAGGCCGGTACTGATCAAGGTTTCGCACCTCGGGCCCAGGGTTGGAAAGCTGTCTCATGAGGTGCATGCCGTTGTTGAGAACACGGCCGAGAACTTCTTTAGACCGAGCATGTGTTTATCTAGATCACTCAACCGGAAGAGATGATCGGTGACGCGACTAGACAACTAGGGAGCGTCGTCGCCGGCGCTCTCCAAACGGCTTCGCGCCGACCAATTGAAGCCGCGTTTTCGACCCCACGAGCCGTTCTCGCTGCCTCGCCGAACAAATGTTCGTGCTAGAATGGAGTTGACACTAGAGCGAGTACCGGCCGCGCTTTCTGGCGCCTTCCCGATCCGTTCGATAGGGGGGCGCTTTTTCTATGGCAGCCGGCACCGTCAAGGGGCTCACGCGGAAAAGCAGACCGAGCACCGTTGACGCCGACTCGAAGCGCCGTCTCATTCGCACTGTGCTCAGGCCTCGCCAGCATCTCGCGGCGAGCAGACGGCCGCGATATCGCTGCGCCGGCTGCGGATACGGGATAGTCGCCGACGGCGTCCTGCCGCGTTGCCCCATGTGCCGAGCCAACGACTGGCTGCCCAGCACGGGTAAATAGCCGGCGCCTCGCCAGGTGGGAAAGCGCCCCAGAACGAGATCGGGAGGCGCCGCGAACGACGCCTCCCGTGATCCCGGCATCAGGCTTGATCAGCTGATGACGCGTACGTTCGTTGCCTGCGGGCCTTTCTGACCCTCGCTCGACTCGAACTCGACTTTCGCTCCTTCGGGAAGGCTCTTGAAGCCATCGCCGGCGATGCCGTTGAAGTGGACGAACAGATCCTTACTGCCGTCCTCGGGCGTGATAAATCCGTAGCCCTTGTCATTGTTGAACCACTTGACGGTTCCGGTTGCCATAACTCACCTCCTTGCTGTGACGCGAACAAGCAAGGAGCGCTGGCAGCGCACCGGTACTCGTCCTGATTGACTCAACCCTAGCGCTCTCCGAGGGGCATTACCCCTCGGATTTCCGAACGGAAGGGTCAAAGATTGTGCACAAATGTGTGTCTGAGCCACGAGCTGTTCTCTACCAGCGTGAGTTGCGACCGCGGCGACTGGTGTAGACGCGGCGAGCCGGCGCAACGCGCATGCCCTCGCGCTCGAACTGCTCGCGGTGCCCGAGCCGCGCCGCCAGGCGGCTGACGTCGGCCTGCTGCTCGGGCAGAACGAAGGTGATGCCGTTTCCGCTCTTGCCCGCGCGACCGGTGCGCCCGACTCGGTGCACGTAGTCCTTGTCTTCCTCGGGCGGATCGAAGTTGATCACGTGCGTGATGGCCTCGAGATCGAGCCCCCTCGCGGCGACGTCCGTAGCTACGAGCGTGCGAACCTGGCCGTCGCGGAAACGCTTGAGCGTGCGCTGGCGCGCGTTCTGCGGCATGTCGCCGTGCAGGGCCAGAGCATCCACGTGGCGCCGTGCCAGCTTGCCTGCCAGTCGATCGGCGCCGCGCTTGGTACGCACGAACACTAGCGCCAGCCCACGCTCGCCCGAAAGCTCCTCGACCAGCCTCTCGACCTTCCCGTCGGCCGTGACCGAGACGAAGCGGTGGTCGATGTTGCCTTCCTCGTGGTCGGCCAGGGGCGCCGTCTCGAAGCGAGACGGATCGCGTGTGTAGGAATCCGCGAGCTGACCAACCGCACCGTCGAGAGTAGCCGAGAAGAGCATCGTCTGGCGCTCGCGCGGAAGCCGCTTCATCAGCCGCTCGACCTGCGGCTTGAAGCCCATGTCGAGCATCCGGTCGGCCTCGTCCAGCACCAGCAGGTTGACCTGCTCTAGCGAAACCATTTTTCTTTCGACCAGGTCCTGCAAACGCCCGGGTGTGGCGACCAGGATCTGTGCGTTACGCGCCTTCTTGGCCTGCGGCCCTATCGGCGCCCCGCCGAAGACGGCGACGACTCTCAGGCCGCATACGTCGGCGAGTGGCTTGATCTCATCGGCTACCTGCCCGGCGAGCTCGCGCGTCGGCGCAAGCACCAGCGCTGCCGGCTGCGTTCGCTCGCGGCTGATTCGCTCGACGATCGGCACGGCGAAGGCCAGCGTCTTGCCCGATCCGGTCGGCGACTTGGCCAGTACGTCGTGGCCCGCGAGGGCGTCCGGGAGAACCAGCTCCTGGATCGGGAAGGGTTGCAGGATGCCGCGACGAGCGAGCAACTGCTCGACTTGCACGCTGACGCCCAGCGCGCGAAAAGACTGCATGTACATATGTTCAAACTCCTTGATATTCGGGTTCGAGATCGTCCACTCGAAACCGCGCAAGGAGGAACGAGAAGCTAAATCTCACAGAGCGGCGAACCGCCGTCCGTGACAGAACCGTAGCAGAAGCGCCCGCTCTCGGAACTGCTACCGTGGACATCGACCGCTATGAGCGAGGTTTCGCGCCTCGGGCGCCCCGTCCTCGCTCCGACCGAAAAGAAGGTGACTCTCGATGGAAGGCAGAACCCTGAAGCTGCAACTTCGTGGGCACAGCCTCCTCGCCTCGAAGGGCGAGAACGTCGAGACCGCCCACTCAAACGGAGCGTGGTGATCGGATGGCCAAGGAAGAAAAGGTCGAGTTCGAAGGCGAGGTCGTCGAGGCGCTCAGTAACGGCAAGTACCGCGTCGCGCTCGACAACGGTTACGAGACCCAGGCCTACACGGCCGGCAAGATGCGCCGCTACCGCATCCGCGTGCTCCCGGGCGACCGCGTCAAGGTCGAGCTCTCGGCCTATGACTTGCAGCGCGGGCGCATCGTCTTTCGGTTCAGGTAGCGCAAGCTCTCGTCGCGTATCAACGGCGCGCACTTCCGACCGTGGCGCGAGCCGGCGCCGCTACGGTCACCGCTTCGTCGAGCGGCTGCGAGAGCTCGATCGGCTCGCGCTCGATATCGCGCATCCCGGGCAGGAAGAGGGCGGCAAGCGTAATAGCGGCGCCGATGATGCCCGCCCCGACGAGCGTCGCGCGGGCGCCGACGACGGCGGAAATCGGAGCGGTCAGCGCCAGGGAAATGGGAAGCAGACCGATCGAGATCAGCCAGTCGAGACTCGAGACGCGGCCCAGCATGGCGCTCGGGACGTGAAACTGCTTGATCGTCGCCCAGACGATCGTGCCGGCGGTCTCGAGCGCGTTGAAGATCAGGCAGGCGAGCATCAGCTGCCAGGCGGCGGTCGCGATCCCGTACCCGACGATCGCCAGCGTGGCCAGCGTCCAGGTCGCGTACATGACTGTCACGGCGCGCCGCGGATGACCGCGACTTCCCATCCAGAGGGCGGCCCCGACAGCGCCTACGCCGCCGGCTGCGAAGACGATGCCGAGCGTGCTCGCCGAAGCCCGTAGATCGTTCTTGACGATGTACGGAAGCAGCACCTCGCAGGGGCCCATGAAAACGAGATAGGCGATCGCGGCCGAGACCAGCGTTCCCCAGAGCCAGACGCGCCCGCGGACAAAGGAGAGGCCCTCCCTGAGCGCGGAGAAGCTCGACTGCCCGTCGCTCGAGCGCGCCAGCGGGCGCGGCGAGACCATCAGCACCGCAAGCGCCGAGGCGGCGAACGACGCCGCGTCGACGGCGAACGCGGCACCCGAGCTGAGCGCGAAGAGCAATCCGCCGGCGAGCGGACCGACCAGGCGCAGCGCGATCGGCCGTACGACCTGGTCGAGCGAGTTCGCGGCAGGCAGGTCGCGCCTCGGCAACAGAGACGGAATGAACGCCTCGAAGGCCGGGGTGAAGAAGGCAGTGCCGCTGCCGTAGACGGCGACCAACGCCACCAGCTCCCAGAAGCGCAGAGAGCCGGAGAAGACGAGGATCGCAAGGAGCGAAACGGCAGCCGCACGAATCCCGTCGGCGAAGAGCATCAAGCGGCGACGGTCGAAGCGATCGCTGGCAACGCCTCCGACGAGCAGAAACACAATCGTCGGAACGGTCATCCCGATTCCGACGATCGAAAGGGCGGCAGGCGCGTTCCAGAGCAGGTACGTCTGCCAGGCCATGGCGACCAGGAAGATGCCGTCCCCGATCAGCGAGACCGTCATCCCCGCCCAGAGCACGCGGAAGTCGCGCTGTCTCAGGGGAGTGGTCAGACCGCTCCGCGAGAAGCCGCCGAGGCGGTCGAGCGCTTCGTGACTATGTTGCATTGGACGTCGTGCTCCCACCGACGTCCGCGCTTTCCAAGCGCGAGGAGAGGAAGCTGAAGAGATCCTCCGTGCTCAGCGGATGGGCGTACAGGAATCCCTGCCCCATCGTACAGCCGAGGTCTTGCAGGGCAGCATCCTCTTCCTGCATCTCGATGCCCTCCGCGATAACGTCGAGATCGAGGCTCATGCCGAGCGCGACGATCGCGGAGGTGAGGGCGGTGTTCTCTCCTGCCCGCACGAAAGAGCGATCTATCTTCAGGATGTCGACCGGGAAGCGGCTGAGGAAACTGAGCGACGAGTAGCCCGTGCCGAAGTCGTCCATGGCGAGGCGAACGCCGAGCGATTTCAGCTCGCGCAGGCGTTGAACGGCGAACTCGGTGTCGGCCATCACCACCGTCTCCGTAATCTCCAGCACCAGCGACTCGGCCGGAAAGCCGCTCTTCTCCAGCGCGCAGCGCACGTCGGAAACGATCGCGTCCGAGCGCAGCTGCCTGACGGAGAGATTGACGCTGATCGCAAGTGGCTCCGAACGGCCGAATCTCGTGTTCAGGCGAACGCCCTGTTCGCAGGCGTTCTCCAGCACCCAGCGGCCGATCGGGACGATCAGGCCGGTCTCCTCGGCCAGCGGGATGAACTGATTCGGCGAGATCAAGCCACGGGTCGGGTGGTGCCAGCGAATTAGCGCTTCCACGCCGAGGATTTCCTGCCCCTTCAGACGCACGAGCGGCTGATACTGGAGCTCGAGCTGGTCGGCATCGATCGCGTGCTCGAGCTCTGCCCGCAGCTCCAACTGCTCGACGACGTGCTCGTGCATGGCCGGCTCGAAGATGCGGTAGCTGCCCTTGTTGTCGCGCTTGGCCCGGTACATCGCCACGTCGGCGTTTCGAAGCAGCTCGGCCGCTTCGGGCGTCGGGCCTTTCCGGTCGACAAGACAGATGCCCACGCTCGCCTGCGGGAAGACCTTTGTCGAGTTGATCTCCATCGGGATCTCCAGAGCCTGCAGAATCCGCCCGGCAGCATCGGCCGAATAGGGTGAATCCACTACTCCCTCGAGCAGTACCGCGAACTCGTCGCCGCCGAAGCGGGCGACGGTATCGGTGGGACGCACGACGATCTGGAGCCGGCGCGCAACCTCCTGCAGCACGAGATCGCCGGCCTCGTGACCGAGGCTGTCGTTCACGGTCTTGAAGTCATCCAGGTCGATGAAGAGGATGGCAATGTCGGGGAAGCCTCGCTGCGCGCGCTTGAGCGCGTGATCGACGCGGTCGGTGAAGAGCGCCCGGTTGGCGAGATCCGTGAGCGGATCGTGGAAGGCCTCGTGCGCGAGCTGATCTTCGAATGCCTTGCGTTCGCTCACGTCGCGGCCGTTCAGGACAATGCCACGGACGTGCTCGTCGTCGAGCAGGTTCGTGTAGCGCAGCTCGAACTTCACCATTCTTCCGTCGTGGTGCGTGAGGGAGCACTCTGTGACGTGCGACTCGCCGGCGCCGTCGCTCGCGTGCTCGACTACCTGCTCGAGCAGAGCACGATCACTTTCACTCAAGATCCAGTCGAACTGTTTCCCCTCCACCTCTTCGACCGGATAACCGAGAACGCGCTCGATCGACGGGCTCTGGTAGGTGACGATTCCATTCGCATCGAGCACGGTGATCAGGTCGCTCGAGTTGGCGACCAGGGAGTGGAAGCGGGTCTCGTTCTGCCGTCTGTGTAGATCCTCGGCGAGCGACGCCCCCTCGAGAGCGAGTGCGACCTGAGCTCCCAGCGCCTTGAGCGAGCGGGCGAGCTCGCGCGATACGCGCTCCGCCGAGCGCCCGACGAAAACGCCACGAACCGTCGACCTGATTAGGAGCGAGAGAACGAACACCGAACCACCGTGGAAGAGCCTCAGATCGCCGCGCACGGAGGCAGGCACCTCTGCGTAAGGGATCCGTAACGGGTTCTCGTGCTTTCGACCCAACCATGCCGCCGTCGACTCGGTGAGGTGGCTTCCCGCCTCTTCCGAGGATGCGACGATGATCCCGCCGCCGTCATCGACGAGCGCCAGCCTGACGGCTACCTCATCCCCGAACAGCCGCTGAACACCGGCGATCGCGGCCTCGTAGACCTGTTCTCTGCCGGCCGCGGCCACGAGGTCGATTCCCGCCTCTCGCAACACCTGCTCGCGCACCAGCGCCCTTTCCTCCTGGCGAACGAGCCCGGCCATCCTGACGACGACGAGCAGGAAGAGCACGGCGGAGGCGACGACGAGCACGAGAACGTCGGGGTTGTTGAATGTCTGTATGAAGCGGATGCCCGGCACGATCAGACACGCTCCACCGAGCAAGATAAGCCGCAGCGGCGTAAGTCGCGGGCGACTTTCGGGCGCAGGCTCCTCGAGCGTTCGCATCGAGGGGTGAAGAGCGGCCGCGCCCCAAAGCACGTAGTAGAGGATCCAACCGGCGTCGTAGATGAGCTGATGGTTGTAGGTGCCCTTGAGCAGGGCGTAGTTGTAGAGAGAGTCGGTGGCGAGCAGACAGACGATGCTGCCGGCGAGCAAATAGAAAGCCGGAGCCCGTTTCCCGGCCTCGACGGCTAGCCTGATCGCCGCAGCCAGCAGGAGCACATCCCCGAGCGGGTAAGCCACCGAGACCGCCTTGGCCAGCGGCGAGAGTCCGGAGAGGTGGGCGTTCGGAGCGATCAGGTAAACCCACGAAATGACGCCGACACCGATAGTGAGAATTGCCGCGTCGATCAGCCCCGCCGAGTCGCGACGCGGGTTGCGCCGCTTCACGAGGACGAGCATTCCCGCCATCAGGATTGGATAGACGGCCAGATAGAGTGCGTCACCCAGCGACGGGAAGCCAACCTCGGCGCCGAACAACGTCCGGTAGCTCATCGTGTAGACGTCGCCGCTGAAGAAGAGGAACTGGCCGACAGCGAACAACCACCAGGCCGCGCGCGCCTTCGGCTTGTACTTCCGGATACCGATCAGGATCGCGATCGGCATCGAGAGCGCGAGAGCGTTCATCAACAGGGTAAAACCGGCCGCAAACGGGACGAACAAGTAGAGCACTGCCACGACGCCGCAGATCGCCAGGTACCAGATCCAGGTGTGCGTGCGCCAGCTTCGGCGCCATTCGGAACGGTTCATGCGACCTGCTCCGATTCCGCCGGCTGCATATCGAACGTGCTCGCGAGCCCGTCCAGCACGTCTACGAGTTGCTCGATCTCCGCCTCCGTGTTTGCGGCGGTGATCTGAACCCGGAAACCGACCTCGTTCTTGGACACAAGCGGGTAGGCCGCGAGTGTGACGTAGATCCCGCGCTCGAACAGAAAACGGCCAACGGCATCGATGTCCTCGTGATTTGCGAGCGGTACCTCGATGATCGGGAACCCCGACTCGTTCTGGGTGCGTACGCCCAGCTCTTCGAGCGCCTCCAGCACTGTCGACGTCTTCTGCCAGACGTCGGCCCTAATCGCATCGCCGCGTTTCTCGTTCACATCCAGGCCGGCCAGCGTCGTGGCGAGTGACGCTATCGGTGACGGCCCGGAGTAGAGGTACGGCGGCGCAGCGCTCTTGAGCAGCCGCTTGAGCTCCGGTGGGCAGGTCAAAAAGGCTGCGAGCGACGAGTACGACTTCGAAAGGCCCGACACGAGCATGATGTGGTCATAGCTCTCGTCGAAGTGGCGCACGATGCTGTTGCCGCGCTGTCCATATGGGCAGGACTCGCCGGGGCTGCGCTCGCCGATGATGCCGAAGCCGTGTCCGTCATCCACGTAGAGCAGGGCGTCGTAGGCGCGAGCGAGGGCAGCGTGGCCGGTGATATCGGAATAGTTCCCCGACATACTGTTGACGCCGTCGATGCAGATCATCCGCGGTACCGCGTGGCCCTGCTTGAGAAGCCGCTCCAACTCCTCGAGATCACCCGACGGAAAACGCTTGACCGTGGCGCCGTGGACGGTCGCGAGTTGGCAACCATCGAAGATCGTCTTGTGAGCATTGCTTTCCATGAAGATCGTTCCCGAGCCTGCGAGGACAGGGATGACCGACATGTGAATGAGCGTGATCGTCGGCAGCACCAGCACGTCTTCGCAGCCAAGCAGTTCGCTCAGGCGCTCCTCTATCTGCACGTAGGGAAGCGGGCTGCCAAGCATGCGCGACCAACTCGGATGTGTCCCCCAGCGCTCCAGATACTCGGGAACCGCGGCGATGATCTCCCGATCCAAGTCGAACCCGAGGTAGTTGCAAGAGGCGTAGTCGATCAGCCATTGATCACCGATGCGGATCATCCGTCCGTCGATCTCGTCGATCACGGCATCCGTCATCGGGTTCGAGCGCTCGAGCGCTGCGAGATCGCTACAGGTCGCGAGCCAGCGGTCGACCCAGCCGGAAGACTTAAGCGCCTTCGGGCTCAGCGCCGCTTTGTGATTGCCGTTCAGCGCCGCTTTGTGATTGCCGTTCAGCGCCACTTTGTGATTGCCGTTCAGCGCCACTTTGTGATCGCCGTTGTGATCGCCGTTGTGATCGCCGTTGTGATCGCCGTTGTGATCGCCGTTGACTGAAAGCCGTGAGGCCATGCCGTTTGCTGTGGCGCGCGTGTTCATCGACCGGCCTCTCGGGCGCAGCGCCGGTACGAGCCGCGCGCGCAGCGAGTCGCTCGAGGCCGTGTACATCTCAGCCGCCGAGTGATTACTGGTCTCCCTGTTAGCTGCTGCCGCAAATGCTGCTCCGCAGATTTCTTCGGGGAACACGAACGTGACCTTGTTGATGAGTGCCCAGGTAAAGCTGCTCGCGCGTTCGGGGGGATGTTGCCCTTTGACGCATCCTGGCTCCCATTTTTACGTAGCCCTATGCCCTCAATGGGGGATTGAGCATGCCTAAAAGGAGCGTCATGGAGGTAATCAATCTGACGGATCGCGCGCGCGTGCGTGAATGCGAAACAAGCGAGTTCGATCGCTCTACCAGCGCCTCCCCCTACCCGTTCGTGCAGGGGCCGGAACGGGCGCTGAGACATATCACAGCAGCCTCGTAAAAAGGCGCGTATTACCTATCGGCAGGACCTTGGGACGGCTTCGCCCAGCTGCCCTTGGCATTGGGTTCCTTCCCGCCCGGCGGCACCTCGGCGCCGCGCTTGGTTCGCAAAGCGGAGACCGAGTCTCTCGGCTCCCTAGGTCGGCACCACGTAGAACGCGATCGCCGCGTATTGCAGCCCGACGGCTAACACAGTCAGCAGGTGAAACACCTCGTGATAGCCGAAGACCGCCGGATACGGGTCGGGCCGCCTCGTGGCGTAGACCACCGCGCCGATGCTGTAGAGAATGCCGCCGCCCAGGATCAGAAACATGCACGTCCAGCCGGCGCCCGTGACGATCTTGGGCAGGGCGACAACGCCGACCCAGCCGAGCAAGATGGCAACGACCGCCGAGAGCCACTTGGGCGCGGTGATCCAGAAGAGGCGGATCAAGATCGCGGTCGCGCATCCGCTCCAGACGATCGCCAGCACCGCGGTCTGCCAGGCGCCGTGCAGAACGAGCAGCCCAATCGGCGTGTAGGAGCCCGCGATCAGGCAGTAGATGCCGGCGTGGTCGAGCCGGCGTAGCCAGGCGCGTCGACCGGGTGTCCAATCAGGAATGTGGTAGAGCGCGCTCGCTCCGAACATGGTCACCACGCTGAGCGCGAACGCGGCGGCGGCGGCGCGGGCGCGAGTCGTATCGGCCGCGAGCACCAGCGCGACCCCCAGCGGAATCGCCAGGAAGAACGCCCATTCGTGGAAGACGCCGCGTAGGCGCGGCTTCACCCTCTCTGTCACAAGAACTCTCCGCTTTTCTCGGACGGGCTCGCGACCCGCCCGCAAAGACCGAAGGCGCCGCCTCGCTTGCCGCGTAAACGCGGCGCAGCTCCGGCGGCGCCTTCTCATTTCTTCAAGCCTTATCAGCCAACAACGTGAACGTTCGTGGCCTGGGGGCCCTTCTGGCCCTCAGTAGCCTCGAACTCGACGCGAGCGCCCTCGGGCAGGCTCTTGAAGCCCTCGCCCTCGATGCCCGTGTGGTGGACGAACAGATCCTTCCCGCCGTCTTCGGGCGTGATGAACCCGTACCCCTTGTCGTTGTTGAACCACTTGACGGTTCCGGTTGCCATAACTCACCTCCTTGCCAATTTGCGAACAAGCAAGGAACGCGAGGAAAGCGCATCCCGGTACTCGTCCTTCGAACGTCTCGAAGATTACCGCGCCGAGGCGTTTTCTGCAGTATTCTTTTCGAGCGAGCGGCGTCCGGGCGTCCGAGATCCAGGTTATGACGAAGCGTTCGGAAATGCCCGAGAGGCAATCGACACGAGACGAGAGCACGCCGGCAAGCCGCCGCGCGCGCATCCAGGGTCATACTCCTTTGCTCGCATTGGGCGTGGTTTTGCTGGTCTTTCTCGTCGCGCTGGGCAGTAGCCGCTCCGTTGCCCACGTCTCGGGGCCGACAGACCTGACCAGCGCGAGGCTCGTCGCCGGCGACCTGATCCTCCTGCTCGTCGGTGTGCTTCTGATCCCGGCGATGCTCTACGTGATCTGGGATTGGCTGCATGCGTTGCACGACGAAGCCATGCCGGGCTCGAGAAAGAACCAAAAACGGCGTGCGCTCAAGCAGGTTCTGGTGCTCGCGCTGGTGGGCGGAGCGCTGTGCGCGTTCGCCCTGACTCGACACAAGAGCAACGCCAAGCCCGCCCCGCTTTCAACCCCGATGAGCCGGCACGGCACACACCTGAACACCAATACGACGCCCCCGAGCAACACTGCACCCTTGAAGCTCGCGCAGGAGCTGTTCCCTTGGGTCCTTGCCGGAGTCATCGCATGTCTGGTGTTGCTGCTCGTGGTGACTCTTGTGCAGCGACGACGGCGCGGCGCGGCGCCTCACAGGGACGAGTATGAGCTGGAATCGCCCCGTCGCGAGCTGCGTGAGCAGGTTGACATCTCGATCGCCGAGATCGAGCGGGAAGCCGATCCACGCCGGGCGGTGATCCGCGCTTACTCGGCGATGGAGAGCACGCTGGCCAGGCACGGCCTGGGCCGCCGCTCGTTCGAGGCCCCGGGCGAGTATCTGAGCCGCGCCTTCAGCGCCCTTCGCCTGAGCAGGCGCCCGGGCGAGCGGCTGACCCGGCTGTTCGAGCAGGCTCGCTTCAGCACCCACGCAATCGGGCCCGAGATGAAGAGCGAGTCGATCGCGGCGCTGAGCGAGCTCCGCGGCGAGCTGGGGGTCGAGCCGAGGTGAAGAAGTTCGCCTTGGCGGGGGGTTTGATCGTCACCGTTCTCGTGCCGGCGCTCGCGCTCGCCAGCCGGAAGCACGGTGTCGCTCTTCTCGTCTACACGCTGGTCGTGGTCGCGCTGGGGCTTGTTCTCCTGATCGATCTCCTGCGCAAGGCGCTGCCACGAAAGACGTTCGTCTGGTCGCCGCGGCCGCGCCCTTGGAAAGCGAGGCAGTCGATCGCGCAGTTCGAGAAAATCGAGCGCGCTCTGGTGGCGGCCTCCTGGAACGAATCTCATCTCTACGAATCGATGCGGCCGCTCGTGCGCGAGATCCTCGCTGCCCGCCTGCGCCGCCACCACCGAATCGATCTCGACCGCGCGCCCGACCGGGCACACGCCGTCGTCGGAGACGGTTACGTTTGGAGCCTCGCCCGCCCCGAGCGTGAGCCGCCGTCCGGCGCGGGGGGCCGCGGCCTGTCCCGTGATGAGCTGGACAAACTCCTAAACGAGCTGGAGGCGCTATGACGAAGCAAGTGGGGCTGAAGGAAGTCGGATCGCTCAGCGAGCAGATACTCGAGCAGATCGAGCGGGCGGTCGTGGGCAAGCGCGGGGCGCTGGAGCTCGTCTTGCTCGGGCTGCTGGCTGACGGCCACGTGCTGATCGAGGACTACCCCGGGCTGGCCAAGACGCTGATCGCGCGCTCCTTCGCGCAGGTCAGCTCGATGAGCTTCGCGCGCATTCAGTTCACGCCCGACCTGATGCCCTCGGACGTGACCGGCGGCTCGATTTACAACCAGCGCGACGGCATGTTCAAGTTCCAGCCCGGTCCGGCCTTCACCAACCTGCTGCTCGGCGACGAGATCAACCGCGCGCCGCCGAAGACCCAGGCGGCGCTACTCGAGGCGATGCAGGAGCGCCAGGTGACGATCGACGGCGAAACGCATCGGCTGGAGCCGCCTTTCCTGGTGCTCGCAACCCAGAACCCGATCGAGTACGAGGGCACCTATCCACTGCCCGAGGCTCAGCTCGACCGCTTCCTGCTCAGGATCTCGGTCGGGTACCCGGAGCGCGAGGACGAGGCCGCGGTGCTCGAACGCCGCGGCGAGCGCAAGCAGGAGCAGATAACACTCGACCCGGTAGTCGACGCGGCCACGCTCCTGGCCATGCAGCGCGCGATCGAGGAGGTGCACGTTTCGGAGAGCATCCGACTGTACATCGTCGATCTCGTGCGGGCGACGCGCGACAGCTCGCGTGCCCAGGTCGGTGCCAGCCCGCGCGGCTCGCTCGCTCTCTACACGCTCTCGCGCGCGCGAGCAGCGCTCGACGGTCGCGACTTCGTCACTCCCGACGACGTCAAGCGAATCGCGGTTCCGGCGCTCTCACACCGCCTTACCCTGCCCCCGGAGTTGTGGGTGCAACGTGTGCGCCCCGAAGAGATCATCGAAGAGGTGTTGCGGACGGTTCCCACGCCGATGCCCGACGAAGCCGGATCGCCGAGCTCTTGAATCGCTCGCCGAAGCTGGTCCTTTACGCGACCCTGGCGGCGGCCTCCTTCATCGCCGCGCTCGCACTCGGGCGCCCGGAGCTCGCCGGCCTGGGAGCTCCCTTCGCGCTCGTCCTGGCCATCGGTCTCTCGCTTCCGCCGCCGCCGAGGGCCAAGGCCTCTCTGCGCCTGAGCCGCGAGCGCGGGCTGGAAGGCGACGAGATCGAGGCCGAGCTCTCCCTCTCCTCGTCCGAGGACTGCGAGGTCCAGCTGGCGCTCGCGCTGCCGCGCGGGATCGTGATGCTGGACGGGCCCGCGACCCTCGTGCTCCGGCTCACTAGCAGGCACTCGAGCTTCGTCACAGTCAAGCTCGCCTGCGAGCGCTGGGGCGCTTACCGGCTGGGCGAGCTTTTCGTGCGCTCGGGCGACCGCGCGCGCCTGCGCCTCTCCGACCAGCACATCGGCGCCACTTCTACGCTCCGCGTCTACCCGAGTCGCGAGCGGCTGCAAGCGCTCGTCTCGCCGCGCGAGACTCAGCCCTTCGTCGGCAACAGAGTCTCGCGCGACAAGGCCGAGGGAGTCGAGTTCGCCGACATCCGCCCCTATGTGCGCGGCGACCGCGTCCGCCGCCTCAACTGGCGAGCCAGCTCACGCGGTGAGACGCTCTACGTCAACCAGCAGCACCCCGAGCGAAGCGCTGACGTGATCCTCTTTATGGACAGCTTCGCCGAGGCGCAGCGAGAAAACGGCGGGACGCTCGACCTCGCCGTCCGGGCAGCCGCCACTCTCGCCGATCACTACCTCGCCGTTCAAGACCGCGTCGGCGTCGTCGGCTTCGGCGGCATCGTCAGGTGGCTGACACCCGCATCGGGCACGCTCCAGTCCTACCGCATCGCCGAGGCGCTGCTCGAGACCGAGGTCAACTTCTCCTTCGTCTGGAAGCGGATTGACGTGCTGCCGGCGCGCAGCCTGACGCCGCAGGCGCTGGTGATCGCCCTGAGCCCGCTGCTCGACGAGCGGGGCATGTACGCGCTGGCCGATCTGCGTCGGCGCGGCTTCGACCTGGCTGTCGTCGACCTATCTCCGATCCCCTTCGTCGGCTCCTCGGAGGGCGGAGGTCCCGACCCACAGGCGCTTCGCCTCTGGCGCCTCTGGCGCGAGACGCTGCACCTGCGCTACCAGGAGCTCGGAGTAGCCGTGACCGAATGGACAGGCGGCGAGTCTCTGGAAAGGGTCGTGGAGGAGGTGAGAGCATTCCGACGCTCCGCACGATGAGCTCGGCACCGCTGCGCCTGGCGCTTGCAGCTGTCTCGGTCGCCGTTGCGACAGTCCTCGCCGTCTACCCGATGCACGATGCCGGCAGGCTCAGGCCGCTCGTCGAGGGTTTGGGCGCGCTGGCGCTCCTGTCGCTGCTTCTTCCCCTGCTCTGGCGCGGTCGCGGCGCCTGGTTGCCGCTTTTGTTGCTCGGGGCCGAATACATAACCGCCGAGTCCTCCGGGCAGGTGGGCGCCGTCTCGGTTGTTGCCTACGCGGCGGGGTTGATCGTGCTCTGCGAGCTCGTCTTCTGGCTGGCGGAACTTCCGGCGGCGGCGGCGATCGAGACGGGCGTGATCGTCAGGCGCCTCTTGCAGCTGGCCCTAACCGGAGTCGCCGCGGTTTCGGTGGCGCCGGTGGCGCTTCTCGGTACCTCCGTTAGGCTGGGCTCCGCTATCGGCGCGCTACTGCTCGGAGTGCTCGCGGCCGCGCTGCTGCTCGCGATCCCGCTGCTGCTCGTTCGTCAGCGTAGTCGGCGCTAACGAGCGCGAAGCCGAGCGCCTCAGCGTGCCTCGCCCACCGGCTCCGGCTCGACTTCTCCGGCCTCCGGCTTCATCTCCTGATCCTCGACGGCGGCGGGTTGCTTGCGCTCGCGCAGCGGTACCTCGCGCAGGAAGAGCGTGATCACAAAGCCGGCCAGAGAAAACGGGACACCCCAGACGAAGACGGTGTGGATCGAATCGGCGAACACCTGGACCAGGTGGTGGTACCCGAGCAGGGTCTTCATCACCTTAGGCGTCAGCTGCTGGACGCTCAGGTGGCGATTTGCCAGATCGGCGAGCTCCGGCTTGGTCAACGTCCTCGGCATCAGATAGTTGAAGCGGTGAGCGAAGATTGCGCCGAAGATGGACAGCCCTAAAACACTCCCCATCGAGCGGAAAAAGGTGGACGACGAGGTCGCCACGCCCAGGTCCTTGTACTCGACAGCGTTCTGAACGACGAGCACCAGCACCTGCATGACCATGCCCATCCCCAGCCCGAGAATGGCGATGAAGAGCGCCAGCATGAGGTAGCTGCTGCCGGCTCCCAGAGTCGAGAGCAGGTAGATGCCGACCGTCGTAATGGCCATGCCCACGATCGGGAAGATCCTGTAGCTACCTCGCTTGGAGATCGTGCGACCGGAGAAGATCGACATCGTCAGCATCGTCACCATGAAAGGCAACAGGCGCAGCCCGGAGCTGACAGCGCCGACACCGTGCACGAACTGCATGTACATGGGCAGATAGATCATCGAGCCGAACATGGCCAGACCGACGATGAAGCCTGCGCCGCTGGAGGCGTTGAAGATTCCGTTGCGGAACAGGTAGAGCGGAATCATCGGCTCGGGGGCACGACGTTCCTGGAGGACGAAGAGCCCGCATAGGACCGCTCCGGCCGCAAACAACCCGACGATCATGTTCGACCCCCAGGCATAGTTCGTTCCGCCGAGCATGAGCGCAATCGTCAGGGCGCTGGCCCCGAGCCCCAGCAGGAAGAAGCCGATCAGGTCGATCTGATGAGAGATAGGCCGCTTGGGCAGGTGCAACACAGCGCCGACGACTAACAGGGCGATAACACCGACCGGCAGGTTCACGTAGAAGATCCAGCGCCAGGAGAAGTTGTCGACAATGAGACCGCCGACGAGCGGTCCGGCGATGGTCGAGACGGCGAAGACCGAGCCGATGTAGCCCTGGTAGCGGCCGCGCTCGCGCGGCGGGACGATGTCTCCGATGATCGCCATCGAGCCGACCATGAGGCCACCCGAGCCGATTCCCTGCAGGGCGCGGAAGCCCACCAGCTCGATGTAGGTCTGCGACAGCCCGCAGAGAGCCGAGCCGATCAAGAAGAGCAGGATCGAGAGCTGGAAGAAGTGCTTGCGCCCGTACATGTCGCCGAGCTTTCCCCACAACGGCAGCGAGACCGTGGACGCCAGGACATACGAGATCGTCACCCAGGTGTAGTGGTTGAGCCCGTGCAACTTGCCGACGATGGTCGGCATCGCGACCGAGACGACCGTCTGGTCGAGCGCGGCCAGGAGCATGCCGAGCATCAGACCGCTGTAGACGATCAGGATCTGGCGGTGGGTGAAGTGGAATTGCTCGTTCACAGGCCCGGCCCTAGGGTGCGCGTAATCGCATTGCTTCGGCCGCCTTCGCCGTCAGGCGGATGAACTCGGTCCGCTCGTGGGGATCGAGCGCGGTCAGCACCTCGGTCATCAGGGCGCGCTGGTGTGCGCGCGCGCAGGCGACTACTTTGCGCCCCTCTTTTGTGATTGCTACGCCCGTGGAGCGCCGATCGCTGGTCGAGCGTCGGCGCTCGGCTAGACCGGCGGCTTCCAGCTTGTCGACGAGGCGCGTCACCGTGCTCTCGTCGAGGCTGAGCACCGCGGCCAGCTCGCTGATCTTCGGTTCTCCGGCCTCCGTAAGCAGCACCAGCGCGTGCACCTGGCCGCGTGGGAGCTTGCTCGTCAACTCCGGGTAAAGCGAGGCGGCGAGCTTCCTGCTCATGATTCGATGACCAAGCACGAGCCAGTAACCCACCAGCTCGTCGGTCTGGCTGTCGATCACGGTTGAGTCGTTCTTGCCTGCGCGCATATAGTTGCATTGTACAAATACTGCAACTTGCAGGTACTTGGAAGCGGTCGGGCGAGAGCTCTACTCGGCTCGACCACGTCTGCAGGCTGACGGGGTCTGCAAGCAGACCCAGGGGATAGGCTTGCGGATGTCAGCGATCGCAGCTCAGGTCCAGGCTGAGACGCGTTACGGCCCATGGAGCGCCCCATAAGCTACATCGACTCATCTCGAAGCCCCTCGCTTCGCCCCGCGAGTCGAAGGTTGATCTCGAAGCTCGCAGCTCGCCGCGCCTGGTTGATCGACCTGTCCGTAGTGACGACGCTGAGCGTACTCGTACGCCTGCCGTGGCTGCTGATCGTGCATCCCGTGCCGGTCTCGGACACGCGTTTCTACTACTTCAGCGCGAACTCGATCGCGCAGGGCCACGGATATCAGATCCTCGGCCATCCCACGGCCTTCTTCCCGGTCGGATGGCCCGCTTTTCTCGCCGGGCTCTTCTACTTCACCGGGCCCTCGATGCTCGCGATCGAGATCCTCAATCTCGTTCTCTGGGCTTTGATCGTGGCGCTCGTGTACGTCCTGGGGCGCCGCCTGGGCGACCGGGCCACGGGCGTGCTGGCCGGCATCCTCGTCGCGATCGCGCCCACGATGGCGATCTTCGTGATGCGCGCCTACTCCGAGGCGCTCTTCATCCCGCTATTGCTCGGCGTATGCCTGTTGCTGACCTCGCGGCGCGAGACGCCCTCGTTGCGCAGCGCAGCGCTCGCAGGGGTGCTCCTGGGCGCCGCCATCCTGGTGCGCTCGACCGCTGAGGGGCTGATCCTGATCCTGCCGCTCTGGCTGCTCTGGCGCCGCCCGCGCCGCGAGTCTTGGCGGGCAGCGCTCGTGCTCGCCGTCAGCTCCTGTCTGGTGCTGGTGCCGTGGCTGGTGCGAAACACGGTGGTCATGCACACGACCTCACTCTCCACTAACGGCGGCGTCACCCTCTGGCTCGGCGCCAATCCGCGCGCCGACGGAGGTTGGATCTCCTACGGCAAGCACAACTGGGCCATCTCGAGCGCCGCCGCCGAGGTGAAGCAAAACAACGACCTGACCAGGGAAGCTTTCCGTTGGGCCGTCCACAACCCGGGTCGCTATCTCGATCTGATGCCCCACAAGTTCACGCACCTGATGGCCTGGTCGACCTCTCCGCTGACGATCGTCGAGCTGGAGCAAAAAGGTCCGGATCCGAGCACCCCCCACCCCGCCCGCACATCCACCCGCAAGCTCGACCGGGCCGAGAAAAAGCTCCTCGGCGGCAGCCTGAACAACACTTGGGCGTTCGAGCTCTGGCACTACCTCTACTGGAGCCTGGGCGCCCTCGCTCTGCTGCTGGCGAGCTGGCGCCGTCGCCCGACGGCCGGCCTGGCCGCGCTCCTGGTCGCGTTCTGGATCCTCTTCCACGTCATCCTGATCCACGGTGAGCCTCGCTACATGCTCAGCGTCACGCCTCTGGTCGCGCCGGCGCTGGCCTGGCTCTTGGTCGAGGGAGCGCGCCGCGCAACGGCATTCGCAGCCGGGAGTTCAAGCCGAGCAGGGTAGAGATCGGGAGCGATCGGTTATCACCAGTTCATCCGCCGCGCCTGGCTAACAGATATCGCATTGCTCGCAGTACTCAGCCTGCTCGCCAGGCTGCCCTGGGTCTTGCTCACTCATGGGGGAGCCTCGAGCGATTCCCTTTTCTATTACCTCGGCGCCAAATCGATCGCCGCCGGTCACGGGTACCAGATTCTCGGTCATCCGACCGCCTTCTTCCCGGTAGGGTGGCCGGCTTTCCTCGCTGGCATCTTCGTCGTCACCGGACCGTCGTTCGTAGTTGTCAAGGTCGTCAACCTCGTACTCTGGACAATTACGACAGGGCTCACCTACGCGCTCGGTCGGCGTCTTGGCGGGCGCCGCGTCGGCGTCTTGGCGGGCGGACTCGTCGCCGTTGCGCCGACCATGGCCCTGTACGCGATGCACGGCACCTCCGAGAACCTGTTCATCCCGCTTCTGCTCGGCGTCTGTCTGCTCCTTCTGACGCGCGACGGCCGCTCGCCATCGCTGCGCCGAGCCGCTCTTGCGGGGTTACTGCTCGGGCTCGCCGTGCTCGTTCGCTCGACGGCAATCTTCCTGCCACTAGTCTTGCCGCTCTGGTTGCTCCTGAGCCGGGCGCGCCACGAATCATGGCGAGCTGCGCTGGTGCTCGGTGTCACCTCCTGCCTGGTGCTGGCGCCCTGGCTGGTGCGAAACGAGGTGGTCATGCACACCACCGCGCTCTCGACAAACGGCGGCTACACGATCTGGATGGGCGCCAATCCGAAGGCGACCGGTGGATTTGCCCCCAACCACCACCACTGGGCCATCCTCGGCGTCGCCGCCGAGACGCGTCAGAACTCCACCCTGATGAACGAGGCTGTCTCCTACGTGACCGACCATCCGCTCGCCTGGCTGGAGCTGATACCGGCCAAGGCGGGGGATCTGATGAGCTGGAATCCAGGCCCGATCAAGAGCGAGCTCATCGCGCAGACCGGGAGCGATCCGCGTACCGGTTGGCACACCCGTCACGTATCGGGCGCCGAGGCAACGCTGATCGACGGCTCGCTGGACCGAAAGTGGCTGTTTAGGCTCTGGCACTACTCATACTGGCTCCTGGGCGGGGCCGCACTGGCACTCGCTGCGAGGAGGCGCCTTCCCGGCGCCGGGCTGGCGGCGCTTCTGGTCGGCTACTGGATCGTCTTTCACGTGATATTCGTGATCGGCGAGCCTCGCTACATGCTCAGTGTCACGCCGCTCGTCGCACCCGCCCTCGCCTGGTTCCTGCTCACCGCTCCGCAGCAGGTCAGCGCGCTGGCTTCGCGCGGAGCTCGATCCGACCGTCCAGGCTCGCTGCGACGCTGGGTCGCTAGGCAAACCAGCCGCGCCACGAGATCCCGATCGCGGCTCCCTCCTTTTCGATCGAGCTAGGCTGGTCTCAATGTGTAGGAGTGGACGCGCATGACAATCGACGGGAAGGTGATCATCGTCACCGGCGCCAGCGGCGGAATCGGACTCGCCACGGCGCGGTTGCTCGGCGCGAGAGGCGCACAGGTCGTTCTGGCTGCTCGAAACGAGCCGGCTCTACAGGCCGCCGCGGCGGAAATCTCGGGCTCCCTTGCGGTCAAGACCGATATGCGTCAAGCGGAGAGCATCCGCGCGCTGGTCGAGAGCACGCTCGAGCATTTCGGCCGCGTCGACTGTCTGGTCAACAACGCCGGCCAGGACTTCAACGCGCCGGTCAAAGCTATCGAGCCCGGCGACTTCCGATCGATTCTCGAGCTCAACCTGATCGGGCCGCTCGAGGCGATGCAAGCCGTGATCCCGCTCATGCGCCGCCAGGGCTCGGGCGCAATCGTGAACGTCAGCTCCGGAACAACCAAGATGGTCCTCACCGGCTCGGCCGGCTATTCCGCGAGCAAGGCCGCTCTGAACCACCTCTCTCTGGTCGCGCGAGAGGAGCTGGCTTCCGACGGCATCGCCGTCTCGCTGATCTACCCCTACATCACGGCGACCGACCTGGAGAAGAACGCTATCGGCGCCGACGAGAATTCTTCGGCCGGTCCTCCCTCGAACATACCGCCCGCCGATCCGCCCGAGAAGGTCGCTGCGGCGATCCTGAGCCTGATCGAATCGGGCCAGGCCGAACTGAGCCTGGTGCCCAGTCGTGACTAGCCGGTTAATTCCCTCGCCGTCCGGGGAACAGCAGCGAGGAACCGAGTGGAGGGTGACGAGGCCGCGGTCCACGTCAGCTGACAGACTCCCACCACTAACTCCGCCCAGTTCCGCGCAATGAGAAGCGTTCTCAGCGACGAGCATCCGAGCACCAGCAGGAGTGCGAACGGCAAGAGCTTCCTCGCGCAGCTCGATCTCTTCGGCACCGTGCCGCTCTCTTTCCTGCTGCGCTACGACGCGCCGTGGCGAACCTTCTCGCTCGGCGAGGGAGTCATCTGCTATCTCGAGTCGCCGCGGGCAGCCATCGTCTGGACAGATCCGCTCTGCGAGGAGTCGGAGCTGTCCGCGTTGCTGGCTGCTTTCGGGCGGGCCATGCGTGTCGAGCACCGCTCTGTTTGCCTGCTCGTAATCTCCGAGCGAACCGCACGAGCGGCGCTCGCCAACGGCTACTCGGCGCTGAAGATCGGAGAGGAGCCCTGGTTCGACCTCGCCGACTGGCACACGCCGCGCGGGAACCGCGGTAAGAAGTACCGCTGGGCGGTGAATCACGCCCGCCGCATGGGAGTTGAGATCGAGGAGTACCGCCCGGGCGAGGCTAGGGACATCGATTTCGAGAACGAGGTGCTGGACGTGCTCGCACGCTGGCGAGCCCATCTGAAGCGACCCGAGTCGAACTCCTTCCTGGGTACCGCGCCGTTTGAGCAGCCGTCTTTGAAGCGTGTCTTTCTCGCGCGCCGCGCCGGAACAGCCGAAGCCGCTCTCGCGTGCTCCTATCTCCCCGCGCTCAACGGTTGGTATCTGGAGGACTCGTTCCGGGCGCCGGATGCCGCCAACGGCGCGACGGAGCTGCTGATCTCCACGGCGCTCATGCGGTTGCAGGCCGACGGCGCTGCGGGAGCCGCGTTCGCCCTGGCCCCCATGCGCGGCGTCGGCGAGCAGCTCGACCCCCGCGCGCGCTTGGTTGGTCGCATAGTGGCGCGAGCGATACGCCGGGTAGACCACCGCTACGGTTTCGGCGCGATGGCCCGCTACGAGGCGCGCTTCGAGCCCAGCGAGTGGCAGCCGTGTTACCTCGCTTTCCTGCCGGCGCTACCGCGCCCGAGCGCCATTCGGGCGGCTCTGCGGACTCTATCCGTCTGACTCCGTTTTCTCGCGCTTCCTGCTCACCGTGCTCTCGCCCTGGCTCGGAGCCGCGTCGTCCCCTTCGCCGGCGAGCGTGAAGTAGAAGACGGCGCCCTTCCCGGGCTCTGAGTCGGCCCAGATACGACCGCCGTGCCGGTCGACAATCCGGGCGACGAGTGCCAGGCCCACTCCCGTTCCCTCGAACTCGCCGCGGCCGTGCAGGCGCTCGAAGGCCTGGAACAACCGCCCGGACTGACCCATGTCGAACCCCACTCCGTTGTCGCGAACGAACATCACGGGCACCTTGTTCAGCCGCGAGGAACCGACCTCGACTCGTGCCTGCGGCTCCGCCCCGCGCGAGAATTTGATCGCGTTGGAGATGAGATTCACGAACACCCGCTTGAGCAGGACACGGTCGGCATCGACGACCGGTAGCTCACCGATCTCCAGATCGACATCGGAGGCAGCGAGCTGCGGCTCCAGCTCACCGATAGCCTCGCGGGTGAGCAGATCGAGATCGACCGACTCGAGCTCGAGTGGCAGACGACTGGCCTGAGCCAAACCGAGCAGATCGGCGACCAGCTCGTTCATGCCCCGCGCGCCCTTGATGATCAGTTCGATGCAGCGGCGAGCTTCCGGCGGCAAGTTCTCCGAGTGGCGGGCGTCCAGCGTCTGCGCAAAACCCAGCACTGCCTGCAACGAGGTGCGAAGATCGTGCGAGATCGAGTAGCTGAAGGTCTCGAGCTCGGCATTGGAGATCTCGAGTTCCTTGGTGCGCTCGATCAGAGTGTCGTTCATCTCGGCCAGCTCCTGGCTCATCTGCTCGAGCCGGTGCCGAGCCACCGAGAAGGGCCGCATCGCCTCGGCGAGGAAGCGCGCGGCGCGCTCGTCAAGGAGCTCGCCGTTGAGGTCGTCCGGCGGCTCTCCGGCTCGCAGTGCCTCGACGTGCGCTGCGGCGATGTCCGATGATTCGAGCCCGGCCTGGAGGCTTTGCTTCCCCAACTCCCGGCCGCGTGCCAGCTCGTCTTCGCTCTCCGCGGCAATGTATGCCCACAAAGAGCCGGCGTAAGCCGATCGCAGATCAGGCTCGCTCATCGGCTCGATCTCCGCGATTTCTCTCGGCAAGAGTGGTCACCGCCGCCTCGGGCCGTTCTCGAGCGGCGGCCTGCGATGTGGATAGAGCTCGGGCAGCATCATCTATTCCCTTTCAGGGTGAGTACTCCAAATCCCTACCCGCTTTCTCGATTATCAAGCGACCATCCGTGCAATTGAGCCGGCCCCGACTGGATATGGAACACTTGCGGCGCGGGCGGTTAGCTCAGCTGGGAGAGCGCCTGCCTTACAAGCAGGAGGTCGCTGGTTCGAGACCGGCACCGCCCACTTCTCCGGCGAAAGTCGGCCCGCGGAGCGCGGCTTAGACTTTCGCCGGTATGGCCTCTGTGCACGAGTCTGCGCGCCTTTGGCGCTTGTGACTCGTCTGCTCCCAGGCGCGGGGCGGACTAGCCGTGATTGTGGGCAGTGTTCGTGATGTGAGTGTTGGGGACGGCGGATAGTGAGCCGCGCCCGCCATGTCGGTCGCTCCGTTTCCGTCAGAAGTCCGCCTCCCGTTGGGAGGCATGAAGACTTCTGACGGCGAAAGGCAACGGCGACCTGGGGATGGCGTTTGTGAGCCGCGCCCGCCATGTCGGTCGCGGCGGCCGTCGACGCCCCGAGAAAGCAAGGTAGCGGTTCTAGTTGTATGGGCGCCTCTGACCGAGTAGTCCGGCGGTGGGCTACTTTTACAGGGCATTCGTCGGCGGGTAGACCGTTTTCAGCTGATGTTTATCCAGGTTTTACGCGGGTTTTACGTCTAGATACCCCTTCTAGATGG
>Ga0182017_10000315_pt1 | contig 37728 bp, 35 predicted proteins | sample 712E3DmetaG_FD_120492 | JGI IMG/M metagenome (GOLD analysis project Ga0182017, IMG submission 120492) | Permafrost microbial communities from Stordalen Mire, Sweden - 712E3D metaG | ecosystem: Environmental > Terrestrial > Soil > Wetlands > Permafrost | place: Sweden: Stordalen | collected... | reverse complement strand
TGGCTGCACGCCACCGGCGATTACACGGACAAGGACGGCAAGTCGCGCCGCGCCGCCGTGTGCATCGGCCCGGAACACGGCACGGTCGGCCCGGACCTGGTGAAGGAAGCGGCCAAGGAAGCCGTGCAAGGCGTGGGGTTTGATCTGCTCATCGTCTGCGGCTTCGCCTTTGACCCGCACGTCTCCGAGGAAGTGAAACGCTACGGCAAACTCGCCGTCGTGCCCGCGCGCATGAATCCCGATCTCGCGATGGGCGACGAACTGTTGAAGAAGACCGGTGCGGGCAACCTCTTCATGGTCTTCGGCGAGCCGGACGTGGAAATCAAGAAGCAAAAAGACGGCCAGCTCACCGCCGAAATCAAAGGCGTGGACATTTACGACCCGACGACCGGCCAAATCCGCAACAGCAGCACCGACGACATCGCCTGCTGGTTCATTGACACGGATTACAACGGCGAGAGCTTTTTCGTCCGCCACGCCTACTTCACCGGCGCGGACGAGCCTTACGAAAAACTGAAACGCGCCCTCCGTGCCGATATAGACGAAGCCGCCTGGTCATCCTTGTATTCCACCGTGAGCCGCCCCTTTGATAAACCCAAGACCGGTAAAATCGCTATAAAAGTCATCAACCACTACGGCGATGAAGTGCTGAAGGTGTTTGAAGTTTAACCAAAACGAAAGAAAACTATGGCAACCAAAAAAAGGGATACCTCATATTGCATGAGGAAATTGAACTAACCCAGCGCGGTTTGACCGTGCGGGCTTACAACAAACGCGACAAGTTTCTTGGCCGCGTGGACATCAACCGTGCGGGCCTAAAGGCCTACGTCGGCAAAAAGGCGAACAAAGTCCTCGGCAATATGAGTTGGGAGCAACTCTTTGAGCGGCTGGACAAAGATCGGTAAACCATGACCATCACCCCCAAGGATAGCCATTTCGACTTCGGAGACCTGGATCCATTTGGAGACTCTAAACAACAATTTGAAGACGGAACAAACATAGCCTTTGGAACTCCTTTTCGAGAGGAGTTTACCACAAGGGTGCTTCCCTGGTATATCCCTTCCGAAGCCAAGGCTTCGCATAACTGGAGGGAGGATCTCGCAAAGCTTCGCACCCGCTTTGATAATTTTATAGACGAGCATTGCGCAACGGAGTGTTTCTTGGTTCAAACACTCATTCCCCAAATCGGCGAAGTCCCCATGAAACTACCCGGCAACTTGCCGGACCGTGAATTATTATGCTCTGGCCCAGGTCTCCGAAGAGAACCAGCGAGATTATTTGGAGTTCAGAAACCACTCGCCGCGCAATTTCCAATTATGAATGTTCGCGAAGAACCATTCCTTGAACCTGACGGCAAACCTACGCCATTCAGGTTGGGCCTGAACCGCTATATTTCTGTGTTTGCCATTCCCGATGGATTGCGACCTTTGCCTATTCCGAAGCTCACAGAATTACTCGGTGACGGGAAGAATTTGCTCTTTCAATTACCGTCTGAAATTGCAGTTAAAATCTGGCGGAATTGGCCGTTTGGCTTTTCCCAACGAGATGCGCAATCGCTTTGGCTGGATGCGTTGTTCGAGGTGTCCTGGCAGCGCGAACGCGGAGGACCATTCCACACCGAGCGTTATGCTTGGGTTGACAATGCATCTGTCGGTCTTTCTGGAAAAGGGTTGTTTCCACGCCTGCCTCGCTTCATTACCTCGACGCCGGGAGAATTTGCCCCACACGAAAATGGCTATCCCAGAGCGTTCTACTCCAAAATATCAGACATCGCGCGGGCCTCCGTCGCCGCCATTGATGAAATCCTAAAGTTCGAGACCACTGAGGACGTTGCTGGCATAGTCGAAAAGGACAACTTGCCATCTGATCCTGTTATCGTGCTGGTCACCGCTAACAACAACGAAACCCACGCTTTGCTTGATACCTTCGTTGGAGAGGGACAGGTGCCTAAGCAAGTAACCAAAAGTGGAGTAACCTATAATTATTTGGGGGAACATGGCGACTGCGTGGTCGTCCATACTATCTGTGAAATGGGAGCAGGAGGAATCGGCGCATCTCAGCAGAGGACTCGTGAAGCAATTGAACATTGGACCCCGAAAGCGATTATTGCGGTTGGAATCGCATTCGGCATGGACGAGACCAAGCAGAAGATCGGGGACGTTCTCGTATCAGCGCAGATTCAGGATTATGAGCTGGGACGTTTGAACGAAAATGGAGCCATTACTCCGCGTGGAGATAAGCCAAGCTGCGCGGGCAAACTCCTCAATCGCTTCCGTCAGACCGACACCGCAGAAAAACGTCGCGGCACAGAATGGCCAAAAGTTCAATTGGGACTCGTTCTCTCTGGCCAGAAACTCATCGACAACCTAGATTACCGGGACAGCTTAAAAGCACTTTTCACTGAGGCTATCGGCGGTGAGATGGAAGGCGTCGGCCTGTATGCCAGTGCCAGCGCTGAAAAAGTTGATTGGATTGTGGTCAAGGGTATTTGTGACTGGGGACATAACAAGAACCAGCCTACAAAAGATGCTTGGCAGAAACTCGCGGCGAAGAACGCCGCGTGTGTAGTCAAAGCAGCCATTGACGTTGGTTCCCTGTATGATGTTGGAAACGCCAAAGGCAAAAAAAGTAGATCATGAGCCTAAACCCCATCATCGCCCTCGACCGCGTCATCGAGTAGTATCGCGACCAACTCGGTAGAGGTGAGGCGCTCGTGCGCGACTTGATGAATGTCTGAAACAACTATGCAAGGAATCCATTAAATTTTCGCGGGGCGACCCGTCCCCCCGCCCTGCCGGGGCAGGGGAAATTTACGCCAGCCATGCGCCTTTGGAGTCCCGCCTTTAGCGAAAGGTGGGGTTTTTGTAAAAGACGTTGACGCAACCTCAAAATGGGCGTTGAATTTGTTACCTATGAAAATTCAAATTGACCTAAAAAGTGCGTTGTGCGGACTCGTTATCGGAATCGTAGCGATGTTCACTATTGGAGCGGGAATATCATTCCCAGAAGCAGTTGGAAGGTATCACTTGGCGGCAAACGGTGCAGCCTTTGGGCTGATTGATACGGTAACTGGAAAAGTTTGGATGATTGGGAACTCCACGTCTATTCAGCTTCACAATGACGGGGACTTTTTCGACCCGAAACAAGGGAAGTAAATTTCAGCAATAATCTGTTCGCACACCATCTCATTCCGACCATGACCAAAAGAGACACTATCAGCTTACTTTTGCCGAGCGTGTTTTTTAACACTTGCGGTTGCGGCATTTTTATTGGTTCGGAGATGCAATTAAACGCGCAGAGAATGGGGAAATGAGCCGATGAAAAATTCTGCGAAATTCTTACGCTTGTTGGTGTTTGTGAGCTTGTCGTGTCTCGGTGGGTGGACAGCTTATTCACAGACCTCCAAAACTCCATTTGTTCCGCCGCCGCTGGATTCGATTGAAACAAATTCGGAAGCAAAGCCGCGACTGCTAACCGATGAAGAGGTTGGGTTTGTGCCGGATTGGGCGCGTTCTCCAAGCAGCACAAACACGCCAAAGCCTAGCGGGAAAAATCCCTTTGACCAGTTTGATGAGCCGAAAACCAAGTCGTGGGAACGATACGATGCCTCGGCTCAATACAATCTGGGTCTCTGCTACGCCAATGGCACTGGCGTAGCGAAGGATGAAGCGGAAGCGGTGAAGTGGTATCGCAAAGCTGCTGACCAGAATTTCGCCTTGGCTCAATGCAATCTGGGCGTCTGCTATTACAACGGCGATGGTGTGCCCAAAGATTACGCGGAAGCGGTGAAGTGGTATCGCAAAGCCGCTGACCAGAATCTTGCCGAGGCTCAATACAATCTGGGCTACTGCTACGCCAATGGCCAAGGCGTGGCAAAGGATTATGTGGAAGCCTACAAGTGGGTAAACCTAGCCGCTGCGAGTAAGGATGAACATACCGCCAAGAACGTTGTAAAAATGAGGAACTGGCTGGAGTCACAAATGTCGCCCGAACAAATTGCCAAAGCACAACGGCTGTCTCACGGAGACTTGCTTGACCAAGTTGCTGCCGAACGACAGCAAAACCGTTCAACCACTCCAAAAACTCTTTCGCTGGATGAGGCCGACCAAATTGTTGCTAATTCACAGCAAAACCGTTCAACTCCGGTTGAATCCAAGCCGCGATTCGACTGGGGATTAGTAGCTGCTGTGAGTTGTGCGACCCTTGCTGTTCTAATCGCAATCTCCGTCTTGATTTTCCAGAGAAAGATTACAACACCAAAACTGCTCGGTTTATTAGTGGGCAGCTTGCTCTTGTTTGTGGGGTTAATCGTTTTTGCTACTAACGCGGAAAATCTGCCCGACGCAACACGTTTGGCAATAGTAGTTCTAGCGGTGACTCTTCTATTAACAGCACTAGCAGCTTGCGTGATTCTTGCATGGCGGCTTAAGAGGCGAATCAGCACGCAAAAATTCATCCTTTTTTGCGGAGTGGTTTTGTTTGTCTTCTGTGGTCTGTTTCCACCGTGGCTTTACATTTCGGATCGAGGTCATACTCGTTCGGCAGGCTACAGTTTCATCTTATCAGCCCCGCCTGACGCCAGACTCGACATCTCGCGGCTGGCGGTGGAATGGCTTTGCATTGCCGTAGCCACTGGAACTGTTTGGCTGTTGGTGTCCAAGCCAGAAAAGAAGAAGGACTCGAAAGACAATTAAAACTACTTGCGGCACGGCTGAATGGCTGGCGCGTTACAAGAAGGCACGGACGATTGAACGCGAAGTCGAGCCGCTGGCGGCATTGCAACTCGCTGCGGCGTGAAGCCATGAACACAAATCTTGAACCGCCTTGCCGAGTCAAACACAGCACAATTCCGGTTTCGGCTTTCAAGCCGGAAGCGGCTAATGATTATCGTCCAAAAGTTTTGCGCCGGTTTGAGGATGAACTTCCTATTGATTGTTCGTTGAGGGTTGAGGATGAGCGCGACGGGAAATTTGTTTTGTGGGCGCATTACGTTTCAATCTCCTTAAATGTCCCAGAAGGCACGGCAGCCACAATAACACCGGGAGCCGAATCACTGGATCAAACCACCGTTGATAAAATCGAAGTTGCGCCAGTTTCAAATTTAACGCATGGCTGTGATTTTGTGATTTTTCAAGACTCTCCAGAAGTCCGGGCAGAGTGCCAACATAAAGGTCAATGAAATATCCACGGCCAAGCCCGATTTGATTCTCGCCGTAGTATTCTCCGTGCGTGTATCGGAAAAGCCGATACCACACTTGTTCACTGGTTATCTGGTTTTGCTTCGATTTGTTAGACATTTATATCATCATATCTGGATACGTTGATATGTCAAGTTGAAGCTAAATTGTGGCGGCCAGAATTTCCTCAATCGTCCACACATCCCGAAGTAGTTTTGGAAGAAGCGATGGCGTGAGCGTAGCCCATTCATGTGAAATGGGCAAAACCCCATCACAGTTATGTTTTCCCCATGAATTTAGCGTGTGCCTTTTCTTTGTCGTCGATGTTGATAAGCAGATAATCATAACCCGGCGACCCAGTGGTAGATTTGACAACAATGATGGTTGAGATTGGCAGCCACAGCATTGCATCAACCTTGTCAAAGGGGTCAATTTGCCATAATGAACCATCCTCAAGAAGAATATATGCACCGCTGTCTATGTTTTTCTTGATCCAATGTTTAACAATTGCGGGAGTTCCGGGAGTTTGCACAACCGGCGGCCTGCCAGTCCACCAAGGTTTGCCGCCATTTATCCACGGGGGGATGTTTTGGGAAAAAACAAAATTTGAACCTAAAAACAGTAAGAGAATTATTTTTGTTTTCATATTCCGTTTGTTTTTTTAGACGCATCCGTTATGCGCCAAGCCGCCGGGGGGATGCAAGCAATTTTCGTTTTAGAACCGCGCACAGGTGTCTTGCCCGTGTAAGGTTTTTCATCAACGCTGGGGATAACCCTGTGCGATGCCAGGCAAGACTTGCCCTACTGATCTTAATAATCCCGTTACATTCGAGTTTGATTCAATGAGTCACGGATTCTTTTTGGTTGAAAATATATGTCGCGGGTTGCTTCCACCATGTCCATCAAAGAGCAGGCATATCGTTTTTCAATCGAAAATTCTTTTTCAGCACGCTCATAGGGAGAATACGGTTCGAGTTCTCGTTCAGAGAGCAAAATAATCCGTTGCCCATGTTGAGAATTTGCCGTCCGGCAGCGTTCAATTTCGGCAGCGGTAAATTGACTCGTTTTCGCAAATACAATGAAAACATCCAAACGATTTGGTGGGAATGCGTCCGCGACTTTCGACAGTTTGCGAACGTCTTCATCCGTAATTTCGCCATTGGCTTTGCATTCGCCGATTACAAGTCCTACACGACCTTTGAAACTTTGAATGAGCAAAGCAAAATCTGTTTCACATTTTTCGATTACGGCAGTTGTTGGGTCAAGGTTCATTGCTGGCAACCACACGATAATTTCATTGCCAAGTGTCCTGTCCAATTGCTGTAAGGTCAACGCCACAGGAACACCGCCTTCTTGATGGTCGTCTCGGCCAAAAAGGCCGGATAAGCGATACGCCCAATCTCGCTCTTTAAGTTGGGGAGTGGTATTGAATGTTTGTCCACAGTATTCGCAAACAACCTCTGCCTTCACATCGTCGAGACTGCGCCAGAATTCCAGTTGGCAATCGGTGCATTTGAGTTTTAAGCCAACACGAAAAACACCCCGCCTCAATAAATATGTGAACACATCATCAGGGGTCAAATGTTCTGTATTCCGTGGCTCAAGATATAAATTTTCGTATGCGCTAAAATTTGGGCGGCCTGTCGTCGGGTCAACGTTTCCAATCAATTTCATCGCAGTGCTGCGAGTGAAACTTTCGGTAGGCTTGAATTGTTCAATTAATTTTCGCACGCCCGCAATCTTAAAAGTACGGCAACCGAGCAGCCCACCCATCTGTTTGATTAGTTGGTCACAGACCAAGCCCGGTTGTCTCACCGTTGCTGCAATTCCAAATGCTTTGAAAAATTGCTTGGCAAATTGAAAACGTTCAACCCCAAAAAGAGTTAAGTATTCCGTCGAAAGGCTAGTGATAATTCCTAATCCATCACGTTCAGCCCGCGCCTCATCACATTGAAGGGAATGTTCACGGCCATAGAAGTCATTTAGCTCCGGGATGAATGGCATGGTAAAAAGGAATCTGTCATCGCGAGAAAAATTTAATGTTGGTTTGAGAGTAACCACCAACAATTGATGATTGAATGGTCGGATATTAAATCCAGGCACTTCTCCGATTTGCAGCGTTACCGTAGGACGATGTTCGCCCTCAGAAATTTGTGCAACCACGGAATGTTCAGACAAATACATTGAAGGTGGGTTGATACCGTCATCCCAATTGTCATCCACTTTGCGTGCAGATAGTGGAACAGTAAATTGTTTTTGAACATCTTTTGGTAATTCACACTTAAGCCAAAGCTCTAATGTATCTTGTCCCCACTGAAATTGAGGCGGCAACGATTGAAAGGCACGATTCAATTCTTCAATCATCAGGCCGAAACGCGAATTTAGCCGGGGGTCAAAGAAGAAAAGGTCAACGCCTGCTGCGCGTAAATTCCAAAATTCAACCAGATGCGAAAATGAATCGGCTTCACCTACGAACAGTCCTAATCCATAATGGTCAGAGTCAAAATGCTGAGTGAGGCCAAGTGCGCTCAAAACATTTGGCGTAATTGCTCTGATGATCTCTTTATCGAGTGCGGCAGTTGGCGAGATTTCTATTTCCTTGCCTGCTGCTTTTTTTAATATTAATTCGCGGTAATCAATGCCGGTTTCATCCGCGTTGGGATAATTGCCAAATGTCGCTTCAAACACATTGGCAAGCTGGTCATCGTCATTCCACCGATATATGGATATGTTTTGGTCGGGATTTGGCTTGTCCTTGACATATTCTTCGTAAAATTTTCTAACCGGATGGTAAATATCCAACAGGACGGATGCCTTTCTCGCTCCGTATTCTTCAAATAAATTCTTATGAAAAATTGGCCACCACGGTAAATGTTTAACGTTTTCTACAAACATCCGACACGATTGGTCGTCACTGACAGGGAAAAGAGCGTCAACCTGAAATTTTTCAATCAAACGTCGAGCAAATTTTTCATCATCAACTACAATTATCGGATTGAAGCGACCGCCCCAAAAACACTGATTCAACCTGAATGCTTTTTTGAGTGCGGCAGTATCTTCAGCACGGATACACCACCCCATTCGTATCGGACGAAATCTGGCATCGTAAATCAATGTGCTCATAACATCCAAGCAGTATGCCAGCCAAAAATTTTCACGCGATGTTGAAGTTGATCTATTTCCTGCGTCAAGCGATATTTGAATGGCTACAAGCGAAGGCATCCTGATAAAACTTCTGAAACAATGAACAATCCGAACGAAAATCAGCACTTCGTTTCACAGGTTTTGCTTAAGCGATTCAAAATTGCAGGGAATCCATTGCAGTGCTATCAAGTTCAAACAGGAGAATGGATATACTTATCGGATTTTGAATTTCAAAGAAATGGCTGGCAATCCAGTAGTTTCCCATAGCCGTCCATGTCGAAATGATTTTTGGTAGCAGATATTTTCTTTGCCTCTCTGCAAATAGTGTTGGTTTCCAGCGTCAGGCACGGTCTTTGCAGACAGCCATCAATCGGTCTTCGTCATTATTTGGTTGTTCATTCATGCGGCGTTGATTTCCGCCGTGTTCATCCGCCTGCTTCCCGCGCTTCTGGTTGCTCCGCGCAATTTCGCGCCACGAAATAATTCGTGTCACTGCATTGCTTCCTGCTCCGCCGCCCGCCAGCGCGATAAGCAGGCTTGAGTGCGTTTCGTTCAGATCGGTTTTGCTCTCTCGACATGAGGCGAAGAGAGCAATCCCGTTCCTTCAAAAACAAAACGCAAAAACATGAACACGACCGAAAACATCAACTCAACGCCTCAACCGCTAAACAACATCGTCAAGCCGCTTAAATTCCCGCCGCAACCGCAGGAATGGAAAATTGTTTCATTGCGTGAATGTCCGACACCCGCTGACATTCAATTGTGTGAAACACCCGAACAGGCAGCCGCCTATTGGAAAATGCACATCACGACTCATCCCTACTTCAATCCTGAATGTGAATGTTTGGTCGTTTTAATTCTTAACACCCGTCGAAAAATCAAAGGTCACTATTTCGTTTCAATTGGAACAATGGACACAATTCTGGTTCATCCTCGTGAAGTGTTTCGTTTGGCAATCATGGCCAGCGCATCCGCAATTGTGATGATGCACAATCATCCCAGCCTCGATTCAACCCCGTCCGAAGCGGATATAAAAATCACCCGCGATCTCATTCGCGCCGGGCAGTTGCTCAAAATTGATGTGATTGACCATGTTGTCATGGGTTCCAATCATTCATCACTCCGCGAGAGTGGCTATTTTTATCAGTGAGGCGAGAGCTTCGCATAATAATTTTTGGGCAAATCCTGCCCAAGCCCGAAAATTTCTCATCCTGGTTGTGTCGCGGCATCCGTCCGCTTCTAAATGGTTCGACTAATCGCGACAATAATTATTTCCGAATGCTCAAAAAGCAGCCGTTTTCCTCAACCACAAGCTGGCCACAGGCCTTTCCGCCGGTGAGCAAATCGGTAGAGACGGCATCGCCCATGAGTTTTTCAATCGCGTCCCGCATGGGACGCGCGCCGAGCTTCGGGTGAAAACCGCGCCGCACCAAAAACGGCAGGACTGATTCAGTCGGTGTAAGCGCGCAGCCTTTTTCCTTCAAAAAATTCAATTCGTTCGTTAGCAGCAAATTCGCAATTTCAAGCTGGTCGTCGTAACTCAAACGATTGAAGACCAGTTTTTCGGTGATGCGGGCGAACATTTCAGGACGCAGGGATTGTTGAGCGCGGGTGAGAACGTGACGCTCCATTGTCGCGTGAGTGGAATGTTGAATGTGCAAAATTTCCGCCGAACCGATGTTTGAAGTAAGCACAATATAGTGCTTGGAAAAGTCCAGCGTATCGCCGCTCGCCATCGTCACGCGAGCCGCATCCAAAATTTGCAGGAATACATCCAACACACGCGGATGCGCCTTTTCAATTTCATCGAAAAGCAAAGTGCCGGAGGGCGATTTGTCATAGGCCATTCCCAAAGTGCCGCGCTCACCGAGTCGCGCGCCAAGCAGGAGGCCGAGCGATTCCTGCGTTTGATACTCCGACATATCAAACCGGAAAAGCTTTTCACCGCCGAAAAGAAATTCCGTAAATGCCAGCGTGATCTCTGTTTTACCAACACCCGTCGGACCGAGAAACATGAAACTGCCACGCGGACGGGTCGGCTTGGTCAATCCAAGCTCGCCCCGTTGCAGCACGGAGACCACGCGCGGGATGACATGATTCTGTCCGCGAATGCGCTGGCTTAAATTTTTTTCGAGACCTTGCAGCTTCAAATGAAGCGGCGGAGAGGTTTTTTCCATTGCGTCTATTGCGTTTTCCATGTCCCAACCCTGCCAAAACCCCGGAAAAAAGTTGTAATGATTTCATTACAACCTGCCAAAAGAAAAAAGAGTAAAAAGGAGCATATGAAAATCATATTTCAAACGACACTGGCGGGATTCAATCCCATCCTCGCGCAATCCACGAGCAGCCTTTCATCGGGCGCTTCATCGGCGTTGGGCATTGTCATGCTCATCGGTTTCCTTTTCGGAACGCTCTGCGTCATCGGCGGAGGCTTCGCCATCCGGCGCGGGGACGCCGATACCGGGAAAATGTCCATCGTCGGCGGACTCATCATCGCGGGCGCGCCCGTCATTGTGAAAGCACTGTTCACCGCCTTCGGCATTGGCAGTTCAACCGTTGACGTGGGAACATTCCAATGAAAGACGGCCTTCGATTCACGGAAACCAACAGCGCCGACGATTCCAAAGGCCGGACGTGGGGGTTGGAAGGTGATTTGTTCTGGTTCCTGATCGGCGGCGCGTTCGCTTTCGTGATGATTCTGCTTGTTTGCTTCAGCGCATTGAAAATGAGTTTTTTTGTTTCACTTTTTATAGCGGCTGTGCCGCTGACGCTTTGCATCATTTACATATTCCTGTTTCGCCAGGGAAAACCGGCGGGCTACGACATGGACTGTCTTGACTACTGGCTCAACGGCTCCGGCTTCAGTCCCGATCTCCAAAAGCAACCGACCCATCCCCTATGTTTGAGCGACCGCCAAACGGATACTTCGTCAACGACCTGATTATTTTCAATTCGTTGAGCGAAGGCGGCTACGTCTCGAAGGGATTCATCTTTGAGCCGCCCGACATGCTTAACGCGCAGGTGTCGGAGTTGAACGAATTCCAGGACCAGCTTTCGCTGTTGCTGGCTTCACTCACCGGACAGCAACGGCTGCAAATCCAATACTATTGCGATTCCGATTACCGGCATGAACTGTTGCGGTATCAGGCGGAAACCCAAAAAGCGGTCAACGTCTGGACACGCCGTTCGCGCAATGAACGCTTTGAACGCTACTGGCGGCTGATGACCGAACGCCGTCTGCGGCGGCAGCGGCTTGTCTTTTATCTGTCGCGGAAAATCGAATCCTCGGCCAAAGGCATCAAATCCGCCGCCGCGCTCACCGAATACTACAATCATCTTTTGGGGCAATTTAGGGCGGAGTTCGAGCACGCACTGGAAATGTTGACGGAAATCTTTTCGGGACAGGGCGCGCGAATAATCCCGATGAAGGACGCCGACCATTTCCGGCACTACAAGACCTTCCTCAATCCGTCGCTGGCCGAGCGGTTCGATTACGACCCGATTGACGGTTTTGATCCGCAACTGTCCATTCAGGAAAATTGCTGGCACAGCGAAGGGAGCGGGCAGGCCGATTTCGGGTTTTTCATGGATGGCCGCTACCATTCCATCATCGCCTTGTCGCGCTGGCCGAAGATGACTTACCCCGGAATTATCCACCGGCTCACCGGCCTGCGCCTGCTCGATTACACCATCACGGTGAACCTCGAACCACTGTCCATCCGCAAAGAGATTTTTAAGGAGGAAAAAGAACACGACCGCATCGCGGGCGATTACGCCAGCGAAAAGAAACTTTCGCTGCTGACCGTGATGGACAAGAAGCAAAAGAAAATCGCCGCGCTCATGCAGGGGCACACCTTCCCGTTCAAAGTTCTGTTCGCCATCCGCACGTGGGATAAGAGCAAGGAAGGACTGATTGCCAAAACGACCGCAATCAAAAACGCCATCAACAGCATGAACAGCGCGCAGTATTCGGAAAGCACGCTGCCCAGCACTTCCAAAAAATTGTTTTATCAAACGTGGCCGGGCTGGACGTGGAGCAGATACAACCCGCCAAAACTTTACGGCGAAAACCGTTACATCGCCGATATGCTGCCGATTACGTCCACGTTCACCGGCCACCTCGATTCAGCAGAGGCGATTTACGAAGGCCCGAACCAAAATCTGGTCGGGATAAAAACTTTCTCCGGCTCGGCGGGCAATCAATCACCACAACACGCAGTGTTATTGGGGATGAGTGGTGCGGGGAAATCCGTCACCATCTGCGACCTGCTTTCGCAGACCGAAAATTATTTCGCCTACACCGTCATCATTGAGGAGGGACTTTCCTACGGCATCTACACGCAGACGGTTGAACCCGATGCCAAGCCGATTGTGATTCAGCCGGACGGCGACATCACCATCAATTACCTCGACACGAAGGGACTGCCGCTGACACCGGATCATCTTTCATCCGCTACCGCGCTCGTTGCGCGCATGGTCGGCTTGAGCCAGAGCGAGGACAAACAGATGTTGCGGCAGGCGCAAATCGCCAAATACATCAATCTGCTTTATGAGGATGTCTTTCAGGATTGGACGCGCAGAAACGAAAATCAAATGATGCAAGTGGCGCGGCACGCGTGCGCGCTGGCGCATTATCGCAAAGAGAAAATGCCGCCGGGCGCAACGATGCTGGAAGCCTTCGCCGATTTCCGCGACCAGACGGCGTCCGGACTCAATGCGCCTGCGGCGCAGGAATATCTGGCTCAATTTTCCGAAGGCGAAGTGCTTAAATTTTTCAAAGACCCGAACACGGTAAAAGAAGTTCGCAACATCGCCTTCGCTTATTTCAAAACCGACGAGTATCCGACTCATCGGATGTTGCAGGAATTGATGTCGCTGGACGCCAGCGGCGCGGAACGCGACCAGATTATTGAGATTTCAACACTCCTTTTGCCGTGGTGCAGAGACGGGAACTACGGCGCATTGTTTGATGGCGCGAGCAATTTGTCGCTCACCGGCAAAATCGCCCACTTTGAATTGGGCTACATCCCTGATTCGGCGAAGGAACTGCGCGCCGCCGCAGGTTTTCTCATCACCAATCACGCCCGCAAACACATCATCACTTTGCCACGCGCCTTGCGAAAACGGAATGTGTATGAGGAAGTGGCGCGGTTTCTCGACATTCCGGGCGGCGAGGAAATCGTGAAGGAAAGCTACGCGCAGCTTCGCAAATTCAATTGCTGGAACATTTCCATCGTCCAGCAATATGCGCGTTTCAAACAGTCGCGCATCCGTTCCGCCGTTTTCGGCAACAGCCGCCAGTTCTTTTTGATGCGCCAGAACGACCGCGCCGATCTGGACGACATCGCGCGTGACATCGCCATTCCCGAAATCACCAAGCACACGATAATGAATTACACGCTGCCCGACCATCAGGCCGGGGCGAAATACTCCGCGTTCACTTATCTGCACATTGATTCCAACCGTCCGATTTGCGGGACGGCTTACAACTACACTTCCCCCGAAATGCTCTATTGCTCCAGTTCGAGCGGCGAACATTTCGAGAAACGCGCCAAGGAACTGCGCGGCGCGAAGAACGTCACCGAGGGAATCTTGAAATTTTCCCGCAACCCGCAACCCGTGGAGACCACATGAAATCGTATTACCTCATCTCAATTCTTTTTATCCCGTTGCTCGTGACCGGATGCGCCGCCGTTCGACCCGTCAGCGACATGGCGCTGGGCGCGGGCGGCGGCTTGATTGCCAATCAACTTTCCAATGGCAACCCAGGCATCACCGCCGCAGGCGCGGCGGGCGGCGTTTTATTGAGTGAAGGCGGGTATTATCTCGCAGGCAAGGCGGCGGACAACGCCAACACCACCGGCTACGAAAAGGGCCGGAGCGACGCGGTGAGACAGCAGTATTGGATTTTGATTCACCAGCAACAGCAACAGAAGGCCGTGTCCGAAAACATCAGCCTGTATGCCATTCCCGTTCCCGAACAAAACATAGACGGAGTGATTTTGAACCCAACCACCAAATACCTGCGCATCGAAAACTAGCAGGCAAAGCCTGCACCCACCAAAAATAAGGACAACAAACATGAAAAGAATAATCACAATGGCACTCATCGCCCTGCCGTTGGCGTTCTCCGCCCGCGCACAGTGGATTGTTTATGACCCTACGGTGAACATAGAACAGATTATCAGCGAAGCCGAGAACATCGCCCAATTCGTCAGCATGGTGGACAACCAGGTCCAGCAGATTCAGCAACTCACCTCGCAGCTTGAACAATTGCAGCAATACAACAGAGCCTTTGGCGATCCATCGCAGATTCTCAATGTCACCGGCGTCTCCGCGCTGACATCCGACCTGACGCAGACACCGCTCGGCCAGACCATTTCGGCGGTGGAACAGACTTCCGACGGCGTTGCCGCCCTTACCTACAACGCCAACGGACTCTATCACCAAATCGGCGCGACCTTTTCGACGCCATCGGGAAATCAAATTCAACGGGGAACCAACAACTACAAGCCTTACGAGGCGATCAACAATGCGACTGCGAATTACACCAACGTCACCGCCAACGTGTTGCAACGCCGGCAGGCGTTGAAAGACGCCATCGCTTCGACCACGGAAGCGTTGCAGTCGGCCACGACCGCCTCCGAGGTGCAAAAACTCACCGGCGTTTTAATCGGCCAGAACGCGGCGCTGGCCGCGACCGACAAGGAAGTGGACCAGGCCGTCGCCGTGAGCGTCGTGCAGGACATCGAGAACCGCAACGACGCCCAAAAACAGGCCGCCTCTGACCAGGAGGAGCAGAAAGCGGAGGTTATTGAAGCGTTTTCCAATTATCGCACAAATTTTCAACTCAATACCCAACCTCCGGTATTTCCCACGGACAACCAATGAAACTGAAAATTCTATTGTTCATTGCCGGAGCTGCGATGGTCGGCGGCAGCATCACCGTCTTGGTGATTCAAACAAATGCCCGCAAGGTGAAATTTCAACCAACGCCGGAAAACCAATTGCCGACGGCCATCAGCAATTACAGCAAAACTTTCAAACTCAACATGTCGCCGCCAATTTGGAGGCAGCCTACCAATGGAAACACAACCAACTGAACTGCACCAAACACCCGTCGCCGGCAACAGACAGGCGAAGGTTGCCGGGGCAAAACCGCGTTTTGACCCGACACGAATTTTCGTCGAGAAAGACCGGCTCGTCTGGTTCTGGTTCGGCTTTGCCATGCTCGTGCTCGCTGGCGCGGCGGTTGACCGTTATTTCCTGGTTCAGAGTTTCAAACAGCGTGAGCGGGTGGTCGTCATTGATCCCGCGAACACCTTTTATATCTCACCGCTGTTGAAATTCGAGGATGCCAAAGGGCTTCACGTCGAACAAAGCACGCTGGCGACCACGGCCTTTCTGGAGCGCAACCCCAAAGGGTTTGATAACGAGGATTTGTTGAAACAGATATTTCTGAAACAGGCTTATCTCAAGGCGGCGGCCTATCAAGCCGCCGAAGCGCCCGAATTCAAATCCAAGCAACTGCATCAGAAAGTGGAAATCAGCGGGATTAACATTCTCAATACGCGCAAGGATGTTGTGCTGACCCAGGTGACCGGCCAGCTCATTCGTGACGGTGTTTTTCAGGACAAACCTTTCACGGAAGCGGTTCCGTTCAAACTGTCGCTCCGGCTGCAACGCAATCCCAATATGGTGTTGAACGGAAGATTTCCCATGGCCGTAAATGACTTCAAATATGAAACGACTGGCAATTAGTTTAATGATGGGCGTTTGCTTCATCGCAGGCGCGAAGGACAAGGCCATTCAGGATTTTATTCTGGATGAACAGACGATTTATGCCATTCCGGTTGCAACCAACCGCGTCACCACCATCAGCTTTCCCGGCCCGATTGCGGCGATTGACGCGGCACAGGCCAGCATTGATCCGCAAAAGCCCGCCGCGTTTCTCATCGCCTACACCAAGGGTTCATCGTTCCTTTCCGTGCGCGCCGAGGCGAAGAAGGCGACCACGAACGTCAACATCCGTTGGAACAACAAAACGTATGTCCTCGAACTGGTTGAAAGCGACGAGCCGCTTTTATCCGTTACTTTTCAAAATGCGCCGGATAATTCCGCAGCGATGCAGGCCGACCCGGTGACGCCATCGCGTTTGCTCGCACTTTTGGACAAGGCCAAAGCCTACCCGCTCTTAAAGGCGTATCATCCTGATGCCGTCGCGCAGGTGGAATATCGCAACTACGAAAAAGAGCCGCGCATGGTGGATTGCACCAATTACGCGGTGAAGGTCGAAGAAGTGTTTCGGTTCAATCCCGAGGACACGCTTGTCTTTCGCGTGGGCGTGACCAACAAAACTGACTATGAACTTCGCTACGCGCCCAATGGATTTTCACTGCGTGTCGGCGAGCGCACCTATCCGCAGTCCATCAGCGACGCCAGCGGCGTTGTGCCGCCACACGCGGAAGCACCGGCCTATTTTGCCGTGACCGGCACGCCCAACGGCGGACGTAATGACATTGCCATCCAGAACGATTTCTTTGTGATTCTGGACGCACACACGATTGGATCGGCACTGCCAATCACACCCGTGCCCGTTGAATCTGTCGCACCAAAATTCCCAGGACGCCGCCAATGATAAATCCCCGTAACGCCATCAATTTTTTCAAAAGTCCGGTTGGAGCGTTTCTTTTATTCTGCTTCGTCCTGGCTGTCATCTTCTTTGCCAGCAAACGGTTTTTGCCCGGCGCGACCAAGCCGCCGCCGCTGGTCTATTCCACCAAGGCGGCGGCGACCGCCGCCAGCAAGCAGACGATGCAAACTTTTCAGAACACAAACTATTCGCCAATGGCAAATCTTCCACCGCCAACGGCCACAGCCACGGCGGACATGACTTCACAACGGGAAGCCGAAAGACAGTCCAATCATGCCCCGCCAAAACCCGAAGTGTTGCCCATCAGCCTGTTTGCCGAGACGCCGCAATCGGAACAAAAGCAGTTGAGCAAAAATTATGCGCCGTATGGCCGGTTGATTCCCTGCGAACTGATTGTCACGGTGGATTCATCGGGCATCCAAACGCCCATCATCGGCTTGGTGACGGAGGGCGTTTATCACGATGGCCGTTTGATCATTCCCGCCGGCACGGAGGTTCACGGCAAGGCACAGACCGACCGCAGCCGCGAGCGCATCGCCAGCAGCGGCAACTGGACGCTGGTTTGGCAAAGTGGAGAGGAATTAAAACTTTCGGGCATCGCGCTCGACCGTGAAGCCGATCCCAACGGCGACGGCTGGGGCATCACGGACGGCAGCGCGGGATTGCGCGGACGCGTTCTTAAAAGCGACGACATGGCCGAAATAAAATTGTTCGCGGCGACCTTTTTAAGCGGAGCGGCGGCGGCGTTTACCCAGCAACAGCCGACCGTTTACGGCGATCAAATCGCGCCCACGTTGCAGAACGCTCCGCTCACCGGCGCGCAAAGTGTCATCCAGGCCTATGTGCAGCAAATTTTCGATTCGATTAAACGCGATGGTTTTTACGTCCGTGTTCCGGCTGGAAAACAATTTTATCTCTACATCACCCAAACCATTGACGAATCGGATGCCGTCATCGGCGGCACTCGTTTCACACCGAATGATTTTGCCAACGAAACGAACCAACCCACCGCGTCATCGCGGAACTATTTTCCGCCCAATGCGGCCATTTATCGAAACGGAGTCATGCCATGAAACGAATCCTCATTTTTATCCCGCTGATTTTGCTGTCGGCTTGCGCCAGCAAGAAACCCGTCGTGGTGCAAATGCCGCGCTCCGTGCCGGGAACAATCCTGACCACCGGCGACATGGAATCCGTGCGTTACGGTGAAAATCTTAAAGCCTATTCCATTAGCCGCTACGTTGACCCGAATGATGGATTGGTGATGCACGAGGCGCACACGGTTTATCGCGTGGAAACGACCGCCAAATGGAATCTGCATCCCAACGCGCCGGTGACTGTTCCGAGCGGGCCGGTGCTAGGCATCATTGACCCGGCGCACAAGGACAGTCCGCTGACACCCGAAGTCGTCGCGGAGGTGGACCGGCAAAAGGCCGCGACGATGGCGTTGATGGTGCAAGGCCAGCGCTTGAATCAAGCCCTCAATCAGCTTTCAAAAACCCTTTCCGTCACAGCACAGGTTTCCGTGGAAAACGCCCGGCTTAAAAATGACGTGACTACGACGGAAAAACGTCTTGATGTCCTCGAAGACCAATTTCGGAAAACACAGACCGAAGCCCCGTTCACTACATCACCCGTTCCCACGAAGGGAACGAATGATTGGTAACTTAAAACCATCAACAACCAAAAACGTATGGAAAAAACAAAGCCAAAAAACGCAGCCGCAACACCCGATTCAAACGCGCCGGTTCAATACCGCGAAAACCCGCGCACCAATGAAAAGATTGATGCGTGGATTAAAGCCAATCCCGACCAGTTCAAATTTTTTGCCGAACTGCCGCACGACCGCGCCGTCCGCAAGCTCGTCTTGAATGAGGTTCAAAAATACGAGCGCATGCAAAAAATGAACAGCAGCATCATGCAGAAGCTCGACAACGATCCTGAAGCGAAGCAGGCGTTTGAGACGCTTTTGAAGCGCGTTCCCGAAGCCGACCGCGAGCGCGCGGCGGCGGACATCGCTCGCCATGTTTTCAAACTCGGCGCGCCACGCAACGACCGCGCCAGAACGCAAAGCGCCGGGACGGGGATGCGGGCGGGAGGATAAAATCTGCGCGGGTCAAAGACTTACGGTTTTCGCGCCCGGCTCTGCGCTCCTGATTCGCCGTTCCAGCGTCGAATTCCGCGCCGCGCCTGCTCCAAGCCGTAAGACTTTGCCTTTCCGCTTTGAAGCAACCAATGGCTTCCGATGCCGTCGCTTGAAGTGAACCGCGACCGCATCGAATGACATTTATCCCTGGAATTTTTCACAGGTTGAGCTATTTTTTTATGGCGTTAAAACGACCGAACGCAAAGACTGGTGACACAGGGCAGTTAAATTTATTTTCATTCAACCAAAACCGTTATGACAGCAATCACACTGACACAATACGGCAGACTGGCGGAGAGGCATTGGCGCGAATTTCTTCCGAACCTAGTGGAAGAAATGGAAGCCAGGGGAATCCTGCAAGAGATGCTGCTGGAGGCGGAGGAGAAAACGGCCGGCGAGATGCACGACCTGACCATGCAGTTTCAGAGGCAGGGCTTGACGGCGCAACAGGCCCACGACCGGGCTTGGGAAATGATCAGGGAGAAATACATTCTCCTGCCGCCCGAAGTGGGCGAGTAGTCCGTAATCAAAACAATTACCGGATTTCCCCCGCCGATGGCGTCGGCACAGGCTCGCCGAAGGAAAAGTGCCGCGCCAATCTCGCCGCGATAAAACTGGTCCGCAAACTTCAGGCGGAAAACCGACCGGCCACCCGGGAAGAAAAATCCGCGCTCGTGCGTTATGTCGGCTGGGGCGGACTGCCGCAAATTTTCAATCCGGCGACCGACTGGCACGCAGAAAGCAGGGAACTGGCTGCGTTGCTTTCCAAGGAAGAATTCCGGCTCGCCCGCGCTTCCACCCTCAACGCCCATTACACATCCGGCGAAGTCATCCACGCCATGTATTCGGCATTGGAGCGGCTGGGATTCAAAGCCGGACGCATCCTTGAACCGGCCTGCGGCATCGGCCACTTCATCGGCTTCATGCCGGAGTCCATTCAATCGCAATCCGTCATCACCGGCATTGAAGTTGATCCATTGACGGCGCAAATCGCCAAAGCCCTTTATCCCGACGCCGACATCCGCAACGAAGCTTTTGAAAAGGCAAATGTGGCGGATGAATTTTACGACGTGGCGATTTCCAACATTCCCTTTGGCGATTACAAACCCTTCGATACCAGGTTCAATAAACAGGGCTTTCTCATCCACGATTATTTCTTCGCCAGAGGACTCGAAAAAGTCCGCCCCGGCGGACTCGTCATGTTCATCACGTCACGCGGCACGATGGATAAAACGGACAGCGCGCTTCGCAAGCATGTCGCCGACCGCGCCGATTTGATTGGCGCAATCCGGTTGCCGAACACGGCCTTCAAACGCAATGCCAACACCGAAGTTACCACCGACATCATCATTCTAAAAAAACTGCGTCTGCGGGAAACCGCAAAGGGCGCCAAATGGGAAAAAGTCGTTCCCCATACCAACACCAAGGGCGAAGTCATTCCGATTAACGAGTATTTTTTCAAACAACCGCACATGATGCTGGGCGAGATGCAGTTCAAAGGCCGGATGTATTCGCGCAACGAACCGACGCTGGTCAATGATGGCAGGGATATTCAGGCGGCGCTGGCCGATGCGGTTAAACATCTGCCCGCAAAAATTTATGAACCGCTCAATCGTTCGCCGGATGTCACCGCGGCGGAACAGTCCATCCCCGCGCCCGGTCATGTCAAACCCAACGCCTATGCCATCCACGACGATGAGATTGCCATTCGCGAGGGTGACAAGCTGATTCCGCTGCCGCATTTGCCGATTCAAACGAAACTTCGCATTCGCAGCATGATTAAAGTGCGGGATGCCGTGCGCCAGTGTTTGCGGACGCAATTGGAGGATGCTGACGAGGACGACATCAAATTGACACGCCACCAACTCAACCAGTCTTATGACCGTTTTGTCTCGCGTTATGGTCCGGTGTCGGATCGCGTGAACGCGCTCGCCTTTCGCGGCGACCCGGATTTGCCGCTGTTATTCTCGCTGGAAAATTACGATTCGGAAACCAATAAGGCCGCCAAAACCGCCATCTTTCGTGAGCGCACGATCCAAAAACAGAAACCGATAACGTCGGTTCAATCACCCAAGGAAGCCGTTGTTATTTCACTGAATGAAAAAGGCCGCGTGGACTTGGAACACATGGCTTCGCTTTTATCGCGTCCGGCAGAGGATTTTTTGCCGGAACTCAAAGGCGTGTTGTTTCTCAATCCGCAAACACAGGCGTGGGAAACCGAAGACCACTACCTTTCCGGCGATGTCCGTGACAAACTTCGCATTGCCGAAGCCGCCTGCCTCACCGAGCCGCGCTTTCAGGAAAATGTCGCGGCGCTCAAATCCGTCCAGCCGGAGGATTTGTCCGCGACCGAAATTGACGCGCGCTTGGGCGCGTGCTGGATTCCCGTCAAGGACTTTGAAAATTTCGCCTGCGAGTTGCTGGGCGCGGAAGACATCAAGGTTTTCTTCACATCCCAACTTGGCACTTGGACGGTGCAGGCCGGTTACATGGCGAAAGGTTCGGTCGCCAACACGACCGAATGGGGAACGGATCGCGCCACGGCGTTGGAGTTGATTGAAGGCGCGCTAAATTTAAGGACACCGACCATTTACGACAAAATTAAGGACGGCAAAAAGGAAAAATCGGTGGTCAATGCCAACGCCACCGAGGGCGCTCGGGAAAAACAGCAAAAAATCAAAGACCGATTCAGGGAATGGGTTTGGAAGAATGATGAACGGCGCGAACGCCTCGTCAAAAAATATAACGAGGAGTTCAATGCCGTCCGGTTGCGGGTGTTCAACGGGCAACATCTGACCTTGCCGGGGGCAAGTCACACCATTCAACTGCACCTTCATCAAAAGTCGGGCGTGTGGCGTATTGTGCAAACGCCGAACACGCTGCTAGGCCACGTCGTTGGTGCGGGCAAGACCTACACGATGGTGGCGGCGGCCATGGAATTGAAACGGCTCGGACTCGCCCGCAAGCCAATGTTCACCGTTCCCAACCACATGCTCGGCCAGTTTTCATCCGAGTTGCTCATGCTTTATCCGAGCGCAAACATTCTGGCGGCGACCAAAGAGGATTTTGAGAAACACAAACGACGCGAGTTGATGAGCCGCATCGCCACCGGCAATTGGGACGCGATCATCGTCACCCATTCCGGCTTTGAAAAAATCCCGATGTCCGAAAAATACCGGCGCGACTTTTTCCAGAGCCAGCTCGATGAATTGGAAAGTGCGCTGCGCGAAATCAAAGGGGACAACGACAACCGGCGAACCGTAAAGCAATTGGAGTCCGCCAAGAAAAAATTGGAAACCAAACTGGAATTGCTTTCCGCCGCCGAAAAAAAGGACGACACACTCACGTTTGAAGAACTCGGCATTGACCGGCTGTTTGTGGACGAGGCGCACTATTTCAAAAATCTGTTCTACGTCTCGAAAATGACGCGCATCGCCGGACTGCCGCAAACGTCATCCGAACGCGCCTTCGATATGTTTTTGAAGGTTCAATACATCCAGAAAGTCAACGGCGGCGGAGGCGTGGTTTTCGCGACGGGAACGCCGATTGCCAACAGCGTCGCCGAAATGTTCACCATGCAGCGGTATCTGCAAATGGGAACACTCCACAAACAAACGCTGCATCACTTCGATTCCTGGGCGGCGACCTTTGGCGAGCCGGTGACGGCAATGGAACTTGCGCCCGACGGCGCAGGCTACCGGCTCAATACGCGCTTTGCCCGCTTCATCAATGTGCCGGAATTGATGCAAATTTTCTGTCAGGTTGCCGACATCCAGACCGCCGCCACACTGAAATTGCCCGTGCCGGAGATTCAGACCGGCAAGCCGATGATTGTTCGCGCGCCATCCACGCCGGAGCTGAAGGAGATTGTGAAAGGGCTGGTCGAGCGCGCCGACGCCATCCGCAGCGGACGGGTTCCACCGAACATAGATAATATGCTCAAAATCACTTCCGAAGGCCGCAAGGCGGCTTTGGACTTGCGAGTGTTGGATGCGCAAGCAAAAGACCACCCCGAAAGCAAAATCAATCTGGCGGCGGACAGGATTTTTCAAATCTGGCAGGACACACACCAAAACCGAGGCACTCAAATGGTGTTTTGCGATTTGTCCACGCCGTCAAAATTACGCCGCCAGTTTTCCGCTTACGATGATCTGAAAGCCAAACTTACCGGACGCGGCATTCCCACCGAACAAATCGCCTTCATGCAGGATTATGACAGCGACGTGCAAAAACATATTCTGTTCAAGGAAGTGCGTTCGGGAAAAATCCGAATTCTCATGGGCAGCACGCAGAAAATGGGCGTAGGCACAAATGTTCAGGAACGGCTGGCTGCACTGCATCATCTCGATGCCCCGTGGCGTCCCGCCGACGTGGAGCAACGCGAAGGCCGGATTTTACGGCAAGGCAATCTTAACCAGATGATTCAAATTTATCGTTACGTCACCGAGGGCAGCTTTGACGCCTATATGTGGCAGACGCTTGAAACCAAAGCCAAATTCATCCATCAAGTAATGACGGGTGACACGCATATCCGGCACATCGAAGACATTGATTCGCGCGCGTTGACCTATGCCGAGGTGAAGGCCATCGCGTCCGGCAATCCGCTGGTGATTGAAAAGGCGTCCGTGGACGCCGAAGTCATGCGCTTTAACCGGCTTCGCTCCCAACACACCGAAACGCAGTATCGCATACGTTCCGACCTGCGGAAGTTGATCGAAAAGATTCCCTTGTCCAAGCAGCACATCGAAAATCTGCAACTGGACATGGCGCAACGCACCGACACGCATGGCGACGCCTTTCAAATCCAATTGGAAAAATCGGCGGTCAAAGACCGCAGCATCGCCGGTGAGATGCTCGCCCGCATTGCACGCCGCGCTTCTGGCGCGCAAAACCAATTCGACATCGGTTCATTTGCGGGCTTCGAGCTTTCTGTCCGCGCATCGCTCTGGGGCAGGGTTGAGTTCGTGCTGAAAGGCAAAAATCATTATGCCCTGGATGCCACCGAAACTTCTCTGGGGACGGTTCGCTCGCTCGAATACTTCGTGCAGAACATGGAAGACCGGCTGGCACACGAACAAAGCGAACTGATGAACGCGGAAAAAAAGTGCGGTGAACTGGAAGCCAAAATCGGCCAGCCCTTCGAGCATGAGGCCAAATTGCAATCGCTCGCCGTCCGACAAAAAGAATTGGAGGAGGCTTTGGACATCACCAAGAATCAGGCATCCACCCAGCTTGACGCACAGGCGAACGAAACGTCAGAAGAAGCGGTGCAAGAGATTGAAGCTTCACCCAAAAAAGTGGAAAAGCGCAACGGCCATAAAATTGAATCGGCAGTGCCGTCTGAAATTGTAGAGCCATCGGAACGCAAGCATCGCGGAGTCCATGTGTAAAGCCGCTGTGACCAACGTGCGCTCCGGTCGGCGAGGCGTATTGTAACCCATCAATTCGGGCTGATGCCGCTCGAAAAGCAAACGGCTGCTTTCAATATCACCCGATTGAGCCAGTTTCGCCAATTCCTTGTCTGAACGTTGTGCGTTCATCGGCTTAATGGAATTCAATTCCGCACAGCTTTTAAGGGTAATAATATACTTGACGCATAAGGCTTGACGGATGGTGGACAGTTTTGCATTGTCCGACAATGCATATCCGCCAGCCAATCAGTGTCGGGAACTTGCTACTCGACATAGCCAACTTTCGTATCGTCAAGCAGGATAGTCAAAAACAAGCCCGCGACGCCATCATTGGCGAGCAAGGGAAAAAGTTGGTTAATCTCGCAAAAGACATTATTGAGGTCGGCTTAAATCCGTTTGACTTGCCCTTGGTCATTGATGCCGCCGATGGGAACAGCAATTATATTGTCATTGAGGGCAATCGCCGACTCGCTGCAATTCAGCTAATGCTCAAGCCGGAATTGGCAGATGAAACGCCCTTACATGCGTCCTTCAAAAAGCTGAATAAACATCATGCTGATGCCATACCGCAAGTGATGGATTGCGTGATTGCCCCTAATCGTGAGGCCGGTCAAGTCTGGATAGACAGAAAACATAAAAGCGGCTTGGACGGAGCGGGAACTGACCCTTGGTCTGCCATGTCAAAAGCTCGTGCGGATGCCTATTTCGGTCTGGCGCGACCTGCTCTTGACGTGGTTAATTTCGTCCTGTCGCTACCCCAACTGGATGCAAAACTGCGCTTATTTTTGGAGGGTTCAAAGTTCAATATCACCACCTTGGAACGGCTCGTTGAAGCCACAGAAGTTCAGGAGGCTATCGGCTTCTCGTTGCGAGTCGGCAAGGTTGTGTCGGATCAAGAAAAAGACAGGATTAAGGGAATTCTTATAGAAATAGTCACAATCATTGCCGAGGGCAAACACGACGGCAAAAAATTTACCGAGCGTGATATTGATACGGATGAACACCGAATTGTTTTTCTTGATAAACTTCTTCCCAAACATCCAAAGAAAAAGAAAGCAGCATCAGCTTGGATAGTTTCGGGAACGCCTGCCGACACAAAACTGAAAGACAGGAAAAAAATAAAGAGCACGCCGACTACCGAAGACCAAATCAATTTGATACCAAGGAAATTTAAGCTCGAACTGCCCGCTGGAAAAACTAACGACATATTTGTTGAACTTAAGGAACTTGATGCGACTAGACGCAGGCACGCGGTTTCCGTGCTGTTTCGGGTGTTCTTCGACCTGACCTTGGACTATTACATTGAAAAACATGGGATTCAATTGCCCAAACACAAAAACGGTCAAATTGATGATTCTATGAAAACGCGGTTTGGTCGCGTGATAGACCATGTAACAAGCACCAATCTTCTTTCAAAAAAAGAATTAAAACCAATCAATGTGGCGAGGAATAACGAAAATTCTTTCACATCGCCCGATACGCTAAACGCCTATGTTCACAGCCGTTGGATGAACCCCAACCCGCTTGAATTGAAAATTTCGTGGGCGAATTTCCAGTTGTTTATTGAGCGGCTCTGGACATCCCGAAAATAAAGCTGGCCGGATTGAAATTTGTGTGCAAAAGTGCCACATGAATTTTAGCACACCGTTGCGCTACCCCGGAGGAAAGGGGAGATTGACGGACTTCATCAAGCTGGTATTTGAGGAAAATAACCTGCTGGACGGGCATTACGCCGAACCGTATGCCGGTGGCGCTGGTATCGCGTTAAATCTGTTAATGCTGGAATATGCTTCCTGCATACATCTTAATGACCTCGACAAATCCGTATTTGCTTTTTGGCACAGTGTCGTCAATTCCTCCGATGAACTTTGCAAAAAAATTCGGGATGTAAAATTAAATATGACCGAGTGGCGCAAGCAAAAGGCTGTCCAGAGAGAACCGGAAAATCACAGCTTGCTTGAATTGGGATTTTCCACATTTTTTCTAAACCGCACCAACCGTTCTGGTATTCTGAATGGCGGCGTGATTGGCGGAAACAATCAGACCGGGGAATGGAAAATAGATGCGCGGTTTAATAAGGTGGATTTGTGCCGTCGCATTGAAAAAATTGCCCTCTATCATTCGCGCATTCGGTTATACAATCTTGACGCGGCCGACATGATAACTGGCGTGCTGCCGTCACTTCCCCAGAAAACCTTGGTGTATCTTGATCCCCCCTACTACGCAAAGGCAGACAGATTATACAAAAATTATTACAAACATGGAGACCATGCAGCGATTGCCACACTGGTTAAGGAAAAGATAAAAATTCCGTGGATAGTTTCATACGACAATGCGCCCGAGATTGTTGAAATGTATAGCGATTGTTCCAAAATTACTTACGGGATGAATTACAGTGCCAGCAGCTATTATGAAGGTAGTGAGGCAATGTTTTTTAGTGAAAAACTTTTGATACCTGATGTGGAAAGTCCGACGAAACCGGAAACGCTTCACGAATTGGTCAACGCTTGACGCGCCTTGCGGCTTCCCTCCGCTTTTTTTCTTCTGCCGCTCGCCGGTCAATTTCTGTTTTTGGAATAGACATCACGCGCCGTGTGAATGCCTCAAACTTTTGAAATGCAGTCTGCTCTGGCTTCGCTGATGGGTGTGCTTTCATGAAGTAATCATGCCACAGCAGTGCCACCGATATAAGTTTCGTCCGCTTCCACTTCGCCTTTAAGTTTTTCAATCGTGCCGGATTGCATTGCCAAACGGATGCGTTGCAGCATGAACCAACCAGTCTTTTGTGTGACACCTAAAGCGCGGCCAATCTCATATGAGCTAATGCCGTTCTTCGCATTGGCAATCAGCCAGAAAGCGCAAATCCATTTATCGAATTTGATTGCGCTATCCTGTAGCACCGTGCCGACTCGAATTGTAAATTGCTTTTGAGTTTTGCATTTACTGCACGTCCAAAGTTTTCGAGTCGAAATGAAACTCACTTCTTCACAGCCGCAACGAGGGCACGAAACCTTTCCGTTAGGCCAGCGCACAGATTTCATGTATTCAAAAGCGCACCCATCGTCCGCGAAGTATTTAATGGCTTCATGAAGCGTTTCAGGAAACTTCAATGCATCTTTCATGTCTCCAATTTGGCAGAAATTCATTGTGAGTCAAGTATATCATTACCCTTTTAAAGCTTCGTGAATCGCCGCCGCCATTATACCGCTTTGTTCTGCTTGTAAAGGCGTTCCTCGCTGCGCTGCGGTCTGCCTTGACAATGCTCACTCTGCAAGGAGCGGCTTGTAGGATTTCACGAAGGACACCATCAAGCCTTCGGCTTTTCGGATGGAAAAGTTGATTCACACGGGCGGGAGCAATTCCGCCCGTTATTTTTTAAGCCGTCGGCACAAAAGTATTTCCCGAAGTGACGCAGGTGTGTGAGAAATTCCTGGGCGGCAAATTTAAGGGAACGCTTGTTTCTGGTCACAATCGCAATGGAGCGTTTTGGTTGGAGGTTTTCCAGTTGTCGGTAGGTGATGGTTGTTGATTTGTCGGCAATAGCCGTTTGTGGAATCAAGGAAATTCCCTTGCCCGCCGCCACGAGCGTTTGAATGGTCGCAAGCTGGCCGCTGCGAAAGACAATGCGAGGATGGAAATTGTGTTGGCGGCAAAAGCCAATGGCGCAATCACTGAAGTTGTGATCTTCCTGTGATAAAATGAATTTTTCGGACAGTAAATCTTCCTTGAAAATTGTCCGTTTGCGCGTGAGGGGATGACAGGGATGAAGCGCCAGCAGCATTTCTTCGGAAAACAGTGTCTCCGTTTCAAATCCGTGTTCGCGGACTGGCAGACTGACAATGCCCAAGTCCAGCTTGCCCGTCTCGATCAGTTGCAGCGATTGTTCCGCCATGTTTTCGTGAACGAACACTTGTATTTTCGGACACCGCTCAACGAAGGAGGCCAAAACATGGGCCAGAAAACAGGGCGCAATCGTCGGTAAAACGCCAAAAGAAACTTTGCCCGCGCGGATTCCGTCGGAGCTGCGGATTTCCTGTTTGGCCTTTTCAATCTGGGCAAAAATCCGCGTTGCCCGCCGCAGAAGAATGTTTCCCGCTTCCGTCGGCACAATGCGCCGATGGCTTCGGTTCAAAAGAGATTTTCCCACCCGGCTTTCCAGTTTTTGAACCTGCTCGCTCAAATTGGATTGGGAGATGTTGCAACGCGCGGCAGCCCTGCTAAAGCTTCCCTGATTCACTACCGCCACAAAATATCGTAATTGATTTGTATCCACAGCCCTGCGTGAATGAATTTTCCCAGAAAATTTGCAAACTCCTTCGCCGATTAGAAGGTTTGGTTTGAACTATCGTTTCTGCCGATAAAACATATCGGAACTACCCGTTTCACATTCTTCAGCGGTGGTGTTATTTGAGGATTGCGATTTTCGCAGGTCGCATTTTGACGAATGACAAATGGCAAACCACAACGGACAAAGAACCCCGCCAACTTTGTCGGCCCGCAAATTCGGAGATTGAGAGCCGCACGCGGCTGGTCGCAGGCGAAACTTGCCCTGCGACTCCAATTGAGCGGATTGAACATCGGACGCGAAGTTCTCGCCCAAATTGAGGCGCAAACTCACTGCATCAAAGATAAGGACATTCTCTATTTTGCTCATGCTCTGAAGGTTGATCTGGCAGACCTGTATTTCGGAAATGAAAATGGCCGACGCTCAACGGCAGATGCCATCGCCGGGTTTCAGGCCGCTTGCCAGCCAAAACTATGCTAAAAAAAGTTGTAATGAAATCATTACAACCCCCTTGAGGCAAAGCTGGTAAAACACAGCCAAACGCTATGGATGCCAGCAAACCAAACGCAACGGAACAGCCGCCGCCAAAAGAGCGGATTGCTTATTCAATCCACGAGGCCGCCGACATGCTCGGCGTGGATTATTTCAGCGTCTATCGGCTCATCCAGCGCGGAAAATTGAAGGCGTGCCGCGCCTTGCGTGGAAAATTTCTCATATCGAAGACGGAACTTTTTCGGCTGTTGAACGCGGAGTAAAATTTATGTTGAAACGAAATGGAGAAGATTGCGAACACCCGGTGCCGAATTATCCCGGCCTGCTGACGGCGAGCGAATACAAAGCCTATAATGTGGCGGTGCCTTTAGTGGCGGAGCAGGTGCGCCTGTTCAACGAACGGGCAAACACCCTGTCGGAAATTGAAAAGCAAAGCGCCCAAATCGCCGAGCAGGTTGCCGCACAATCAACTCACGGCCTGCAATCTTTGACTGTGCTAGGGACACCGAAAAACACATGGCAGGTCCGTCAAACTTTGTGCAAGTCGCCTCGAGGCGAGATGTTGCTTTGTTCGCGTGACGTGGGAGAGAAGAAACAGTTTGGTATCGTTGAAAAATTTGATCCCAATTCACCTTACGCGCGTGTTCACGGTGATTCAGATTTGCAAATAACCGGCAACAACGCTTTTGTCTTGTTGCAAAATTATGTGGAAAGTGAGCGCGTCGTTCTTCAGTTGTTCCGCAAAGACATTGAAGCCACGGTGGAGGAAAATCTTCTGGAAAAGTTTCCGGGGCAAAATCACAGCCGGGTTGTGAGGGCGATTTCGGCGCGTTGTGAAAACCAAGTGCCGGTCGAAAGCGAAAAGGCAAAACCGGCAAAGAGCGTCAAAATTCGGATATGAAGGAATTTTTATGGGCGACTTCAATTCCATGTTTCCGAGTTTTTTGACACAGTGTTTGTCGCTCAAAACGCTGCTCACGCCCATCGCTTATTTGCTCATCACCGGCGGTTTGATTGCCTCGACGATTGCCAACCATCGTAGTGGTAGCGCGGCGCTTCAAGCTATCGGCAAGGTCATTGTATTGATCATGCTGATTGTGTTTCTGCCGACCTGGGGAAACCAAATTGTGACCATCGTGAGCGACACGGTGACAAATACCCTACAGGTAGATCCGGCAAAAATCCACGACCAGTATCAAGCGGCGCTGCAATTGAAAAAATCCACTGATGGAAACACGAGCTGGTGGGAAAAGGTTTTTGATTTTCCGTCAATCATGGAAGCCTTGATGTCCGCCGCTTTTATGGTTCTGGGCTGGTTCGCCAGCGCGATTGAATGGTGGGCGTATATTTTGCAAAGTGCGATTTTGTTCATCGGCTATGCCCTGTCTCCCATTTTCATCGGGATGCTGGCGTTTCCTTCACTTCAAAACGTCGGTCGTAATTATCTGCTCAATTTGCTGGGCATAATGATCTGGCCGCTGGGCTGGGGCGTGGCCGGTTTGATTACACAGGGCATGATTGATTTTATGACCGACCAAAGTTTTTTGAGTTCGCCAACAAATTCGGCAACACTTTATTCCCTGCAAAATTTGATGGGACTCGCGTTCCTGGGCATCTGGATCATTTTCAGCACCATTGCCGCACCCGTCATCATTCAAAGGGCGATTACAACGGGGGAATCAGTCGCTTCCAGTTTGTTCAGCGGTGCTTTCTCTGCGGGCCACGCGGCGGCAATGGCTGGCGCGACAACTTTTGCCGCTGGTGGCGCAACCGGAATCACAGGCGCCATCGCTGCCGGTGCGATGGCCACAGCCGCTGCGGCAGAAACACTGGCGACATCCTCGATGAGCGAGGGACATGGAGGCGGCAGCTCGCTGCTCGGTTCGCTCGCGCAAATGAACAACCGGGCGCATGACCGCGAGCGTGATAAAGGGGGGCAAAACAAGCAGCAGGGCTTTCCGCCCAATGATCCGACAGGTGATAAAACCGTCGCTGGATTGATTGATAAAAGTCGCAATCCCAATGCTTGATTTTTTAAGATAACAGATGAAAACGACCCGTGGTTGCGTTAGAATAAAGCCGTATGGAATTCCTTGTCATCATGGGAATTGGAACATTGGTTGCCATCTGGATTGTGGCGAACCTGCCGAAATCGCATGGCCTTCACCGCGAGATAAATTTATTTGAACAGAAGCCGTCTCAAATTCCCACTTCGAGGAAAAGCATGTCCGAGGTTTATTCAACGGATGATTTTGATTATTTGAGGAAACTGAATCGTCACAAAAAAGACCCACAACATTGGCCTTTTCCGTTTCCGCCGGAGAGACATCCAAATCGCCTCTGACACGTTTGGTTCAGCAACAATAGCTATCAATTCTGTTCAGAATAGTCTTGCATTCTGATTGATTTATGTCGAATAGTTCAAGTATGGCTTTATCTACGCGACATAAATCAATCAAAGCACTGCAAGTGGCTTTCCCACGGGGAACCCCGTTTGACAGTCGGCAGTTGCGAAAACTGGGGGTGTCCTCGGCGCTGGCGCATCATTATTTGAAGTCGGATTGGCTGGCGCGATTGGGGCGCGGTGTTTTCATGTTTCCCAAGGACACATTGAACCGGGAGGACTCGCTGAAATTTCTGGCCCGCAGCGTTGAGGGGTTTCATGTTGGCGGCAAGACTGCCCTGGCATGGCGTGGCATCCGCCACAATCTTCCCGCCCGCGAGCCTCTTTCGTTATGGGGCGAAAAACGAGCGTTCTTGCCGGCGTGGTTCACCGAGCGCTTTCCCGCACGCTATGCGGCATCAAATTTATTTTCCCAAAGATTGCCCAAGGGATTCGGGTTGCATCCGTTGCCGGAGACTCCAAACGGAGTGCTGGTTTCCGAACCCGAAAGGGCGTTGCTGGAAATGTTGAGCGAGGTTGGCGTCCATCAGGGCGTTGAGGAGGCTCGCAATATCATGGAGGGTGCCAGATCGTTGAGAGACGACACACTGGCAACCCTGTTGAAGCATTGCCAGCGGGTCAAAGTGCGGCTGCTGTGCGTCCAATGGGCCGAAGAATTAAATCTGCCCTGGGCTTCCGCCGCACGAACTGCCGTCGGAACCCGGCACGGTCAAAGCCGGTGGACTGCCCGGCTCAAAAACGGAACTGTTTTGAATATCAACCCATGATGGACAAATCCTACATTGAAACCGTCCGGCTCTTGTTGGAAAGCGTGCCGGCCATTTTTGAGCACCCGCACTTTGCCATGAAAGGCGGCACCGCGATCAATCTGTTTGTCCAAAATATGCCCCGCCTGTCCGTGGACATTGACGTGGTGTATTCCGACCACACCACACCGCGTCCGACTGCTTTGAAGGCCATTTCAGACGGACTCGATCAAGCCCGCAAACAGCTCGTTAAATTCGGATTGGAAGCCGAGGTTTCGGCCACGAAGGCAGGCGACGAAATCAAACTCTTTATCCGGCGCGGACGCTTTCAAGTGAAAGTGGAAGTCAATCATGTCTTCCGTGGAACGGTGTTGCCCGTTGAAACACGAACATTAAACGCGGAAGCCAAGCGCATTTTCACAACGGATTTATCAGCGCCGGTCCTCGCCCCCGCCGAACTTTACGGCAGCAAACTTGTCGCCGCGATGGATCGGCAGCATCCGCGAGACATTTTTGATGTTCGCGGGCTTTACGAGACAACTGGCCTGACCGCCGACGTGATCGAATGTTTCGTCTGTTATCTCGCCGGCCACAATCGCCCCGTGCATGAGGTGTTGTTTTCCAATGACACAGATCTGTCGGCACCCTTTGAAAATGAATTTGTCGGCATGACGCAAAAGCCAATTTCACTGGCCGAGTTGCAGAAAGTGCGGGCCAAGCTCAAAAAGGAACTGCCGGCCAAATTGACCGCCAATCAGCGGCAATTTTTAATCGGCCTGGTGTCCGGCGCACCCGACTGGCATCTGATGAAATGCCCGCACCTTCAAAAATTGTCGGCAATCCAATGGAAACTTCACAATCTCGCCCGACTGAAAAAATCCAATCCGAAAAAATTCGCGCAGCAGGCCGAGGAGCTTCGCGTCCGGTTTGCCGCCAAAGCAAACTCATAAAGGGAGGGGAAAACCGGCGGAATTCAGTTGTTGCAAGATTTGTAACAACTGGCGGACACATTTCAGGACAAAATCCACTGCGCGTTGGTGCCGGAACCGGTATTGATGGCCAATTAAAGAGGATTTTACCAACGAACACTGTCAGCAAAAACGTCAGCTAACCGAGTAAGAAACAGGTCCCTACGGGTTGGATTGCGTTCCCAATTTTGCCTGTGTCAACAATGTGTCCACTTCCTTACCAATGTCCATTGCAGCTGGATGTCCGGCTTTGATGATCTGTCCCTGGCCATCAATAATATAAGTGGTCGGCACTCCATGCACCCGGAACGCGGTCGCGGGTTTGGATTGCCAGCCTCCATCTCCAGCCCAGACGTTGAAGGTGTTGGTCCAACCACGCTTGTCCACGTGGTCGCGCACTTCTTTCAAGATGTCGTCAATGCTCAAAGGAACTATGGCAACCTTGTCCTGCCAACCGGGGTGGGTTTGCCGGAGGGTCTGCAATTGGGCCATCGGTTCCTGGCAGGGACCGCACCAAGTCGCCCAAAAGTCCAGCACCACGACCTTGCCGCGCAGGTCGGAGAGTTTCATTTTCTTTTCGCCGTCGAGGGTGATGAATTCGATTTCGGGAACGGTTGTCCGGGGCGGCAGTGTGCCGTATTCGGCGACGTAGTTTTCAAATTCCATCTTGGCGGCGGCTTTCGCGTCCAGGATGCCGGCCGGCAACTGATACCAATGAATATTCTCTATGACTTTCCAGTCATCCGCGAACCGCATGATTTGATTGGCGGCAAGAATATAATCTCCGGACAAAGCGGTTCCGTTTTTGGATTTGCCCTCGGTTTTCACCGCCAGTTTCAATGTGAACTGCGAACCCATCAGCCCAACCACCGATCCGGGAGGGCCTTGCGCTTGCATCCGCTCAACCGCCGCTTCCTTGATCTGGATGTCGGCGTTCTTCAAATCAATGCCCGCGTCTTCCATCGTCTGAACGGTTGAACGGACGATGACCATCTGTTCCTGCGCTTGAGCATTAAAGTGGTTGTCCATTTCCTGTCTCGAAGGTCCTTTGCGCCTGCTCTGTTGAACCAAAGTCCAATACAGGTCGCCGGTGACGTAAGCTTCGGTTTTGAAAATGCCCGCATCCCGTTCGCGGATGAAATGAACCAGCGCTTCGCCGAGCTTGAGGAGCGCGGGATCGTCCTGGCCGGTGATGCCCTTGTAGGCCAGTGCCTTGTCGAGGATCGCCATCTCACAGAGGGTTTTGGCATCGGCGATATTTGAGGGGAAAGCCAGCCATTGAACCCCTTCATAAGTTCGCCAGCCACCGGGAAACTTGTTCAAACCTCGCACACCGATCTTGAAATTGCCGTTGGTTGAACTGGTTGCTTCCGAATCTAGATTAAATTCCATCTCCACTTCTTCCGCATAGGGCACTGATCCAAGCCTAGCTTGAAGGCCAGACCACTGCATCGTGTTCAAAGGCTTTGATGTTTTGATGTGCATTTGGATTTTTCCCTTTGAAAAATCCAAATGCAATGTCTCGGCCTGTGCTAAAAGTACCTTGGCACTTGACTCAACCTTTTGGCGGTTGCCTTCACACATGCTTTGAAAACCTTTTAATGGGTCGGCATCCTTCACCGCCGTATTGGTTGAAAGGATGGCTCGAAGGTCTTCGATGGTTGGAGTTAATTCTTTGGCGAACTGGGCCGTGTCGCGGCTTTGCAGCAATTTGACCACCGAATTGCTCACCGCCGAAAAGTCCTCGTTCGTCCCGGCGTCGGTCACGGCTGCCGGCGTCGGTGATACAAAGGCACACAGGAACAGGGCCGCCAGAAAATACGCCGCCCGGTTTGGGATGGAATGGGAAGTTGTGGAAGTTTTCATGGTTGAGGCGAATGGTTGGAGCAATGTAAAAAAAAGCACAAGGAGAATTTATGAAGAAGCAGTCTGTGCTGGTGGCGAAAGAACGCCAGGCGCAACGGCCTGACCTTGGAAAATCAGGCGGGTGACAAGCCTGTGGACACGGCTAGACTCTAATTTCTGATTTTTCCATTGATTAGAATTATGCTTTTGGCAGGTTGATCACCACTAGCCATCAGGATTTAAAATGCTCATGACAGCAAAACGGCATCAGACCACCCCGGTCCACGAATGGGAAAACCTTCTGCGCGAATTTGATTCGCTGCCTGTTTATACCGATACCGAATCAGACTTGGTTCCTGAAATTAAACAACTGCTTGAAGATTTTAATGAGCGATTGGATGGCTGGCGGGAAGAGCAGAAGTCTCGAGCGGATGATTTTAACGTTCTGCGCACCATGCGGCTGTCTAGGAGAGAGCTTTGCCATTCCGACATACTAGCTTGGTTGCTTGACCCTCACGGTTCTCACGCTCAGGGGAATATCGGATTTCGCCTGTTCTTGAAACAGATGAACTTGCCGGAAGAATTTGCCAGCAAGAATTACCGTGTCATCCGGGAATTGTCTGGCGAAGAATCGCAGTTAGACATTGTCATCGAAGCTGAAGGAAAGTTCATCATTGGAATAGAAAATAAAATTGATTCCGAAGAAGGCGACACACAAACCGAGCGTGAATGGCGTGACCTGCGACGAAGAAAAAAATCCATGTCTATCCCGGGCGAAATCATGGCGTTCTTTTTGACGCCGGACGAGAGAGCGCCACTATGCGAATTTTTCAAGCCGATTTCGTGGCAGGCCATCGCGAATGTTTTTGAAATGTTCGCGGATGAAGCAAAAGCTGGGATGGTCAAAATGTTTGCGAAACATTACGCAGAAACAATACGGCATGAAATCGTGCCTGAAATTGAGGAGGATAAATAATGAAAATGAACGACACGGATCGCTGGCTGATTGAGCGTTGGGAAAAACTCCGGCAGGTAGAAAATGCCATGGATGGGACTCGACAACGGTTTGAAAGTCTTTTTCGCGAAGTTCATAAAAAAGTAAGACAAAACCATCCGACTCTGGATCGGATGAACGTTCATCTGAATCCAAAGGAAGTGGAACGTTGGGGCGGCAATGTTGTCTTTTCAAGAGGGAGTTGGCCTTATGATTTGGAGAATTGGCGAACGGGTATTGATGTATGGGGCATTACCCTTGACGAGCTTTCATCTGAAATAAATGCCGATCCGAGCATTTATATTTTTTTCCAGGTGAAAAAAAGCGATCCGAGAATTGAAACTTTCCGGCGACGCATAGCTGCCGAAGCTCCACGAGTTTTTGAAAATAAGAATCTAAAATGGAAAACTACGGATGAGGACGATAACCGGACATTGCTTTGGTATGAAATGCCTGAAGGGAAAAAGAAATTTTTTAAAATGCTTTGTGATGGCCAAGAGCAAGATTTTATAGACTGCATTGCCAACCACGTTGACATCATGTGCGGTTTTATTCCGGTTCTGGATAAGCTATTACTCAGTTAAAAAACCTTCAACGATTTCTTCAATAACCGAGTAAGAAACGGGTAAGTGGCGGGTTAAGTCCGGGAGTTGGCGGATAGTGTTAAAAACCGCTTGAACCCCTGTAAAATCAGCATTAAAATCCCCTTATAAATCAGGATATTGAGGCTGGCAGTCGGTGAAGACCTCGTTCGATTCCGACCCGCGACCAAACTTCGCAGTCTCCATTCCGCGAAACCGAGCCTCGACTCCGCTTGTGTGCTCGTTCCGTCGCGCTAAAATTACACCCGCTCCCGCGCCAGACTTTCAACCAACTGGCTTGACGCCGTAAGCCGAAAGACTGGCTTGCCCCAAGACCCCCCCCCCGCGACCGAACGGCACACCGCTGCACTCCGCCCAGGTTGCCGCTCCATTCCGGCAGCTAAGTTTCGTCACTCCGCAGAATTGAATGGTGTGGTAAGCACACCAGCTTCGCTTGCTCAACTGCGTTTCGGTTCACAGAAATCAATTCCAATAACCGCGAGGTTGCCAATCCGGGGATTTTGTTGCACCAGTTCCAATGCCCTTTCGGAAAGCAGACCGATTACTTCAGCAAAGGCCAACAGTTGCCCGGTTTGGGGATGTTTCCAATGCTGTTGCCGGCCTATCGTCCCGATAACATAAATGCCGTAGCGAGATTGGTGGTCTCGTAGATATTGGCCGACAAGTTGGTTTTCCAAACGCTCAATCAGGTCGGCAATGCTCCAACCCAAATCAGCCAGCTTTACCTCGACTGACACCGGCGGAAGTCCCGGTCGCAAAAAACGCAAATCCGGTCTCTGCTGCAAATCAATCTCAGGCTCTTGCGGCACGTTGTAGCGATTGTTTGCTCGCTCATTTAATTTTCTCGCAAGCCATCGGCGC
>Ga0182017_10000314_pt1 | contig 37731 bp, 27 predicted proteins | sample 712E3DmetaG_FD_120492 | JGI IMG/M metagenome (GOLD analysis project Ga0182017, IMG submission 120492) | Permafrost microbial communities from Stordalen Mire, Sweden - 712E3D metaG | ecosystem: Environmental > Terrestrial > Soil > Wetlands > Permafrost | place: Sweden: Stordalen | collected... | reverse complement strand
TGCTCCCTGCGCTGCTCGCTCACGCACCCCTAGGTGCGCTCGCTCCGCTGCTCGGTCGCGCCTCGGTCTCGGCCGTCGGACGGCGAGCTAGATCCGTGGCGGCCGTCGGGCCGGTGAGGCCTTCGCGGCTCGGTGGGCGCCTGGGCCTGCGCTGTCGATTCTTCGGGGATCGGCTAGGCTGAGCTAGACGTCCCTTGTGACGTCTCTCGCACATGGCCCGAGGAAACAGGATAGATGGGCTCTCTCGAACGGATGGATGAGACAGACGCTCGAATCCTCGACCTTCTCCAGCGTGACGGCCGCGAGCCCTACGCGGAGGTCGGGCAGGCGGTCGGCATGAGCGGACCGTCGGTACATGAGCGCGTGAAGAAGCTCGAGTCCCGGGGCGTGATTCGCGGCTACTCGGCCCTGGTGGACCCGATGCTGCTCGGCTACGGCGTGCTGGCGTTCATCTTCATCAAGCAAGTGCCGGGCACTATCGCCACCGACATGACGGGCGACTTCGTCGCAATCGACGAGATCGAGGAGTGCCACCACCTGGCCGGCGAGGCCGACTACCTGCTCAAGGTTCGCGCGACGGACACCCGCCACCTCGAGCGCGTTCTGCACCGGATCCAACAGGTCGGGCACGTCTTCACGACCGAAACGCAGATGGTGTTCTCGAGCGCATTTGAACGGCGGCCCCTCCGCCTGGCGCCTCAACCGGAGCCCGTGACGAATTCGTCCGGATCGTGACCGAGGCCCAACGACCGGCCGGGAATTCGGTCGACGCTGGCTCCGGGGTCCAACCGAGCAGCCGCAAGGGCAACGTCGTGCCCGAACCGCGGGTCACGACCATGTTCGACTCCATCGCGCCCGTGTACGACCGCATGAACACGCTCATGACCGCCGGCCTCGACGGCCGATGGCGCCGCGCGGCGGTTCGAGCAACGCAGCTGCGCTACGGCGGGACGGCGCTGGACGTGGCCTGTGGCACGGGCAAGCTGACCGCGGCGCTGGCCGGCGCCGTCGGGCCCGCGGGGCGGGTCGTTGGAGTCGACCTGTCGCAGGCCATGCTGGACGTGGCCGCGGGCGCTTGCGGCCGACTACCGGGCGTGGAGTTGAGACTCGGCAACGCCCTCGCCCTGCCGGTCGAGGATGGATCCTTCGAAGCGGCGACGATCGCCTTCGGCCTGCGCAACCTTTCGAGCTTCGAAGACGGCTTCCGCGAGATGGCGCGTGCGGTACGGAGTGGGGGACGCGTAGTCTGCCTGGAACTGTCCGTGCCTCGGCCGCGATTCATGGGCCGCTTCTATCGAGGAGTCTTCCGCGTCATGGCACCCGTCGTCGGAGCGCTATTCCGGCGGGGAGCCGCCTACTCGTACCTGCCCCATTCCCTTGACGGGTTCCCGCCGGCCGAGGAGATCGCGGCCACGATGCGGCGCGCCGGTTTGCGGGACGTGAGTTTCAGGCGACTGGCCCTGGGCGCCGTGGCGCTCCACGTCGGGACGGTCGCCTAGTCCGGGTCGGACCGCGCTCCTGCCGGCCGTACCCGGCAACGCCCCGCGTCGCGGTGCGAGTCAGACGGAGTCCGTGGTCGTCGCGTCCGGTGCCGCGTCCTGTGCCGCTTGGACGCGCGCAGCTTCGAGTCGCGCCGCCTCGGCCGCCGCCTGCGCCGCGCGGATCTGTCCGTCCACGTAGTCGCCGTGGAGGTTCAGCAGCCTGACGATCGTCGCCTCGTCGAGGGTGATTCCCTGCCCCGCCAGCTCTTTGGCCAGCAGTGAGGCCTCGACCGGGTCGACCGGACCGCCCGGGGTCTCGATCGACTCGAATGGGTGGTCGGCCAGGAAGAACCAGGTCATGAGACCGCCGATAACGAGACCGAGGAGACCGAAGAAGAAGTAGAACGGCATTTCGGGCCCTTCCATGGGCGGTGGTCTAGGGCGACGGGGAGCGCAAGGCACCGGTGGTTCGTTGGGCCGACCGCGCCCAGTCCCGGCCAGTATACGGACCGCGCAACCTCCGCGAGACAAACCTCGCCGCCCGGTACACTTGGCGACCATGATCGACTTTACGCCCAATCCGATTGCCCTGGCGGCCGGCCCAATCGAAGTCCGTTGGTACGGCATCGGCTACGTGGTTGCCATTCTTGCCGCCACCTGGCTCGCGATCACTCTCGCCCGCAGGCGCGGCGAACGCACCGATATGATCGTCGACAGCCTCATCGTCATAGCCGTCGCTGCCCTGATCGGTGGGCGCGCCTATCACGTCATCGACCAGTGGTCGACCGGCATCGACTACAAGGATCATCTGGCCCAGATCTTCCTTCCGCCCTACAGCGGCCTCGGCATCTACGGGGGCTTGCTCACCGGCACGCTGGCGGTCATCTGGCTCACTCGCCACTACCACCTCTCGTTCTGGCGCTGGGGCGACATCATCGCGCCCTGCATCCTTATCGCCCAGACCGTCGGACGGTGGGGCAACTTCATGAACCAGGAGCTATACGGCCCGCCGACGGACCTGCCCTGGGGCATCGCGATCCAGTGCCAGTATCGGGTGGCGCAGTATGCCTGCCCTGCGCAGGGCGGCACGACGCCGGTTGACGCCCACTTCATCCCGCTCTTCTTCTACGAGTCGGTGCTGAGCCTGATCGGCATCTTCGTGATGCTGTTCCTGTGGAGCCGTTTCACCGCCCGCCGCCGTCTGCTCATCGCCGGCGACGTCGGCCTGCTGTACTTCGTCTGGTACGGCGTGGAGCGGAGCCTCCTGGAAACCTTCCGCAGCGGCTGGAACTGGACGCTATTCGGCCTCGCAACGGCACAACTGGTTGGTCTCGGCGCCGCTGCCGCGGCCATCGTCGCGATCCTGATTCGCCACTGGTGGGTGCGGCGTCACCCTGAGAGCGGAGCGCCAAAGGCCGACGCCGCTCCTCCCCAGACCGAATCGACCGCCTCCGCAGCGCCGACGGTCGAGCCGGTCGAGCCTGCCGGGACCGAGAAGCCGCGCAAGCCGCCGAAGCCGCGCAAGCCGCCCAAGCCTTCCAAGGCCGACAAAGCGACCGCCGCGGCAGAGCCGCCCGCAGCCGAACCGGTCGATACTCCACCGGCCACCTAGCCGCGCGACGCCTCCTCGCCCATCCACCAGATCACCAGGCATCGGCACTTCCCCGGCCGCTCTCGAGGCCCGGGCCGTATCCCTGCTGCCTACCACCCCAATGGGCGGGGTCCCGCGAATCCCTCGTCCGGATGGGTTCATCTGCCGCCGGGAGGGGCTCGGTTTGCGCGAGGGGGGTTCCGCTTCGTACAATTCCCCCGTTCCCGAAAACGACGTAACTCTAGACAGAAATCCCGCCCCGCCAGGTATGCGGCCTCGAGCCCACGTGGCTTGCGCCGCGCCCTACGGGCCGTGCCCCATCGGGACAGCGAGGAGACAACGGTGACTACGCTCGGCGCCAGGGTCGAAGGGCAACCGCAGAGTCTGTCTGCGGGGCATCCCGTCGTTCGTTGGGTGAACGAGGTTGCAGCCCTGACTACCCCCGACGCGATCTACTGGTGCGGCGGCTCGGAGGCCGAGAACAGCCGCTTGTGCCAGCTGCTCGTGGACGCCGGAACCTTCATCCGCCTCAACCCCGACCTGCGACCCAACAGCTTCCTAGCCCGCTCGGATCCCTCCGACGTCGCTCGCGTGGAGGACCGGACCTTCATCTGCTCCGAGAAGCAAGAGGACGCCGGCCCGACCAACAACTGGTGCGCCCCGGCCGAGATGCGAGCCACGCTCAACGGGCTCTTCAAGGGCTGCATGCGCGGCCGGACGATGTACGTCATGCCGTTCTCGATGGGTCCGGTCGGTTCGCCGATCGGCCGGCTCGGCATCGAGATCACCGACTCGCCCTATGTCGTGGTCAACATGCGAATCATGACCCGCATGGGCGAGGCCGCTCTGACCGAGATCGTCAGGACCGGCGAGTTCGTGCCCGCCGTGCACTCGGTGGGCAAGCCCCTGGCTCCCGGCGAGAAGGACATCCCGTGGCCGTGCGACCCGGAGACCAAGTACATCGTCCACTATCCGGAGACCCGCGAGATCTGGTCCTACGGGTCGGGCTACGGCGGCAACGCCCTGCTCGGCAAGAAGTGCTTCGCGCTGCGTATCGCCTCGGTCATCGCCCGCGACGAGGGCTGGTTGGCCGAGCACATGCTGATCATCAAGGTCACCGCACCCGACGGCCGGGTCAAGCACATGGCCGGCGCCTTCCCGTCGGCGTGCGGCAAGACCAACCTGGCGATGCTCGAGCCGACGATCCCCGGCTGGAAGGTCGAAACGATCGGCGATGACATCTGCTGGATGAAGTTCGGCGCGGACGGCAAGCTGCACGCCATAAACCCCGAGGCGGGCTTCTTCGGCGTCCTGCCCGGCACCAGCATGACCACCAACGCCAACGCGATCCGGACGCTGTATGCCAACTGCATCTACACCAACTGCGCCCTCACCGACGATGGCGACGTGTGGTGGGAGGGCCTGACCGCCGAGCCGCCGGCTCACCTCATCGACTGGACCGGCCACGACTGGACGCCCGGCGGGGACAAGCCGTCCGCCCATGCCAATGCTCGCTTCACCGCACCCGCCAGCCAGGATCCCGCCATCGCCTCGGACTGGGAGGATCCGGCGGGCGTCCCCATCGACGCGATCATGTTCGGCGGCCGCCGTGCCACCACGGTACCGCTCGTGCGCGAGGGTTTCGACTGGGTGCACGGCGTCTTTCTCGGCTCGATCATGAGCTCGGAGATGACCGCCGCAGCCTTCGGCACGATCGGCAAGCTTCGCTTCGACCCGTTCGCGATGCTGCCGTTCTGCGGCTACAACATGGCCGACTACTGGGGCCACTGGCTCAAAATCGGCCAGAAGGCCGGCGCCCAGCTGCCGCGCATCTACCTGGTCAACTGGTTCCGCAAGGATGCCGACGGCAAGTTCATGTGGCCCGGTTTTGGCGACAACAGCCGCGTGATCGAGTGGATCTTCGGCCGCTGCTCCGGCGAGGACGATGCGGTCAGGACTCCAATCGGGTTCTTGCCCGCGCCCGGCGCAATCGACACAGCCGGCTTGGACATTACCGCCGATAGGCTGGCCGCCCTCCTCGCCGTCGATCCGGCGGCATGGGTCGTGGAGCTGGCCGCTATCGAGGACCACTACGCCAGGTTCGGATCGAGGGTGCCGGCGCCGCTGACCGCGTACCTGGAGCGCGTGAAGAAGGCCATCGCCGCCGCCTGAGGGGAGCAACGGGGGAAGCAAGTGGATACGGCGGGGCCGCTCGCCTCGGCGCGACCGGAGGGCGTGGCACCATTCGGCCGCCCGATCGGGCCGGTCTTGGCGCTCATGCTCCTGGCCCCTTTCATGGCCGAGGTGCTCTCCGGCGCCTCGTCACCGCTCGGCCTCGTCGTCTTTCCGCCCCTCATCGCCCTGGACCTGGGCCTGTACGGCTGCGGGGCAGTGCTGATTCGCGAGGCGGTCCTTCGTTGGAACCGCGGCTGGCCGGGCGTCCTTGCGCTGGGCGTGGCCTTCGCTTTCGTCGAGGAGGGGCTCGTCGTCTCAAGCTTCTTCGACCCGAACTCGCCGCCACGACGAGCTTTCGACTCGTCCGGGAGGTGGGGCGCCGGCCCGGACGGCTCGAACTGGGTCTGGATCCCGGTCCTGTGCCTCTTCCACGCCGTGGTGGCTATCGCGCTGCCGATCCTGGTCGTGCAGCTGGCCTACCCTTCGCGAGCCCGCGCGACGTGGCTTTCCGGGCGCCGCATCCTGGTCGCCGCTGCGTGCCTGATCCTGGCGGCCCTCCTCGGTCGGGCGATGTTCAGCTCGGGCGCCTTCGCCGACGGCTACTACGCCCACATCGAGGGTTGGCAGGTCGGAGCGTCGCTCGCCGCAATCGTCGGTCTGGTGGCTCTGGCGAGATCCCTGCCGGCTCGGATCGGGCCGCAGGTGGGTGGCAGAGCGCCGGAGCCATGGCTCGTTGCCGTTCTCGCCGCGGCCGCCTATGCCGCTTACTTCCTGGCCGGCATGGGCGGCGAATCGGTCGGTTTGCCGCCGGCCGTGGCCCTGGGCGCCGTGCTGACCCTCGCGACGGTCGCGGCCCTTGCGCTGACCTGGGCCTCCGCCGGCGAGGGCTGGTCCGATCGACACCGCTTCGCCGTTCCGGTCGGAGTGGGGGCCTTCTACGTGGTCGTCAGCCCGCTTCTGGGTCCGGTCGGCCTGCTCGTCGGCCTCGGCACCGCCGCCGTAATGTGGCGAGGCTGGCGCCGGCTGAGGACCACCTAACCCTTCGAACGCGCCGTCTCCCTCGACGCGTAGCGTCTACCGGTTTCGGTAGGTACCGGGCTCCCGCGCAAGGCGCGTCCCGGTTACCATCCGGCTGTCGGTCGGCAACCTGCCGCCGGCCAGAGCAGCGACCGAATCGCGCCGGCTCCCTCGCCGGCGTCCCGCAAGAGGGAGATCGAAATGCCAGTCTGTCGTCGCAAGGTAACGGTCATCGGAGCCGGCAACGTCGGCGCCACCGCGGCCCAGCGGATCGCCGAAGCGGGCGTCGCCGACGTGTATCTCATCGACGTCGTGCCGGGGTTGCCTCAGGGCAAGGCGCTCGATCTGGCGGAATCCGCGCCGCTCCAGCACCACGACCAGATGATCGTCGGCACCAACGACTACGCCGACACGACCGAATCGGACGTCATCGTCGTTACGGCCGGCATGGCCCGCCAGCCCGGCCAGACCCGGGACGACCTCCTGTTCAAGAACATGGGCATCGTCCGGGACGTGGTCACCAAAGCCGTTCACTACTCGCCCGACGCGATTCTGATCATCGTCACCAACCCACTCGACGCCATGGTCCACGTGGCGCTCGAGGCGAGCGGCTTTCCGCGCGAACGGGTCATCGGCATGGCGGGCGTCCTGGACAGCGCCCGGTTCCGTTCCTTTATCGCCATGGACCTGGGCGTTTCGGCCTCCGATGTCACCGCCTTTGTGCTGGGCGGCCACGGCGACACGATGGTTCCGCTGCCGCGCTTCTCGACGGTGGGAGGGATTCCGCTGCCGGAGTTGATGAAGCCCGAGCGGATCGAGGAGCTGGTGCAGCGCACTCGCACCGGCGGAGCCGAGGTCGTGGCCTTGCTCAAGTCGGGCAGTGCCTTCTACGCGCCGGCCTCGTCGGTCCTGCACATGGTCGATTCGATCCTCAACGACCGAAAGCGAGTCCTGGCCTGCGCAGTCCTGCTGAGCGGCGAATACGGGATCGACGGTCTGGTCGTCGGAGTCCCGATCGTCCTCGGCGCCGCCGGCGTCGAGAGGATCATCGAGGTCGCTCTGACGGAAGCCGAACGGACGGCGCTGAACACGTCCGCGGGGTCGGTGAGGAGCCTCGTCGAAGCAATGGAGAAGGCACCGCAGCAGGCACCTGCCTGATCAGTCCGGGCGATCCTCCGGGCTCCGATCGCCGCGCCGCGGCTCCTGCCTCCGGGAGATGGGAAAGCCCCGGCGGTCCCGTCCTGCCGGGGCTTCCCAGGGCGAAGCAAAGAGAATGAAGGCGCCGGTCCCGGCCCCCCGGGATTCCGGGACCAGCGCTTTTCGCCCGTCCGATCCCCCTCGGTGGCAGCCGTTGCCGCACATCGGGCGATTTCCCCCTTTTCGATTTCGGGGATTGCCCGGGAACAACCCCGGGCTTGCACCGACGCGCATATCAAGCCACGGATTTGCGGCTCGACCGAGGGACCACCCGACAGCGGGCCTGTCGGACAGCCGACACTCCCGTGGCCGGCAGACTCGGTGGCGCCCGTACCGGTAAACTCGAAACGTGCTCAACGTCATCCGCCTGGACTTCGATCCCTCCACGTCGATCTTCGGCCTGTCGATTCGCCTGGAGACGCTCGCCGTCGCCGGGGTGATTCTCGCCGTCCTCCTCCTCGCTGCCTTGAGCTCGGGGAGGGTCAATTCGGCGACGGCCGCCGAGGATGGCAGCGAGGAGCCGGCCGCTCCGAAGCTACGCCGCGACGACCTGATCCTCATCGCCTTCGGTGCCGTTCCGGGAGCGGTGATCGGCGGCCGGTTGGGCTACGCCTTGATCCACCTCGACTACTACAAGCTCGATCTGCCGACGATCGCCGACCCCGGGCAGGGTGGCTACGACCTGACGCTGGCGGTGGTCCTGGGTACGGTGACGGCGATCGCGGTGGCCAGGCTCCTGGCCGCTCCGATCGACCGCTGGCTCGGCGTGGCGGCGGTCCCGGTCTTGCTGGGCCTGGGGCTGGGCAAGCTGGCCACGATTCTGGGTGGGGCCGGGCAGGGCAGCTACTCCGACGCGTCGTGGGCCACCAGCTACGTCGGGCCGGGCCTCTGGGGCAGCACGAACCCCGACTTCGCCGCAGTCCCGTCGCAGGCTATAGAAGGCGGCCTCGTTCTGGCTGTCGCGGCATCGTTGCTCGTGGTGCCGTTCCTTCTGAGACTCCGAGTTCGGCGGCGGTGGCGTCTTGCCCGTCCCGGCCTGGCGCCACGGCGCGAATGGCGCCTCCTCACCGGCCGCCGTCGCTACCTGACCGCGGTGAGCCTATGGGCCCTGGCCAGGTTCGCGGTCGCCTTCACCTGGCGCGATGCCCGCGTCCTGGGTCCATTCACTGCGGAGCAGCTGATCCTGCTGCTCGTCGCCGCCGCGGCGTTGGTCGGGCCGGAGGTTCTGGCGGGGGTCAGTCGTGTCCGGGCCGCGATGGCGTCTCGTGGCGCCGCCCGTCGGGCGGCCCATGCGGCGGCGGAGGAGGCCGCGACCAAGGCGTCGGAGGTCACCACTGCGGCAGCTGCCGGCGCACCTGGCGAGGCCGCACCCGGCGATACCGCACCCGGCGATGCCACCGCACCGGGCGAGGCGGCCGAACCGGCGTCCTGAACGCGAGCGGCTCGCCCTCCGCGCCGTCTCAAGGCCCTCCGGAGTATGCTCGGGGAACTTCGCCGGGCGGGTCGACGATCGCACGACCGCCCCAGCCAGACCCGCCTGCAGGAGGGATGATGCCGCCGTCGCGCTCAGGATCGGACCCGGTCGCAGGGCGTGCCAGGTCGGCGCGGGCCTCCAAGCCGGCCGCCTCCAAGGGGGCCGCCCCCGAGTCCGTGGCGCCGCCGGCAGTCCTTCCGTCCGCGGATCCGGTTCCGCCGACGCAGGCGAGGCTCCCGGGTCGATCGGCCGGCGTCAAGAATGTGCGGGGTCCAAAGGCGCCGGCCCGGGCACCCGAGCCGCCACGGACGCCGCCGGTCCTGGTTCATCAGATGAGGGGCGACGTCGTCGAGAGTCGCCATCGCGGATCGATCGTCGAGGTTGGGATCGACGGCACGGTGCAGCGCGTCCTTGGCGATCCCGAGACCCTCGTCAACCTCCGATCTGCCGTCAAACCGTTCGGGCTCGTTGCCCTTGTCGAGGCCGGTGGAGTGGAGGAGTTCGGCCTATCGGACGCCGAGCTGGCGATCATGGCGGGTTCGCATTCCGGCGAGGACCTCCACGTTCGAACGCTGCAGGCGGTCTTCCGCCGGGCCGGCGTCTCGCAGCAGTTTCTGGGCTGCGGATCGGAGGGCGCGCCGCTCGACGCGCTGACCGCGGCTCGCCTGTCTCGCGACGGCGAAAGACCGGGGTCGGTGCGCCACATGTGCTCCGGCCAGCATGCCTCCCTGCTCCTGCTGTGCCGGATCAAGGAATGGCCGTTCGAGGAGTACTGGCGGCCCGACCATCCCGTCCAGCTGCTCTATGAGGCGACGGTGGCTCGCGTCTTCTCCACCTCGCCCGAGCTGCTCCGGGTCTCGACCGATGCCTGCGGAGTGCCCACCTACGCCTTCCCTCTGGTCGAGGTCGCGCGAGCCTTCGCCATGCTGGCGGACCCTACGGCGATTCCCCATCGCGATAGCCGCTCGTCGCTTGCCGACGCGCTGTGTCGCATCCGCGACGCGATGCTGGCCAATCCCGAGATGGTCGCCGGCAGCCGGGACAGGCTCGACACATCGGTCATGAAGGCCGCACCCGGTCGGATCGTGGCCAAGGGCGGGGCTGAAGGCCTGCGCGGCTTCGCTCTGCTGCCGGGAGAAGGCCGGCCCGGCGCCTCCGGGGTGGCCATCAAAATCGAGGACGGCGGCGGCTTTGATCGAGCTGCCTCGGCCGCGTCGGTGGAGACGCTTCGGCAGGTCGGTGCGCTCGACCCCGCCGCCCTGCGTGCCCTGGCCCGCTACGCCCGACCGGTCGCCCTGGATCCGCGCGGCGAACGAGTCGGCGAGGCGGTCGCCAGGTTCGAACTCGCGCCGGTCGGCGAGCTTCTGTAGGCGCCCGCCGCTCCCCTTTGGCGGTCCATCGCCAAGGCCACGGATCCCTATGACACCTGGCCGAGAACCACCCGGACCTGATGGGTGGCACCGTCGTCGGCGAGCGGGATAGTGGCGCCGCCGTTCGGCAGTGCCTGTCCGTCGAGTTCCGCCGACCCCACCCCACGACTGATCCCCTGTGGGTTATCCACGACGATCTCGTATGTGGCAGAGTGATAGTGGAAGCTGATCTCGTAGCGTGGCCAGGCGCGGGGGATGCAGGGGTCGATCAACAGCGTCGTTCCGCGCAAGCGGAATCCAAGGATCCACTCCAGGCCGGCCTGGTACATCCAGCCCGCCGAAGCCGTGTACCAGGTCCAACCGCCGCGGCCGACATGCGGCGGTTCCGCGTAGACGTCGGCTGCCATCACGTAGGGTTCCACCTTGTAGCGCTGGACCCCGGCCCGAGTGCTGGCGTGGTTGATGGGATTCAGGATGGAGAAGAGCTCGCCGGCCTTGTCGCCGTTGCCAAGAGCGGCGAAGGCGATGGCCGACCAGATGGCTCCGTGAGTGTATTGGCCACCGTTCTCCCGGATGCCCGGCAGATAGCCCTTCACGTAGCCCGGATCGACCGCTGAATGGTCGAACGGCGGGGTGAACAGCAGGACGAGGCCGTCCCCGCGTCGAACGAGATACTCCTCCACCGCGGCCATCGCCCGCTCGGCGTGAATGGGATTGGCGGCGCCCGACAGGACGCTCCACGACTGGGCGATCGAGTCGATACGGCACTCGACGTTGCTGGCGGAACCCAGCGGCGTGCCATCGTCGAAGTAGGCTCGGCGATACCAGTCGCCGTCCCAGCCGGCGCGTTCGAGGGCCCCCCGGAGCGACTTCATGTGGGCTCGCCAGCGCTCCGCTCGAGGATTCTGACCGCGGGCCTCTGCTATCGGCGCGAAGGCGGCCAGGACGGTGTAAAGGAACCAGCCCAGCCAGACGCTCTCGCCCCGTCCCTCATTGCCCACCCGGTTCATGCCGTCGTTCCAGTCGCCGGTCCCAATGAGGGGCAGACCGTGGGCGCCGAGCGCAAGGCTCCGGTCCAGAGCCGCCACGCAGTGGTCGAACAGCGAAGCCGACTCCGAGGACCGCTCCGGCAGGAAGTAGGCGTCCATCTGGTCCGACCGGAGAGCCGGTCCCGCGAGATACGGGACGATCTCGTCGAGTACTGCCGTGTCGCCGGTGACTGAGAGGTAGCGATCGACCGCATAGGGCAGCCACAGGCGATCGTCCGAGATCCGGGTCCGGACGCCCCGACCGGACGGCGGATGCCACCAGTGCTGCGCATCTCCCTCGACGAACTGGTGTTCCGCGGCTCGCAGGATGTGTTCCCGGGCGAGTGCGGGCCGTGAGGTGGTCAGGGCGATGACGTCCTGGAGCTGGTCGCGGAACCCGTAGGCGCCGCCGGCCTGGTAGAACGCCGTCCTTGCCCACAGGCGGCACGAGAGAGTCTGGTAGATGAGCCAGCGGTTGAGCAGGATGTCCATCGAGCGGTCGGGTGTCCGCACCTGAACTGTGCTCTGGGTGTCTTCCCAGAAGCTCGCGACGCCACGCAACGTGGCCTCGTGATCGGCCGTTCGCCCGCGCCGGATCAGGTCGGCCGCCGCGGTGGCTCCGGCCGCATCGCCGAGGAGTACCAGCACCTGGGTCCGCTCTCCACTGGCCAGCTCGAAGCTGGTCTGCAGCGCGGCGCAAGGGTCCATGCCCGCGCCGGCGGCACCCCCAAGCCGGTACCCGCGATCCAGCCCGGCCGGCCGGTCCGGGGCCCCGTTGCGGCCGAGGAATTCGGTCCGATCAGCCGTCCACGTCGTCTGCCGCCCACCGAGGTCGAGGAAGGCGACCCGGCCGCCGAATTCCGTATTCCACGGGTTTCGTACGAGGAGGGCCTTCGTCTCCGGCTCTAATGCCGTGACGATTCGGGGGCCGCTGTCCCCCCGCGAGGTGCCCAGCGCCCACTCGGCGTAGGCGGTCACGGAGAGGCGTCTGGAGCGTCCGGATGCGTTCTCGATGGTCAGTACCGAGACCTTCAGCGCTTCGTCGAGCGGGACGAACTGGACGAGGTTGGTTTGGATTCCGTCGTGCGCATGCTCGAACCGGCTGTATCCGGCACCGTGACGGGCGACGTACGTAGATTCCTCGAGGCGGATCGGCTGTGCCGTCGGCCCCCACAGGTCGCCACTGTCGTCATCTCGGAGGTAGATCGCCTCGCTTACGGGGTCGCTGACGGGATCGTTGGACCAGGGCGTCAGCTGGTTCTCGCGGCTGTTCCCCGACCAGGTGTAGCCCGACCCGGACTCGGAGACCTGGAATCCGAACGAGGCGTTGGCGATCACGTTCAACCACGGCGCCGGCGTTGATTGACCCGGACCAAGGATCGTGACGTACTCGCGGCCACCCTGAGCGAAGCCACCGAGCCCATTGAAGAACTCAAGCTCCGGACGCGGGGTGGTCGGCTTGCTTTTGGTCTGCCCGGATACGCGTGTCGATGGGGGAGGGGCGAGCTTCTCGGGGGCATGCTCCAGGCGGATGACCTGATCGGCGAGACTGCCCCGGCGGCTCAGCAGCACGGCCCGGGCGGCCGCCAGGAGGAGAGTGTGATCCTGGGTGGAGAGGCGGTCGCCGCGCAGGATGTACACCCCGCCGTGGCCCGGATGGCCTTCGGGGACCAGGCTCCGCCCGGCGGCGAGGCTGGACTGGCTCATCCGAACGAGGGCCTCGAGCGACTCCTGGAGGGTCTGGGCGTAGGTCACGCCATGTTCGTTGAGTATCACGAGGTCGACGTCCAGCAGCTTGAGGCGCCAGTACTCGTGAGCGCGGAGGAGCTGTCGGACGATGTCTAGATCCTCGACTTCATCGATCCGAACCACCACGATGGGCAGATCGCCCGAGATGCCGTGAGCCCACAGCCCGGGTGCCCCCAGCTGGTTGCTGGCCAGCAAGCTCGCCGCCGGGCGGAGCGACGGGTCTGAGTAGATGATTCGGTTGGCCAGTCTCTGGAAGAGGAGGGCCTCGTCGGCCTCGATCCCAAGGTGAAGGAGCTGGACCTGGGCCTGCGTCCAGGCCAGAGTCGCCGCCCGTTCGAAGGTTGCCGACTCGCGGTATTTGTCGGCGAGGTCCAGGACGTCTTCGCGTGACTCGGCGACGACCGTGGAGAAGATGGCGTGGGCAGTCGTGCCGGGGGCCAGTGTGACCCGGCACCGCAGGCTGAAGATAGGATCCAATACGGCGCCGACGGTGTTCGAGAGTGGACGCCCATCGATCACCGAGACCGGCGAGCGGACCGACCGACCCCGCCCGAGGAAGCGGGAGCGATCCGTTTCGTACTGGATGACTCCGACGGCCTCATCCTCAACCGCTGCGACATGGGCGGCCCAGATCTGCTTCTCGTCCCGGGATCTAGGCCGGCGGGTCGCCACAAGGGCACCGATATCGGAGACGAACTCGGTTTGGACGAACAGGTTCTGGAATGCCGGGTGAGCGGCATCGGCCGCCTGGGGCGCGAGAGCGATCTCCGCGTATGACGTCAGCTCGATATGGCGAGGGCGTGAGCCGAGATTCGTCAGCGACACGCGCCGGATCTCGGCGTCGTGCTCGGCCGACACGACGATGGTCAGGCCGGTCTCGATCGAGCCATCGCGCCGGGAGAAATCGGCGTGATCCTCCGAGTACGTGACCTCGTAGCTGTCGGCTTCCATGCCGCTGGGCTGGTAACCCGCCGACCAGATCGCGCCCGTGTCGATGTCGCGCAGGAAGAGATAGCTGCCCCACGAATCACGAGTCGCGTCCTCGCGCCAGCGAGTCACCGCCACGTCCCCCCAGCGGCTGTAGCCGGATCCCGCGGCCGTCACCATGACCGCGTAGCGCCCGTTCGACAGAACGTGCGTCCGCGGCATCGCGTCGTGAGGCGAGGTGAACCGACGCAGGACCGGCGGCACGAGATCGCGCACCTCGGCGGCGCTCCTGACCTCTTCGGCGCGTGGTCTGGCGACGAGCACGTCGCGCGGCATCCGCTCCTGGAGCAGCAGCTCCGTCGCCTCGACGATCGGGTCCGCGTGGAAGCGCTCGATCATGGCCCGGTTGTTTATAACGTTGCCGAGGGCGACCAGCGCCATCCCCTGATGGTGGGCCATGTAGCTACCGACGATCGCGACCGAGGCCCCTTCGGGCAGGCGGCGCGCTGTATAGTCGAGCGCCTCCCGAAAGCCGTATCGCCCGCTTGCCCCGGCACTACTCAACCGGGCGAAGTTCCTGACCGCGGCCTCGGGCCGGACCATTGCCGCGAGGGCGGTTGCGTAGGGGGCCACGACGATATCCTCGCTCAGGCCCCGCTTCAGGCCGAGGCCGGGCACGCCGAAGCTCGCGTACTGGTAGGTCTGGTCGAGGTCGCGCGCATTGAACGCCGATTCGGAGATGCCCCAGGGCACACCGAGGCCGGCGGCGTAGCCCATCTGGCGGGCCACGACCAGGCGGTAGGTCTGGTTGATCAGGCTGAGAGCAGGAGCGCGCATCACCAAAGCGGGCATCAGGTACTCGAACATGGACCCGGACCACGAGATCAGGGCCGAACCGTTGCCGACGGGCGTCAGAGGGCGGCCGAGCCGGAACCAGTGGTCCGGGGCGACGTCGCCCTTGGCGATCGCGAGGAAGCTGGTGAGGCGAGCCTCGGAGGCGAGGAGGTCGTAGTAGCTCGAATCGAGCGCCCCGTCCCGGACCCGAAACCCGATCGAGAAGAGTTTGCGGGTCGGATCGAACAAGAAGCTGAAGTCCATCTCCCGGAAGAGCTTCTGGGCTCCGTCGGCGATGGCCGCGAGTCGTCGAACGAGCATCGCGGCAACCGGTGGTCCGTTGACGGTCTGGCCGATCCGTAGATCAGCCATCTCCGCGATCGTGGGGAAGGCCGTCGTATAGGGAGGTGGCCCGAGCAGGGAGAGGTCGAGCGCATGGCTGCTCACGGCCAGGCGGGCCGCCTCGGCCCACGTCACCAGATCGCCGTCCGGAGCCTCCCCGCGTTCAGCGGTGAGGGCCGCCGCAATGTCCGACAGCGTCTGCGAGTACACAGACAGCTGAGCCAGACGCCCTGCCCAGGCCTCGGGACTCGTCGGCGCGGCGGCACTGGCGTCCGTGGGCAGCTCGAGAGCGTCGTCGAGGTGCCGCCGGGTGAGCGTCTGACTTCTCCGGTCGTCGCCGATGGCGCCTGCAGCCTTGCGGGTCAGCGCGATTCCGTCACCGATGCCGGCGAGTGCAGCCTCGACCGGTAGCGGCTGGTCGATCATCAGGCGGCAGGCATTCGAGAGCGCAAGCAGGTGGCCGGCGAGATTACCACTGTCGACCGACGACACGTACGCCGGATCGAGTCGGCGCAGGTCGCGCGTGTCGTACCAGTTGTAGAGGTGCCCGCGGAACCGCTCCAGCTTGCCGATGGTCGCGAGCGTCGTCTCGAGGCGCTCCACCATCTCGAGCGTGCCGATCCAACCGAAGTCGCGAGCTGTCACGGTCGCCAGCAGGTACATCCCGATGTTCGTCGGCGAGGTGCGATGGGCGACGACCGGCGTGGGGTCGTCCTGGAAGTTGTCAGGCGGCAGCCCATGGTCTTCCGGACCGACGAATGCCTCGAAGAACCGCCACGTCCGGCGGGCGGTCAGGCGGAGCGCCCCGATGTCGGCCGGCGATAGTTGTTCTTCGGCCGATTCGGGCGGTGGCAGGCTGACCAATCGGGCGATGAGTGGCGAGAGCAGCCACAGGCCTATGAACGGTGCGGCGACCAGGCCTGCGCTCGGCTTCAACGCCAGGACGAGGACCGCGGCCCCGACCGCGAGGACCACGGCGCCCGCCATCTGCCGGTAGAAACCCGCGAGGTCGAGGTCGGGACGGGCCTTGGCCTGCGCGGCCGTCGTCCACTCGAGGAGGTTCCGCCGGGTGGCATACAGCCGGACCAGCGTTCGCAGGATCGCGTCGACCATCAGCCAGGCCTGATACGCAAGGAACGTGAATCCCAGGCAGACGTGGGCCAGCGCGAGGGCGATGTCGCCGCCCACGGCCCGCAGGTGGCTGCGCTTGGAGATGCCCTGCCGTTGCGGTCGCAGTCCCGCCAGGACTGGTAGCGTCTCGGGGACGATCGCCGCCACCAGTACCAACGTAGTCCAGATGCCGGCCGAAATCAGAGGGAGGGTCCAAGCCGCCACCAACGTGGCCAGCATGAGAGGAGCCGACAAGGTTCGGCGAAGGTTGTCGACCATCTTCCAGCGGGCGATGGCGGGCATCGAATCCCGCCTCCGCCGGCCCCTTGCGTCGCGGGCCCGGCCGAGGATCCAGGGCAGGAGCTGCCAGTCGCCCCGCGCCCAGCGGTGCTGGCGAGCCGTTGAGACCAGATAGTTCGAAGGGAACTCGTCGAAAAGCTCCACATCGGTCACCAGCCCGGCTCGGGCGAAGATGCCCTCGAACAGGTCGTGGCTCAGGAGTGCGTTCTCCGGTACCCGGTCCGCCATCGCCGCCCTGAAGGCGTCTACGTCGTAGATGCCCTTGCCGGTGTAGCTCCCCTCCCGGAACAGGTCCTGGTAGACATCCGAGACCGCGGAAGCATAGGGGTCGATCCCGGCCGATCCGGAGAAGATCCGCCCGAAGATCGATCCCTCATGCTCGGCCGGGAGGATCGAGGTGATCCGTGGCTGCAGCACGCCGTAGCCGTCGGTAACCCGGCCGGCTCGCGAATCGAAGGTCGCCTGGTTGAGCGGGTGAGCGATCGTCCCGACGAGGCGACCCACGGCGCCCCGGGGCAACCGCGTGTCGGCGTCGAGGGTGACCACGTAACGCACGTCCGTGGGCGGGGTCGACGAGCTTCGCCCCGTCGTCAGGATGTCCGTCGTCGCGGAGCCGCACAGGAGGGCGTTTAGTTCCTGGAGCTTGCCGCGCTTGCGCTCCCAGCCCATCCAGCAGCCCTCGGCCTCGTTCCAGCGTCGCTTCCGGTGGAAGACGAGGAACCGGGCGCCTCCCCCGGGCGCCTCCCCGTAGCGCTCGTTGAGTCGATCGATGGCTGCCGCTGCTGCCGAGAGGAGCTCGTCGTCGCCGGGGAGGTGCTCGGTTGGGGCGTCGAGCCAGTCCGACAGCAGGGCGAACCGAAGATCGCCATCGCGGTTCGACAGGTAGTGAACCTCAAGACCGCTGACCTGGGCCTCGGCGTCGGCCTCGCTGGTCAGGAGCATCGGCACGACCACGAGCGTTCGCAATCTGGACGGTACGCCATCGTCCAGGTCGAGCCGGGGCAGGGCTCTGGGGCCCAGCACGTGGGTGACTTCCCAGTTGACGAGGGCGACCGCGAGGTCGGACGCCGGGAGAAGCGCAAGGATCGCGACGAGGATGACGGCTCCCGTTGGCGGCCACCCGGACAGAAGGAACGGAACGGCGAGGATCGGCGCCGTGACCAGCGCGAGCGTTCCGAGGTAGCCACGCCCTGAGGCCCGGAGATAGGCGCGCCGCAGCCGGTCGGCCAGGGGCGGCCGAACGTGCAGGGCCCGCTCGAACTCGGAGCGGCCGTCGGAGATCAGGAAGTAGCCGGGATCTCGGCGTCGACCTGCCACGGACGGTTCGGCCTCGTCCGCGACCGGAATGCCGTCCGACGGTACGCCATCCGAGATCGCCACGGCTCTCCGGGCGATCTCGATCTCAGTCAGGCCCGAACCCCGCGATAGCTCTTCGACCGCGTGGCGGTAGCGATCCCGAGTCGCGAAGTCCATCTCCGCGAACGGACCCCGCGCCCGCAGAACTTCATCGACCAGGCCGACACTCTCGACGAACTCCGCCCAGTCGAACCACGATATGAGGCGCATGCTCGTGATCACGTTTCGGACTGTCACGTTCACCGTCGCCTGCCGCTGATGCTCGAGGCGGACAATCTCCTCGGCGGTGGTCCCCTGGTCCGCGAGAAGCTTCTCCAGCCAGCCCAGGGCGGGCGTGACCGCGGGGTCCTGATCGCGCAGACGCTGGAAGAGCTGGACTCGGGCCCACGACGGCAACGCCGCAGGTGAGAGTCGACGCAGGGCCGCCAGGGCGACTTCTGGGCTCTCGTTGCCGAGGCCGAGCAGGCCGTCGGCGAGCTCGTCTGCTTTCTGCCGCTCTGCCCGACTGCGCACGATCAAATCGGCGATGCGGCGAAGGTTGTCGACCAGCAGGATCCGGAGGGTGATCGCGATCGCCCACAACTCGCCGATTGTCAGCGGCTCCACGCCCTGGTAGGCCCGCACCATGCGGCGCAGGCTCTCCGGTTCGAAGCGGCTGTCTGTGTGCGCGATATATGCCCAGGCGAGGCCAAGGACCCGCGGGTAGCCCGCGAGATGGCCCTCGGCCAGTTTGGGGAGCTCGCGGTAGTAATCAGGGGGCAGGTCGTCGCGAATCTCGCGCAGCTGCTCGTCGACGATGTGGAAGTTGTCGAGCAGCCATTCGGCCGCCGGCGTGATCGACCGCTCTTCCTTGATCGCCCGAGCAAGGATCTTGTACGACTCGAGAAGGACCCGGCCGTTGTCGGCGATTCGGGGCCCCATATCGTGTCCCCGACGAGGCGAGTCGGTCACCGTCTGGGCCGCGGCAAGGGTCTGCGCGTGCTGCTCCAGCCGCTCGACGCTGAAGAGTTCGGCGAGGATCGGATCCTCGAGCCCGGCCTCCGCGGGAACCGGCCGCCGACCGCGACGAGGCGGATCCGGGAGAGGCTGGCTAGATCTCATCTGTGGCCCTCAGCTCACGGCCTGACCCGGCCTGCATCCACCTCAAGCTGGGGGGAAGGCGTCAATGATAGCTATGCTCGCGAACAGCGCCCGGCTTCTGTGCCCCCTGGCCCTACACTTCGTTCCATGAGCGACATCCGCGTCCGAATCGCGCCCAGCCCGACCGGGCCGCTGCACCTCGGCACGGCCAGGACGGCGCTCTTCAACTTCCTCTTCGCCCGCCACACCGGCGGAACCTTCATCTTCCGGCTCGAAGACACCGACCAGGCCCGCTCGACCGAGGCTTACGAGCTGGACATCATCGACGGCCTCCACTGGTTGGGGATCCGCTGGGACGAGGGGCCCGGCATCGGCGGCGAGACCGAGCGCGGCACCTACGGTCCCTACCGCCAGATGGAGCGCCTGCCGCGGTACGACGAGGCGGCGGCGCGGCTGCTGGCGGAGGACAAGGCCTATCACTGCTACTGCTCACCCGAAGAGCTGGAGGCCGAGCGGAAGCGCCGGGAGGCGGCCCGCGTGGCGCTGGCCTACAACGGCCGTTGCGCCCATCTCACGCCGGCGCAGATCACCGCCTTCGAGGCCGAGGGTCGCAAGCCGGTCGTGCGCTTCCGGATTCCGGCCGATCGCGTGATCGCCTTCGACGACATGGTCCGCGGGCCCGTCGAGATAGACACCAGCGCTCTGGGCGGCGACCTGGTGATCGTCCGCTCGGACGGAACGCCGTTGTACCACTTCACGGTGGCCGTCGACGACGCCGCCATGGCCATCAGTCACGTCATCCGCGGCGAGGACCATCTCTCCAACACGCCCAAGCACATCCTGCTCTTCGAGGCGCTTGGTTCGCCGATCCCCAGGTTCGCCCACCTGCCGCTCATCCTCAACCCGGACCGGACCAAGATGAGCAAGCGCAAGAGCCAGACCGCGGTGGCGGATTATCGCGCCCAGGGCTTCATCCCGGAGGCTTTCGTCAACTACCTTGCCCTGCTCGGCTGGTCCACCGGGACCGAGGAGGAGGTCCTCTCGCTCGACGAGCTGGTCGAACGTTTCGACCTCTCGACGGTGACCAGGGGCGGCGCCGTCTTCGACCGCGAACGGCTCGAGTGGCTGAACGGCCAGTGGGTCCGCCGCCTCTCCGCGGAGGACCTGATCGAGCGACTGCGGCCGTTCCTGCGGGTCGAGCTCGAGGCGGGCCGCATCGACTGGCTGCCGAGCGATGAGGAGATGAGAGCCCTGCTGCCGGTCCTCCAGGAGCGCCTGCCGACCCTGTCCGCGGTAGGGGCAATCGTCGATTTCCTGTTCGTGAAGAACCTGGACCCCGATGTGGCGATGCTCGTCCCCAAGCGCTGGGACGCAGCCACGACTACGACCGCCCTGGACCTGGCCCGCCGCGAGATCGCAGATGTGGGCGAGGTGAGCTGGGAGGCGGAAGAGATCGAGGCGCCGCTGCGGCGTCTTGTCGAGGATCGCGGCTGGAAGGCCGGCGATCTGTTCATGGCCATCCGCGTCGCCGTCACCGGCCGGACAGCCACACCACCACTCTTCGACACGATGGTGGCGCTTGGCTACGAGCGGACGCTGGCCCGGCTTGACCGGGCGATCGAGAAGCTCGCGGCTCAGGCGCCTCCCACCCCGTAGGAGGGCTCCCGGGTATGGCTCGAACGATCCTGGTCGTAGATGACGAACGCACACTCCGCGAGACGCTGGCCGAAAGCCTGGAGCAGGAGGGTTTCGCGGTCGTTCAGGCGGCCGACGGCAGGGAGGCGGTCGAGGCCTTCAGGCGCTACCACCCCGACCTGATACTGCTCGATCTGATGCTGCCGGAGATATCCGGAACGGAGGTCTGCCGCATCATCCGGGCCGAGTCGGGCGTGCCGATCCTGATGCTGACCGCCAAGAGTGCCGAGGTGGACAAGGTCGTCGGGCTGGAGCTCGGCGCCGACGACTACGTCACCAAGCCCTTCAGCTTCCGCGAGCTGCTGGCCCGCATCCGCGCTCTGTTGCGCCGGTCGGAGACGCAGGCTCAGGCGGCCGAACCGGAAACCGTGGACCTGGGGCAGGTCAGGGTGGATCTTGCCGGGCGGCGGCTGCTGAGGGGCGGCGAGGTCCTTCCGGTCAAGCCGAAGGCCTTCGAACTGCTGCTGTTCTTGATCCACAACTCGGGTCACGTCTTCACCCGCGATCAGCTCCTCGAGCACGTCTGGGGCTACGACTATGCCGGCGAGACGCGAACAGTGGACGTCCACGTCCACTGGCTGCGGGCCCAGATAGAGGCCGACCCGGCCAATCCCACGTACCTGGAGACGGTTCGTGGCGTCGGCTACGTCCTGAGACGCCCCGAGGCCGATTGAGGAAGTCCGGCGGCTCGACAGCCGTTCGACAGCCGTCGCCCCACGGCCGGCCTACAGGCCGACGACGTGCAGGGCCAGGCAGGCGGTCGCTGCGATGGCGGCGGAGCACGGGATCGTCAGGATCCAGGCGGTGATGATGCCGCGCGCGATCCCCCAGCGGACGGCCTTGATTCGGTCGCTGGTGCCCACACCCATGATCGCGGTGGAGATGACGTGGGTCGTTGAGACGGGCATGCCGAAGTGCGAGGCGACCATGATGATAGAGGCGGCAGTCGTCTCCGCGGCGAAGCCGTGGACTGGATCCAGCTTCACCACGCGCTGACCCATGGTCTTCATGATTCGCCACCCGCCGGCGGCCGTGCCCAGGGACATGGCGGTCGCGGCCATCAAGATGACCCAGATCGGGACGGTCTTGTCGGGGATCGCGTGGGCGCTGAAGAGAGCCAGGGTCATGATGCCCATCGTCTTCTGGGCGTCGTTCGATCCGTGGGCAAGGGCCATATAGCTGGCCGAAACGATCTGCAGCTTGCGGAACCGGTCGTTCATGTGACGCGGGTCGGCCCGGACGAAGAGGTTCAGGATCACGACCATGAACGCGAAGCCGATGACCAGACCCAGGACCGGCGACGAGAACAGCGGGACGAGGATCTTGCCGGCGAAGGTTCCCCACTGCACCGCGCCAGCTCCGGCCGAGGCCCAGGCGGCCCCGATGAGCCCGCCGATGAGAGCGTGGCTGCTGGAGCTGGGTATAGAGAGCCGCCACGTGATCAGGTTCCAGGCGATCGCACCCAGTAGTGCGGCGACGAGAACCGTCGATCCGTTCCCGAGAACCAGGTTGTCCTGAACGATCCCACTGCCGATCGTGCCGGCCACCGCGGTCCCCAAGACGAGAGCGCCCACGAAGTTAGCCGAGGCCGAAAGGAAGATCGCGTATTCGGGCTTGAGAGCCCGAGTGGCGACGGAGGTGGCGATCGCATTGGCGGTGTCGTGGAAGCCGTTGATGTAGTCGAACGAAACGGCCAGCGCGAATATCGCGATCAGACCGACCATCGTGCTCTGAGACAAGCCGACACGCCCTCGCGATTGGGATGGAGTCGCGGCAGGGGCCGCCGCCACGGAGAGGCTATCAGGTCGGGCGAGGCCCTGCTCCAAGTTCAGTCCGACTGCCGCAGACGTTGACCGCCCGTTAATACCGAACTAACCAATGTCGAAGAGTCTGTCGCTGGCTGGTCGCCCCACCGCGGCCATCCACCGCCTGACGACTCAATCGGAGCGACGGCGACGGAAGGAGTCCGGCGCGTCGGCTCGTGTCGAGACCCAAGGAGGATCCTCGTGGCGAACGATCCATTGCTCGCACGCATAGACGAGCTGAGCGGCGCATTCACGGACGGTCAGATCGACCGCCGCACGATGCTCAAGAGACTCGCCCTGCTTGGGCTGAGCTTGCCGGCCATGAACCTCATCGTCGCCGCTTGCAGCACCGCGTCGGCGACTGCCGCTCCGGGCGCGACGTCGGCTGTGGGCGGGGCATCGGCCGCCGGCTCGGTCGCCGATCTCACCTCCCTTATCGCCGCGGCCAAGGGCGAGGGCGACCTGTACCAGACCGGCATCCCGCCGGAATGGGTTAACTACCAGGCCATCTTCGACCTCTGGAAGTCGAAGTACGGCATCACGATCGACGGCACCGCGACCGAGGGCGAATACAGCTCCGGCCAGGAGCTCGATTCGATCAAGAACACCGGCAAGCCGGACGTCGGCGACGTCGGTATCGCTTTCGCCGTACAGGCCAAGACGCAGGGCCTTTCGGCCGCGTACAAGAACTCCTTCTGGGCGGATATTCCAGACACCGCCAAGGACGCCGACGGCTTCTGGTGCTGCAACTACTGGGGCGCCCAGGCCTTCGTCGTCAACACCGACGCGGTCAAGATCCCGATCAAGGACTGGAAGGACCTGCTCGATCCGTCCCTGAAGAACGCGGTCGGCATCGACGGCGATCCGACGAAGGCGAACGACTCGTTCTTCGCGGTCTGGTCGGCGGCTATCGCCAATGGCGGCGGTGTGGACAACATCCAGCCCGGCATCGACTTCATGAACCAGCTCTATCAGTCGGGCAACCTGACCGCCGCTCGCGCAAGCGACACGAACATCACCAACGGCGAAGTCAAGGTCGCGATCAAGTGGGATTACCTGGGCCTGGCCGTTCGCGACAAGGCGGCCGGCGCACCGAACATCACCGTGACCATCCCGGCCAGCGGCTCGCTCGCCAGCCCGTACGCTGACATCGTCGCCGCCAAGGCGCCTCACCCGAACGCCGCCAATCTGTGGCAGGAACTGATCTACAGCGACGAGGCGCAGCTGCTGTTCCTCAAGGGCTACGCCCACCCAATTCGGTTCGATGCCCTGCAGGCCGCCGGCAAGATCCCGGCGGATCTGGCAGCCAAGCTTCCCTCGGCTGACCTCTACAAGAAGGTCACGCTCGTAACGGACATCACCAAGATCACGGCCGCCCAGACGACCCTCGGGACCGGCTGGAAGATCGTCGTCAACTCGTAGTCGCAACCAGATCTCGGAGCGCTGACGTGCGTTCACTTACTGCCAGGACTGACGCGGGCACGCCCGCCGCGGCCAGGAGTCGCGGTGGGCGTGCAGCGCTCGCTTTGCTGCCCCTTGCCGTTCTGATCACCGCTTTTCTGCTCGTGCCCACGGTGGCCCTTGTCTGGGGCAGTTTCCATGACAGCAAGACGGGCGCTTTCAGCCTGGCCAACTACTCCTATCTCGGGCATCCGCTCGATCTGATTCCCTTCCGTAATTCCCTGGAGCTTTCTCTGGCCTCGACGCTCGTTGGGGGCCTGGTGGGCCTCCTGATCGGGCAGGCCATCGTTTCGTCGCGGCAGCCACTCATCCAGGAGATCGCGACCACGTTCAGCAGCGTTGCAGCCAACTTCGCCGGTGTGCCGCTGGCGTATGCCTTCATCGCGACTCTAGGCAATAGCGGACTACTCACTCTCTTCCTGAGGAGCAACGGCATCGATCTCTACGACGGCGGCTTCAAGCTCTACTCCGTGCTGGGCCTCACCATCGTGTACGCGTACTGGGAAATCCCGCTCATGGTCTTGGTCATGCTGCCCCCGCTACAGGCGATGAAGCGGTCGTGGCGTGAGGCCGCCGAGATCCTGGGCGCCAGCCGCTGGCAATACCTGCGCTCGGTTGCGATCCCGATCCTGATGACGCCCTTCATCTCTTCGCTCCTGCTCCTCTACGCCAACGCCTTTGGCGCATACGCCACGGCGTATGCGCTGACGACCGGGTTTGTGTCGCTGGTACCGATCGAGATCTCCAACCTGATCAACGGCGATGTGAGTTACGACCCGGGGCAGGCGGATGCGCTGGCCGTAGGGCTGGCCGTGATCATGGCCGTCTGCATCGGAGGTCGGGCAATTCTGGAGCGTCGTTCTACCCGCTGGCTGGACAGGTGAGGAGGCGTTCATGAGCGGTACTTCGATAGCCGGCGAGGCGACCGAAGAGACTCTACCGGCGATGATCGTCGCGGCGGAGAAGGCCGGCAAAGCGCGGCGTCGTGTCAACCGTGGGCCTCGCGTCCCCGTGTGGGCGATCGTTGTGCTGACCCTGTCCGCCGTCTACTTCCTCTTGCCGCTGTATGCGACGGCCGTGTACGGATTCTCGAACGGCAAGCACTTCACGCTCCAGCCGTTGTGGGACGGGCTGGGCGATCCGGGCTTCCAGACCTCGCTCCGGCTCAGTCTCTTCTACTCGGTCTTGACGACTCTCCTGGCTCTGGCCGTGGTCGCGCCGACCGCGTACATGGTGGAACTCAGATTCCAGCGCCTGCGCTCGACGATCGAATTCCTGAGCATCCTCCCGTTCGTGATCCCGCCGATCATCCTGGTCGTCGGGCTCTCGTCCATGTACGGGATCAAGTCGCCCGTGAACCTGCTGGCGTCGTCGTGGGCTCCGGTTCTCCTCATGGGCGGCTACTTCATCCTGACACTGCCGTTCACGTTCCGTGCGATCGACAACGCGCTTCGGGCCGTGGACGTGCGGACCCTCACTGAGGCCTCGTCGAGCCTGGGGGCCGGCACAATCCGGACCTTCATGAAAGTGATCGTGCCGTCGATCTCGCTGGGCCTGGTTTCCGCGGCGCTCCTGGCATTCACGACCGCCATGGGCGAGTTCACTCTCGCCGCCCTTCTGGGCTATCCCACGTTCCCCGTCTATCTCCTGAACGTCAATGGTTGGCAACCGCACATGGGTGAGGCTCTCGTTCTGGTCAGCTTCCTCATCACCTGGGCCGGCGTCATTGCCCTGGCCGCGGTAGCTCGTAGAACGCCCGGCACGCAGGTCGTCCGCGGCGGCCCCATGTAGCAGCAGCACGGGCAGGATCGGCTATGTCTCGTCTCGAACTGATCGGCATCAACAAACGCTTCGGCGACCAGATCGCTGTCAGCGACTTTTCGCTTACCGTGGAGGACGGCGAACTCGTATCGTTCCTGGGGCCATCGGGCTGCGGCAAGACGACCACCCTGCGAATGACGGCAGGCTTCGAGTCGCCGGATAGCGGCGCCGTGATCGTCGACGGCGTCGACGTTACCGACCTGCCGCCGAACAAGCGCGGCATGGGCATGGTCTTCCAGGGATACGCCCTCTTCCCGAACATGACCGCGGCCGAGAACGTTGAGTTCGGGCTGGCCGTTCGCAAGCGGCCGGCGGCCGAGCGGCAGACCAGAGTCGCGGAGCTGCTAGATCTCTTCGGGTTGGCCCGTGTGGCGGAGAGCTACCCGCATCAGATGTCGGGCGGCCAGCAGCAGCGCGTGGCGCTGGCGCGAGCGGTCGCGATCCAGCCGGGGGTCCTGCTTCTCGACGAGCCTCTGAGTGCCGTCGACGCCAAGGTCCGCGAGGAGCTGCGAACCGAGATCCGCCGCATGCAGGTGCAGCTCCACATCACCACGATCCTTGTCACGCACGACCAGTCCGAAGCGCTCTCGATCAGCGACCGCGTGGTGGTCATGAGTCGTGGCGCGATCGAGGAAGTGGGAACGCCGACACAGATCTACGCCGAACCACGATCCGCGTTCACCGCCGGCTTCATCGGGGCCATGAACGAGATCCCGGTCCGCATCGTTTCCGGGGCCGGCGGCGTGGTGGAGCGCGGCGGGCGGCGCGTCACGGCTCCCGGCGCGGCCGGGCTGGTCGACGGCGACCTCGCGATGCTCCTGATCCGACCTGAGCTGCTCGAGCCGCTCGGCTCGACGGGCGGCTCGCTCAACGGCGACCTGACGGTGACCGGGCGAGTCGAGGTTCAGACTTTCCTCGGCGCCACGACCAGGCTCCTGCTGGCTGAGCTGCCGGCGAACCCGGACGATCGATCCGTCCTTCCGGCAGCCCGACGGCTGGCGGTCGACGTCCCCAGCGCGACGGCGGGGCGCTGGCCGGCCGGCAGTGAGCTGGCGGTCCGGATCCCGGTCGCCGCCAGTCGCGTCATCGCCGACGGCACAGCCATCCAGCCAGGAGGACACGCGTGAACCGACTCCCCTTCGACAAGCCGGGCCGGTTCTGGAAGGGCAACCTGCACACCCACTCGACACGCTCGGACGGTCATCTTGGCCCGGCAGAGACGGTGGCCTGGTATCGAGACAACGGCTACGACTTCGTCGCGCTGACGGACCATTGCATCGCCCGCTTCGGCCATCCGATCACGGATACGACCGCGTTCCGGGACAACGGCTTCACGACGCTGATCGGGGCCGAGATGCACGCACCTCGGACCGCGGTCGGCAATCTGTGGCATCTGGTAGCCGCGGGGCTGCCGCTCGACTTCGCCCGATCGGCGCCCGGCGAGACCGCTTCGCAGCTGGCTGCCCGGGCCGCGGCGGCCGGGGCCTTCGTCATCGTTGCCCACCCCTCTTACTACGGCCTTACCGTGGCCGACGTCGAGACCATCGGGGCCGCCCACGCCATGGAGATCTACAACGGGGCCTCCGACCTGGCTTACGAGATGGGCGACAGCGGCCACATCCTGGACGTGCTGATCTCGCGGGGACGGCGCATCGACGCCTGCGCCACTGACGACGCTCATTTTGAATATGCCGACTACCCGGACCATGGGCTCGGGTGGGTGCAGGTTCGGGCCGAGCGCAACGACCCGCACGAGCTTGTGGCGGCGCTTCGAGCCGGCCACTTCTACGCCAGCGAGGGGCCCGAGCTGGTCGACGTCTCGATCGACGACGACGAAGTTCGGGTCGCCAGCTCGCCGGTAGTGAAAGTCATCGTCTCGGGCGGCGGCGAGAGGTACGAATGCCGCTACGGCCTCGGGCTTACGGAGACCCGAGTGCCGCTCGAGACGTTCCACAACAGCGCCCACGAGGTGGATCCGCGCCTGGGTGCCTACCTGCGGATCACGATCGTGGACGCCCAAGGAAAGCGTGCCTGGACCAACCCAATCTGGCTTGGCTAGGATTCACTCGGTCCATGCCGCAGGGCGGCGCAAGGGAGGATGCGAGATGAACGTTGCGGTTGTCGAGAGAGCCCGTATGTTTCGACCGGCCTCCACCGGGCGGGAGACCGCGCTGTCGGTGACCGTTGGGGAATGCGAATGGATCGATCCGGAAGGGGACGACTGGTTCTCGTCGATCTACCGGGAGCTGATGGGCGAGCAGGATGACGCCAAGCCCGCCGCCGCGCCAGAACTCGATCACTGGTTCGGATAGCCGGCCGTCGAGCCGCTGGATGCCGAAGGCGGCGACCAGCTCAGCCCCAGGGCGACACAGCCCCAGGGCGACACTGGCCACGAAGAGCGAGTACCGACCGGCTGAGCAGCGCCACGAGGCCGGCTGGCAGCCAGTCCTCGATCCGGAGACACGCCGGGGGACGCGCAGACGTCAAGGCCGCTCGCCCAGCGCCACCTGGATCTCGATCTCGTCGAGCACCGGTGGAAGTTCCGCGATGGAGTTCACAAGGTAGTGAGCCCCCGCGTGGCGGAGCTTGTCGGCGGCGTCTCGAACGAGCTTCGACCGCTGGACGGACGGAAGAGCCACCAGCTCACTTCGGTCCAGGCCGACGTAGTTGCCGGTGCCGGAGATGCCGACGGTCCATGCGCCGGCGTTGAGTCCCTCCTCGATGTCGGCCTTTGTGTCGCCGACCTTCACGGTCGCGCTCGGTGGGAAGACCCGCAGCGATTCGAGGGCCCGCAGCAGCATCCAGGGCTCCGGCCGGCCGGCCGGGACCTCGTCGGCGCAGACCATCACGTCCGGCTCGTAGCCCTGCTCGGCGGCCATCCTGGCAGCTATCTCGCCGACCGAGCGCGGGTATCCGGTGGTTGAGCCCACCAGGTATCCGCGAGCGCGGATTTCGGCGACGGCCGCGACCGTGCCGGGGATGAGAGCGCCGAACCTGGGCATGATCGATTGCTGGATTGGGACCAGCTCCAGGTACATCGCCCGGACGTCGTCCTCCGTACATGCCGATCCGTGGGCTCTCTGCCAGCGCTCGGAAACGTCCCGCAGAGCGGCGATGGCGCGGATGTGATCCAGTTTGTAGATACCCATTGGGCCGCGGGCCTGGGCCGTCGAGATCGGCACCCCGAAGCTTGCGAATACCTCCATGAATGCGCCGACCGGCGCTTGTGACCCGAAGTCCTGAGTCGTGCCAGCCCAGTCGAGGACGACCGCACGAAGGCGGCGTAGTGGCAGGTGATGCGCCGTCGAGGTCGGCGCGCCGGACTGACTCGGAAGCGTCTGAACGGGGTCGCGGGAGTCCGTCATCGTGTTACGACCGAGGACCTGGAGAGATCGCCGGTTGCGGCATCGACGAGCCGGCTCGCGGTGTTCGACAGCTTGGCCTCGACCAACGCCCGGTCGAGCGAATCGACGAAATCGGCCAGCACCTCCAGCTCGAGGGCGCCGAGGGTGCATACCCTGAAGGTCGTCCTGGCAGAGTCTCCGAGACCGGCGTAGATGACATAGCCATCCCGCTTGAGGGCGTCGTGCAGATTATCGTAGCTCACGCCCCGCGGCAGTCGAAGGCTGCGCACAGAAGACGATCGATTGGCAGCCGCGACCGTCGGCTCGATGCCCAAGCGTTCGAAGGCCTCGTCCAGGAACGCGACGCGGGCCCGATAGGCAGCCTGGCGGTGCTCTACGCCTTCGTCCAGCAGCTCGTCGAGCGCAGCCTCCAGACCGTATACGGCCGGCACTGCCGGTGTGAACGGAACCGACGACTTCTCCTGTGCCTCCAGGTATGCGGTGATGTCCAGGTACAGCGAGCGGCGCGGAGCATCGGCGGCTCGGGCGGCGCCGGCCGGGGAGAGGAGAACGAAAGACGTGCCTGGCAGGCCATGGAGGCACTTGTTCGAAGTGCAGGCGACCATGTCGATCCCGGAGCGGGCGAGGTCGAGCCGTTCGGCTCCGAGCGAGCTGATGGCGTCGACGATGACGCGCACCTCCCGGGCTCGGGCGACCGCCGCGATCTTCTGGACCGGGTTGAGCAGGCCGGTCGTCGTCTCGTGATGGACCACCGCCACGGCGTCGATCGTGGGATCCGACGCCAGGGCGGCATCGACATCGGCGGGGTCGATCGGCTCGGTCTGCGCGGCTCGAACGGCCACGGTGTCGATCCCCAGGCGCTCGGCGATGGTCGCCAGGCGATCGCCGTAGACGCCGTTCCGGCAGACCAGCAGGCGCCGTCCGTCGCGAACGGCCGCTCCCGTCATGGCCTCCATCGCGGCCGTCCCCGAACCCGCGATCAAGGCCAGCTTCCAGCCACGATCGACGCCGGCGACGCGGCAGAGCTTCTCGCGAATCCGAAGGAACATCTCGGAGTACTCGGGCTCGCGGTGGCACATGTCGGGGCCGCCGACAGCCCTGTGGATCCGGTCCGTCACCACCGCGGGCCCCGGGTTGAGAAGAACCCGCTGCCGGTGTTGCCGGCCTCGGCCGTACAGGTACGCGTCGGTCGCGCCGAATTCGGCCGGTTCGACGATCCGGTCGGGTTGACCGCGCAGGAGGTCCAGGCGGCCGGCCGGGTCATGAGAAGCAACGCCGATGACAGCGCCGGCGCCGGCGCGTTGGCCGGCCACCAGCGCGTCGCGCGACCCGCCGATCAGGCCGAGCCGGCGAACGTCCGGAACGTCGACGGCCGCCAGGGCGACGAGTAGTCCGAACGGGGAAGGCGGCAGTGGTCCGCGAACGATGACGTCCGCCAGCCGCTTCTCGAGGGGAGTCGGCGTCACGTTGTCCGGTACCACCAGGACGACCCCGGCGCCGTCATTGCGGACCTGCTCGAGCTCCGCGGCCAGGACGGCCTGAGTGGTCGTCGGCAGATCGCCGGCGAATAGCGTCCACACGGCGATCGACCGGTCGTCGGACCAGGATCGGACCGTGGCGATCGTGTCGGCGTACGGCATTCGAGCGGATCCTCCGGTGCGGTGCAGCCAGGCACGCGGTGCGGTCTCACTGCCTCGACAAGCCTGAGCGGGCACAGTTAACGCACCACGAACGCCTCGTTAATTGCGGTCCGCCATCTTGTCGGGGGGCGAATCGAAACAGCGAGGCTGACCATGGCCGGCAAACCGAGGATCGTTCTTCTCGCCTTCGACGGGTTCCCGCTTCACGCCTTCCGGTCGACGACAACCCCCAACCTGTGGCGGCTTGGCGAGAGGGGCGGCTTCTCGCCCGACGGTGGTCGCAGCGGTTTGCCGTCGACCACCTACCCGTCGTTTGCCACCCTGCTGACCGGAATGGGTCAGCAGAAGACGGGCATCCGCGCCACGGCACAGCGCCCCGGCGCGGTGCCGGGTTGGGCCGGCGAAGATCGTGCGCAAACAGCCACGATCGTCCACGCCGCGATCGACGCCGGGCTGCAGGCGGCTGTAGTCATGGGCGACCACAGGCTCATGCGAGTGCTGCGGCTGGACGGCCTCGACCGTTCCTGGCCGCCTCGCGGGACCGTGCCGGTCGACACCGAGCTCGACGCCCACGGCTACCCGACGAATGCCGCCGTCCAACCCCATGCTCTCGCGGCGGCCGCGGATCGGGACCTGGATCTGGTCTTCGTCCACTTCAACGAAACCGACACCCTCGGCCACGACTTTGGCCCAAGCGCGCCCGAGACGATCGACCGCGTCCGCAAGGCCGATGCCATCGCCGGAGAGCTGCTCGAGGCGCTGGCCCCGGATTGGGACCGGACCGTAGTCGCCGTCGTGTCGGATCACGACATGACCAGGCGGCTGCCGTACCCAGCTATCGATCCGACGGCCTCACGCGACTGCGCGGGCCTGGTGGACGACTGGATCGCCGACGGCGCCGCCGCGTGGCTACGTCTCACCTCCGGCGTTGACGCCCACATGGCCATCGATCGGCTGTCGGCCGTCGAGGGCGTCGAGAACTGGCGCTGGCGAGAGCCGAACGTGTTGCTTCTCCTGGCGGCCCCCGGACGCGTCTTCGCCGCTCCATCGATCCCTGCCGGCGGGATCCACGGGTCGATCGACACGGCCCAGACGCTGGCCATCGTCGGCGGCGGGCATCCGGCCGTAGCCTCGATAGCGGAATCCATAGCCCGGCGGTCCCCGGCCATTCGAGACTGGAGCCCGACACTGGCAGGAGTGCTTGGACTCGAGCTTCCGGACGCCGACGGCCTAGATCTTGTTGGGGAGCCCGTTCTGAAGTCGGCGAGCTAGGACTGGCGTCCAAGCACCGTGGCCACGTGACCGGCAACGGAAACGTAGGCCCCGTCGAGCGGACGCCAGGCGGGAGTCGAGATCGTATCGAGGCGGGCCAGGGCATGGACGGCTCCGCCGCGGCGCCGGACCTCTTCCTTCAAGGCCGCCAGCCGGTTCGCCAGCGTGGCCACGTCACGGATCTCGCCCGGGCCGGCGACCAGCGTCGACACGGCCAGTTCGGGGTTGCCGACTCCGTCTGGCAGCGGGCCCAGCGGCTCCATGCCGGTCATCAGCTCCAGCGCAACCTCGATGGCGCCGACGATTGCCTCGTCCTCGTCGTTCCAGGCGACTATGAAGTCGTCGCCGCCGAGATGGCCGACGAATCGAACGCCGCGGCCGCGAGCCACGCTAACGACGGCGTGTCCAAGCGCCTGGATCGTCCGGTCGCCCGTCGTGAACCCGGCTCGCTCGTTGAACGACTTGAAGTCGGCGACGTCGACGCGGCTCACGACCAGCGTCTCGGCGGTGTCGATGATCTCGGCCAGAGCCTGTTCGGTGCGAGCGCCTCCGGGAAGACCGGTCAGGGGATTCAGCTGCTGAACGCGATCGAGACCGAGGCTTGTCAGCGCTCGCAGAAGGTCCTTGACTCGCACGATGCCCACGACGCGCCCCCCGGCGTCGGTCACGAGGACGTCATCGAACAGCGACTCGGAGTCCCGATTGGCAACCGTCAGCGCCGCTTCGACGATTGAGGTGTCGGCGTCGATGAGGCGAGGGTGCGGATCCGCGGCTTCCAGCACCGGCCGGTTGGCGTAGACGGCGTACCCGTATTGCCCGCTGAACATGCGGAAGAGTCGCTCGCGGCCCAGCGCGCCGGTAGGTCGGAGGCGCCCGTCGGCGTAGACGAGTGTGGTGAGGCTATCGTCGTCGAGGAATCTCCCGCGCGCGTCCGCACCCGTGATCGAGGGTGGAACGAACACAGCCGGGGTGGCAATGGCCGCCATCCTTGGAGTTCTGTCCGGTCCGCCCCGGAGCTTCTGCCGCCCCTCGCGACGAGCGTCCGCGACGGCCTCGATCAGGTCGCGGCCTCGCCCCCCGACTACGGGCGCCATGCCGTAGGCGGCGGCGGAGGTCAACTCCGCGACGATCTCCTCGAGTTCGTTGGGGTTCTCGAGCAGGAATACAAAGCCATCACCTTCGTCGACGAGTCCGCCGCTCGGCACCGTCTTGCGCAGTCGCCCCAGGGCGGCCTCGGCCACCCAGAGGACGTGGCGCGCGGTATGCAAACGGACCTCGGACGGAGTCGACGGCGTCGGCATGGCTGATCCTTCGATGCGGACAGGATGTTGGTCGGTACCTGCGCGGAACCCGGCCGATCCCGACACGATGGAGTAGCCGGGTTAGCCGCCCGTTTCCCCGCGGTTAACGAAAAGAGCGGCCATGTGCCGGCCGCTCTCTTCGCAGGAGGGAGGAGTGCTAAGGGTTCAGGTCCTCGACCTCGCCGGTCGCCAGGAAGACCACGTCCTCGGCGATGTTGGTGACCCGATCGCCGATCCGCTCGAGGTAGTGGGCGGCGAACAGGATTCGCGTGCCGGGGTCCACCTTGGCCGGGTCGGTCCGCATCTCGTCGAGGACGTCGTCGAAGACCTGGTGGTAGAGGCGGTCGATCTCGTCGTCGCGGGCCGCGACCGCACGTGCCTTGGCCTCGTCGATGTCGACAAGAGCCATGACCACGTCGCGGACCTGGCGGGCGGCGAGGGTCGCCATCGGTGTCAGTTCGTCGTACGTGACCATGATGGTCACGCCGGCCAGCTTGCGGGCCTGCTTGGCCACCGAGCCGGCATGGTCACCGATGCGCTCCAGCTCGTAGGTGACGCGATCCAGGGCCATCAGGAACCGCAGGTCGCGAGCCACCGGCGCTTGTGTGGCGATGGTCATGGCCACGATGCCCGTCACGGCCCGCTGTACCTCGTTGACCCGGCCGTCGGAGATGATGACCTTCTCGGCGAGTTGAGCGTCGCGGTTCATGATGGCGTCGTGGGCGGCCAGTATCTGCTCCTCCACGTAGGACCCCATCCGCAATACGCCGTCCTTGACGTCTCGCATCTCGTGGTCGAGGCTCTCGCGGATCCGCATCGCGTGCCGCGCCGCCTCCTCTTCGGCGTTAAGGACGCCGGCCGCTTCGTCCACGGACTGCATGGTCGACTCCTCGCTGTGCTGGCTGGTCATCCGAACCGCCCGGAGATGTAGTCCTCGGTCAGTCGCTCGTTGGGTCGGGTGAAGATGCGACCCGTCGGCCCGACTTCCACGAGGTAGCCTGCCCGGTCCTCGGCCATCGTGAAGAAGGCCGTGACGTCGCTCACCCGAGCCGCTTGCTGCATGTTGTGGGTCACGATGACGATCGTGTAGGCCTCGCGAAGCTCGCGCATCAGCTCCTCGATGCGGAGTGTCGAGACCGGGTCCAGGGCCGAGGCCGGTTCGTCCATGAGGATCACCTCCGGATCTGTCGCCAGGACGCGGGCGATGCAGAGGCGCTGCTGCTGGCCGCCGGAGAGGGCCAGCCCGGATTTGCGGCGGAGGTCGTCCTTGACCTCGTCCCAGAGCGCCGCCCTCTTCAGGCTCGTCTCCACCAGCTGATCGAGCGCCCGCCGGTTGTTCTGGCCGCGGCGCCGCGGGCCGTACGCGACGTTCTCGTAGATGGACATTGGGAAGGGGTTCGGCCGCTGGAAGACCATGCCGACGCGACGCCGCAGCTCGACGACGCTCACGTCCGGGTCGGTAACGTTCTCACCGTCGAGGCAGACTTCGCCCTCGACGCTGGCGCCGGGGATCAGGTCGTTCATGCGGTTGAAGCAGCGCAGGAACGTGGACTTGCCGCTGCCCGACGGGCCGATCAAGGCCAGGATCGAACGGGCCTGCACGGTCAGCGAAACATCGCGAACCGCGACCTTCTCGCCGTACTTGATGGAGACGTGCTGGGTCTTGATCTTGACGTCGTCGGCTCGCTCGGCGAATTCGTCGGCGGCGCGGGATGTCGTCACCTCGACCCGCCGCAGCACGGGTTCTGAGTAGATGGCAGTTGCGGGCATCTCGTCTCCGGTGCTCATGCGGCGGTCAGCCGTCGGGTCAGGACGCGGCCGATGAGGCGCGCGCCGAGGTTGAAGAGGAGGACCATCGAGATAAGGATCGCGGCGGAACCGTCGACGATCTGGTTCTTGAATGCCCCGAGGCCCTCGGAATTGAGCTTGTAGATGTAGACCGATAGGGTCGTGGCCGGCCGGAACGGGCTCCACGGCGAGGCCGGGTTGGTCAGGTCCAGGTTGGTGAAGTCGTAGTGCGGCGGCGTCCCGAGTCCGGACGTGAAGAGGAGCACCGCAGCCTCACCGAAGACGCGGCCGGCGGTCAGGATCACGCCGGTTGTCAACCCGGGTATCGCGAGCGGCAGGACGACGTGGCGGATGGTCTGCCACTTGGTGGCACCCAGCGCCAGGCTTGCATTGCGCTCTTCCTGGGGCACCGCCCGAAGCGCTTGCTCGGCCAGGCGGGTCATGAGCGGGAGGTTGAAGAAGGTCAGGGCCAAGGAGCCCGCCAGGGCGGAGAAACCCCAGTGGAAATCGTCGACGAAGAGGATCAGGCCGAAGAGACCCACTACGATCGATGGCACCGAGCTGATCGACTCCTCGGCGAACCGGATGGCGCTCGTCACGGCGTTGTCGCCGGCGTACTCGGACATGTAGATGCCGCCCAGGATGCCGACCGGAACGGCGATCAGCATCGTCAGGACCAGGATGTAGAGGGAATTCCACAGGACCGGCATGATGCCGCCGAGAACGGTGTCGCTCGGGTCGTCCAGCACGAAGCTCGGCGAGACCACCCCCCACGCCGCGATGGCGAAGTGAAGGATGATCGCTCCGAGGATGGCCAGGACCAGGACCCCGGTTCCCCACAGAACAACGGTAGCGGCGCGGTCGGCCAGGATGGTGCCGCGGGAAGCCTTGCGTCGAAGGCTCGGCGCGGGGCTGCCCGGGCGGCCGACCGCCGGGTTGGCGGTCGTCATGAGCCCATCCTCCGTTTGTTGATCACCCGAACGAGCACGACGGAGGTGATCGAGATGATCAACAGGACCAGGCTCATGGTCCATAGGGCGTCCTGCCACGGCTCGCCGAAGACCGTGTTGCCCATGTCCAGCGTGATCTGGGAGGTCAGCGTCGTCACCGGTTGGGTTATCGCGGCCGGCAGGGTGGGGGAGTTGCCGATGACCATCTGGACCGCCAGCGCCTCGCCTGCGGCTCGGGTCATGCCAAGGACGATCGCGGTGAGGACACCGCTCAGCGCGGACGGGATGAGGAGGTGACGAATCGTCTGCCAGCGCGTCGTCCCAAGGGCCAGTGAACCGGTCCGGAGTTCCTGCGGGACCGCCCTGAAGGCGTCATAGGAAACGCTCGTGATGGTGGGCAGGACCATGATCGAGAGGACCAGCGAGCCGGCCAGCCAGGAGAAGCCGGTCAGGAACCCCGGCATGCTGAAGACCTGGCCGACGACCGGCAGAGAGAGCGAAACCTGGCCGCCGAAAGTCGACGCCAGGAAAGGAACCAGGATCGTGATACCGAGCCAGCCCCAGACCACGCTCGGGATGCCGACGAAGATCTCGAGGGCGGGCTGGACGATGGCCCGCGCCCATTGAGGCGCCACTTCGGAGAGGAATAGCGCCAGGCCGACGGAAAGCGGGGTAGAGATCAGGAGGGCCACCGCCGTGACGGCGATAGTTCCGGCGATGAACGGCAGGATGCCGAACTGCGGGCCGCCGTCGGCCAGCGGATCCCAGTTGGGCGAGAGGACCTGCCCGATCGAGACGCCGTCCTTCACGAACAGCTGGATGCCCTGCCAGGCGATGAATGCCAGCAGGAGCACGACGATCGCGATCATCGACGCCGCCGCCAGGAAGACGACGCGCTTGGGGAGGTCGATCCGTTCGACAAGGCCGGGTCTGGTTCTCAGCCCAGATACTCGGTAAGCCGTTGTCAGTTGGGCCATCTGCGCTGCCTCGGACACGAGAGCTTGCGGGAAACAGGGATGCTCCGGGTCCCGTTCGTCACCGCGGGACCCGGAGCAAGCGAGGGGACTTAGTGGACTACGGGGGCGTAGAAGAGGCTCGGGATGAGCGTTCCCTGAACGTCGGGGCCCATCATGTAGTCGAGGAAGGCTGCGGTCAGACCGGTGGGCTGGCCGTTGGTGTACAGGTGGCCGTCGGCGGCGAGCTTGTAGGTGCTGCTCGCCATGTTGGCCACGGTGGCGTCGATGCCGTCCAGCTGGAGGCCGTTGAGGAGGGGCTTGTTGGCCGGGTCGTTGTAGTAGGCGAAGCCGATGACGCTGACTGCGCCGTTGGTCTTGGTGACGGCAGTCGTCACGGCGCCGTTGGAGTCTTCAGTCAGGGTCTGGCCGCCGGTGGCTTCCTTGGCGCCGCCCAGGACCAGGCTCTTGAAGGTGGCGCGGGTGCCGGACGAGGCCGGGCGGAAGATCAGCACGATCGGGAGGTCGGGGCCGCCAACCTGCTTCCAGTTGGTATCCGCGCCGGTCCAGATGTCGATGTTCTGCTGCGTCGTCAGGTTCGTGACGCCGGTCACGTCCTTGTTGGTGACGACGATCCAGCCCTGGCGAG
>Ga0182017_10000313_pt1 | contig 37829 bp, 34 predicted proteins | sample 712E3DmetaG_FD_120492 | JGI IMG/M metagenome (GOLD analysis project Ga0182017, IMG submission 120492) | Permafrost microbial communities from Stordalen Mire, Sweden - 712E3D metaG | ecosystem: Environmental > Terrestrial > Soil > Wetlands > Permafrost | place: Sweden: Stordalen | collected... | reverse complement strand
TTGGTCGGCGCAGGGAATCCAAGGTTCTCAGCCCGCCCTCTTGAGCGCCAAAACGATCGCCGGCGGCACGATGATCCGCGGGAAGGGAAGTGCAGCCGCCAAACCTCTCGCCCCGACCATTCGAGTAGGGACGGCCTACCCTAACCGCCTTCCAGCACCGCGGACGGCGCGATCGTCGTCGTGGACACGCTGAACGGCGCCTTGGGCCGCTACGCCGTCCCGAACGCGGGGCCCAACGACGAGGTCTCGTTGCTCGGCTGGGGCACCGGCGGGCAGTAGTGGGCGACGCGGCTGCCTAGTTCAGCGAGTCGGCGAGCGTGAATCGAGGCACAGGCTTGCCCGAGTACGGCATCGCCTGCTTGCCGGTTAGCACGAAGGTCGCGTAGCCCACCTCGTCCGCCGACGGCGCGCCACCGGGCGAGGCGGCGTTGCAGAAGGCGTCTCGCAGCCCCGGTCGATTGGCCGGATCGTGCCAGTAGTTGTCCCAACACTTGACGAGCGCGTACGCGCCGTCGCCGGCCTTCTTGTCCCAACGCCCGGCGAAGACGAGCCACCAGACGTTGCCCGGGTTCATCTTGCGGTCGAGCCAGCCGCTCGTCATGTACGGCACCATCTCAGAGCCGTTCCAGCCGTAGCCGTGGAAGAGGCCGAGGAACGCCTGGCCCTTCGAGAAGGCCTGGTCGAAGGCAGGCGCGAGGTCGCTGTCCTCGTCGTAGATGCGCTGCCCGGTCGCGAAGACGCGGATGATGTTGTAGTAGGCCTCCTCCGCGGTGTGCGTCGGTCGGACGAGTGAGTCGATCACGTAATCCATAACGGCCGCGTCGACCACACTGTTCGCAGGGCTTGTCCAGGCGAAATACGCCTTCGCCTGGACGGCGTCGCGGAGGTCCGGCGTCGCGTCTGTGGAGCACGCTGCGATGAACACGAGGCTGTCGTGGAAGCCACCGTTGTGCGAGGCGAGCCAGCGCCAGAAGGCCGGCGTGAGGTTCACGAAGAAGTCTCCGCTCTTGAACGGGTTTGTCGACTTCTCGTACGCCATCCCGAAGAGCTCGAACGTGTTCGGCGCCTCCTCGGTGCCGCCCTCGAACGTGAGGAGGTCGGGCGAGATCTTTTTCGCCTCCTCGCGGACCTCCTTCCAGGCGGCGTCCACGCCATCCCAGTCGCTCCAGTTGCCGAGATCGTCGCCGGTCAGCAGGCCGCCTCTCTGAGATCCGTGGGTGCTGAACATGACGAGCCCCGGCGCCGGGCCGCTCACGCCGCCGAGGGCGTCGACAATGTTGGTGAGCGTCGCGTCGTCATCAAGGACGGTTGTGACTTCGTAGCCCCGCTCCTCGAGCGCCTTCCTCTTGCCCTCCCGGTCGAACTCCCCCGCGAACTGCCCGATCGCGCCGGGATTGCCGCCCAGCCACTTGACCGCCCCGTTCGGGAGCAGAGTCGTCCACAGGCCGCCGTGGGAGCGGGTCTTGGTGAACGGCTCGATGAAGGCCGCCTTGCGGTTCTTCGGATCGTCGCTGTGCCCGGAGGGCTCGGGATCGAGGCGGACACGCGGATCGCTCGCTACCGGACCCGGCGTGAGCTTTCCGGGCGCCGGCGGGTCCGCGGTGAAGTCGAACAGCGCGACGTCGACCGCGGGCCGATCCTCGTACTCGACGTGGAGCGAGCTGCCGCTCCGGCTCACGTCCTTGACGTTCGGCCCCGTCGGCTCGTATGCCGGCACGACGTCCGCGCCCCCTCGGATGACGCGCGCGAGCGGCACACCTTCCGGCCGATCGGCCAGCGGCAGCACGTCGTGCGGGTCCTGCGACCCGATCATCGACTGCCCCACCGCGACCGCCTCGTCCACCGCGCCGTCCGGCGTCACGCCCGAGTCCGGGTCCGCGCCATCCGCCGCGAAGATGACGGTCGCCTTCGTGAGCAGCGAGAGCGAGCCGCGCATCCACGTCGACGTGCCTTTGACATTCTCGAAGACCGCGAACGGCATGGTCACCGTCGTGTCGTTGAGGTTGAGGTCGAACGTCGCGTCCGGGTTGAAGTCCGGGTTGGTGAACTTCAGGGAGAGCTTCCCGCTCTCGTAGCGCCACGTGCCGTGGTAGCCGAGCGCGTCCGAGGGGCTCGAGGCGAGGAAGACCGTGCGGCCGCCCGGTTCGAAGAGGAGGCCGATCGTCGTGTCTTTGCCGGGCGTCGTGCCGGTCGAGTCCTTCTCGAGGAAGTAGACAGCCTGCTCGATCGATGACGCGTTCGGCACCGCGGCCTGCGATCCGTTCGGATTGGTTGTCGGCGTCTTGCCGGCGGGGTGGCCGGACGCCGCCGTGCCCGTCCCCGCCGGACCGCTCGGTTTGGTGCTGTTGCCGCACCCGCCGGCGGCGAGCGCCACCAGCACGACGAGAGCGACCGTCCTTTGGAGCGCACCTCCGGCCATGGTCGAACCTCCCAGAACGACTCCGGCACGGCGCGTGACGGCGCGCCTGCGCTCGCTCGATTATGCGACCCCGCGGACGGCAGGGACAAGGGTTCTGGAGCGGACCGTCATCCTGATGGTCTGTCAGCAGGCTCTACAGAAGCTTCCGAGAGGAGCTCCAATTTGACGCGAGGTCGCATCTTGATGCTATGATGCGGCCATGACCAAGGTACGAACAACTCTGACTGTGGACGCCGAGGTCCTGAGAGCCGTCAAGGTGCGTGCTGCTCGAACCGGAAAGGGCGACAGCGAAGTCATCGAGGAAGCGATCCGACGCGACCTCGGCCTCGAGCTGCTCGACCGGCTTTGGGCGGCCAACCGGCTCGATGAGGAAGAGTCGCTGGCGCTCGGTGTCGAGGCTCAGCACGCGACACGTACGGCCCGACCGTAGTCGGTGCGCGCCGTTCTCGATGTCAACGTCCTGATCTCGGCCTCTATTTCGCCTTCAGGCAGCCCGGCCAAGCTGGTGCGCGCGTGGGCCGCGGGGGAGTTCGAGTTGATCGTCTCGCCCGCGCTCCTCGAAGAGCTACGGCGAGCACTGGGGTACCCTAAGGTCGCGCACCTGATCGCGGCCGATGACGCCGAGCTGTTGATCGCATGGCTCTCGCGATCTGCGACTCTCGTCCTGGATGCGGCGAGTTCACCGCCGGTTCGCTGTTCGGATCCGAACGACGACTATCTGATCGCGATGGCTGCGGAGCAGAATGCCGTACTCGTCACGGGCGATCGGCACCTGCTCGCAGTCGCCGGGAGCTTCCCGATTCACGAACCTTCCGACTTCCTGGCTATGCTCGCCCGATTGGAAACCTAGGTCGTCATCTGGCGGCGGCCAGCCATCGTTGGCCGCCGGACAACTCGCAGTCGAGCTGGAATGGGACATTCAGGTCGCCACGCTCGGTTTGTCTCCTCTCGCCCCGACCATTCGAGTAGGTAGCCCGTCGAGGCGCCCGTCCCACGCTTGTTTCCGCCTACAAAGGGCGATTCCCCGGCATCCCAGACCTGCCCGTTCGATGATGATCTTGCCCCGATCGACCTGAATGTCCCACCTGGGCGGGGCGCATAACCTTACCGGCACGCCCGACGTTGGAGCTCATAGAGTTCGGCGTAGGTGCCGCGGGCCGACATCAGGTGCCGATGCACCAGGCAATGGCTCCACCTAGCCGGCCGCCAGCCTTCCGGATCGGCGAGTCCGGTCGTTGCCGGCCTGGTCGCTAACTTCCGGTGACTGCGCCGTTCATCGCGACGACCACCTTGCCGTGGGCATGACGCGTGTCGAGGTGTCGAAGCGCGTCGGCCGCCTGGGCAAGCGGGTAGGTCCGGTCGATGACCGGTCGGAGCTTGCCCTCCTCGACGAGCCCCTTGACGATCAGCAGGTCTTCGGTCTTGGTCTGCGCGAACATCGTCAGGACTCGAGGGCCAAGGAGTCTCGATTGAACCTTCGCTCCGAGTATCTGGGCCATTGGCCCCAGGAGCCGCCCTCCTCCGGCGCCCGCCAGCACGAAGGTCCCATTGGGCTCGAGGGCCCTACAAAACGCTCGCAGCGAGTGATTCCCGACCGTGTCCAATAGCAGGTCATACCGCCGGCCCAACCTCGTGAAGTCCTCGCGGGCGTAGTCGATCACCTCGTCGGCGCCAAGCGAGCGGACCAACTCGGAGCTTGCCGCGCTGCAGACTCCGGTCACCGACGACGCGCCCAGGGCTCGGGCAAGCTGAACCGCGAACGAGCCCACACCGCCGGAGGCCCCGTTCACGATGACTCGCTGGCCGGATCGCAGGCCACCCACATCGCGGAGTCCCTGAAGGGCCGTCACGGCCGCCATCGGTAGAGCAGCGGCTGCCTCGAATCCGAGCCCCTCGGGTTTGGGCGCGAACGCGCTGACGGGGGCGGCCACAAGGTCGGCGAGGCCGCCGAGCCCGACCGTGCCAAATACCTCATCGCCGATCCCAAAGCCGGTGACGTTCTGGCCTACGGCCTCGACCACCCCGGCGACGTCCGAGCCCAGGATCACCGGCCGGCGAGGTTTGCGCAGGCCCAGGCCCATCATTGGACGGGCGACATACGGATCGCCGTGGACGAAATGAAGATCGTATGGATTGAGGCCCACGGCTCGAACCCGAACGAGGACTTGCGCGTCGCCCGCGACCGGCGGCTCGACCTCGGTCGACTCCAGGACCTCTGGCCCGCCGTATCGTCGGAAGACCAGGGCACGCATCGGATAGCGTTGGGCGTCGGTCACATCGTCCTCCAGATCACTACAGCGTAAACTACGATGTAAACATAGCCCTACGCCGTAAACTCGTCAAGGCGTTTGTTGCTACGCGAGGACAAGGTGGTGGATTCGGTCGAGACCCGTGAGCGCCGGCCGTTGAGCCGGGAGCGCGTACTTCGGGCCGCCGTCGAGCTTGCCGATCGCGAGGGGGTCGAGGCCATCAGCTTGCGGCGCCTGGGGCAGGAACTCGGCGTCGAAGCGATGGCTATCTATCGCCATGTCCGGGACAAGGACGACATCGTCGACGGCGCGGTCGATGCCGTCGTCGGCGAGATCGAAGTGGGAGAACCCAGCGAGGATTGGCAGGCGGCCATGCGCGCGCTCGCAATGGCGGCACGGAGTGTGATGCTTCGCCACCGCTGGGCGCCGGCGGTCATCGTCACCCGCCAGAACGTGGGACCCGCGATGCTTGGCCAAATCGAACGCGTCCTGCAGATCCTTCGCCGGGGCGGTTTCACGATCGATGCAGCTCATCACGCGGTTCATGTCCTCGGCAGTCGCATTCTTGGGTTCACCCAGGACCCCTTCAACGACTCCGCACAAGCGAGCGGTCCGCAACCCCCGCCGGACGAAGTCGTGCGTGCCTTTGCCCCCTATCCGGCCGTGGCCGAGCTGGCAGTTGCGGCCCGGCACGATGGCGCGCTGGGCGGCTGCGACGACGACTTCGAATTCGAGTTCGGGCTGGACCTCGTCCTTGACGGCCTTGATAGGCGGCGTGCTTCGGCCTCCGATTGACCTCGCGGCCTTGCCGTGCTTCGGCCGTATCGGTCAAGGAATTCGCGAGGCTGGCTACTCCGCAACGGCGAGCCATCTGGCCTGTCCAACGACCTCACACCCAAGCAGGAGTGGGACATTCAGGTCGTCGGTGTCGGCTTGTCTCCTCTCGCCCCGACCATTTGAGTAGGTGGCCGCCGGAAGGCCCTTTCCCACGCTCGATTCCGCCTCGCCGGGCGTTCCTCCGGGCTGACCCAGACCTGCCCGTTCGAGGGTGATCCTAAACCGACCGACATGAATGTCCCGAATCCAGCGGCGGACCGCGTTTGTGACACCCGTTGTCACAGTTGTCACAAACGCGGTCGCTCGGGGCCGAAAGAGGCTCGATGGTATTGGTCTGAAGCTTGTCTTCGACTTTGATCACACCCGGCGGCGGAGATGTGCCAGCTCGCGCCGCCGGGATTGAGGTCAGGCCGCGCGGGGACGTCGGCTGCCGTGTGAAGACTCGCCGGAACTCGCACGTTGCCGTTCGATGAGACTCGCCGGTTGGCCATGAGCCGCGTCTACCGGGTCGGTATCCGACGACAGCTTGAACCTGGACACCAACCCGTCTAGCTTCGTGGCCATGGTGGCGAGACTCGCGGCGCTCGCCACGACTTCTTCCGTCTGGGCGGACATCTCTTCCGACGCCGCCGAAACCTCCTCGGCCGCCGCGGAGTTCTCCTGGCTGACGGCGGCGATCGACTCGATCGAGCTCGACACGATCCCGGCGGCCAGGTTCATGCGGCCGGCGGCCGCGTTGGTCTGCGTCGCAATGGCAGCGATCGCGTCCGACGCACTCACCACCTGCGCTGTGGCACCGCCAACCTGCGACAGCGCGGTGAAGACCTGCGCCAGCGCCCGGTCGCGCTCGGCGGCCGCGGCTTTGATTTCGTCCAGTGCAGCCGCCGATTTCTCGGCCAGTGCGGATCCGGCCTTCACTTCTTCGGCCCCCTGGCCCATGGCTCCGACTGCTCGCTCGGTGTCGCTCTGGACCTCGGCGATGAGAGATGCGATCTCCTTTGTTGCGCGACTGGACCGCTCGGCCAGCTTTCGAACCTCATCGGCTACGACCGCAAAGCCCTTCCCCTGTTCGCCGGCGCGCGCGGCTTCGATGGCAGCGTTGAGAGCAAGGAGGTTGGTCTGTTCGGCGATGTCGTCGATGGTCTCAACGATGGCGCCGATCTGATCGGATTTCGCGCCGAGTTCGCCAACACGCTCGGCTGTCGCCTCGACGACGTCCCTGATTCTGCGCATGCCGGTAGCGGTCTCCTCGACGGCCACAAGACCGTTCTCGAGTGCAGTCCTGGCTCGGTCCTCGTGAGTCCGCATCTCCGCGCCCGACCGATCGGCCAGACGCATTGCCGCGGCCGCGTCCGCGATTGCCGATGTCGCCTGTTCGGCCCGGTTCAGTGTTTCGGTGGCCGCGGCTCCCACCTGTGCGCTGATCGCCGTGAGTTCGTGCGTACTCGCCGAGGTATCTGACGCCGCCCGGGCCTGATCGGAAGCTCCCATCGCGACTTGCGATATGGTGCTCGCGATCTGCTGCGTCGCCGTGCCGGCCTGGCTCGACGCGCTGTCGAGTTCGCGGCTGGTCTGGGACACTGAGACTGCCGTATCCCTGACGTCGCCGACGATCTGCGCGAGGCCGAGCGTCATCAAGCCGAAGTCGCGGCCGGCTGCCTGCAGCGAGCCAAGCATCAGGTTGAAGGTTTCGGCCAGTTCGCCGACTTCGGCCCAGCCTGAGGTATCGACCGGCTGAGCCTCGACGACCACGTGCGCAGTGAGGTCGCCGGCGGCGATGGCCGCCAGCGACTGCTGGATGCTGACGAGGTCGACATCGGCCAGGTTCTTCGTCGCCCTCGACAAGGCCACAACCGGCAGGATGATGCGCCTGAGTTGGTACATGAAGATCGCCAGGATGATCGGCAACGACACGCCCGCACAAATCAGTGCGCGCCCAAGATCCCAACCTTCGTGTCCCAGGTAATACAAGGAAATGCCGCCGGCATAGGTGATCCCGATTGCAACCAGCGTCATCCGGAAAGCCAGACCTCGACCGTACAGCAGGGCGACCGGCACCGAGCACGTCACCGAACTAGCGACCAGGAAGACGACGAGGATCACGTAGTCGTTCATGTCACACCCCTCCGGGGCGCCGGTGGCACATCATTGGTCGGGCCCGGCGGGCCCATGACCATACCCTCACGTTGTCGGAGACATATGTGAGCGCCCAATACGTTGTTCGCATGCCGGAGGTCGAGGGCCAAGTGGGCGTTCTGCCAGAGATGTGCCGGTGCTGAGCACGTCCGCCCGCCCGACTAAGGTTTCGGTCCCAGTTCGTCTGCGGCGTTCGACGTATCCCGATTCAACAAGCGGTCAATCTCCCGCTTGTCCACGCGGCGCCGTCGTTCGGATTCGATGGCTGTGAGTCGGTGGCCCACGTCTGCCGCGAGTCGGTTCAGCAGAGCTACCTCATGCGTGCCGAAGGCCCCAACCTTGTCGGCGTAGAAGGCCATGTGACCGGCCAGGCTCGGTCCCCTGAATACGGGCATCTCCGCCAGAGCACGCAGGCCTGCCTGATCGAGGGCCCGATGGCGGCGCCGGAAGCGCCCGTCGCTCAGAACGTCGTTCACCACCCATGGGCCGGCTTCCGGCGAAGGCGGGTCACAACTGAGTGAGAACGGCGTTGTGTGCCCAAGCAAGGCGTCGACCGAACCTTCCAGGGAGGGATCTCGGGCGATCGAGGCAACGAACCTGAGCCTGCGGCCACCAATCCGGTCTTCGACCAGCGCAAACCTCGCCAGAACGCAGACGCCCAGGTCGACCGGCAGCCGGCAACCCTCACGATAGAGGTCCCCCGGTCTCAACATGCGTTCAACGCGCGATCGATCGTCGCCGCCATAGCAGCGAATCGCTCCGCCTCACGCCGCTCGGCCTCCAAAGTCGCGGTCAGCGCGAGCTCTCGCGCATGACGCTGAATGTCACCCAGTCGGACCGCGACGAGCGCGGCGATCTGCTCCAGGAGTTGGACCTCCGGCTTGCCGAAGAAACCTGGCTCGCTCGCCGTTACCCCAATAGCTCCGACCGCGAAACCACCCGCGCCGATGGGCAGCACAGCTCCTGTGCCCGCCACAACCGCGCGACCGGTCTGGAGAGCCTGAGTCTCAGCCTCGGTGGCGAATCGGAGCGATCCCTCCTGGGTCTCGAAGTCGCCTCGCAGGCGCGTCTCGTCGGTATCGACGGCGTGGATCCGGAGCCGGCCGGCAGGCTCCTTGAGCGCCACAATCGCTGTCGCGAGGCCTCCGATGGAGACGAGCAGCCTCGCGATGCCCCGCAGCAGACCTTGCTCGTCCGTGGCAGCTGAGATCGTCGCATCGAGTGCCGAAGCGGTGGCCGCGAGGCGGGAGGTCCTGGCGCTTTCGCGCTCGGCCGCCTCTCGCCGCGACTCCGCGAGCTTGAACTCGGTGAGATCGCGACCGATGACCAGTGCGACCCTGCGGCCGTCTAGGTCCATCGGCGTGGCGGTTATTTCGGTGGGAATGGCGGTTCCGTCGCGGGCGAAGAACGTGGAGTCGAAACGCAGAAATCCGCGCTCCAGAACGAGCGCCAGCCGGTCCCGATTCAGGGCCGTTTCCTCAGGTGTGGCCAGGGCGTCCGATGAAAGCGCCACGAACTCTTCGCGGGTGTAGCCGAATGTCTTGCAAGCGGCCGGATTCGCATCAAGGTAACGGCCGGTCTGATCGACTATGACGATCCCGTCGCCGGCGCTATCGAAGATGGTCCGAAAGCGCTCCTCCGACTCCCGCAGTGCCTGCTCGGCGGCCCAACGATCGGTCAGGTCGATCGTGGCGTTCAGGAAGCAGGGTTCGCCTTCGACTTCTATCGACGACGCTGAGATGAAGCCGCGTCGGACGCTGCCGTCGCGACGCCGGAAAGTGATCTCCAGGTCACGGGCGATGCCGTGGTCCGGCATGGCCCCAACGATGGCTTCGCGATCTCGGGGGCTGACAATCCCCAGCTCGGCCGCGGATCGGCCGATCAGTTCGTGGCGGGCATAGCCACTGGCCTCGCAGAAGGCGTCGTTGACTTCAAGGAGCCGTCCTTCGTGGACCGTTGCGATGGACATCGGGATGCCGGCCGTCTGGAAGGCGGTCTCGAACTTGACTTCGGGGGCATGCGAATCGCCCTCGATCGCTCGAATACGCTTGCCCTCCAGACGCGACATCGCTTGGGCTCTTCGTCTCAAACTGCCGCGAACGCGCGGCCTATCGCCACAACGATAGCAACGACCAACAGGACCACGTTTAGCCATAGGTGCCCGCGCTCACCCCGGCTGATGTGAGTCCACATCGCGCCGATCTGAAGGGCCGCGAGACATCCGGCGGCAATCGGGGTCAGGGGCGTGAGGATTCCCGTCGCCCACGGGACAACTACGCCGATCGCGCCCGCGATCTCGAGAGCGCCGATAAGCCGAACCTGGGGCATCGGGACCTCTGCGACCCAGCCCAGGCCGGGCATGCCGAGCAGCCTCTCCCGCGAGCCGACAACCTTGCCGGAGCCCGTAATGGCGTAGATCGCCGCGAGCAGAACGCTGAGAATCCACAGGAACGAGTTCATCCGAGTCTCCTTGATGTGATGAATGGGGTTGTCACTGCAGCCCTGCTAGCGCGCCGACGGCGACAGCGTCGAGCTGTCGCTCACCGGTGAGCCGGCGGAGCCGGTTGATGCGGTCGACGATCGGCGGATGAGTCGAGAAGAGGGCCGATCCGCCGCCGACCTTCTTGAGCGGGTTCACGATGTACATGTGCTGGGTAGCGCCGTTGGCGACCAATAGCGGCTTCGGATCCGATGAGATCGCTGCGAGGGCTCGCTCGAGGCCATACGGGTTCCGCGTCAGCTCGACCGACGAAGCGTCGGCGAGGTACTCGCGCTGACGGCTCACGGCCATCTGGACGAGCATCGTGAAGATGGGCGCCAAAATCGAAAGGACGAGGCCGAGGAGCAGGAAGATCAATCCGATCAAGCCGCCACCATCCCGGTCGTCGCGCCGGCTACCACCACCGAACCAGAACGTCCAGCGAAGGAAGAACTGCGCGAGCAGCGAGATCCCGCCGACCAGGACGCCCACCATCAGGCTGAACCGGATGTCGTAGTTGCGGACGTGCGACATCTCGTGGCCGATGACGCCCTGGAGCTCCTCCCGGTCGAGCCTCCGCAGCAAGCCGGTCGTGACCGCCACCGATGCATGCTGCGGGTCGCGGCCGGTCGCGAACGCGTTCGGAGACGAGTCGTCGATGACGTAGACGCGGGGCATCGGAACGGCGGCGGCCGTAGCCATCTCTTCGACGACGTCGAACAGCTCCGGAAACTGTCCGCGGTTCACCTCCTGCGCCTGCGACGAGTTCAGGACGACCTTGTCGCCGCTGAAGTAGGAGCCGATCGACGCGAGGACGCTCAGCGCGAGGGAGATCGCGACTGCGACAGCCGCGCTCCCTGCGTCGCCTGTGAGCGCGTATCCGATGACGTACCCGAACAATGCGAAGACGGCGATGACGAGGAAGACGAGCAGGGCGGAATTCCTTCTGTTAGCCGTTTCCTCGTCGTAGAGGCTGACCATCGAGCGACCTCCGGCAGAACCGATCCGACATCCGGAGGCAGAGCGGCAATTCCGCACGGATCCGGTTGCTCGATGAGCCTCGGTCGTGGCCGGATGAGCCGTCGTCGTCCGATTCGGTCGATCGCGATCTTGGAAGTGGCTCGGCCGGCGCCGCTCCCTGCTACCGCCGGCTTCGCACCGACGGTCCGAGAAGCCCCAGGTCCCGCGCTCGCTCCACCGCTTCGGTGCGCTTGTGGACCCCGAGCTTCTCGTAGACGTGGCGCATGTGCGTCTTCACCGTGCTCGTGGAGAGGAACACTTGGGCCGCGATCTCGGGCGCGGACAGGTTGCTGGGCAGGTAGCGAAGGACACGAATCTCACTCTCCGTTAGATCCTCCGCGAGCTCCACCGGCTCGCCGCGCTTGGCGCGCACCGGCGAACCCGCCAGCACGTCGAGGATGGTCGCGAGAAGCGCGGCATGCGCCGTCCGGTGGCGCGGGTGGCGCTCGAGCAGCTCCCGCGCCGGCGTGATCAGAAATGGGAGGACGAGCGCGTCGGGTTCCGCGAGGTCGAGGGCCCTCTCCACATCGTCCTCGGCACCCTTCGCGTCGCCGAGCAGATCGCGGGCGACCGCATCGACGATCAAGCCGTTCGCGAGCGAGTAATCCGCGATGACCGGGGCCGTGCCCGCACGGACTGGAGCGAGCACGTCGACCGCGGCTCGGGCGTCTCGCCTGGCGAGGTGAAGCGCGGCAAAGGCGATCCTCGTCTCGGCAAACTCGCGCTCCGCGGCGGATACCGTCTCCAGCACCGCTCCGGCCGCAGTCGCATCGCCGAGACTGACGAGTGTTTGCGCCTGGAGCGCGCGCGCCGAGATGGCCAGCGGATCGGGCGCGACCAGGAACGACTGCAGGCGCTGCGTCTCGGCGAACAAGGCGAGCGCTTCGGAGTGGCGTCCCTGGCCCAGACGGTGCAGCCCGCGGGAGTACCGCACGAGGATCTCCTTGGCGGGCTCCGCGTTCGGGCGAAGCGATTGCTCCGCGCGCTCCAGCCATGAGTCCGCCTCGTCGAATCGGCCCTGCAGGACATCGGCCGCGCCGATGACCGCGAACACGATCGGCACGACGGGCTCCGACTGCCACCCAAACCGCTCCTGGATGTCCAGCGCCTGCAGCGCCAGGTCGCGGCCGGCACTGACCGAATGCCGCGCGACCGCAACGGCAAGATGGGCGAGGCAACCCTGCTCCACGTACGGCCGCCCGATCCGGCGGGCCAGCTCGACGGCCTCTCGCAGATGGCGCTCCGCGTCGTCGCCTGCGCCGGCCCATGTTTCGACGATGCCGAGGGTCAGCAGCGCGACGGCGCGAACGTCGTTCTCGGCGCCGATCTGGCTTATCGTCGCTGCCGGCGACGACTCGAGCAGCGGGGGAACCTGGCGCACGGCCACGCCGTAGTCGCCGCGCCAGCGCGCGAGCGTGAGCCTCGCGGTCCCCAGCATCGCCTCGAAAAGCGGCACCCGCTCCGCCGGCACCTCGGCGGCGTGACGCTCGGCCAGCGCGATGTAGGAGGCCGCAGTGTCGAGTGAGGGCCGGATCACTTCGCCGTAGGCGAGAAACGCGGCGAGCTCCGGATTGGCGAACTCTTCCTTGGGGAACCGCTCGAGCAGGGCACGCATCGTCGCGAAACTGCCGTCGAGCGAGATGCTGAAGCCGAACTGACCGACGAGATCGCCGGCATATCGCCAGTCTTTCGCGGCCTGGGCGTGCCGAATGGCATCAATCGGGAACCCGTGCTCGGCATACCACTCGGCGGCGAGGCGGTGCAGACCGGGAAGCGCGGCGGGCTCGGTGCGCCGCAGCTCGAGACGCAGGAGATCGGCGAGCAGGTTGTGGTAGCGGAACCAGGTCCGGTCTCGGTCGATGGAGTAGACGAAAGCGCCGGCGTCTTCGAGCTCGAGCAGGATCCGCTCGGAGCCCTCTGTCCCGAGGAGGCGGTCTGCAATCGACCCGTTTACGCGCTCGAGGATCGACGTCCGCAGCAGGAGCTGACGTACCGGCTCGGGCTCGCGCTGGAGGACCTCGGCGAACAGGTAATCGGCCACCGTTCGCTCGCTGCCGGAGAATTCGGCGACGAATCTCTCCGCGTCCGGCCGTCCCGCGAGCGACAGCGCCGCGAGCCGAAGGCCGGCGACCCAGCCCTCGGTGCGAGCCTGCAGCGACTCGACGGCGTCGGCGGAGAGCGTGATCCCGGCGGCGGAAAGCAGCTCGCTTGTCTCGTCGAGCTGAAAGCGAAGGTCCGTGGCGCGCAACTCGGTGAGCTCGCCCGCGAGACGGAGTCGATGGAGCCCGAGCGGCGGATCGTGGCGAGTCGAGAGGACCACTCGCAGTTGTGGCGGCCGGCGGTCGAGCAGCACTTCGAGCGCCGCCAGCGCCCGGGGCTCGAGCAGGTGATGCAGATCGTCGATGACGAACAGGAGGGGTTCGTCGAGAGATCGGGCGCCGTCGATGATTCGCTCCACGACGCCAACACCGTCGAAGCCGGGGGCTGGTCCGAGATCGTCGATCGGGCCCCCCATGCCGGCGGCAGTCCGCAGCGCCTCCACGACAGCGAGCCAGAACCGCTGCTCATCGCTCTCGTCGCGCTCGACGGAGACCCATGCCGTCCGCTCGCCCATGCCCGCAGCCTCGATCCAGGATCGAAGGAGGACGCTCTTGCCGCTGCCGGCCGGTGCGGATATGAGCGTGACGCCGCCGTCATACCCGGCCGAAAGCCGCCCGAAGAGCGCTGGCCTCGCTACGAGCGAGGGCCGGCGAACGAATGTCGTGCGCTCGGTGGCAGCCATGGCGATATCGTCTCACGCCACCGCCGTCACCGGAACCATCGTGTCCGCAAATCGCGCCGGTTTCGGGACGCACAAAGAGCGGCCGGCCCGCTCACATTCGTGAGACAGACCGGCCGCAATTGGCGCGGATCGCCCGGCGGGGCTCTTCTATGCTTCCACCTTCACACGCTCAACCTTGTCTTGCGCGCGTACGCGCATGTAGAGCGCGTCGATGACAGCCAGTTGAGCCCTTCCGATTGCCCAGTTTGCGAGGTCGATCGCCATGCCCGCCTCGCCCTCGGCGAGTTCCGCGTCTACGCCGGCGGCATCGGCCTCCATCCGAGCGTGTCGATCGGCAGCCTTCGACTTGAGTTCGGCGACTCGCGCCTTCGCGTCCGCTCGCGCCTGCTCCCACGCGGTCCGGGTTCGGTCCGCGGCAGCCCCGGCCTGCTGCTGCGCTTCGTCGAGGGCGCGGTCGGTCTCCGCTTCGGCCACCACAAGACGCCGCTCCAGTTGCTGGCGCGTCTCGACGGTCGCGGCGTCTACCGCGGCTTTCATGTCCGCCACGCGTCGCTCGAGCCCGTCAACCTGATTCTGGTAATTCATCTTGATACTCCGTTTCTATCGATGGGTTGTCGTTCGCTGCCTTGCTCGTGCGGTTCCCGGTTAGTCGATAGGCGCCTTGCCTCCACATCCGGCGGAGGATCCACCCACGACGTGCTGGTGGACCTCGCGGGTCAGTTCGTGGATCTCCCGTGTCAGCTGGGTGTTGAGCTTCAGCTCCTGGTCTTCCTCGGCGAATTCGTGATCGGCCTTGGCCTGCGCGAACGCGCCCTGGCGGTTCTGGCCGATCATCACGAAGGTCGATAGGAAGATCGCCTCGAGTGAGACCGCCAGCGTCAGCGTCGGCCACGGGCTGTGCTCGAACACGAGCATCCAGGTCGCGAACGCGAGGACGTGGAGGTACACAAACGGCATCGAGCCCGCGAATGCGGTAATGCGGTCCGCGAGCCGGAGCTGAAGATCGGCGGCACGCTCCGCATCGATCCTGGTGACGACGGGATGGTGTGAACCCTCCGCCTCCAAAGCCGGTCGAGTCCTCGCGCTGCCCGCCGCGCTATTGCCCACGACTCTTGATCGTCGCGTCAGCGAGATCCGTGCGCGGCACATCGGGGTATTCGCTCGCGAGGCGTTCCTTGGCAGCCACGAGCTCGGCGATGATGGTGCTCTCAGCGTGGTGCGTGACAATGTCGACGACGTCGCGCATGGCCGCCCGAACCCCGAGGACCTCGGCGAGTTCGAGGTTCGCCCAGACGCCGTACGAATCCGCCGCATCAAGAGCGATGCCCGAGTGCTCCTCCAGGTCGGCCACGATCCGCTCGGAGGGCGTGACGGCCTGCGCGTAGTCCTCGACGATGCCGCGAAGAGCGGCGCGAAGCGGCGGTTCGCCGGGCTCCGGCACGGGACTCGAACTCGCGGGATGTTGCCGACGCGCCTCGATCGCGTGACGGGCGTCTGTCCTCGTGGCCGCGACCGATCCGATGGGAGCCGGCTCAGTGGCTGGTTCCAGGCGCCAATGGTCTGCGCCCGGGTCCATGACCGGCAGGCCCACGGTTAGGGACTGCACGACCCGGACCGCGAAGGCGTCCATCGCCTCATCTTCCCGGCGCGTCTGTTCGAGATGGTCGTGGCGACGCTTCTCGAGATTGGTTCGGATTTCCTGTCGGCTGGGTGCGCTCATTTCTTTGTCTCCTTTGGATTCCCTTGCGTCGACGCGACGCTGAAGGTCGTCTACTCGCAAGATCCCCAATAGCCGGATGAGGGCGCATCGGCCGATTCGTGGGAAAGCACGCTTCGGGAGGGTGAGATTGACGGCCTCGACGCGCCGGCCGGGCAACGAACGACGACCGGCGTTGTGATCGCCGGTCGTCGAAGTTGCGAAAGAGCGGTGGTTGGCCCGAGCTGGGCGCCTTCAGCGTCCAGACGGTCTGGCCGTTACGCCGCGCTTGAGAGCTTGTGAACGCTGGGGGCCTTGTTCAGGTCGCGGTCGATTCCGTGCAGCCGGTAGGCGATGCCCAGGCTCGAGAACCCGAACAGCTCTGCCCAGAACCCGACGAGCCACACGAGCGACAGCAGCCCCGTGCCCGGGAACGCCACGAGCAGGGCGCCGAACACGATCGAGAAGAGGCCGCCGAGGACCACGAAGAGTTCGCCGGCGATCTCACGGCGGAACTCGATCGCCGAGGCGATCTGGAGAATGCCCGTGGTAACCGCCCAGAACGAGACCAGATAGAGCAGCGTCAGCGCGGTCATGCCGGGCCAGACCAGCGTGGCGATCGCCACGGCGATGCCGAGCACGCCCATGAGCCCCGTGATCCACTTGTGGCTGCGGGCCAGAACGTCGCCACGCGCGAGCGCGACGATCAGTGAGATCCCGTCGACGAACGCATACGCGCCGAACAGGAGAATGAGGACGGCGAGCGTCGGGCCGGGCCAGATGAGCGCCATGATCCCGAACAGGATCGCGGCGATGCCGCGGGCCGCGTATACCCACCAATCGCGAGACACCAGACTGAGCATTTGAATGAACCTCCTTGCTGCTAAGTGGCTTGGTGCTCGCAGACTCGGGGGTTGGAGGATGACGGGTCGTCACACGATTGGGGCGATTCGGGGAAGCACCTGACCGCGGCGCAAGTAGCCTACCCAAGCAGCACTTCGCGCCGGTCTCAGCGTCGGATGAGGGCGGGAGGGTGAGTCGGCCAAACTAGAGACGCGCGTACCGTTCAAGGCGCGCGTACCACTTGACGGGATCGCTCGATCCCGTCGCGGGCCGCCGTCTGGCCACGGAGCCGCGCAAGCGCGTCCGTTGCCTGAAGCCCGGATTGACGCGTGCGCCTCCAGGCGGCTTCGGCAGGCTCGCACGATCCGGTGGATGCGGCCTCATCCCGTGCGAACCGACGCTCGCAGCCATGGACGACAGCCGCCCGACGACCCAGTACCAGATCCGCGTTCGAGGCCTCTTGAGCGAGAGGTTGCTCAGCGCCTTCCCCGAGATGCGCGCAAGGAATCGCGATCACGCGACGGTGCTGACCGGCGAACTGCCGGACCAGTCCGCGCTTCATGGCGTCCTAGGCCGGATAGAAACGCTCGGCCTTGAGTTGCTCGAGGTCCGGCGCTTGAGGCCGGGAGCGGACGCGCCGCATCGGACGCGATCGAAATACAAGGCGGATCGCACCGCGGACGCGCAGTGAAGTCCGCTACAACTGCGGCCCCCGAGATGCGGTCGTCTCGGAAGATGGCGCCTCAGCCGGGCGCATGCACGGAGGCATCGTGGCAGTCGTCAACGAAGTCCTGATCTCCTTCTTCAATTCAAAGCAGGCCGCCATGCGCGGTCTCGAACTGGTAGACGGCATCGGTCGTGAACACGACTGGCGATCTCAAGCAGTGGTCGTCAGCAGGGAAACCGATGAGTCCCTGCCAAGGTGCGACCCGCCCATCCCATGGCCGTTTGGCGCAATCGTGGGTCTCTGCCTCGGCGGGATCGTGGGGTCGTTGGCCGGCGAGGCAGGCCTCGTCATCGGCCTGTTCTTCGGGCTATACCTCGGTATCTTCGTCGACGCGTGGCGCGCGCTCGAACGCGGCGATCTCCTCGACGAGGTCCAGTACGGCCTTCAGCCCGGACAGGCTGCCCTTGTCACTTTCGTGACCCGGTGGTCGGCGGCGCGGATCGAAAACGTTCTCGCCTCACTGAACCCGGTGACGGTGCATCGCTTCCCGGGCACTCCGCTCGATGAGGATCTGACGCGTGAGGCCGCCGAGGCCGTCGCAGAAGCAAGAGGGCTGCTCGGCGCGGAACGGGATCATTCCAGCAGGGGCGACGCGGAACATGAACGCCGGATCGGCGTTGCAGGTCAGCGACTGCGCACGATCGATACCATCGCGGACCGCCTCTTAGGGCAACAGCAAGTCCAATTCGAATCCGATATCCACATTCTCAACCTCGAGGGGCACGGAACTGGTGGCTGGCGAGCCGCGCGAATCGGTCGACGCATTCAGCAGGTGCGCGCATCGCACCAACGCTCGAGGATGGTGCTCAACGCGTCGCGCCTCCGCGTCCGCGCCGCCGCGGCGGCCGTCCAGGCTGACTCCGCTCGAGTGGCGCAGGTGGACCCTGACCTCGGGACAGAACGACTCTCGAGCACGCAGGCGCACAGAAGTGCTCGGGCCGCAAATCGTTCGGATCGGACGATGACCATTCAGCCGGGCCACTCCGACGCTTCGGTGGATGTCACGCAGCCGGTCGAGGGCCGGGCCGTTCGGTGAATCATAACTGGGAGATTTGTCGGTGAGCGAAGTTGGCACAGACGAGTTTGCGAATACGCGAGGGCAGACGGCTTCCATTTCACACCGAGGGTCCGGTCTCTACGGTGAGCCCGCCAGGGGCGCAGCCTTCCGGACCTACCTCCCGAGTGCAGACTCACCGGCAGTAACGACCGTCAGGGCGATCAGTGCGGCGCCGCCGACGAGGGGAGACGAAGCCATCCTGCTCGTGGATGACGACGAGGCGGTCCGTTCATTCACCCGGCGGGTGCTGGCCGCCCAGGGCTATGCGGTGTACGAAGCCTCAAGTGGAACCCAGGCGCTAGCGCTGGCCGCAACCTACGGGGCAGAAGTCGATCTGCTCGTGACGGATCTCGTGATGCCCGGTCTCGACGGTCACACTCTGGCGGAGCTACTCCGCTCATCCAGGCAAGACCTGCCGGTCCTGTATGTATCGGGGTTCCCTGGGAACCACCTGGATGAGTCGGCACTGGCATCGAAGGGCGTGGACTTCCTGCCCAAGCCGTACAGCGGCGATGCCATCGTCCGTGCCGTGCGATCGGTTCTTGACGAGATGCCCTGATGGCACGCGGGGCTGAGTAGCCGAGCATTTCCCCACGGCCTCCCCGTCTCCCCCTCGGCGGGGAGGCCCCCAACCTAGCGGTGAATCCGAGCCCGGCTTGGGCTGCCCAGTGACTAGGTCTCTCGCCCACCATTCAGGCAGGCTCAGCCGACCCGTGCGGATCAGGTTGCCCTGGCTGATTCTCTCGCAGCTATCGGGGCTCGACCAATGGGCTGCCCAGCCGACTCGAAGCAACAGCGTTGCGTCGCGAATCGGACTGCCGTCTGCGACTGTCAGCGGCCCTCGCCCGTTGCCGGAAGCGACTCTGCTTGTCCCATCCGGAGCCATCTGTAGACAATCGCGGCGACGACAGAGCCCAGGAGTGGCCCGGCCAAATAGACCCAGATGTGGGAGAGGTCGCCAGACACCAGGGCCGGCCCGAGCGACCGAGCCGGGTTCATCGAAGCGCCGCTCACTGGGCCGCCGACCAGCGCCCCGAGTGCCACCGCACCGCCGATCGCGACCGCCGCCGCCTCGCCCACTGCGCGACAGTCGGTGGCTACTGCGGTGATCACCAGCATCAGGAAGAAGGTCAGAATTGCTTCCATTGCGAACGACTGGAGATCGGTCCCGGTCGGCGCGGTCACACCGAGTGCCGCGCCCTGCCCTAGGATCACGCGAAGTGCCAACGCGCCCGCCACGGCGCCGGCAATCTGGAAGGCCGCATATGTCAGAACCATGGTCCAGGGGAAATGACGCCCGATCGCGAACCCCACGGACACGGCGGGGTTGAAGTGGGCTCCGCTGACATGGCCCAGGGCGTAGATCATCACGGCTATCACGAGCCCGAAAGCGAGGGCAACCCCCGTATCCGGGAGCTTCCCGATGGCGATCGCACCGCAGCCCGCGAACACGAGCGCGAAAGCGCCGATGAACTCGGCCGCGTAGGCCCTCGACCCGTTTCGCTGCGCCAAGTCGGCGGTCGTGATCCCATCATCCCGGCACGGAGTGTCGATATTGGATGAGCTCACGCCTTGAACCCACGCGCTTCGCGGAGTTGAGCCGCGAACTCGTGTGGCAACTCCGAGGCGAGAATCCCCTGCGCGGCGGCGTCGATGTCGTATTCGACCCGGCGGAATTCGACGGTCAGGCCCGCGGGACTCGTCTCGACCAAAGCCCAGCAGCCTCGCGGATCGCCGTCCTTGGGCTTGCCGGCCGAACCGTCGTTGATGAAGCGGGTCGCGCCGACGGTCCTGTAGTAGGGACGATGGGTGTGGCCGCAGACGATGACGTCCGCGTTGGCGTCGGCCGCGATCCGGGCGAAGGTCGAGTCGGGCTTGTCCTCGTAGAGGTACTCGTTCATCTTGCGCGGGCTGCCATGAACGAGAAGGAACCGCAGGCCGTCAGCCTCGAAGCGGATCTGAGGCGCGAGCGTGCGAAGCCAGGCCTTGTTTGCATCGTTGGTGTTCACCTTGGTCCAGGCGAACCCGGCCTCGCCGAAGGCCTTTTCGACCGGATGCGTGTAGGCGCAGCCGCATTCGTCGCGGCCGAAGCCCGTGCCGTCGTCGTAGTTACCCATCACGATCGGGATTGCCTCATCGCGCAGCCGGTCCAGGACCTCGTTTGGCCAGGGCGCATAGCCGACCAGATCGCCGAGCACGTAACGCTGATCGACGCCAGCGTCAACCACGTCGGCGAGCACCGCCTCGAGGGCGAAGATGTTGGAGTGGATGTCCGAGAAGAACGCGTATCGCATGCGCTGAGCCTGGCCTTTCGGGTTGCGACGGGACTGAGAATGGTGCTGGCAGACTGCTATGCGCCGGTCTTCGGCTCCACGCCCAATTCTGCGAGAAGGCCGCGGACGCGCCGTTCGATCTCGTCGCGAATTGGGGCAACATCTTCGACCGACTTTCCGGCCGGATCCTCGAGCTCCCAGTCGAGGTATCGCTTGCCCGGATAGACGGGGCAGGCATCGCCGCAACCCATCACTACGATGACGTCTGCCGCTCGCACGACCTCGTCCGCCCAGGGCTGCGGGAGTTCCTTGCTGATGTCGATGCCCCTCTCGGCCATCGATGCGACGACCGCCTGGTTAACACCATCTGCCGGCGTCGAGCCACCGGAGAAGACGTCGACCTTGTCGCCGGCCAGCTGGCGCATGAAGCCGGCCGCGATCTGGGAGCGGCCGGCGTTGTGGACACACAGGAAGAGGACACTGGGGTTGAGATCGGTACGTGTCGACTCGAGTCGCATCAAGGCGCGAAGGCGGTCGTCGGTCAGCCGTTCGACCAGGACCGGGATCCAGGTAGTGATGTGGGCATTTGGCAGGATCATGTCGATCGACTCGGTCATGAAGCGTTCGATCGTCTCGACGTTGATCTTCCCGTGCCAGCGTCGCTCGAGCGCCACCGCGGACTGGCGGATCTGGACGCGCTGGTCGGTAGTGAGCGCGAAGTGGCCCAAGTTGAGGGTCTGCGTTTCTTCAGATGTCATGTCAGTAGCTCCTTGGTGGGTTCGCCTGGAACCATCTGAGCATAGGCTAGACCTTCAAGTTGGTTGAATGTCAAATAGTTTGGGCCGAACTCCGAATCTCCGTGATGCGCTTGACCTTCAAGCCGGTCGAGGGTGTAGCGTGCGGTCATGAAGATCGCCGAACTCGCCAAGCGCGCGGGCATCGCCACGTCGGCCGTCCGCTTCTACGAAGAGGTCGGTGTCCTGCCGGCCGGGCGGCGCCTCGCGAATGGCTACCGCGAATACACCGACGCCGATCTGGCGCGCTTGCGACTGGTCGTCGCATTACGTCGCCTTGGTCTGGCGCCGGCCGATGCCGGTCGCCTTGCAACGTTGTGCATGGAACATGGCGAGATAGATCGGGACTTGATGCCGCTCATCAGCGGCCAGCGGGCGGCGATCGAACGCCAGCGATCCGATCTCGATCGGCTGGACGCGGAGTTGACGGACCTCGAGACCACGATCGAGGCAGCCGGCCGAGCCCGGAAGGCAACCCGAGTCATGGCGGCTGATCCGATCCATGTCCTGTTCGTTTGCACCGGCAACTCCGCTCGCAGCCAGATCGCCGAAGCTCTGCTCAACGAGTTCGGCGGCTCAGACTTCGCCGTCTTCTCAGCCGGAACCGAACCCGGTCCCGTGAATGAGCAGACGGTTGCCGTCCTGGGCGAGCTCGGGCTCGACTGGTCGCACGCGGTAAGCAAGTCCGTGGCTCAGTTTGTCGGCCAGCAGTTCGACTACGTGATCACAGTCTGCGACCGGGCCCGCAAGAGCTGCCCGGTCTTCCCCGGCGAGCACAACTCGCTGCACTGGGGCCTCGACGATCCGGCAGAAGTGCAGGGCACAGACGGGGCGAGGCTCGAGGCGTTCCGGCGAACCCGGACAGAGATAGCTACGAGGCTGCGCCCGTTCGTCGAGCTTGCCCGAAAGGCCCGACGGGAGCAAGTCCCGGCGCACTGAGGGCCGCTCGGCCTGGAGGTAGCGCCGGGGCAGCCTCCGGCAAGCAAACAAGTGGCCTCCAGGGATGAGCTCGCATGAGAGCACGGAACTTGGCTCGCTCGGCATTCGCTGGTCAGGCCGCGGCGGACGCTTCGCAGCCGAGCGCATGAGCCACGCAACTCCCTGGCCAAGGACCGACGCGGCGTCGAACTGAGTCACCAGCCAGGCGATTCCGAGCACGTAGACCAACTTCCCCCTTGGCTCTCCCTCTTGATCGGAGCACAGGCCTGGGTGGATGGCGAACTGGGCCAAACAGGCAGAAGGACAACGAAACCTGCACTAGCCGTTAATCTGGGGACCGCGCTCAGACCCTATCCTCGTGGGGCCGCCTGAGCTCAACAACACGTTCGGCGGCCCCAGAGGTATCTATGGCTGCACGAAGAACTAAGATCGCGCTCATCGCACACGACGGCCGTAAGGCGGACATGGTCGCCTTTGCCACCTTCAATCGAGATCGGCTCGCCGAGTTCGACCTCGCGGCGACCGCGACGACTGGCGACCTCCTGACCGAGAAGGTCGGGTTGCCGTGTCAGAAGATGCTGTCGGGCCCACAGGGCGGTGACGCTCAAATCGCGGCCATGGTGGCCGAGGGCGTGGTGAAGGCTGTCATCTTCCTGGTCGACCCACTGACATCGCACCCCCACGATCCCGACATCCAGACGGTTCTGCGCGTCTGCAACGTCCACAACGTGCCGATTGCCACGAACGTGGCTGCGGCCGATCTGTTCGTGGCTTGCGACTTGCTGGCCCCGCCGGAGCTTGCCATGGCGACACCGGCCGGCCCCAATGAGCACGCGTTGTCGTAGGCAATTCGGAGCCCGTGCGCCGATCCAGAAGACACCGTAGCCCACGACCGCAAACGAGGCGGTCTGGCGAAGCCGCGACCCAGCGACGAACGCATCGCGGAGCAGCCGGTTCATCACGCCGATTCACATCCCCACGGCAACGATCCAGATGGCAGTCTCGAGGCCTCGTCCCGCATCGGAAGGGAAGAGCGACGGAACGAGGGCGTATGAGGCCAGATGGATAGCGGCATAGACCGATCCCACCACCAGCGCTGAGAGCCGCGAGCGCGGCTACTGATTCCCGGCGAGCGGGACCGTCGGTCGCGGTGAACCGGCCGAGCAGAACGCCGAGCGCGGCGATCGCAAAGCCGTCCACCGCGCCAACCCGCAGCTCGGCGCCCAGCGACGACCCGAAAAGGAGGCTCATCACTGGCGAGCTGACGAACATGAGGCCGCCAAATACCAGACCGAACGTGAGCCCCTTCTGGACCCTCGTCCCCGGGAGGCGGGACTGGATATGCGAGAAGATCGCTGCCAGGGCAACGAGGCAGCTTGCTGACCTTTCCTTGGCACCGGCCGTCCGAAATTTGGGGGCGAATAGTCCTGATGAGGGTCGCAAACGGGCCGCTTACCGTACGCTCCCAACTCTCAGCTAGAGTGCGGGCTCAAAGTCCTGGCTGACTTGCGACGTTGCCGAGATGCGGCTCGGGCTGGGCTTTCGTCAATGCGGCCGCGTCGAGCGTACGCCGCACGACCCTGTTGTTTGGGGACTTGGGACAGAGCACCAATTCCGCTCACCAGGCGTCTGATGGATCGCCGCTGCGGCGTTCAGCAAGGACAAACAGCCACTAGACGGGGGCATGTCATGGGCCTTATCGCATCCCAGCATCAGGAACCGCGCCTCGGCCGCGTCCGGGGCTTGGCAGTCGTCCTTACTATGGCTTGTCTCGTCGCCAGCTGCAGCGCGGCAGGGCTCTCCCCCTCGATGAGCCCAGCGGAGTCTGCCTCCCCTTTTGGAATCTCACCGTCGAATGAGCCCTCTGCTCCGACTCGCAGCCCTGCCGCCCCTTCATTCACTACGCCTGGCGCCACGTCGGATTGGACGGGTTTCGCGTGGAGCCAGCTTTCCTCTGACAGCCGACTCGTGACTGCCGACCCAGGCGTCCGGCTCCTCTCGTGGAGAGGTGGCTTCGTTGCGTACGGGACGACTAATGGAGGATCAGACGCTTTCGTCTGGACTTCCGCCGATGGCCAGACATGGACGCAGGTGACGGCGATCACTGCTCCGCAGGTACTTGTGGCGGTTGCTCCGGCTGGCCTCGTGGCAGTCGCGGGCGACCCAAGCGCCGCGGTTCCCTCAGAGATAGTCTGGACCAGCTTCGACGGCGTTGCATGGCGCAACTTCGGCTCGCCGTCCGGTCTGGCGTTCGTGGACTCCATCGCCGGCACCTCCGTCGGCCTCGTCGCCACTGGTCACACACTTGACGGCACCGGCAAGTTCGCAACCGGCGCGTACTTCGTGGCATTCTCGACCGACGGCATCAACTGGACGCCGGTTTCCATCCAGGGAGGCATCACCTGGGACGACGTCGGTCCTCAGGTCCAGTCCGGGGACAACCGCTTCTTCGTGATGGGCGGCTATACCGGGGGCCTCTCGAACGGGCCGGCATTTCAACTCGATGCCTTCGCTGAGACCGGCAGGCTGAGCAGTCGGGAACTCGTTGGATCCGGAGCTTCAGGCGTGGGCGGCCTGTGGTGGTCCGACGACGGGCGGACGTGGACGTCCACTGGAGACTGGGTCTATGCCACCGCGCTCGTCTTCGGCCGCGACGGCATCCTTGCGCAAACCAGCGGCAGAGAGATCCCGGGTGGAACTGGTCTCGACCTATCTACCGATGGCGGCAAGACCTGGAAGGGCGACAACAACTTCGAGCCGCTGGGGGTTACGGTCTGCGGTCAAGGCGAATGCAGCGCAGGGCCTGACGGAGTCATCGCCTCCAACGGCAAGGTCTTTCTCGCCGTCAAGAGCAACGGCAAGGCCTGGGTCTCCTACGACGGAAAGACCTGGACTGTAGTTGCCTGGAATGCCTCATCCCCGGGCTACCCCATTTTGGTTCTGCCACGCGGCGTTGTCGTGGGAAACACGTATGGAGCTGCCACGTAACGCTTGTCCCCATCGCGGGCCCGCTTGTTGTCTCGGCCGCCATTCCGAGGACGGGTCCGACCGAGGGCCTGCCTCGGGCGAACCGGAGATCACCCGCATAGCTCGCCGCAGCCTATTCTGGGTTGTCAGCCGTGCGGCTGGCGGTGGCAGACCCCGTGAACTCCAGCAAAGCGTGGTTCCTGGTAATCGCCACTCCAGTTCGCGGTCGCCATGTTCGGGGCGGCCTTTTGGACAGGAAGCGCAGCGCCGGCCGAACCGAACAGCGTCGCGCGCCCAAGCCGCGATACGGATCGGGGCGAAGCCGGTTGTTAGTACAGCGTTAACAAACCCTCTCCAACATCCCGACAGGCGGTTCCCCGTTCACGCGCCGGGGCGCGGGCTTGATGATGCTTGTCAGGGAGGAGTCGGGAGAGTGGAGATGGCGCCCCGGCGGTTGGCCGCGATAGGGCTGGCCGTCGTGCTGATACTGGGTGTCGGGTTCGGCATTATCACTTCCATTCACGCCGGCGGTTCCTCCGGCAGCCCGGCCCCGCAGGTGGTCACGCTGCACGGACTGATCGGATCAGAGAAAGCGCCGTTCTTCGCCGACCAGAGCGTGAAAGACGCGCTGCTCAAGGGCGGCTTCATCGTTGACGTCCAGACGGCCGGCTCGCGCCAGATCGCCCAGGCGGACCTGTCGCAGCAGGACTTCGCCTTCCCCGCCGGCATCCCGGCCGGATCGAAGATCAAGGCCGACCACGCCGGGAGCACGACGTACCAGCCCTTCTACACGCCGATGGCGATCGCCACCTGGAAGCCGATCATCAGCCTGCTCGAGCAGGCCGGCGTCGCCCAACAGCGCAGCGGCTATGTCGCGCTCGACATGGACGCATTCGTCAAGCTGGCCCAGAAGGGCACCCGCTGGACGGACCTTGCCGGCAACACCGCCTACCCGGTCAGCAAGAGCATCCTGATCACTTCGACGGATCCTCGAACCTCCAACTCCGCGGCGATGTACCTGTCGCTGGCGAGCTATTGCGCCAACAGCGACAACATCGTCCAGAGCGACCTCGACGTGGCAAACGTCATGCCGATCGTCTCGCCCCTCTTCCTCAAGCAGGGCTTCGTCGACAGCAGTTCCGAGGAGCCCTTCGACGACTACCTCGTCCAGGGCATGGGCAAGAGCCCGATGGTGATGATCTACGAGTCGCAGTTCGTGGCCCGGGCGGCGGCCAACGACGGCAGCATCACCTCGGACATGGCGCTGATGTACCCCGAGCCGACGATCTACTCCAAGCACACCTTTGTTGCCCTCAACGACAACGCCCGGCGTCTGGGCGACTTCCTCACCAACGACCCCGGCATGCGCCAGCTCGCGACCGAGTTCGGTTTCCGGACGATAGACGCGGCCGGCTTCAACACCTTCGTGAAGGCTCACAACCTGAGCGTGCCGGCCACCTTCGTAAATGTCATCGACCCGCCCACGTACGAAACGCTCGAGAAGATGATCACCAACCTCGAGCAGCAGTACGGCACCCCCTAACTGACCAACCGATGCGTTGCCAAACTCTGTGGAGGACCCAGTGAGCGACTCGCTTTCGATCGACCAGAATTCCGGATCGGCCGCCGCCGGCGGCGTTGCGGTTTCGCCGGCGGCGCCGGTCTCTGACCCGGGCAGCGCGCTCGTGCTCGTGCCGCCGGCGCCCGTCGCCGCCGTCGCCGCTCCCCAGGCGGAGCAGGCCGTCAAGCTCGACCCGGCGACGCAGGACAAGCTCGATGGCATGGCCAAGGGCTATCTCGACGCCATCCAGGGCCTCGACGTCAACGACCCCAAGTTCGACGCCCGCATGAGCGACATCCGCAAGCTCGGCGACGACGACATCCAGGCTTCGGCCCAGGTTTCCTCGCGGCTCCTCGATCGACCCGTGGCCGCCATGAAGACCGGCGCCATCTCGGGCACCTCGGCCGTCTCGACCGGCTTGCTCCAACTGCGCCACCAGATCGATGACCTCGACCCGTCGCACCAGGGCGACCTACTATCGGCCCACAAGATACTGGGCCTGATCCCGTTCGGCGACCGGCTGCGCGACTACTTCGGCAAGTACCAGTCAAGCCAGAGCCACATCAACGCCATCATCACCAGCCTCTACCACGGCCAGGACACGCTCCAGCAGGACAACGCCGACCTCGAACAGGAGAAGGCGAATCTGTGGGCGATCATGGAGCGGCTGCGCCAGTACATCTATCTCGCGCAGAAGCTCGACGCCGGTTTGGGCGCGCGGATCGCCCAGATCCAGACCAGCGACCCGGCCCAGGCGAAGGTCCTTCAGGAGGACATGCTCTTCTACGTCCGCCAGAAGACTCAGGACCTGGCCACTCAGCTGGCCGTCAGCGTCCAGGGATATCTTGCCCTCGACGTGATCCGCCGTAACAATCAGGAGCTGATCCGCGGCGTGGACCGCGCCACCACGACGACCATCTCGGCGCTGCGGACGGCGGTCATCGTGGCGCAGGCGCTGGTCGACCAGAAGCTCGTGCTCGATCAGATTACGGCGCTCAACACGACCACGTCGAACCTGATCGAGAGCACCTCTACGATGCTGCGCCAGCAGTCGACGGCGATCAACGAACAAGCTGCGAGCTCGACCATCGACCTCCAGAAGCTGCAGACCGCCTTCGACAACATCTACGCCACGATGGACGAGATCGACAACTTCAAGCTCAAGGCCCTTGACAACATGAGCCAGACCGTCGACGCGCTGACGGCTCAGATCCAGAAGGCGCAGACGTACCTCGATCGCGCCCACTCTCGAGATGCGGCTCCGGAGGGCGAGGCCCCGGACGACGCATCCGGCCTGACGCTGAAGTAGCGAGCCACGACGATGCGTATGCACGGCACCGCCGCCAGGCTGGGGCTTGTTCTCGCCGCGGCTGCCCTCGCCGTTGGCACAGCCGCGTGCGGCAGCTCGACCTCGACGGTCAACCCTGACGACCCTAACACCATCACCGTCCTCGCCGGTTCCGAAGTCAAGGACGTCCAGCCGATCCTCGACGACCTCCAGAAGGCGACCGGTGTATCGCTCGCGCTCACGTACACCGGCTCCCTCGACGGGGCCGAATCGATCGACGGCGGAGCCGCGACCGACGCCGCCTGGTTCAGTCTGGGCAACTACCTGCGGCTACTGCCCAACTCCTCGAAGCGAATCGTGGCCTCGAACAAGATCATGCTCAGCCCGGTAGTGATCGGGGTGAAGAAGTCCGTCGCCGACCGTTTCGGCTGGACGAACAACCCCAACGTCACCTGGGCGGACATCGAGGCCAAAGCGGCCGACGGCTCGTTCCACTTCGCCATGACCAACCCCGCCGCCTCAAACAGCGGCTTCTGCGCGCTGATCGGAGTCGCCACGGCGTTGTCCGGTAGCTCCGACGCGATCGACACCGGCAAGATCGACACCGCGGCCCTGACCAGCTTCTTCAAAGGTCAGACGCTGACGGCCGGCTCCTCCGGCTTCCTCGCCGACGACTACGTCCGCCAGCAGGACTCCCTGGACGGGATTATCAACTACGAGTCCGTGCTGATGTCGCTCAACTCCGGCGGGACGCTCCACGAGTCATTGACGCTGATCTATCCGAAGGAAGGGATCGTCACCGCTGACTACCCCTTCATCCTGCTCAACAAAGCCAAGCTGGACGCCTACAACAAGGCCGTGGCCTGGCTTCTCGATCCCGCGCAGCAGCGCCGCATCATGAGCGACGTCAGCCGCCGGCCCGCCGTGCCCGGCATCAAGCTCGACTCGAAGTTCCCGTCGCAGACGCTCGTCTCGCTCGACTTTCCGTCGAAACTGGATACGATCCAGTCGCTCATCTCAACCTACCTGAACGTGGTCCGCAAGCCGGCATCGGCGGTCTTCGTGCTCGACACTTCGGGATCGATGGACGGCGTACGGCTCGACAACCTCAAGCACGCCCTGACTCAGCTGACCGGCGGCGACCAGACGTTGACCGGCCAGTTCTCGAGCTTCCGGTCTCGCGAGGAAGTCACGTTCATCACATTCTCGACTCAGGTCAACGACGTCAAGACGTTCACGATCGATGACACCAACAGCAACGGGCCCGACATGTCGGCCATCCGCGACTACATCAACAACCTCAGCGCCGACGGCAACACGGCCATCTACTCGGCTCTAGAGCAGGCCTATTCGACGGTCGGGCAGGAGATAGCCACGGATCCGAACCGCCTCTATTCGATCGTGCTGATGACCGACGGAGAGAACAACTCGGGCGCCGCCGCGGGCGACTTCGCCAGCAACTACCAGTCGCTCACAGCCGACGTCCGGGCGGTCCATGTCTACCCAATCCTCTTCGGCGACGGCGCCGTGAGCGACATGAAGGCAATCGCGTCCACGACCGGCGGCACAGTATTCGACGCTCAGACCACGCCTCTCGACTCGATCTTCAAGCAGATCCGGGGCTACCAGTGAGCCGTCGGGTCGCCGAATACCTCTACTCGTGGAAGAACATCGCCGGCTGCGTGCTGGCGCTGGTCGGGCTGGGGCTTCACTTCTCCGGACTGATCGACGGGCTGCAGTGGCTCCCGATCACTGTTGGGATGTACCTGATCGGCGCCCTGCTCGTCCCAGGCGAGAAGACCGTTGGGCTCAACCTCGACCAGGCCGCGAGCCTGAGCGACGTCCGCAAGGCGCTCGACAACCTGCTGAGCTCGATCCAGGGCCGCGTTCCGGCCGACATATACGCCAGGGTGGCGAGCATCCAGGCCTCGATCCTGGTCACCCTCGGTGCCGGAAACGGGACCGCGAGCGGGCCAGCCAACGGCATCGCGGCCGGCGGCGTGGGCGGGACCGGCAGCAACTCCGCGAACTCGATGGTTTCAGACCCGAACGTCTATCTCATCCGCCAAACGGCGCTGTCGTACCTGCCCGAGGCCCTCAACGGCTACCTGGCGCTTCCCAGCATGTATCGCGACCGCAGCCTCGCCGGCCGCAAGAGCGCGCACGACACGCTGCTCGATCAACTTGACCTGATGGACGAGAAGATGCACGAGGTGGCCGAGGCCATGGTCGCCCACGACACCGACAGGTTGGAGGCACACGGACGCTTCCTGGCCGAGAAGTTCGGCGGATCGTCTCTCGACATAACGCCAGGTTCCTGATTGAGTGGTGCCGCCTGGCAGAAGCGTCTAGCAGAAGGCGCTCGGCTGGCCGAGATCACTGGCTCGTCACCACGATTGGAGCGCACGCAGCCGTGAGGTCTTCTTGCTCTGGTGCGTCTCCATTCGGACGATGACATCTGCCAGCGTGTCCACACCGTCGAGGATGTGCGGTCCCTTGTTGAGCATGACGCACTCGGCCCTCTCGCCCATCGCGGCGTCGGTCAGTTCGGCGCGAGTTGGGATCCCGGTCTTCACGAGCGACTCCAGCACCTGAGTCGCCCAGATGACCGGAACGCGCGCAGCCTCACAAACCCAGAGCAATTCCTCCTGCATCTCGGCCAACCGCTCATATCCGATCTCGATGGCGAGATCGCCCCGGGCGATCATCACGCCAAACGGCCGCCGCGAGGCCCCGGCGACGATGATGTCAGGCAGGCGCTCAATGCCGCTCTGGGTCTCGATCTTGGCGATCACGCCGATATCGTGGGCTCCGCGCGCGTCGAGCTCCTCGATCAGGCGGTCTACGTCTTCGGGAGTCTGGGCGAAGGAAAGCCCGACGATGTCGGCGATGTCGGCCGCGACGTCCAGGGCGAGAAGGTCGTCCGGCCCGAACCCCTCGCCGCGGATAGGCGAGTTGGGGAAGTTGAGTCCCTGGTCGGCGCGGACGCGTTCCTCGGGTCGCCGCGTGGTGAGCACGCGGAGGAGAGCTTCGTTCGCATCGACCGCCTCGACCCGAGTGACGATGTGGCCATCGTCGATATCAACGTGGTGGCCGACCTGGAGCGCCTCGAGTACGCCGGCCTCGAGGCAAGCGACCCAGGGACCGTCTGCTTGCTCGCCATCCGAATCTCGCGTGGATACCGGCTCAAAGGGGAGGAGGCGAAGCACGTCTCCGACCTTGACGGCGATGCTCCCCGGGGCCGGCTCGAAGGGCCCGACGAGGCCGACGCCTCTCTTTCGTTTCTCGCGCACGAGAAGGAGTTCGGTGCCCTCGACTAGGGCGATTCCCCGCCTGGTCGAAACCGATACCGCCTCGTCGCCAGATCGCGTGTCGACCTGCAGCGTTCGCGCGCGTCCCTTGGCGTCGATGCAGGCGATCCGGTCTCCCACCTCGAGCCGCGCGAGCCACGCGGCGTCAACCGCGACGCGCGCCTGCCCCCCATCGGGAGCATTGGGCGTGCCGGGAGCACCGGAGCCGTCGAGCAGGAAGACGTTCCGCCCGCTTTCGTCTTTCGGCGCTCGGAGCCGAAGCCGACCGGGCGCACTCGGCAAAGGCCCAATCCTCATCTTAGGTCCGGGCAGATCCAGAAGGATCCGGCAATCGCGCCCGGCATCGCGCGAGGCGGACCGGACCACCAGGGCCATCGCGCGCCAGGTGTCGGGGCCGTCGTGCGCGGCATTGATGCGGGCGATGTCCATGCCGTGATCGACGAGATCGCGGACGAGCCCGGTGTCGGTCACGCCTTCCTCGGGCAACGTGACCATGACCCGGGTCCGCCTCTCGGGTCGTTCCGGACCCAGGAGCACGGCCGCACGCTCTGCGACGAGTCGCTCCTGCGCCTCACGAAGCCGGCCAATCCGGGCGACCCACGCGAGGGATGCGGCGTCGCCAAGGAATGCGCCGAGCGCAGCCTCAACGGCTGCGATGCCGGAACGAACGTGGGCCTCAGTGCGACCGAGTGACGAGAGACCAAGAACACCGAGGTCGTCCTGAATGTCCCGGATGTCGTGGTGCCGGAAGGCGAGATACGCAGCCAGGTTCGAGGCACTGCCGGCGTAGGCAGATCCGACCAACCTAGGTCTCCATGTCGCCAGCCGGGAGCGCTGGCCGCGCCGAACATCGATCTCGAGCGATTCCAGCCGTTGCTGGAGCCGACGGACCTGCATCGAAGCGGCGGGTCTGGTCACAACGCATAATCGTCCCAGGCCCGTGTTATCGGACGGTACATAGCCGGACCATACATCGGCGTTTGACTGAACGGCTAGGCGAATTCAGCGAAATACGCAACGGGACTTCGCTAGCAAAGCCGGCCACGACGCCCGACGATGCTGAGGCCTTCCACAAGCCCATCCGCGAGTTCTGGGAAGCCACGCCGAGCCGAGTCCAAACGCTTCGAGGTCTCACCAGGGCAGTATTTCCGGTGGCCTGGGGCTACTGAAGGACGACTCTCCCACTTTGGCCAACTACTCCGCCGACTCAAGATTGAGCCGACACGCGAGTCGGCCTCTTCAGCGACATCTCTTCAGTGGCGGCGCTGACTTCCTCGGCCGCGGCGGAATTCTCCTGACATCCCTTGCGCGCCGATCGCGAGCTTTGCCGCGGTCACCTGAGAGCGCTCAGTTCATGCTGAACGGCGGGTACTGATCGGTGGCCAGCAGGTACATGTAGGCGCTGACGCGGATTGACCAGCGGAAGACGCCGACGACGTAGTTGAAGAGGCCCCTTGGATATCGTCCCGTGATGAGGATGGCGAACCAGGCGATGACGATCGCGAAGAGCGCGAAGAACCACAGGATGACGAGGATCACGTAGTGGGGAATCGCCAGAAGCCACTTCACGAGCGGCAGCCAGCGGTTCAGGTCCTTCTCGGCATCCGGGTAGTCGATCTCCAGATGGACCGCCTGGTCCTTCGTCGTCGACGGGTAGGTATCCGTGAGCAGGGCCGCGTAGGCGCCGACGCGCGTAGTCAAACGAGCCAGTTCGCGCGCGAAATCGAACCACCAGCGTGGGTACTTCATACGGAACACGAGCATCAACAAAGTGGCGAACCAGAGGCCCGTGGAAAGAAGACTCAGGATGATGCCGATCGGAATGACCAGGATGGGTCGGAAGAACGTCGATACCCGGTTGAGGCTGTCCGGATAATCGATGTCCAGGCGCGCGGCATAGGCCTGACTTGACTTCTTCGGCACGGCTTCTCTCCTGCTGTTGTGGTGCGGGCATCCTAGGGTAGAACTTCCTCTTGCCGGAGTCGATCTAATACATCTGTAATATCGAAGTCGAAGAGGACCGCCTGGTCTTCTACCCTATGTTCGGACCCGAACGAGCGACTGGGCACACCAGATATGCGTGACGCCCGGGTCGCGACGCTCGGTCGGTGGGACTCGCGGCATCGCGCGAGCAGTCGCCGTCCGCGCTTGTCGGCGGAGCTGTGCGAACTGACCCGGTCAGTCGTCTAGCTCGGTGGCGAGGATGGCTTTGGCTATCTTGGACAGCCCGACCGCTCTACGTTCAGCCTCGTTCCGCTCTTCGTTGGACGCGGCCTCGTCGCTCTCCTGGGCGGCAGCGGCGTATAGCCGCAGCGTCTCACGCAGTGCTTGAACCTGTCGCTCGTCTTTGTCGAGCCCGTCCATCTCTACACCTCGATCGACCTGGAGGCCGGCGTCTGCCGCAGGCGGACCGCCTCCCGAAAGGTACGTCCGAGCTTCCTGGCTCGTGAGTCGGCCCACCGGGAAGGTCAGCCAACGGGTGGCTTGCCTGCTGCCGGCTTCGACGTTGGCTTCGCGGCCGCGGGCTTCGCGGCCGCGGGCTTCGCGGCCGCGGGCTTCGCGGCCGCCGCTTTGCTGGCAACCAGCTTCTTCAGAGCTCTCCGGTCTCGGGTGTATTCACGGTCGAGACGATCCCAGGAGGTCTCGGCTTCTTTCGTCAGTCTGAGCGAGCCGTCGGCTTGTTTGATGCGGTCGACAAGACCCGCGAGAGCTTCACGGTTTCGCTTGAGTTCGCCCGCCAGCCGCTTGTACTCGGCCAGGATCTCGGCGTTCATATTCGCCCTACCTTCCTGTAGTCTGCTGTTTTCCGCCGTCACGGCAAATGTAACGGAACTTGGTCATTGGGCGGTGCGGCCGGCATGACCGTCGCAATCCCAGGCGGCGGCCGACGCAATCGACCCGGAGCTCCGCCCGTGCGGAGACCTACTTCGATACGGGGCCGTATGAGTCCTTGGGGATGATCGTTCCCTGGACCTCCGGACCCATCATGAACTGCAGGAAAGCTGCGGTCAGGCCGGTGGCCTCGCCGAGTGTATAGAGATTGCCGTCCGCGGCGAGCTTGTAGGTTCCGCTGCCCACGTTGGCGATCGTGGCATCGGCGCCATCGAGCTGGAGGCCGTTGAGAATCGGCTTGTTGGCCGGGGCGTTGTAGTAGGCGAAGCCGATGACGCTGACGGACCCGTCGGTCTTCGCGATCGCCGTAGTGACGGCGCCGTTGGAGTCTTCGGTAAGGGTCTGGCCGCCACTCGTCGACTCATTGAGGCCGCCGAGGACGATGTTCCTGAAGACTGCGCGGGTGCCGGACGACTGCGGTCGAAAGATGAGCACGATCGGCAGGTTGGGGCCGCCAACCTGGCTCCAGTTGGTGTCCTTGCCGGTCCAGATGTCGATGTTCTGCTGAGTCGTCAGGTTCGTGACGCCGGTGACGTCCTTGTTGGTGACGACGATCCAGCCCTGGCGGCAGACGACATGGTCGACGAGCTTGTCGGCGTCTGGCGTGGCCAGCTTGGTGTTGGCGAGAACGTCGGATTCGCCGATCTGGACGTAGCCCTGGGCAACCTGGCTCAGGCCGGTGCCGGAGCCGCCGCCGTTGACGGTGATCGTAGCGCCGGGGCAGTGGCCCATATAGGCGGTCGCGGCATCCTGGATCAGCGGCTGCAACGCCGTAGAGCCGGAGGTGATGATCGTACCAGCCACGCAATTGACTCCCGAGGCCGGGGCGGGGGCTATCGTGGGCGGCGCGGCCGTAGGCGTGGCGGACGACGAGCTACATGCCGAAGCCAGAATCGCGGCCACTATGGCGATTGCACCGAGACGTCGGGTTCCGTTGGCCAACGTAGTGTCTCCTCAATTCTGGGCAACCATCTTGAGCAAACGCGATTTCCAGTTCCCAGCGAATGGTCGAGCGGTTCTTTTAACGCCGTGTTGACCCCCTGTTGTCGCGACACGTTGTTTCGTGATCTATGGTCGAGCCAGCTCGCGTCTCGACGCTACACGGCCACGTGCCCAGTGCCATTCACCCGGCCGGAATCGCCGACCCGCGGTGAGCGCTCCACCGGCCCCGCCCGCGCCTTCCGGGCGCCGGAGACGGTCTGAACCGTAGCCCTGGCGCGATTCCAGTCGAGATCGTCGCCGGGATCCTGGAGTCGACAGCAATCGGACCGACGAACGCGTTGCTCAGCATTCGAAGGGTCCGCGGCGAGACGCGCAGGATCGCGGTATCGGTACCGGCGGCAGCCCAGAGCCACTCGTACGCGCACAGATCCTGGTCCATCAATACGCGGACCTCCCGACCGTAGCCAAACGGTGGCATGTCGGTGATCGAGCATTCAGTAAGCTGACGCGCCTCGTCGGCTCTCGCAAGGCGGATGGCGACCTCTCCTGTGGCCGCGCTCAACAGCGCCGGATCCACCGAGTTGCGACCCGACACAAGGCACACCAGGGGGACGAGCCGGCCCCCGGGTCGAACGGCGACGACGACGAGGGACTTCACGACCTGGCCGGCATCGGCATCCAATGCCGCGGCTGTCTCATCGACGCCGTGCGCTGGGCGTGCCAGGTATCGGATGTCCAGCTCAATCCCTTTTCGGGCGGCCACATCGATGAGTCGTTGAATTGCGGGATGCGAGGTATCGATCATGTCAGTTTGGGCCCACTGGCGTTCGAATCGACCGGAGATTGAGAATGGATTAGAACCGCTTGTGATTAAGGACGTCAGTCCGTTTCGGTTAACGGACGGTTGTGGTCTTCTGCCGCTTCATGCGATCCCGTCTGGCGGGTTCTCTGATAGACGGAACAGGCGCGAAACAACCGGCCAGAGGCGGTCACGCGGCGACTTCCCCTGCAGCCGGCAACCTGAAGCCGTGCGGCTCCCGGGCCTGGACCGATTTCGTCCAGAAGCGACTCAGCGAGCAGCCAGAATCCGGCATCCGACTTGCGATGGCCTGGCCCTCGATCATGCGGTCTCGGCATGCCTGATAACCGAGCGATAACCGTCCGAACACAATTGGCCGATATCGTGCGGACACGGAATCGCGGGACCCACGGGTGAACTTCTTGCCGCTGTCTCCTGAAACCCAGACTGTGGCGCGGATCGTCAGTCGCCGAGTTCAAGGCCGGTCGTCACGCAGCTTCACCGGGCGCGTGAGAAGGAGGAGCCAGTGAGTCCGACCATCCATTTCGGCGGTTCAGCATCGAGGCGCTTGGCGCTGCTTGTGGCCGCTGCCCTGCTCGTGGTCAGCGCGTTCGCCGTGGCCGCGCCTGTTCTGGCCACGGGCAACTCGATCAGCGTGAGCCCGGCTACGACCACCATCTCGCCCACCGGCAGCACCTTCACCGTCAACGTGACCGGCAACGGCTCCGTCGCCATCAGCGCCGCCGGCGCGGCCCTCAGCTTCGACAAGTCCCGCCTCCAGGTGACCGCCATCGCCAAGGACGCGACGGAAGTCGCCAACGGCGTCGCTTACGGGGGTTGGCCCACTGGGGGTGCGAACGGCATGACTGCCTTCATCGCGGCCGCCAACGCGAGCGGCACTATCCCCACCATCAGCTGGTTCTACGTGGACGGCTCCAGCAATGAGACCGCCGGCGCCGAGCACGGCATCTTCAGCGCGACCTTCCAGGTCATCGGCTGCGGCAACGTGACCGTCACCCCGGTCATCGTCCCCAACATCGGCGGCATGAACGACGGCACCAGCGCCACCTACGGCGCTCCGCTAACCAATATCACCCTCAGCAGCGCCGCGGTCGTCAACCCTTGCCCGAGTCCATCGCCCAGTCCCAGTCCGAGCGCAAGTCCCAGTCCGAGTCCCAGTCCGAGCGCAAGTCCGAGTCCGAGTCCGAGTCCAGGGCCGAGCGCAAGTCCGAGTCCAGGGCCAACCCAGCCCAACACACTCTGGGTCTCCCCGGCCAGCTCGACGGGCATCGCGATTGGCACCACGTTCAGTGTCAATGTGCTCGAGAACGCGCCAATCCCGACCAGTGGCGTGCAGGCGACTCTCACCTTCGACAAGAACCTGATGCAGATCACGTCGGTGACCCCGGGCAACCTCTGGGGCCAATCTGACGTCTTCATAGGAACGGCAGGATCGTTTGCAACGGCCCAAGGCACGGCGAAGAACATCGCCGCCGCCAACGGCAGCGGCTCCCTCAAGCAGCTGGCGGCGTTCTACGTGCCGCCGCAGTACGTCGACACGGGGACGCAGACCTTCCTTACCGTCACTTTCCAGGCGATCGCCTGCGGCCATTCCAACCTGGGCCTGCCGGTCGGTCCTGCGGACGCGGACATGATCGACGGGCGGCCCAACATCGACGCGAACAACATCGTCTTCGGCAACGAGATACCGGTGTCGACGACGGGCGGCTCAGTCGACATTTGCGCGGGTCCATCGCCCAGCCCGAGCCCTTCGCCCAGCCCGAGCCCTTCGCCCAGCCCGAGCCCTTCGCCCAGCCC
>Ga0182017_10000312_pt1 | contig 37894 bp, 23 predicted proteins | sample 712E3DmetaG_FD_120492 | JGI IMG/M metagenome (GOLD analysis project Ga0182017, IMG submission 120492) | Permafrost microbial communities from Stordalen Mire, Sweden - 712E3D metaG | ecosystem: Environmental > Terrestrial > Soil > Wetlands > Permafrost | place: Sweden: Stordalen | collected... | reverse complement strand
TTCTTCTCTTTCGGCACCAACGACCTGACGCAAACCACGTTTGGTCTGTCGCGCGACGATGTGCCCAAGGTGTTGGCCTACTACGTGGCCAAGGACATCTACGACGTCGACCCGTTCGTCAGCCTGGATCGGGACGGCGTGGGCCAGCTCATGCGCCTGGCGGTCGGCACTGGTCGCAAGAGCAGACCGAATCTCAAGATCGGCATTTGCGGCGAGCATGGCGGCGATCCAAGCTCGGTCATGCTGTGCGACGAGCTGGGTCTCAACTACGTGTCCTGTTCTCCCTATCGCCTGCCCATCGCGCGCCTGGCGGCCGCCCAAGCCGTGCTCAGGAAATAGTGACTCGCCGCCCATCACAGGGAATAGAGACATCAGGCAGGTACGAATTACCGACGGGGGCCATCTCCCGATGAGAGCCCCCGTCGGCCGCGTCCCGGTTTTGTGGCTCTCGCTGCTTGCGGGCTTGCTGCTGGCCGGGGCTGGTTGCGGCCTGGGCCAGACGGGGATCGATCCGCCCATGGACCAGATCTTCCTGCCCGGCGGGCTGGCGGTTGACCCTGATGGCAACTGGCTCTACGTGATCAACTCGAACAATGACCTCCGTTTCAACGCCGGGACCCTGCTGGCGCTTGACTTGCAGAAGGCGAACCTTGACTTGCAGAGGGCAAAGGCGCCAGGCGAGACGGGCCTCCCGCCCTGGCCAGAGTGCAGTACTACTCACTTCACCGACGACGAGGCTCCGGAAACCCGGGGGACGACTCTGGACCAACCTTGCTGTTTCGATCGACTTCGCCCGCATGTCCTCAACTGCAACGAGCGGGCGTACGTGCAGGCAGACGCCACGGTGCAGATTGGCAGTTTTGGTGGCGACGCGATCATCCAGACCTACCAGGGCGTGGACGGCGAGTCGGTACGCCGTATCTTCATGATGGTTCGAGCCGAACCCTCTATCACGTTCGTCGACGTCACCCACGGCAACGGTTCGGTGCACATGCGCTGCAATGGGGCGCGGTACGATGCGGACCAGCAACTTCTCAATCCATTCTGCGACGACAACTGGCGCATCCGTCGTCCGAGCGGCTCGGCCATCACCGACAATGTACTTCCCGAAGAGCCCCATGCCATGGCGCTTGACCAGGCATGGGGAATTCTGTACGTCGCCCACTTGACCGTCACAGTGAATCGCCAGCCCGTTGGCGGAGGCGTCTCGACCATCGACGTCAACGCCCTCCTCGACCCCAATGCACCCAACGTCATCAACTCGATAGCCCGGGTTGTGTTCCCGACCAGCTCGGTCCAGGGTGTCACCGCCCTCACCCTCCACGATCCCGGGAAGACCAGCGGTGTGCTCTATGCGGTGGCGCGTTCGAGTGCCGACATCACCGGGCTGGTCCTGCAAAAGTGCCATGACCCAGGACAGATCCAAGAACCAGGACAGATCTGCGACGCGAGCAGCCCTGTGCGCGATTTGTCGCTTGTCCCCGGTGAGCAAATCACCTCATCCGTCTTCTTGCCGTCGGGCACGGATATTCGGGGATTTCTCTTGTCGCCCGATGGGAAGCCCGATGAGAATCGGGCCTACGTTCTCCATCGCAACACCCCCGAGTCGACCACCTCCTCTGATCCTGCTGCGCTGGTCGTACTCGACCGACGACCGGACCAAAACGGAGAACCCGCCAACCGTCCCAGCGCTATCCTCGAAGTCTGCAGCGGGCCGACCCACATGCAGTTTCACGATGCCGGCCGAGGGAGCCTGCTCTTCATCACGTGTTTTGAAGGGGGCCAGATCTACGTGGTCGATCCGCAGGCACCTCAAGTCATGGCCATCATCGAGGCAGGCCACGGGCCCACGGCCCTAACCTTCTCGCCCACTGATCCGACGATCGCGTTTGTCGCCGGCTACGCGGACAACAATGTGTCGGTGATCGACCTTGAGCCAGGAAGCCCGACTGAGTACATGGTGGAGCAGGATCTCGGCTTCCCCCACGCGGTGACGCAATGATTTCGCGAGTTGCCTCGACCATCGCCCTCTCATGCCTGCTGAGCGCATGCAGTGCTACGCCAGCCGTCATCCCCGCACGCAACCTCGAACGGCCTGGCGATATGGGTTTCGTGTGCCTCGAGGTTGTTGATCCCAGCACCGGAACCCTATCCGGCCAGCCGATGAGTGTTTGCCACCCTCCGGGACAGAAGGTCCCCCCGATCCAGCCGGCCGGCGCGTCGTCGCGGCAGCTCGGCACGTTTGCCTTGGTGACCAACACTGCCCGTGGGGAGATGGCTGTGGTGGATATCGACAAGGGCCGTCTCATCGATCTCGATCCGGGCGTATTCGGCTTCAACATGGTGCCTGTCGGCTCCATGCCCGAGTCGCTGGCTGCCAGTGCGGACGGGTGCTGGGTCGCCAGCGCAAACCGCGATTCCTGTGATCTCGGACTGGTTGATCCGTCGCGCCTGCTGGCTTCGCAGTTCGGGTCAGCCGTGCCCTCCACCTTGGCCTCCGCCGAGACTGGCAATCCGGCGACGCGGGTGGCGCCGAGAACCAAGTCCGGCCGTCTGCTCAACGCCTCTCCCAAGGAAATCGTCTTCCTACAGCCCAGCATTGCACCTGGGCGGTGGTGCAGAAGCGAAGAAGCTCCCGCGGCTCTGGTGACCTTCCCATCCTGTGATCTGGTTGCATTGCTCGACATGCCGTCGGGGATGATCCGGGACTCAGTCTTCATTCGTCCTAACGGCGCCGTCTCTGCAGGCAGCGAACCGAACTGTCCGGCAGACTGCACGCCTGCTTCGGCTGCAGACGCAGGGATTGCCGCGGATGATGGGGAGGTGCCTGCCGCGCTTGCAGACGCGGGCGGAGTCGACCAGGGCGATGCGGGCTTGCAGACGAGTTTGCCTCTGGGAGTGGGCGCATTGGCCCTGCGTCCTGACATCAACCGCGTGTACGTGGGGGCCAGTGCAGCCGACTACTTCCTCACGGCGTTGGACATCGCAGATGGAGATGGAGCCTTCGCGATTCCGGTTGGGGGCGGGCGTATCACACTCGAGCCAGGGGCAATCGGGGTCGATCGGCTGCGCCTTTCAGTCGATCCTTTCAAGACTACGCAGATCACCTTGGCCGACGGCAGCGTGATTGACCGTCAGGGCAGCTTTGTGGAGGACAGGGGCCGGTTCCTCTACGCCTTCGCGCGCGACGGCTCAGTCCGGGTGGTGAACGTCGGCGTGCAACCCGAACAGGAATGCGACGTCAACGTCCAGCCTGATCCCAATCTTCCGGCCAACACCGGGTGCTTCCCAGTCAACCCCGCGGCTCGGCGACCGCTGGCCCATGGGCCTGGAATTCGTATTCCCACGTTCGCAGTGCGCACTGCGGCGCCGGCGATCCCGCGCGACATTGCGGTTGTCGATCTGCAGGTCGACAAGGCTGGCATCAGCAAGAACCCGCAGGCATTGGCCGGCCAATTTGCCTTCTTGCTGGCCTCGAACGACTCTGTCTACATCCTCAATCTTGCGCCCAGCACGCTGGACAACGGCCAAACGGTCCCCGACAACAAGACCTTCACCCACTCATTCCGCGAGATCCGTTCGACCAACCAATACACGGCTGACACGCTGGCTCTCTCGCCTACGCCCCCGCTGCGCACGCCGGTGACAACCGACCTCTTGTTCCCAACCACGCCCATCTTGTCTTCGACGAGCGGCCCCCGGCTGGAGGAGGTGATGAACGATTCCACTCCCGCCGCAGTGGGAAACTCGATCAACACCACTACCAACTATTGGGCCAATTTTCCCTACCAAGCGACCTATGTATCGCGCGAATTCACCATCGCCTGGGAGGCCGCTCTCCCTGGCACGACCCGTAGTTCTGGCACTCTCAAGGATCCCACCGTGGCGAACTCGCCCGCAGGTGCTCTCCACGACGTGGGCGCTGACTTCTGCGCCAAGGGAGTACTGCCTGGCGATCTAGTCGTTTTGCCTGGATGCACCGCAGACACCGACTGCAGCCCACAGGCTAGTTTCTCGTGCCGTCAGCCGGTCGGAGGTGCCACGGGCTTGTGCCTGCCCATCGGCGCCGCCCAGAGTGTTATCGATAGTTGTACCCGCTTTATGGGCAGCCGGCGACGCTACGAGGTTCTTGCCGCCACGCCCACGCAACTGACGCTCGGGTTCCACCTGGACGAAGTGCCCAAGACCGCACTCAATCGCGTAGCCGCGACCGAGTCTGGCGACGATACAGAATGCCAGCCCACCACCGCGCATCGGGCATCGGGGACGGGGACGTCCCCTGGCTTCCAATGGCAACAGGTGTGGCCGGGCGAGAACTTCAAGCGTTGCGTGAAAGCTTGTGGCTATCTGACAGCATCTGGGGCGGCAACGCCGGACGCCGACCGAGATTGTCGCCCAGGCTTCGTGTGCGAAACCATTCCCGGTTCTCTCGGGCCTCGCCTGCTCGGCGACACCGAGCCTCGGCCCGGGCAGGGAAAGTACTGCGTCGAGGCGCCGCCTCTCGATCTCGCCTGCTGGCCCCAGCCGAGCAATCGGTACCACGTGAATGCCGGCACCAGCTTTCTCATCTTGGGCAGCTCTTTGCCTGACCTCAAGACCACGACAGTCATCAACGGCCAGTGCCAGCTCGATCCCAACGATCCTGCGCTGGCCGACCGGATCCCACTGTCAGCCCCTTCGTGCGCAACGATTGATGGCGTCGTGCCCGTGGACAACGTCACGACATACTCCCGCGGTTCGACCGACGCGACCAACACGCAAGTGGCGTTGTTCGGCCAGTTGATACCGCCGGATCCCTCGACGAAAACGCCAGCCAAACCCAACCCTCCCTACTCACCGGTTGCGCCACCCGGACCAAACCCGTGCTTGTATCAAGACTCCAACTACGACGAGCTTCCGTCCAGCGCCTCCGCACCTGGCGCCGGAACTGCTGATGGCGGCGCCGGACCCAAGAAGCCGATAAAGGCCATCTTCCAGAATCCGCAGCTTCGCTTCGTCCTCACCAACCTTGACCAATATGGCGGCGACAGCCTGACCACGCGTCTGGACCTCATCGGCGGCTTTATCCCGGCCACGGTCGCCATCCCATCCGTCGAGATCGCGTTGACCCAGCCCATCCACATCTACACCGGGCCGAACGAACTACCCGAGAGTCCTGCGATGACGGACCCCAACAATCCGGCCTATCCCTATGTGTACGTGCTGGACCAGGGGCGCACGGCGCTCACGCCGAACAGCCGTGGTCAGATCGTGCGCATCAATGCCCGCAAGGGCGATAGCGCCGTGACCACCTTCGACCCCGCCGCGAGCGGCACCACGCCGTTCCAGATTCAGTAGCAGACTCACGGCCGCAACGAATGGCGAAGTTGACAGATGGTAGGACTTCGGCCTACATTGTAGGTAAATGACCTCCAGTGTTCGAAGCACAGTCCGCGCGCTTTTCCAGACTGCGGTTGACCAGGTGAAGCGCGAGGGCCTTGTGCCAGCGATTCCCGACAGCATTCCGGTCGAACGGCCCAAACGCCCTGAGCACGGCGACTACGCGACCAATGTTGCCCTGGCTCTGGCAAAGCCCGCCGGCAAGCAGCCGCGTGCCTTGGCCGAGATCATCGTCGAGCGTCTGCGGGCTGCAGGCGGCGCGGACATAGCAGAGGTGTCGGTGGCAGGCCCTGGTTTCATCAATCTGCGCCTGTCCGATGGGTTCTGGCAGCGGAGGCTCCTCGACATCCTGGCCGCAGATGGGCGTTGGGGACAGGGAGCGCCAAAGCAGTCGCCGCGGGTTCTGGTTGAGTACCTTTCCGCCAACCCGACCGGGCCGCTGCATTTTGCTCACGGCCGGCATGCAGCGGTGGGCGACTCGCTGACTCGGCTGCTGCGCTTCGCCGGCTACGATGTCTTGCGCGAGTTCTACCTCAACGACTCCGGCAATCAGGTCGCCATGCTGGCGCTCTCGGTGTGGGCCCGCTACATGGAAGCCGCAAAGGGCGAAGACTGGACCGGCGTGATTGTGCCCGAGGTGGCGTTTCCCAACGACGGCTACCGCGGCGACTACATCCGGAAGCTGGGGCTTGAGTTGCTCGAACGCGAGGCAGGGCGCTTCGTCGGCGCCGACCCTCCCGCCGACATGGAGCCCATCAAGCAGTTCGCCATCGGCCGCTGCATGGACATGATCCGCAACACCCTGGTCAAGTTTGACGTCACCTTCGACGTGTGGCAGAGCGAGCGGGCCCTGCACGAGAGCGGCGAGGTGTCGAGTACCCTGGCCGCGCTCGATCAAGCCGGTTTCATCGAGCGGCGCGACAACGCCGTATGGTTGAAGACCACGGTGCTGTGGGGCGACGACAAGGACCGGGTGGTGCAGAAGTCCGACGGCCTGCCCACCTACCTGCTGGCGGATATCGCCTACCATCGCAAAAAGATCGAACGCGGGTTCGACGAACTGTGTGACATCTGGGGCGCCGATCACCACGGCCATGTGCCACGCATGCAGGCGGCGCTCAAGGCGCTGGGGCATGACCCAAACCGCCTTTCGGTCTTGCTCATACAGATGGTGAGCCTTGTGCGCAACGGCAAACCCGTTGCCATGGGCAAGCGGGAAGGCGAGTTCATCACCCTCGACGAGGTGATTGACGAAATCGGCCGCGATGCCACACGTTTCTTCTACTTAATGCGGCGACACGACACGCCGCTAGAGTTTGACCTTGAGTTGGCCAAGCGTCAGTCGATGGATAACCCCGTGTACTACGCGCAGTATGCCCATGCTCGGTGCGCCTCGCTCCAGCGACGCGCGGCCGAACTGGAAGCCCCGCGCCTGCCGGCCACGGCCGAGCTGTTCGCGCGGCTGAGCTTGCCGGAAGAAATTGCGCTGCTGCGCCGGCTCTCCGACTTTCCCGACTTCGTCGAGGATGCGGCCGCGGCGCGCGAGCCGCACCGACTGGTGTCGTTTATCAGTGACTTGGCGGGGGAATTTCAGAGCTACTACACGCGGCTACAAAAGGTCCACCACGACTCGGTTCTGCCCCAGGAGCGCCAGCGCGTGGGCAATTGGCGCGCGACCTGGGACTGGCAGAAAACCGCCGCGCGCTTGCATTGGGTCGAGGCCATCCGGCAGGTGCTCGGAACTGCGCTGGGACTTCTGGGCGTCTCGGCGCCGGCCATCATGAAACGCATAGGCGAGGAGGGCGAGGAGGCGTCGTAGCGCCTCGGCTCGGCGTCTCAGCTTTTTCGCAGGAGCAGAGCATGGGTTACACTTCTGGTGCCACGATGGATCAACGAGGACTTCGCGACGTCGAACGCTGGCGGGACAAGATCGAAGTCCGCCTCGACAACCGTCAGGTCTTCTTCCTGTTTTTTGGCAGCGCGCTGGTGGCCTGTCTGCTGTTCGTGCTGGGTGTGGTGGTGGGCAAGCGGCTGGAATCGCGCGGCCGCGCGGTGGCGCCCGAGGTGGAGGACCCGCTCGCCCTGCTCGACAAGGTAGCGACCTCTCCTCGGCCAACCCAGACGCCGGCGGTGACTTTCCCGCAGGCCCTTTTCGGTGACAAGAGCGCCCAAAGTGCCGCAAGAAGGACTGAGCTGAAACTGGCCGACGCCAAGGCGACGAATTCGAGCAAGAGTGAGTCAGGCAAAGTTGCCGAGGCGGGCAAGCCGGCCGCCAAGAGCGGCGAGCCAAGCCAGGCGGCCGCGGCCACCTCGGCCAAGACTTCGACCAAGGTGGGCAACAGCAGGTCGCTTGCTCTGCTCGACAACAAGCCGACTGAGCCCGCAAAGCCGGCCGAGGCCAAGGCCGTGAAGCCCGTGGCTGCGGCCACCCCGGCAGGCGCGCCCAAGCCCGCGCCCACAGCGCCCGCGCTGAGCAGGGTTGCTGCCGTGCCGGCTGCGCAGCCGGCCGCCGAGACGGCACCTGCGTCGTCGAAGAATGCGCCGGTTCCCGTGATTGGCGCCGCGGCCACTGATTCGGCCAAGGGCAAGCTGCACTTCACCTTGCAGCTCAGCTCGTTCCAAGACCGCGGCGAAGCAGAGGCGTTTGCCGCGAAGTTCGGCTCGGAGAAGACTTATCTGGTGGTCTCCGAGATCCCGGGCAAGGGCACCTGGTACCGCGTGCGCGTGGGCGACTTCGCCACGTCCAAAGACGCCTTCGCCGGCAAGCTGGCCTTCGAGAAAAAACACGGCGTGATCGCCTACGTGGCGCAGCGATAACTCAGAACATCAATCCGACGTTCAGGTGCAACCGCCATGAGGTGTCGCCGGGTTTCGGGTTGAGCGGTATGGCGAAAGCCAAACTCAGGTCGCCGATGGGCAATCTGAAGACCAGGGGTGAAAAACCGAGGCCGTGGCGAAAATCCGAGGCTGACAGCCCATCGAACGAAAAGGCCACCACGCCACTGTCGAGAAACACTGACCCATACCAGGGAGGCGCGATGGGGAACTGCAGGTCGATGTTCTGTATGATTCGTAGATTCCCGCCGGCTGGCTGGTACTGGGCACTGAACACCCCAGGCGCAATTGGCACGTACACAGTCTCGGTCAGGAGGCGGTCCAGATCGTATCCGCGAACCGTGGTGTCGCCGCCGGCAAAAAAGCGTTCTACCCTGGGCAGAAGCGACGCGCCCCTAAGCGGGAAGCCTTGATCGTAGCGCAGACTGTGGCGCAGGCTGAGCCACGATAAGAGCGGCACCACCGCAAACGAACGGCCGCTCAGCTTGACGAACGAGTCAGGCCCCCGGTCGAAGGAAAGACCGGGCAAGGCCAGCTCCGCGCCCACGCCGAGCTTGAAGCCACGGGTTGGCACCAGGGCGTTGTCGAGCCGCTGCCACTCGATGCTCGTGCTGAAGCTGCCCACGACGGTGCCAATGCTGACGGTTCTTTCATCCTCGTCGGCGCCAGCACCCCTCGCCAAGAACTCGGTGTGGAAGGTGTCGCGGAAGTTGTAGCGGAGGTTGGCGTCGAGGCCGGGATACATCTCGCGCGCAAATCCGATGAAGGTTGCGCCCGAACGCAGATCCCCCAGCCGCACCGTGGCTTGGCGCAAATAGTTGCCGCCGATTTCCAGACGGAAGAGCGAGCCGAGAAAGCGTGGATCCAGAAAGCTTGCGCTGGCGCGGGTTAGCGACAAGCCATAGGCCGCCTGTGAGAGGAAGGTCCAGCCGTGGCCAAAGAGGTTGCGGTGTTCGTAGCCCAGTGCCGCGTATCCGCCGACGGGAAAGCTGGAGTTGGGCGATTTCTGGTCAGTGGAGATACCCCCACCGATGGTCACGATGCCAAAGTGGTCGTGTCGCTCCTCTACCTCGACTAGCATGGGGACCACCGGTTGTTGTGGGCTTTCGCTGGGAAAACTGACCGGGTTCGGGTTGTTGAAAAGCTGGATCATGGCCAGGTTGCGCTGGGCCCGCTCCACCGCCCGCGCGGTCAGCAAGGAGCCCGGACGAATCTCGGCCCAGGTCATGATGGTGCCTTCCGTGGTCAGGAAATTGCCCCGCACGAACACCGGGCCCACGTGCACCTGCGAGCCCAGCTTGATCTTCCACACGATAGTGACGTGGTCGCCCTCCGGCTCGACGTGGGATTCGACGGTGGCGTTGCGATAGCCTTCGTCGCCCATTAGGCGTTTGAGTCGTTCTTCGTCGCGGCGGACCAGGGCCGGCTGAAGGGGCGCTCCCAGCGCCGTGCGCAGCGATTTCCGGAGAAAGAGGTCGTCGCGAGGCAGGGGCGTGGCGGGGTCGAGAGACTGAAAGCGCATGTTCGCCACCCACACCAAGGGGGCCTCGTTTATGAGAAAGCGCAGGTAGAGCGCGTTGGCCTTTCGCCAAACCGGCTCGTCTTCGCGCGGGATGACGGCTTTGGGCCCGGTGGGAGCCGGCCGCCACTGCCCCGGCGCTGGAGCGATCTCAGCGCGCACCTTGGTCCCCGGGCGACCACTACCCGCGTAGTAGTCGCCCAGGTTCTGCACATCGAGTTCAATTTGGCGCGGGGTCGCGAAACCGCCTTCGCCCAAGCCAATCGCCCCCAAGAACGGGAACTCCTTGGTTCGAATCTCTTGCGCCAGGGTGGAAGACGACACCTTCTGGTTGCCCACGAACTCCACCCCGCGCACTTTCAGGACCGGGCCTTCATCAACCGTGAAGACGATGCGGTCAGCGTCCTGGTCGATGCGCTCGCGCCGCCAGGTGGTCTTGACCAGCATGTGGCCGCGCTCGCGGTATGCCTTGTCCAGCTTTTCCGCGGCCTCAGCCGCGTCAACGTCGTCGTACACGCCGTGTGGCAGGGCGGCCAAGTCGCCCGCCAGTGCGCCGGCCGAACGGGCGCGATTGCCTTCGAACGCCAACTCCATGCGCCGGCGCTCTTTGACCTGGATGCCCAGGTGCACCTCCTTGCCATCGTGATCCACGCTGGAGCTGGGGTCAAAGTTGTCGGCTATGCGTGCGCCAGGATAGCCGAGCTTGGTGTAGCGCTGGGTGAGAGAAGTCTCATCGATGCGCAAGACATTGCGACGGAACAGTTCGTTGCGCAGCCATAGCCAGTGCCAGTCCAAATGGCGAAAGCTGTCCGCAATTTCCTTGGCGGGCAGGGCGCGGTTGCCGGTCACGACAATTTTGCCCAAGGGATAGCCCGGTCCTGGCTTCACTCGCACGTCCAGATTGACGGTGGCCGGGACCTTGTTGGTGCTGTGGGCAACGATGTGCACCTCGGCGTCCTGAAAGCCCTGCGTGCGCAGGTAGTCGCGCACGCGAGCACTCTCGGCGTCGAAAAAGCTGTCCCGCCGCTCTCCCGCCGGGGGCAGGGCTTGCCCGTTGCGAATGCTAAGCTGCCGGAAGATCTCTTCCTGGCGCACGCCGTGACGGAAAATGGGCTGGTTTCCCGAAACAAAGATCTGGCGGACCCGATCGGCGGGCCGCAAGCGGATGCGAAGCCGTGCCCCGCCCGCATCCGTCTGGACATCCACCTCGGCCTGATAGCCCACGGTCTTGAGCAAGCTCTGCAAACGGGGAACCGTCCCGATGGGTGTCCCCACCCGATCGGCCTCGCCCGACTCGACAAAGGGCGCATGCAACGGGGCGATGGTTGCCACCAAACTCTCGACCCGGCCGGCCGGGTCGGTAGAGCCCTCCACCGTCACAGCGACGATGCGTGCAACCGGGGCTGTAGCCCGGGCATCCGGTAGCGCCGAGGGCTCGCCCTCCTGCGCGCGCGCTGCCAGACTGGTGGCCAGCAGGACCGCAGCAAGCGTGGCGTGGGTGGTCTTTCGCAACAAGGGTTCCCGCACGATCTCAGGGAATGGGTTGCCAGATCTCGGTCATGGCAGACTCATGAACCGAATCGGGTAGTCGACGGTCAGTTCCAGCCGCAAGGAACTCACTTGGTCGGTGATGCCCTGCTGGGGCGAGTAGGTGACTCGCTCGCCGATGAGGCGGCCGGTGAGGTAGTCCCGAACCCAGGCATTGCCTTGCATACGGTAACGCTCCTGGGTCTGAAATCCCCGCAGATAGGACAGCTCCAGAGTCAATTCGCGGCTCGCGCGCGCCAGTACCTTTACCTCAAAGCCGTCCGCACCCACGGTGGGACGCAGATTGAGCTTGTGGCCGGTCAGAGTTTGCAGGGTGTCGTCGATATAGGGCTCGACCAGGCTGGCCACGGCATCGCGCGAGGCCTGGCCCATGATATCGATCCCGCTCTGCGCATTGATGCCAAGGGTGCGCCCCACCGAGCTGATGTCCTCGGAGGTCCGCCCGGAGAGAAGCAGCATGATCGTCTGGTTGCGGTCGAGCCCCTCGGTGGTCGACAGGTCGATGGTCGCCTGGTTGATGGGTCCCGTGATGCGCATCTGCACCGTGTGCTCATTCCCGAAAGCGTCGGACAGCAGATTGGTGGCATCCAGATTGAGTTCGGGGGTATCGCCTGCGGCCAGCGACTTGGTGGGGACGAAAGTGATGTGGTTCACGTTCGGCGTCAGTTCGAAATCGCCGCGCAGAACGGGGATGTGAAAGCGCCCATCGGTGGGCCGCACGTCCCCGGCTAGGGTAGGTGCGGACAGAGTTCCACCCACGAGCAAGTCGACCTGCAGGAAGATTTCCGGTGCCAAGTTGTTCTGCACGATGAAGCCGTCGCCCAGGGTGCGCACGCGGAGTCCAAGTTCCAAGTTCTCGAGCAGGGGCACACCCTCCCAGAAGGGGCGCGATGCGGACTCGTTGATGCGCGGGCTGAGTACCAGGTTGCGTACATTGAAATCCTGAATGTATCTCCCAGAGACCAGGCGCACATCGCCGCCCAGGCTGAGCGAGTTCTGCAAGTCGCCGGTCAGCTCCAGCGCGAAAGAAAGATCATCGATCTCAATGTCGGTCGATCGGTAGACCAGGCGCTCGCCCTTGAGCGGCAGGTCGACCTTGCCCAGCACCAGCTTGGGGCGCAGGCTGACGATGCGCATGCGACCAGGCCTTGCCCCGGCGCCGATGAGCAAGCGCCCGTCGTCGTTGATGCGCAGCTTGACCTCGCGCAGGAACAACTCTTGGCTCGCCAGCTCGATGGTGCCGCTCTCCACCGCCACCTTGCCGCTGAAGCCGCGCAAGCGCATCTGGATCTCGCCCAGACCGATGCGCGCCGACAGTTTGGGCTGATCCAGGGTTCCCGACACCTGGGCGTCGATGCGCGCGCGGCCGGACACGTCTGACACCGCGTCGGGCACCAACGACTCTAGCAGCACGGCGCTGACCTCTCCATTGACCTGCAGGGCCAGGCTGGTGGGCAAGAACTTGGCGCCCAGACCGACGCGGCCTTTCAGACGGAGGGTGGCCCCGGCCACTGATACCGCCAGGTCTCTAAGCTCCACCGCATCCGATCGCAGGTGGACCACGCCCGACGGCACGGCGATTGCGGAATCGAAACCGGCGGGCACCGCGTTGACCGGGCGAGCGATGGCAAGGGTGCCGTCCAGCAGCGGCCGTTTCATGGTCCCAGACACCTTCGCCTCCAGACTGACAGCGCCTCCCAGTTTCTGGAACTTCTTGCGCAAGAGCGGTTGCAGCAGTTCCAAGTCGACCTGGCCAGAGAACGCCGCACGCAGCGATTCGCCCTCCAGTTCGCCGTCCACGCTAAAGCGGCCAGCGTCAGTAATGAAGTGTGCCTGGTCCAGCGCGATGTGGTCGCCAGCGACCGTGGCCCGCAGTTCGCCGTCGTTCTGCAGGCCAATCCGGTGGGTCGAGACCTGACCGCCGGGTTCGGTGATTTCTTGCCTGATTGACGCCGCCAGCTCGGTCAGGACGGCCTGGATGGCAAGCGGCTTTCCCGGCTGCACCTCGACGCCTACCTGTCCCGACAGGACGACGTGAGCGTCGAGATCCTTCAGTTGCTGGACCAGGTCCGCGATTTCGCGGTTGCCCCGAAGCTGCAGGGCCAGGTCTTCCAGCACCAAGTGGGTGAAGGACAGGCTTGCTTTGGCGCGCAAACCGGCGGAGTTGAGCTGGGCCATGCCGTCGAAGGTGAAGCGATTGAAGAGTGTGCCTTTGACCCCGACGCCAGACTCCATAGCGTCCAGAGTCAGGGCGGCATCCCCCAGCGCCACGCCCATGACCGTCACCCCAGCAAGCCCGATACTGCCCGAAACCAGCGGGGCCTTGCTGCTGCCTGACAAGTGCAAATCAGCCGACAGGCGGCCGGACGCCGGCAGGTCGACCTGGGCAGCCGCCAGCGCCGCAGCCACGGGAAAATCCGTCACTCTGAGGCGCCACTCCATCGGCATGGCCTTGGGGACAAAGCGCATGTGGCCCTCGATCTGAATCTCGCCGCCCGTCTTGCCGTTTGCCTGCAGCAGGCGCACCGCCACACCTTCCTGGTCCACCTCCAGGTCGATGCCACCCACTTGCCAACTCTGTCCCAGCACATGTGCGGTCACCCCGCCCGGCATCTTGAAACGTATCTTCGGTCGGCGGAGTGGGCCAGATGCCGTCACTTCGAAGTCGATCTTGCCGGATACCAGGCCGCCTGTGATCAGCGACTCCAGAGCAATCTGTTTGCCTTCTAGGCGGAATTCCAAGTTCGGCGAGCGCAGCATGTGCTGCACCGTCTTTTCGAACAGCTTAAGTGTCCCACTGCCAGCCAGAGTGCCGCCCGCGACCTCGGCGGCCAGAGAATCCACTTGCAGCGTACCGTCCTGCAGATGGAACTTGGTCTCCAGCGACGGCACCGAAGGAATGCCATCCCTGCCGCCAATACCCGTGACTTCGATCTGACCGCTGGCACGCGGCTGGTCCATGCTGCCGGCCAGATCCACCGCTACGGACACCCCCTGCGCCAAGGGCGGCACGCCCAGCGAGGCTAGCAGCCGCGGCAGGTTCGTGCTACCCACGCGCAACCCTAGAGCCAGCAGGCGCTTGGCCAACTCAACCTTGCCCTTCACATCGACGCCAGCGCCTGGGACTTCGAGGTGAATGCCCGATGTGCTCACCTCTGCGGGCGATGCAACGGCCTGGCCGCTTATCCGCAACCAGCTGGGCAAGGACATCTTCTTGCCGGTGCGCTGGAAGGAAAGATCCAGGCCACTTAGGGTTCCTCGCTTGACCGCGGACATGGTTTCATCGAATTCCGCCATCGCTGCCAACTGGCCGTGCAGCTTGCCTGCGGCCAGCTTGCGCAGACCCGCCGGCAGGTAGCTGTCCACCGTGAAATGGTCGAAGCGAAGCTGTGTCTTCAACTTTGGGACCATCAGTTCCGCTCTAGTCGAGAACCTCCCTCCGCCCGGCGGCGAGAACGACAGCTCTTGCAACTTGGTATTGGGCGCCGATGCCTTGGAGTTGGGGTCAAACTGCATGCCCGCGCGGAGTACCAGATTCTGCACGGCGTACTGGTCGTAGGCGGCATCCAGACCGGAAATGTCGGTGTTGATGGCGATGCTCACGTAAGGCCCTATGAGATCGGCCACCACGCGCGCGTCCGCGCCGCCGAGATGAAGCCCAGGGATGTTCATCGGCTTCAACACTGCGTTCAGGGCATCGGCGGCGTCGTGGAACTCGGTGTGCATGTGAATCGCGGACACCGACTCGGCGGCATAGATGCCGTTGAAGAATCCCCTGCCCACCAGGGTGGAACGCCCAGTCTTGCCCGCGGTCAGATCAAGGAAGATGTCGTCGGAGTACTCGCGCAAGGTGGCGACCTGCTTCACCTTCACGCTGTCAAAGGGCAGCACCTGGTCGAGCACGGTCAAATATCCGCCCCCGCGGGCTTCAACCCCCACGGCCTCCCAGCCGCAGAAGCCATCTTCGACCTGCAGCCATGCGGGCGCGTGCAGGTCGCGCAGGTCGAAGCCCCAGACATGTGGAAAATCGAAAACCACCCGCAATCCGTTGAGCTGGGCGTTGAAGATGCGGACCGCGAAGCCTTTTTCCGGCTTGGCGCCCGGCGGGGCAGGGGGCGGGGGATGCTTCACATCGAACGTGGCCAGAAAACCGATGCCCTTCTTGGTCTTCTGCATGCGACCAAAGCGCCAGTACGAGTTGGGTCCCACCTCCAGGTCGTGCATGAAGAGGCCGGCGCCGTTGATGAGCTGGTGGAGTTCGATCTTGACCTCCAGGTGAGGCACGTCCACCACCACGGTGCCCTCAGGGTCGAAGAACTTCACGCCATCCACGGAAAACGGGGTGGGGCGCTTGGCCAGGATGTCGACCAGCAGGCGCGCCGGCCAGCGAATGGACCGAAACTCTAGTTTGCCACGCATCTCAGGCAAGACCTTGCCCACCAAGGCGCCCATGCGCTCGCCTTGCAGAAAGAACACCGCACCGGTTACGGCCAGGCTGACCAGGCCCAGCAGGCTGGCCAGCACGATGCCGCTCAACTTGAGGATTCTTCGTCGGACCGGGGACGCCACGTGCCCCCTCAGACTAACCCGAAAAACCACCTGTGAAGCGGAATTGCAGCCCGGTTCGTAGTAGTTTCCTCTGCATCATGGATGGCACGCTCTACATCGTAGACGCGCTCAATTTCTTGTTTCGCGCCTTTCACGCCCTGCCGCCCCTTTCCAACAGTAAGGGTCTTCCCACCGGCGCGGTGTACGGGCTGTGCCAGATGCTGCTGCGTATCGAGCGCGATTGGCGGCCTACCCACCTGTGCGTGATCTACGATGCGCCAGGGCCGACCTTCCGCGACGAAATCTTCGCTGCGTACAAGGCCAATCGGCCACCCATGCCCCCAGACCTGGGTGCGCAGATTGGCCTCTCCCATCGAGTCGTGGAGGCTTTCGGGCTGCCCGTGCTGTCGGTGCCGGGGGTAGAGGCCGACGACTCGATCGCCACCCTGGCACGACAAGCCGTGGCGGCCGGCCTGCGGGTGGTGATCTGCTCCTCGGACAAGGATCTCATGCAGCTCTGTTCGGACCGGATCCAACTGCTCGACACGATGAAGAACAAGCTACTGGGACCGGCCGAGGTGACGGAGAAGTTCGGCGTCCCGCCTGATCGGCTCGGCGACCTCTTGGCCCTGATGGGCGACAGCGTGGACAACGTGCCTGGCGTCGCAGGCATCGGGCCCAAGACCGCGGCCGACCTCATCAGTCAGTTTGGCTCGCTCGACGGCGTGATCGAGCATGTGGCTGAGATCAAGGGCAAGAAGGGTCAGGCCATCGCGGCGAGCCGCGATGCCATCGCAATCTCGCGCAAGCTGGTCCGCTTGCGCGATGACGTAGTGCTCGGCCGGAGTGTGCGTGATTTGCAACGCGCCGAACCCGACCGCGCCCGCTTGGCCGAGCTATTCGGCGAGTTGGAATTCGGCCGGCTGCTCGCGCAGGTGGATGGAGTGCGGGCTGCGGTGCAGGCTACGGAGCCGCAGCCTGCACCGACTCTTGAGAATCCGCGAATGGTTCGGGTTGCCGGATCCGGTACCGGCGCCGAATCCGGCACCGGCCACCAGCCGCCGGTTCCCCCTTCGGGGACTTCGGGACAGCCCGCCACCCTGCCCACCCCGCGCGCTTCGCGTGCGCCCTCGCCGGCCACCGGCCTTGCCGCCGCGCCCGAAATCACAGCGGCCCCTCTGCTCCCGGAAATCATCCTCGATCGCGCCGGCCTCGATCGCCTTTGCGCCGCGCTTCGCTCCGCCCAGGTCTGCGGCGTGGCTACTCTGGCCGAGGGCCAGCCCTACCCACGCGCAGCCCTGGTGGGACTAGCCTTTGCCTTAGGCAGTGGTGCCCGCTTCTACCTGCCGATTGGCCATCGCCTGCTGGGCGGGCCGTCCATGCTGCCCGCCACCGAGGCATTGGCGGCGCTCGGACCGCTCTTGGCATCTCAAGATATTCGCAAGTACATGCACGACGCCAAGGTGCTCGACGTGCTCTTGCGGGTGCGCGGTGTCGCCCTGGGCGGTCTGGCTGGCGACGCCATGCTGGCTGCGTATCTGCTCGATGCCGGGCGCGCGCCGTATGACTTGGCGGATCTCGCTGCTGCGGACGGGGCAGGGGAGGTGACCCCGCGGACGACATGGCTGGGCAGCGGTCGCAACGCGCGGCCGGCCGGTGAGACTCCCGTCGAGGAGGCCAGCCGCTTCTTGTGCAGCGAAGCCCGGGCCGCGCTGGCCCTGGCCCGCCGCCAGGAGCAGGCGATGGAGTCACTTGGCCTGACCAAGATCTATCGCGAGGTCGAGCTGCCGCTGGTTTCCGTGTTGGCGCGCATTGAGTGCTGGGGCATCCGAGTGGACTGCAACCTTCTCCGCCAGCTCGGTAACGAGGTCGCTCGGGCTATCGAGGCCCTTGAACATGAGATCCATGCGGCGGTGGGTACGCCCTTTAACATTAGCTCACCCAAACAACTGGCCGAGGTTCTGTTCGGCAGGCTGGGCCTGCCCGTGATCCGCAAGACCAAGACCGGCCCGTCGACTGACGCCGACGTGCTGGAAGAACTGGCCACCCTGCACCCAATACCGGCCAAGGTGGTCGAGTACCGCGGTCTGAGCAAGCTCAAGGGAACGTACATCGATGCCCTGCCGGCCCTGGTAGACCCGCGCACCGGCCGCCTGCACACCACGTTCAACCAGGCCGTGGCCGCCACTGGCCGCCTGTCTTCCAGCGATCCCAATCTGCAGAACATCCCCATCCGCTCCGACTTGGGCCACCGCATCCGCAACGCCTTCGTGGCCGATCCCGGCTACCAGATCGTGTCAGCCGACTATTCGCAGATCGAACTGCGCGTGCTGGCGCATTTCTCGCAGGATCCGGCCTTCCTCGACGCTTTTCATGCTGGCCAGGACATCCACCGCCGCACCGCCGCGGAGGTCTTCAACGTGGCGCTGGATGTGGTCAGCGGCGAGCAACGCCGCATCGCCAAGGCCATCAACTTCGGCCTGGTTTTCGGGCAGACCGATTTCGGGCTGGCCCAGGCCCTGCACATCGCGCGCGCCGATGCCCACTCCTATATTGAACGCTACTTCCAGCGCTACGCGCGCGTGCGCCAGTACATGGACGAGACCATCGCCGAGGCGCGACGCACAGGCTCGGTATCCACCTTGCTGGGGCGCACGCGGGCGCTGCCGCAGATCAAGTCGAGCCGGCCCCAGGAACGCAACTACGCCGAGCGCATTGCCCGCAACACGCCCATTCAGGGCTCGGCTGCTGACCTGCTCAAGCTGGCCATGATCCGAGTGGATCGCGAAATGGCGCGCTTCCCCGACGCACGCCTGCTGCTCACCGTGCACGACGAGCTCGTCTTCGAGGTCAAGACCGACGAGGTCGCTGCCTTCTCTGCCTGGGTCAAGGCTGCGATGGAGTCAGCCTATGCCCTGCGGGTTCCTTTGGTGGTCGACGTCCACGCCGGCGCGAACTGGGGCGCGGCTCACTGACGGGTTCTACTTCAGCCGGCCGCCGGGGACCGACTTGTCGCCCTTGGGCTGCACATCGCCACCCTTCTGGTGCGCGGCCCAGCCCACCACCTCGGGCGCCTGGCCTTCGAGTTGGATGTTTTGCGCTTCCGGCGGCAAGACCGCGTTGCCTTCGGCCAACAACCTTCCCTGTACGTCCTGCAGCTTCTTGTGGATGATAAGCCCGTTGGACGCGGCAAACCCGGTGATCGAGTTGATAGAGAAGGTACCGGTCACGACCACCTGCTCGCCCGGTTTGACGGTTAGCGGCTTGAGCTCGCCAGTCTCCCAGTCCTTGATGGGGTAATCGGCAACCAGAAGGGCGCGCTCCCGCTTGGTGCCTGGGCTATCCGCGACGTAGAAGTGCGGCTGGTCGCAGGGCCGACAACCCGACCGGTCAACCGCGACCGGCGCGGTCAGGGCGTCGCCGCCCTTCTTCATGGCCTTCTTCTTCTCGGCCTTCTGCTTCTCGAAGAGTGCATCGTTGCACTTGCGCAACTCGGGCGGGCATTCGTAGACCTCAGTCAGATAAGCTTTGACCCGCACATCCTTGTCCATGTACTTGTCTTTCTGCTTGCGCAGACCGAACACCGACAACTCGCCAGTCGGATACTGGACAGGCGCACTCGACACATTGAAACTGGGCGAGGGCGGCAGGTTGACCTTCACCGGCGGGAGAGCCTGGCCCTGAGCCAGGGCCGCACCCGATACCAGGGAAGCCATCGTGAAAACCGATACCATGGAGATTCGGAGCATGAGTTTCCCCTCTTCGAAGGCCAATAGCCGCCGACCCGGCGGCCTATACGTGAGGTTCCTGCATAACATGGTCATTTGCGCGCCACAAGGGTCCAAAGCCACCCTTGTGATGTTGCTGGCGTCGCTGGCCTGCGTCGCTTGCACCCGGCACCACGGCAATCCGCGCCGGCCGGCTCCCCCAGCGCCACAGCACGATGACGGGGGTGCTCCGGGCCCGCATCGGTCTACCCGCCCGTCAGCCGGCGTCAAATTGCCCGAGATCGCCCCCAGACCCTCGCGGCCGCACCCTTATGGCGGGACGCTCCACGTCCACCTCGAAGCCGAGCCGCCGCACCTCAACCCGCTGCAGGACCAACTTCAAGTCATCCAGCGCGTGGTGGGCAACCTGGTCTATGAGACCCTGATCGAGTGCCGGGGAGGCCAGTATCGGCCTGGGCTGGCCGAAAGCTGGGAGGTCTCGGCCGACGGTGAGCGCATCACTCTCAAGTTGCGTAGCGGCGCACGCTGGCATGACGACCGCGTGGTTTCGGGCGTGGATGTCCAGGCCACCTTCGAGCCGCTCCTGCGTGCGGGCAGTCGCCAGTCCCTCTTGCATGCCATGCTGGAAGATGTGGAGGGCGTGGACGTGCTGCCTGAGCGCGCAGCACGTTTCCGCTTGCGCCGGCCCTCTGACCTGGTTCTGCGTGCCCTATGCGAAATCCCCGTCTTGCCCGCCGAGATCCTGCGCAAGACTGGGTCGGCGCTCACCCAGTTAGGGCGCCAGCCGGTCGGCACGGGCCCGTTCCGATTCGCTTCCTGGGAGCGCGGAAAGCGCATCCGGCTGGTACGCAGCCGGCCCGCCGAGCCGCCGCGACCGCCGTTTCTCGACGAGATCGTGTTCGAGATCGATGGCGATGGGTCGCGGGCGCTGGTCCGCACCCGACGGGGCGAAATCGACATCTTGCCGCGTGTGCTCGACGTCCTCTACCCTGAACAGGTGATGCCGGCCACCCTGCGGGACAGCTTGGAGCTGTGGTGGCTGACACCGGACCGCATCTCATTCATCGTGCCCAACCACCGACGGGGGCCACTGGGCGATGCCCACTTTCGCCAGGCGCTCAGCTTGCTGTGGGATCGCGCGCGTTTTGCAGATGAGATCCACCACGACCTGGCGCGTCCCATCGGCGCCCCGACCTTTGCCGACGTTCCCCCGGACCCCTTGGATCGCAAGCAGGCGATCTCCTTGTTGGAGGCCGCCGGGTTCCGTGATACCGACGGAGACGGTGTGCGCGACGTGGGCGGTGTGCCCATCCGTCTGACCTTCTTGCTGCCGTCCGGCGCGCGCACTCTGGCCGCCGAGACACGCGGATTCGCTCTTGACCTCCGTCGGGCCGGGCTCCTGCTTGACACGGTCACAGTCGACGCCAGCACCCTGCAGACGCGCTTGGACGGCGGCGACTTCGACCTGGCGACCCTGACCTGGGACGGCCGGCGGGACGAGGACCCGCGGCTGCTTTTCGGCAGCCAGGGCCAGCTCAATTTCATCGGTTATCGCTCCGAGCATCTGCAGTCCTTGCTTGACCAAGTGCGTCTGGCGCCAGGACCTGCGGCGCGCGCGCCCGCCTTGCAGCGGGTCGGTGAGTGGCTAGCCAGCGAACGGCCGGTCATCTTCCTCTACCGTCACGACGTCCCGGCGCTCGTGGCAAGACGGGTACATGGTTTGGCAGGCGTGGGGGATCGCTTGGATCTGCGGTCAGTGTGGGTTGATCCGTGATCGGGCTTGCCGGCGCCTGCCTGCTCCTTCTGGCCTGTCCAGCGGCCGCGCCGGACGCAAACGGCCCCGGGCAAGCCCAAGTCGCGCACTTGCCGCCGCAGGAGGCCATGGATCTCAACCGAGAGGGTAAAGTCCTGTACCGCGAGGGTCATTTCGCCGAGGCCCGCGCCAAGTACGAGCTGGCCAAGAAGGTGGCCCCTGACTTTCTCGGCCCGTGGCTCAACCTGGCTTGCGCCTACGCACGCGAAGATCGATTTGCCGAGGCGACCGAGCAGGCCGTGGCCTTGATCCGCCACGCCTATGTTCCCGGGGCACGCGAGGTCATGGAGGCGGCTGATCTCGGGGCGCTGCAGATCCGCCCGCCGTTGCTGGCCAAGCTGCGCTCCGTCCTGGCCGAGGCGTCGACCGAGTGGGGCCGAGCCGCGCAAGCGGGCTTCTTCTTCGTGGCGCGCACCCAACCTCCGGTCAAGTTGGAAGGGCAGGGGGTCCTGGTGCTGGGGATGAATCAGGAAATCTACGCCTGGTTGCCGCGCTCAGGACGTTACCTTCCCATCACCGCCGAGGATGGGCGGGTGCTTGCATTCGTGAAGTCGCAAGATGGTCGCCGAATCGTGTTCGTGCGCGCAGGTCGCCTGGTGCGGACGCCCGGTCAGCCGGACCTCTTGCGCGGGCTCAGTGTGCGACAGCTCGACCTGGCCAGCATGGCTTTGGGGCCGGTCATCGATGTGCCCGGGGATATGCGGCAGTTCACCATGTGGTTCTCCGGCGGTGGCGCGGTCGAAATGGAGGTGGCCGGGCCAAAGGGCGCGTCGGGCAAGTTTCGCTTCGACGGCCAAACCCTGGAGCCTGCCGGGGAGGTGCGTGGACGCTTTGGTCACCCAATAGTCCTAACCGCGACGGGCGTAGCGCCAGGCACCCGCGTGGTCACAGACGCGGCATGCGGCTTTTCGGCGCACGACGAAACCGATGCGCAGGGTCTGCCGAGCATCCGGATCTCGGCGCGAAAAGGCAAAGGATTCCTGCTTGACGCCCGCTACGGCGCGGGCCTCGCTGGACTGCCGTTTCCGGGCCCTTCCGGCTCGCCAAGCAAAGCCCTGTCCCCGGCGAGAAAAACGCGCTAAAGGACTCTTCTCTCCAGCCTGCTTGAGCCGCATGTCCAGGAAGATTGTCATCACCGGAGGCGCCGGATTCATCGGATCCGCGCTCGCGCGCGCCTTGGTCGCACGGGGTGATGAGGTTTCGGTGCTAGACAATTTTTCCACCGGCAAACGCGAGAATCTGCAGGACCTGGCCGGCCGACTGGCCGTCGTCGAAGGCGATATCCTCGACGCTAGCTTGCTGAACCAGGTCTTCGCCGGCGCGGACGTCGTGTTTCACCAGGCCGCGATCCCCTCGGTGCCGCGTTCGTTGGCCGCTCCCCTCGCCAGCCACAATGCCAACGCGACTGGCACGCTCAATGTGCTTGAGGCCGCGCGTCGCTGCCAAGTTCGGCGCGTGGTCTATGCCGGCTCGTCCTCGGCCTATGGCGAGCCACCCAGCCTGCCGGTAGTCGAAACCATGGCCCCTGCTCCCCTGTCGCCCTATGCCGTGTCCAAGCTGGCGGGCGAGCACTACTGCCGGGTGTACGCGCGGGTGTTTGGCGTGCAGACGGTCATCCTGCGCTACTTCAACGTATTTGGTCCGCGCCAGGATCCCAACTCGCAGTATGCGGCGGTGATCCCGCGCTTCATCACCTCCGCGCTCGCGGGCCGCCCGCCCACCGTCTACGGCGACGGCGAACAATCCCGCGACTTCTGTTTCATCGACAACGTGGTCGAGGCCAATCTACGGGCCGCAGATGCCGATGGCGCATCAGGCAAGGTTTTCAACATCGCGTGCGGAACCGGCACCAGCCTGAATCGTATTCTCGCCTTGCTCGGCGAAGCCTTGGGCCGACCCGTGGCTGCCCGTTACGAGCCGGCCCGGCCTGGCGATGTTCGCCACTCACTTGCGGACATTTCGCAGGCCAAAGCGGCGCTCGGCTACACGGCTCCGGTGAACTTCCTCACCGGGCTCGCGCAAACCCTGGCGTGGTTCGGCCAGCAAAGGTCGACGCCATGAGCACCTGCCTGCTCAGCATGACCGGATTCGGGCGCGGCATTGCCGAGGTCGGTGTGCGGCGCCTGATGGTCGAAATCCGCTCGCTCAACGGCCGCGGCAGCGAAGTCAAGCTGCGCGGTCGTGATCTGGACGTCCCGGCGGTCGTGGAAACCGAAATTGTGCGCGCGGTCCGTGCGCAAGTCGTGCGCGGCACGGTTACCGTCACCATCCGCGAGGAAGGCGTGCACGCGCCGGAAGCTATCATCGATCTGGCCGTGGTTCGCCAGGCCCACGCCGTTCTCGAGACCCTGCGCCGCGAGCTGGGTCTGCCCCGGCCCGTGGACCTGTCCACCGTGGCTGCGTTCCTGGCCGGCCCCGCGGCCCGACACGTCCGGGGCGACGAAATGACCTGGGAGGGGGTGCGGCCGGCGGTCGAGCAGGCTCTGCAAGAGATGCAAGTGATGCGTGCCCGCGAGGGGGCGGCGCTGGCCACTGATTTGCGCCAGCGACTCGATCGCCTGCGCACTCTGGCGGCAAGGATTGCCGAGCTCGTCCCCGGCCTACCCACCCGTGCGGCCCGCAAGCTGGAAGAGCGGCTGGCCACCGTGGCGACCAGTGCCGCCGCCCTCGATCCTGGACGGCTAGTACAGGAGGTGGCCCTGCTGGCGGAGAAGCTCGACGTATCGGAAGAACTGGTCCGCTTGCGCACCCATCTCCATCACCTGGGTGAGCTTCTCTCCGATGCGGCACCCGAGGCCGCGGGACGCAGGATTGACTTTCTCGTGCAAGAGGTTGGCCGGGAGATCAACACCATCGGATCCAAGGTCCAGGACGCCCCCATCGCGGCCCTGGTGGTCGAGGGCAAGGCGGAACTGGAGAAACTGCGCGAGCAAGCTCAGAATATCGAGTAGTCGAGGAACATCGAAAAGAAAATGACGCTACCTAGTGGACGTTCCGGCCTCTTGCTGGTCATCTCCTCGCCTTCCGGCGCCGGCAAGACCACGCTGGCACGGCGACTGGCCGGGGAGTTTGATCTCCACTTTTCCGTCTCGTATACGACGCGTGAGCCACGCAAGGACGAGGTGCAAGGCGAAGACTACCACTTCGTCAGCCCTGAGCGTTTCGCCCAGATGGTCGAGGGTCGCCAGTTTGCCGAATGGGCGATGGTGCATGGCAACCAGTATGGAACCAGCATGGCGACGGTGAACACCTCGCTCGCCAACGGTGGAGATTGCCTGTTCGACGTCGACTACCAGGGCGGCCGCCAGATCCGCCGCCTGTGGCCAGCGGAAAGTGTGCTGTGCTTCATCTTGCCCCCGTCGATGGGGGAGCTGGAACGTCGTCTGCGACAACGTGCGACCGACACCAGCGACGCCATCGAGCGCCGGCTGGCCATGGCCCACGAAGAGCTCGCCCACTACGGTGAGTACGACTACCTGGTGGTCAACGACAACCTCGATCAGGCCTACGCCAAGTTGCGCGCCATATACGTGGCGGCGGGCTGCACGCGCGTCCGCAACGACGCCCTGGCACAGGCCCTGCTGCGCGAGGCGGCCACGCGCACCCCTTGCCCGAAGCCCTGATGGAGATCATCGACGTCATCTGCGAAGCCGCGCAGAAGAGCACCCCCACCGCCGACGTCGGGCTCATCCGTCGCTGCCATGACTTTGCCAAGCAACGGCATGCAGGACAGATGCGACGGTCGGGTGAGCCGTACCTGGTGCACCCGTTGGGGGTGGCCAAGATCATCGCCGAGCTGAATCTGGACGTGGCCTCCATCTGCGCCGGGCTGCTGCACGATTGCGTGGAGGACACCAGCGCCACCTCCGAGGATATCGGCCGTCTCTTCGGCACCGAGATCCAGCGGCTGGTCGACGGCGTCACCAAGCTGGGTCAGATCGCCTGGAACACACGCGAAGAGCGCCAAGCGGAGAACTTCCGCAAGATGCTGCTGGCCATGGCCCGCGACATCCGGGTCATTCTGGTCAAGCTGGCCGACCGCGTGGACAACATGCGCACCCTGCAGTACGTGTCGCGCGACAAGCAGGAACGTATTGCCCGCGAGACGCGCGAGATCTACTCGCCCATCGCCAACCGGCTCGGTATCCAGTGGATGAAGGTTGAGCTAGAAGATCTGGCCTTCCGCTACCTCGAGCCCGATGACTACCAGGATCTTTCGACCAAGATGGCGGGCACCCAGGCCGGCCGCGATGTCTACATCGCCGAGGTTTGCCAGGAACTGCAACGCGTGCTGGCCGCCGCCTCGATTCCCGCTCAGGTGAGCGGGCGGGCCAAGTCGTTCTGGTCCATCAACCAGAAGATGAAGCGCACGGGCCGCGAATTGGAACAGGTCTACGACATCGTGGCGTTCCGTATCATCACCGATTCAGTTCAAAACTGCTATGCCGCTCTGGGCATCGTGCACTCCAGTTGGATGCCGGTCCCCGGCCGCTTCAAGGACTACATCGCGCTGCCCAAGCCCAACCTGTACCAGTCGCTGCACACCACCGTGATTGGGCCAGGGGCTGACCGCATGGAGGTGCAGATTCGAACCCCCGAGATGCACCGGACCGCCGAGCAAGGCATCGCCGCCCACTGGCAGTACAAGGAACCCACCGTATTGGGTACCGGCGATCGCCAGGCCTTCGCCTGGCTGCACCAGTTGATGGAGTGGCAACGCGACCTGAAGGATCCGACGGAGTTCATCCAGACGGTAAAGATTGACCTGTTCCAGGAGGAGGTTTTCGTCTTTACCCCCAAGGGTGACGTCAAGGCCTTGCCCAAGGGGGCCACCCCCATTGACTTCGCCTACGCGGTCCACTCCAAGATCGGCGACCACTGCTCGGGGGCCCGGGTCAATGGGGTCATGGTTCCCTTGCGCTACCCCCTGCGCAACGGCGACACGGTCGACATCATCACCTCGACTTCGCAGAAGCCGTCCAAGGACTGGCTGAAGTTCGTGGTGACCAGCAGCGCGCAGACCAAGATCCGCCACCATCTGCGCAACGAGCAGCGCGAACGCAGCCGTCGGCTGGGACGCGACATCCTGGCCCGCGAGCTGCGCAATCACCATCGCTCCCTGGCAACCGCCGAGAAGGAGCGGCTGCTCGACAAGGCCGCCGCGGCCCTGCGCCTAAGCAGCGCCGACGATCTCATCGTTCACGTGGGCTACGGCAAGGTCGCGGCCGAGCATGCCTATGCCGCGATCTATCCCCAGGCCCAGTCCGTGGACGCGACCGCCGAGAATCTGCCGGCCGCGGCCGTCGAGGCGAGCGCGCAGGCCAGACGCATGACTAAGCGGTCGGTGGGCGGCGTGCGCGTGCAGGGCGAGGCCGATATCGTGGTCCGCTTTGCCAAATGCTGCAGCCCGGTGCCCGGCGACGATATCGTGGCCTTCATCAGCCGTGGGCGCGGTGTCATCGTGCACACTCGGGAGTGCCCAAAGGCGCTGAATCTGGATCCCGCGCGCCGGGTGGAGGTGTCTTGGGACGAAGAGACCCGCATGCTACGGCCGGTGGCGGTGGAGGTCATCTCGACCGACCGGCCCGGCATCTTGGCCGCGATTTCCAAGTGCTTCACTGAGTTTGGCGTAAACATCATCCAGGCCAAGTGCAAGACCACCGAGGACCGCCGTGGCATCAACACCTTCCAAGTCACGGTCAGTCACGTGGATCAGCTTAAGAAGGTCGTGCGCGCCTTGCAAGGGATCGAGGGTGTGACTTCGGCGGAGAGACAGTAGGCGACCTGCGGTCGCCCCCTGGGCCATGGGTTGACGATAGCGGTGACAGGGGCGGCGACGCCGACAGGGAAGGGAGTCGCGCACCGCTTGACACCGCCGCTATGCGCCGCGATAGTCCCCACACCATGGCCTGCCAAAGGTTCGGTTGCCTGGTCGTTGTTGCGATCGAGGCAATCGTGGCCGGGCGCCCGGCGCGTGCCCAACCCGCGGCAACCAGCGTCCCCGCCTCATCAGACCGCTCGACAGCCGCACAACCCAGCGTACAGCCGTATTCGCCACCTCAGCCGGGTCCGCCGCAGCCGTACTCACCACCGCCGAGTCTACCACAAGCTTACCCACCCCAGCCCTATCCCCCACCGCCAATTTGCCCAGTCTGCCCAGCCGGCACCTTCTGTCAGAACGGGTACTGCGTTCTGGCCTACTACTCGCCATCCTGTCCTGTGGGAATGGTCCTAGATGGTCTGGGGAACTGCCTTCCAGCAGGATATGTCCAATATCCTCCAGCGATTGTGGGCCCCGATCCTGAGGAAGAACGCCGCTTCGAGCTTCGCGTGAAGAACCGGATGCGCCCAAAGCTCACGCTCGATCTGGAAGGTGCACTAGGCATCATGGGGAGTGGCAGCTACGGATCCGCGGTTGCTCCCTCGTTGCTAGCATTGGTGGGCTATCGTCAGAACTATGCTCCATGGTTTGGTCTGCGTCTGCGAGCTGGGTTGCTATTGGGCGTCGCAACCTTCTCCTCGTCGAGCAGTTCGTGCGACTCGTCCTACACCTCGTCCTGCAGTACAACAGACTCGACGAGACTGCTAGGCGGGATCCTGGAGGTTGCGCCGTTTTTTGGGCCCTTCGGGCGATTCTTCTTTGGACCTCTCCTATGGGGTGGATACCTTGACTTCGGGACCAATGAGCTCCACTCGGGCACAGACTATGTGGTGCTGGATAGTGGAGCGATTGTCGGCTTTGGTGGGCAAATTGGCTTTGCGCTGGGCGACCGAGAGCAGACCGTTCTCTCGTTTTCCTCGCGCGTGGCTTACTTCAACAAGGTCACCGTGTTCGTGACGGCCGGCATTGGATTTGACCTGTAGCTGGCGAGATTTCCCTGTCGCCGACGTCGCACCCCGCTGGTTCTAGTTCCAGAGACGTCTCTGCATTTGACCTCGCGCTTCGCTCCTGCTAAGTCAAGCCTGCCATGGCATCGAACAGTCGTCAGACCTGGAAGCGCCGGCAGCGGCACCACGTGAATGCCGGACACAAGCGCAAGGCCAAGGAGAGCGTTCGTTCGACGAAGTCCGAGGCCGACCTGTTCGCCGGAATGGGTGCTCCGGGCGAGCCCGCGCCCAAGGTGGCAGCGAAGTAGCTCCTAACGCTCAGCAGCACCTGGCCCACGCGTCCCACCCGGATGCGTGGAACCCTTTGTTGCTTTCGGCGGTGTCTTCGGCATAGGATTTATGCGCTTCGCTCCTGTGGAGGAATTGTCCTTGCAGGCGGAGCGACTTCACCTCAGGTACCGGATGAAAATCTGTCCAAACTGCAAGTCGAAGTACCCCGAGGACGCCAACTTCTGTCCGCTGGAAACATGTGCCACGGCGGATGGCCCGCAACGGCTCGAGCCGGTGCCTGAGGCGCCAGAACCGCGCTTCAAGCCGATCGAGCGCATTGGAGGCGGCAGCACGGGAGAGGTATGGCGGGCACGCGACGGCCAGACCGGCACCGAGGTCGCTCTCAAGCTGGTGAACCGGGAAGTGCTGGGATCACCCGCTGCCCAGTCCCGGGCGGAACGAGAGTTCAAGCAATTGATGAGAGTTTCCAGCCCAAGGGTCGCCACCATCATCGATTGTGGCAGGCTGCCTGATCAGCGTCTCTTCGTCGCCATGGAGCTCTTCCCCGGCGAATCGCTGGCCAGCGTGTTGCGGTCCGGTCCCGTCGACCTCGAAAACGCCAAGGCCATGGTGGGCCAGGTGGGCCAGGCACTGCTTGAGGCACAAAAGGCGGGGTTGGTTCATCGCGATGTGTCACCCAAGAACGTGCTGGTTGGCCCCTCCGGTGACGTAAAGGTTATCAACTTCCCGCTAGCCAAGCCCGCAACCGACAAGGTGGCCGGCGACCCAGCCTACCTCTCGTCCGAGCAGGCTCAGGGCAAGCCGGCTGACCAGCGTTCGAACACCTACAGCCTGGCGGCCATCCTCTACCACATGCTGACTGGCGAGCCCCCGTTCCAAGCCGCCACCCCGCAGGCCGTGCTTGACATGCACGTGTCAAGCCCGCTGTTGCCGCCCAGCCAGCGGCGGCCTGACGCAGGGATCTCGGTCGAAATGGATCGCCTCGTTCTCAAGGCGATGGACAAGAGTTCCAGCCGCCGCCACCTGACCCTGCGGCTTTTCCTAACCGAGCTTGAGGGTGTCAAGGCAGCGGCCCCGGGCGCTGCGGCCAGCGGGGCTGGCAAACCTGGCGGCGACGTGGGGCTGGCCAAGACCATGCTCTTTGCCGGAAATCAGGCCGACATTGCACGCATGGTCTCCGAGGCCACGGCAGCCAAGGCTGCGGCCTCGGCTGCACCCGCCCGCAGCGAGCCAGCAGCCCCGGCACGCGGCGCGAGCGTCGCGGCCAAGCCCTCGCCCAAGGCGCCTCCGCCTCCCGACGACGAGCCCACTATCTCAGTCATGGACACCATGGCAGTCGACTCAATGGCTCCCGCGGCCCCTGCCCAGCCCGCGCCGGCCGCTCCATCCAAGCCGGTGGCCCCAGCGCCGGCCGCCCGTCCGGTTTCACCGCCGGCCGCGGCTCGCGCGGCGGCTCCAGCCCCCAAGCCCGCCCCGGCGCAGCAGCAGCAAGCGTCCGCCGCGCAACGCCCGGCCGCACCGTCTCTGGGCGGAGGCGTGATCAAGCCTGCGGAAGCTGGCAAGGCCCCGCCGCCCAAGCCTGGCGCTGCCTTCCGTGAAACCCTCTGGTTCAAGAAAGGCGACGTCGATCAGATGGTGGCCGACGCCAAGGCCAAGCAGGCGGCGACCGGCAAACCCGCCGGCGAGGAGGAGCTACCGACCGACGACGCGCGACCACTGGAAGATCGTTACGTCGATGACGGATCTGTGACCACCGAAGATCGGAAGAAGTTCTCGCTGCGCACCGGTAGAACTTCCACGGCCCTACCCACAGCGGGGGCCGCCATACCCGGCGAACAGATGGATGAGCGCGAACTGGTGCAGGAGATTGGTCGCGGCCGACGAACGGCCATCCTGCTCGTCGCAGCCGTGGTGATCGTGGCCTTGTTTGTCGTGGTCGCCATGATGATGAAGGGCAAGGGAAGCAAGGCGCACTCGACCCAGACCGTCCCGCCAGCGGCTGCTGCCGCCGTCACTCCGCCACCTGCAGCCATTCCGCCCGCACCCGCCGCGCCCGCTGCACCGGCCATCCCCGCGCCGACCGCGCCCACCATACCCAGCCCACCCGTCCCAGCCGCCGCGCCCCCGCCCGCTGCCCCTGCCGCGGCGGCTGGACTGGGCGCTGCCGACGACGCTGCCCAGCCCCGTGCTGGCGGCGCGGTCAGTGGCGCCGAGCAAGCAGCCGGGGCTGGCAACAAGCCGGCAAAGGCCAAGGCGCCTCACCGGGGCAAGGCCGGCAAGAAGAAGCACTAGCGAGCTATTTCACACAGAGGACACAGAACTCCGGAACGGAGAGAGGAAAGGGGTTGCTCCCGTCTGGGCTGACCTTTCTGTTCTCATCCGACCTCTGCGTTCTCCGTGACCTCTGTGAGAAATAGCTAACTAATCGTCGACGATGGGCAGGGTCAGCTTCTGCGGCTGACCGTCGCGCAAGAAGTCCACCACCAACTCCGAGGCCGTGCGCAGGCTTCCCAGCACGTCGAAGGCCTGCTCGGGTTTTTCGATCGGCTTGCCGTTTACCCGAATGACCACGTCGAGTGGCCGCAAGTCGACGCCGGCGTAGCAGGGATCACCTGGATACAGGCGGCGAATCTCCCAGCCCTGGAAACGGCTCTTGGCTATCTTCCGTTCCACTTCCGCGCCGCTGGCCAGCCAGTGCCCAATGCCTGCGTCCACGACACGCACCACCGCCGATCGCTTGAGCACGCCTGGTTTCGCAAATGCCGTACACACCGCCGGCTCGGGCAAAGAAGGCTGTGCCGGCTCCGCCACGGGGGAGGGGGCGGCCGCGACGATCGGCGTGGGCTGCTCGCCCACCAGCGCCGGGCCAGCCAGGTCGGTCTTGCTGGTAGCACAGGATGTGACCAGCAGCGCAATTGGGATAGCACCACCCATGCCAGGGGAGAGGGCAAAACCACGTCGTTGCATGCCCAGCCATATTCTCATGGCGTCGCTGGGGATGCGAGTCGTGCCTGCACCGCCGCCACGATGGCGGCCGTGACCTGGTCTCGTGCCGCTGAACCGTCGAGAACCACCGCGGACGCATCGGCGCGCGCCAGCTGGCGGTAGTTGTCTGCCACGCGGCCAAGGTAGGAATCCGCGTCGTAGCGCTCTTCGGGACGCCCAGCCAGGAGCCTGCGTTGGGCCGCAACCTCGACAGGGATGTCAAGCAAGATGGTCAGGTCCGGCGGTCGAACTCCTCGCGCCAGCAGGGCCACCCACTCACGATCGGCCTCCTCGGCCTGGTAGGCCAGCGAGGACATGAGATAGCGGTCCGAAACCACATCGGCTCCCGCTGCCAGGAGGGGCTCGACCTCGCGTTGCAGGTGGTCAACGCGATCCGCGGCGAACAGCAGGGCCATGGTTCGTCCGTGGACCGAAGCACCGCCCGGCATGCGATGCTGGCCAAGCAGCACCTCGCGCACCAGGCGACCGATAGGCCCGGCGCTGGGCTCACGCGTAGCAACCGCAGTCCGTCCTTGCCGGCGCAGATGTTCGACCAGCCGCTCGGTCTGCGTGGTGGTCCCCGAGCCGTCGATGCCCTCCAGGACGATCAGTCTGCCGCGAGTCAAGGCTTGTCTCCTGGGCGCTCTTCTACAACCAATCCGCGCCCTTGCCGAGCGTGCGTGATCCTATACTCTTGCTTTGTGTCCAGCCCTCGCGCAAGACAACCCACGGCGCTGGCAAGGTTCGGCCCTTGCATCGGCGTGGCGTTGCTTCTCGCACTGCCGGCGTGCAAGCGCTCGGTCCGGGTGTCGAGTGCACGGCCCGCCGATGTCACCACCGCATCTCCTCGCGGCGTTCTGTGTGTGGAACAGCCTGATGCTTGTCTGTACTGCGTCGGCCGCGAGGGAGAGTCTCCCTTCTTGGAGGCGTTTCAGTCGCGGCCCCGGGTATGCGATCCCAAGGATACTGAGGAATGCGTGGAGTTCTGCTCCGCGCTGGCGCCAGCCTGTGCCTTGCCCTGGACACCCGGATCGCACTGCGTGCTCGATTCGGAGCTGGCCTTCCACCGAGCCTTGTTCAACCGTGACACGGCCGATCGGCCCGAGGTGGTTTTTTCTGGGCGCGTGACCGATGAGGCGGGCCACCGGCTGGAGGGCGTGAATGTCGACATCTGGGTCGCGCGGGGCACGCAATTCACCCCCCTGGGCGACGAGGTTTCGGCCAAGGACGGCACCTTCAAGCTTCACCTGCGCAATGGTCCGTGGACCTATGCCCTGCGGCTGCGTCGCCCCGGTTTGGCCAGCGAAATCGTCGACCGTTTGGCGCCGGACAAGCTTGGCGCGACCGGCACTGCTGCCGGGCGGACTTTCCGCATGGGTGCAGAGTCAGGCGCCCGTGGCCGGGTGGTCGACTCCGAAACCGGCGCCCCGGTAGCAGGCGCGTTACTGCAGGCGGTGCGCACACCGGAAGACGCCATTGCAGTCAGTGAGACCCACTCGGGCGCAGACGGAACCTTCGTTCTCGGCGGCCTGGAAGCCCGCCGGTATTCCTTGCGCGTCTCCAAGTTTGGCTGGAAGTCGGTCACCACCAAGAACGCGCTCACTGCCCCGGCAGCGCGACTGACCGTGAAGTTGTCGCACGGAACCGTGATCCGCGGCGTAGTAAACAACGCCGACGGGTCACCAGAGTCCAATGCCACGGTCGCGGCGGTGCTGTCCGACGTCCCCGGCGCGCCAACCCTACCCATCTTTTGGACCACCGACTCAGAAGGGGGTTTTGCCCAGGATCATTTTGCTCCCGGCACCTACTACCTGTGGGCGCGTCGAGGCGACATGCTGGCCTATCCCCCAGAAAAAATCGAGCTGGCCGAAAAGGGCGACGTCACTGTCGAGCTTCGTCTCGATCACAAAGGGTCACGCGTGACCGGCCAGGTGATTCCCCGGCCCGGCTTTCGCCTGTCATCGGATACCCGCGCGCTGCTGGTGGGGCACGCACCTTCGCTGGGCTTCCCCAGGCCAGCCGTGGGCGCGCTCGACCAGGACGGGCGCTTTCTTGTGACCGGAGTGTTGCCTGGCCGCTATGAGCTCAGCGTCCGGGAGGGGACGCGGACGCTCACCATCGCGCAAGGCCCGCGGGATGTGGAAGTTCCCATCGACCCCGACACGACGGTTGCGTTGAATGAACCGGTCGTGGTCCGGGCGCAGCTAGCAGAGTAGGGAGGCCCAGCTCAGGCAGTTTCGCTCGGGTGCCCGCAGCTTGCCAGGGTCACGTGGACAATTCGGCGAGCATCGTCAGGGCAGTACCACCGCTGGATGGGGTTATCCAAGGGAGCAAGAAGGTCCCAAACGCCAAAATGCCCGTCCTCAGCGGACGCAACGAACATTCTCCAAGGCGGCGTCCGCATAGACGCCGGCGGTGTCCGAGTAGCCGTTGTAGAAACGCGAACAGAACACACACGATTCGAGATAGTACCTCCAGTTGGACGCGGCAAAGGAGCCATAGGTGATCCATCAACCACGGCGCGCAGTCTATTTGGAAGCAACCGTCAACAAAACACGGCTCGCACCTCACTCGGCCACGGCCTTCCGCGGTTATCGCGGGCTTGTGGTGCCTAATTGAGCACTCGAAAACGATCTAGGCAGTCCGCCAGGATCTGCTGGCTCTCGTTTTCGAAAGCATAGAACCGCACCGCCATGCCAGAGACAGAATGGGTCAGGCCTTCCTTCGCGAAGTTCATGAAGTAGTGATTCTTGACCTCGCCGAGCGCAACGATCTCGGCCGAGTTGTCTGTGCTGAGAAATGAGACCCGCACACGGGCTCCCAAGGGGAGGGGCTCGCTCATCTCGACAAATATCCCGCCAGCCGAGACGTTGCGGGCCACGCAGTCCAGCTCGCCGAACAGAATCGACTCCACCCGAACGGGGAAAACCTTGTCGAAGCGCAGGTGCTGACGCTTCTCTTGGATGGGAGGGAAGGGCGCTTGGTCAGTGACATCGTGGTTTCTCATGTTGACACAGTGCCATAGCCCACAATGAAGTCAAGAAACCTACATGTATGTCTTTTCGTCAGATGCCTCGTGACCATACGTTGTTGCTAAGCGTTGAAAAATCGCGCAGTTCTTGATACCTTGATTCCCGGCGCGGGATACGCCGTCGAATGCTTTCCAGCGAACGGACGACACGAAACGACGTCGCACCAACCCCGGGTCAGGTCGAATGCCTGGTGGTTGCGTCGGACCGAGCGTCAGCACGCCCGCTGGTGGAGTTCCTCAAATCCGAGGGCATCAACGTCCAGCTGGCCGGCAGCGCGGACATGGCCTTCGAAGAGATACTCCTGCATCGTCCGAATCTCGTTCTGATCGAGTCACGGGTCACAGCGGCGGGTGGTGTCGATCTCTGCGCACGCATCAAGGCGAATGCCCGCTCGCATTTCGTGCCCGTCATTCTGTGGGCTGACGACAAGGGCAGCGAGGCCCAGCACCTGCGCGCGGTGACCGCGGGTGCGGACGCGATTTTCTTCCCCTCCACCAGTGTCGACGCACGGCGGGCTCGGTTGTGGGCTCTCTTGCGAACCCATGTGCTCTACCGGCGCGAGGAGAAGAAGCGCATGGTTCAGAGCGCCGCCATCCGGGAACGACGCCGTTGGGTGGGAGGATTGATCCATGATCTGCAGAACTCCATGGGCGCGGTGCAGGCGAATTTCGAATTCCTGGCCCATGAGCTGGCGTCCCTCGACCGCGTCTCTCGTAAGTGTGAGATCGACGAGTGTGTCCAGGACTGCCGCGCCCTTTTTCATGATATGGCGCGCGGCCTACGCACGGTTGTCGACTACGAACGATTCGAGTCAGATCGGGTCGCCTTGCGCGAAGAACAGGTTTTCTTGGCCGATCTCGCCGAGAAAGCCAAGACCGCCATCGAGTCCTCGACCCCGACCCGCATCAAGACCATCGCCATCGAGGCCGCAGCCAACGCCCAGCCGGTGCAGGGTGACCCGGACTACCTTCAGGAAGCTCTGGCGAATCTGATTGCCCACGTCTTGCGCCAGCCAGGCAACCACCAGTGCCAAATCCGCATTTCCTGTGCTGGTGGGCTCACCCATGCCAGCGTGGGCGGGGATCATGACCGCATTCCGACGGACCAGCGCGCGCAGATCTTCGAGCCCTATTCCCAGACAGGCAAGCATGTGCCCATCGGTCATGGTCTGGGGCTCGCTCTCGCGAAACTTATTGTGGAGGTGCACGGTGGGACCATCTGGGTAGAGGACATCCCCCGAAGCGGATCGGCCTTCGTCATCGAGCTACCTTCGAGCGGGCCATCGCCGAGGCTGCGCACCCCAGGATGAGCTCTCGGGCGCGCGTACTGGTAGCCGTGCTTGCCACGGTGTTAACTGTGCTGGTCGCGGCACGGGTGGGCTGGGCCGGGAAGGTCGAAGACCTGAGCAAAGCCCTCCTCACCGATTCCAGCTTCAAGGTGCGGGTGCAGGCCGCACTTCTCTTGGGCAAGCTGGGGGACAAGGGCGGGATGGCTGCGCTCATCAAGGCCCTTGACGATGAGGACAAGTCGGTGCGAGCCATGGCGGCGCAGTCGCTGGGCAAGCTGGGCGGCGCGGGCGCGGCACCGGCGCTGAGAGCCCTCCTGGGCCGCGAGCACGATTCCTTTGTCAGCACCCAGATCAAGATCGCGCTTTCGGCTCTCGAAGATCAGGAAGTCAAGGACCGAAAGATCTTTGTGACCATTGGCCAGTTTTCCGGGGGCGTGAAGCTTGCCGACGCGAGCATGCTTGCCTTGCTGCAGACCTCGCTTAGGCAATCTCTGCAAAAACTGCCCAAGCTGACCTTTTCCGAAACGCCCGCCAAGGGTCGGGGTCGCACCCCGCAGCTCGGCTTTCTCGTCGATGGCAACGTGTCACGCTTGCAGGAGGTTTTCGGTATCGGGGAAACCAGTTGCGAGATCAAACTCATGGTTGCGCGCTGGCCGTCCAAGAGCATCATTCTTTGGACCAGCGCTGGGGCCGCCGTGCAGGCGGGCAGGCGGGACGCCGACAAGCTGAACGCCCGGCGGGAATGCATCGAAGCTACCGCCGGCCAACTGGGCGACAGTCTTCTTGAATTCTTCCGTTCTCAAGGGGGCTAGCCGGGATCCGGGAGGAGAGATACGCATGACCCAGCAAAATGAGAAATCCGACAGGCCGTCATTTGCACACAAGCGTAAGCTGCGCAACTACCTGCTCGACGTGGGACTGCAGCTCCGCTACACGGCTTTCATCATTGCGGTTGCCGTGTTTCTCACCGGCGTCCTCGGCTACAAGATCTATCAAGCCACCCAGGAATCCTCGCGCATCGTGCTTCTGACTGTGCAAGCCGATCCCGCTGCCGGGGCAGAGTTGTTGGCTCGCTTCCAGGCCAATGATCGCGTTGTACTCTACGGCATGGCGGGATTCGGCTTGGTACTCGTGCTCTCCATAGCCGCGGTGGGGATCTGGCTGACCCACAAGGTGGCCGGGCCTTTGCACAACATCGCTACCACCTGTGGACGGATTCGCGACGATCACCTGCCGCCCGTGCTACGCCAACTGCGCCGCGGGGATGAGTTGCAGGCTTTTCACGCCCAGTTCAGCGAGATGTACGCAGCCTTGCGCACCCGCACGGTCGTCGACATCGCGGCCCTTGACAAGGCCATCGCAGCCATCGAGCTCCAGGCCACACGCTCTCCCGAGCTCGACCTCGCGCTAGCCGAGTTGCGCGAGCAGCGCGCCCGCAAGAAACTCAGCCTCGAACCAACGTCTGGCTGAACGGCGCCGCATGTTCAGCCTCGCGCGGCCGAGGACACAGAAGTGAGAGGAGAGGCCGCAAAGGCGCATGCCTCCGGCCGAAGCTTGGCCGTTTCGCGCGCACAATAGATGAGGGAATCGCCAGTCTCAGCTAGTTGACATAATATCTGTTATCGGACATTTGGGGACATTCCTACTTGGGCCTGACATGAGGTGTAGGCGCGATGCCCCCCGGAGACACGGGAAATGACCATAGACTGGCGCGAGTCCTGCTATGCATTGCTCAGATGCGTCCAGCCTTCTACGCCGTCTTGGTTCTTTCGCTCTCGGCTTGTGGCCGGGGTGCTCTTCTGTCGGGGTCTAGGCAGCCGAGTGGGCGGTCCAGTGGCGGAAGTGATGGCGGCCAGTCTACCGGTGGGGACGCAGGCAGCAAGACCGACACTCGCATCGGCAAGCCCAGCTGCACCTTCAAGGGCTTCGCCAATCCCGCGGCCTACACGCCCTCGAACAGCCCACGCGCCCTCGTCACCACGGATCTGACGGGCGACGGCCGGCTCGACCTAGTGATCGTAGAGAGCTACAACAACGTGCCGTCGCTGGAGCTACTCACCAACACGGGCAACGGCGCATTTTCGCTGTCGGCGCTGCCGG